>Ga0209172_10000042_pt1 | contig 364173 bp, 344 predicted proteins | sample LarsenN4metaG_FD_184113 | JGI IMG/M metagenome (GOLD analysis project Ga0209172, IMG submission 184113) | Hot spring sediment bacterial and archeal communities from British Columbia, Canada, to study Microbial Dark Matter (Phase II) - Larsen... ... | reverse complement strand
AGCCCTTGTCCGCCGACACCTTGGTCATCGCCGCCGTCAGCGTCGTCTTGCCGTGATCCACGTGCCCAATCGTGCCCACGTTGCAGTGCGGCTTCGTCCGCTCGAATTTCGCCTTGGCCATCGGATGGCTCTCCTTCTTCGCTTACGAACCTTGCTCAGGCGTACTTCGCCTTAACCTCGTCGGCGACGTTGCGCGGCACGTCGGCATAATGTGCGAACTGCATGGTGTAGGAGGCCCGCCCGGTGGTCATGGAACGGAGCTGACTCACATAGCCGAACATGTTGGCGAGCGGCACAAACGAGCGGATGACGGTCGCGTTGCCCCGCATCTCCTGACTGCGGATCTGACCGCGGCGGCTGTTGATGTCGCCGATCACGTTGCCGACGAACTCGCCCGGCGTGACCACCTCGACGTCCATGATCGGCTCAAGCAGCTTGACGCCGCTCTTCTCGCACCCCTCGCGCATGGCGGACCGCGCCGCGATCTCGAAGGCGATCGTGGAGGAGTCGACCTCATGGTAGGCGCCGTCGAACAGCGTCACCTTCATGTCGACCATGGGAAAACCGATCAGCACGCCGGTATCCCACACCGCCTGCACGCCCTTCTCCACGCCCGGGATGTACTCCTTGGGCACCACGCCGCCGACGATCTGCGATTCGAACACATTGCCGGCGCCCGTCGGCTGCGGCTCGAGCCGGAGCTTGACCCGCGCGAACTGACCGGTGCCGCCGGTCTGCTTCTTGTGCGTGTAGTCGACCTCGACCGCCCGTATGATGGTCTCGCGGTAGGCCACCTGCGGCGCCCCGACGTTGGCCTCTACGCCGTAGGTCCGCTTCAGGATGTCGACCTTGATGTCGAGGTGCAGCTCACCCATGCCCTTGAGTATCGTCTCGCCCGACTCCGGATCAACCGCCACGCGGAAGGAAGGATCCTCGAGCGCCATGGTGGCAAGCGCGGCCGCCATCTTCTCCTGATCGGCCTTGGTCTTCGGCTCGATCTTCATCTCGATGACCGGGTTGGGGAACTCCATGCGCTCAAGCAGCACCGGGCGGTTCGGGTCCGACAGCGTCTCGCCCGTGCGGGTGTCCTTGAGCCCCTGCAACGCCACGATGTCCCCGGCAAAGGCCTCGCTGATCTCCTCGCGCTCAGCGGCGTGCATCAGGTACATGCGCCCGGCGCGCTCCTTCTTGTCCCTCGTCGTGTTGAGGAGCGCCATGCCCTTGTCGAGCTTGCCCGAGTAGATGCGGCAGAACGTGATTGAGCCGACGTGCTCGAAGCTCATGATCTTGAACGCCAGCATCGCCAGCGGCTCGCTGTCGAGCGGCTTGCGCACCACCGGCTCGCCGGTTTTTGGATCGGAACCGGTATAGGCCTCCCGATCGGCCGGCGACGGCAGGAAGTCGACGACGGCATCGAGCAGGGGCTGCACGCCCTTGTTCTTGAAAGCTGAACCGCACAGCACGGGATGGAACGCGCCGGTCACCGTCGCCTTACGGATCAGGCGGCGCAGGGTATCGACGTCCGGCTCCTGGCCTTCGAGGTAGGACGCCATCACCTCGTCGTCCATCTCGACGGCGGCCTCGATCATCGCCGCGCGGTACTCGGCGGCCTTGGCCTTGAGCTCGGCCGGGATATCTTGCTCGATCATCTTGGCGTCCTTGGTATCGCCGTCCCAGATGATCGCCTTCTGTGTGATGAGATCGACCACGCCCTTGAACGCGGCTTCTGCACCGACCGGAAGCTGGATCGGCACCGCGCGGGCTCCGAGCTTCTCCTTGATCTCGGCGAGGCACATATAGAAATCAGCGCCGGTCTTATCCATCTTGTTGGCAAACACGATGCGTGGCACGCCGTACTTGTCGCCCTGCCGCCAGACCGTCTCTGTCTGCGGTTCCACGCCCTGGTTTGAGTCGAGCACGCACACCGCGCCGTCGAGCACGCGAAGGGAGCGCTCCACCTCGATGGTGAAGTCGACGTGGCCCGGCGTGTCGATGATGTTGAGGCGCCGCTTCCTGCCGTCGCGGCCGGGCCAGAAGCAGGTGGTGGCGGCCGACGTTATGGTGATGCCGCGCTCGGCCTCCTGCTCCATGAAGTCCATGGTCGCGGCGCCTTCGTGCACCTCCCCGATCTTGTAGGTCTTGCCGGTGTAGTAGAGGATCCGCTCCGTCGTCGTCGTCTTTCCGGCATCGATGTGGGCCATGATGCCGAAGTTGCGGTAATCCTCGATCGGATATTGGCGGGCCATTTGGCTAACTCAGAATTCGTGCTCTACCAGCGATAGTGCGAGAAGGCGCGGTTTGCCTCCGCCATCTTGTGCGTGTCCTCGCGCTTCTTGACGGCCGTGCCGCGATTGTTGGCCGCGTCCAGCAGCTCGGCCGAAAGGCGATCCACCATGGTGTTCTCGCTCCGTCCCCGCGCCGCCGCTATGATCCAGCGGATCGCCAGCGCCTGACGGCGATCGTTGCGCACCTCAACCGGCACCTGGTAGGTGGCACCGCCGACCCGGCGGGAGCGCACCTCGACGGCCGGCATCACGTTTTCGAGCGCCTGGTGGAAGAGCTGGACGGGGTTCTGCTTGGCGCGCGCCTCCATGCGCTCAAGCGCACCGTAGACGATCCGCTCGGCCACCGACTTCTTGCCCTCCTTCATCACCGCGTTCATGAACTTGGTGATAACGAGGTCGCCGAACTTCGGGTCCGGGTTGACCTCCCGCTTCTCAGCCCTGTGGCGACGGGACATCGCTGCCTACCTTCAACTTGTCGACCGCTCGGAACCGCTCGTGGCACCACTGCCTGCTTGAAAGATCGATCCAGGCGGGACGACCACCGAGCAAAAACGGCCCGTTTCACTTGGGCCGTTTTGCACCATACTTCGACCGTCTCTGCTTGCGCGTGGCCACGCCCTGCGTGTCGAGCACACCGCGGATGATGTGGTAGCGTACGCCGGGCAAGTCCTTCACGCGGCCGCCGCGGATCAGCACCACCGAGTGCTCCTGCAGGTTGTGACCCTCGCCTGGGATGTAACCGATCACCTCGAAGCCGTTGGTGAGACGAACCTTTGCCACCTTCCTCAGCGCCGAGTTCGGTTTCTTGGGCGTCGTCGTGTAGACGCGCGTGCACACCCCGCGCTTCTGCGGACAGGAATCCATGTGCCGCGCCTTCGAACGATACACCTTCGGGCGCCGCGGCTTGCGGATCAACTGTTGTATGGTCGGCATTCGACCCTTGCCACCCTTCACCCGCCGCCGCGCACCCGCGGAGGCATCAAGTTCGCCTGCCCGAGCCTTGCCGTGCGCAAGGTCCGGATCAAACCCAGAGGATCTGGCCGCCGCCAACGGGCGCTCCAGATCTTGGCTCGAAGTTTTGCTCTGCTTAGGGACGGTAGCGTTTAGGCGAACCGGCGCCGCATCAGTTGCGCAGAAAGCGTCCTACGACCTACCGTGAGAGTTGGGGGAACATATACACAGCCTCCATCGGGGTCAACAGCATTTGGACGCTGTGATGCCCTAGGCGCCTGTCTTCCCGATCACCTTGTGCTGGGCCAGCGGGATCTGCTCCCGACACTTGACGAGGAAGGCCTTGTCGATGCGCGCGGCGGTGAAACCGATGCCGTCCGAGACCTTGGCAATGACGTGTCCCCATGGGTCGACCACCAGGGAATGTCCATAAGTGAAGCGGCGCTCGCCCCGTGGCGCCATGTAGAACCCGGTCTGACCCGGCGCGGCGAAATAGGTTTCCGTTTCGATCGCCCGCGCCCGGCACAACACTTCCCAGTGGTCCTTACCGGTCTGTAGCGTAAAGGCCGAGGGCAGCGCGATGAGCTCCGCCCCGCGCTGGGCGAGCGCCTGAAAGAGCTCGGGAAAGCGCAGGTCGTAGCAGATGGCGCAGCCGACGATCAGGCCCTCGCAAGCATAGGTGACGACCTCCCGCCCGGCGATCACGCTGTCGGACTCCTTGTAGACCTCCCCGCCCGGGGTGGTGACGTCGAACAGATGAATCTTGCGGTAGCGGGCCACCTCCCGCCCCGAGCGATCGAAAACGACGCTCGTGTTGTGCACCTTACCCGGCGTGCTCGACCGCTCGAGCAGCGAGCCCGCGTGAAGCCAAACCCTGTGCTTTGCCGCCAGGGTCTGCGCCGCCTGGTAGGCTGGCCCGTCGGGCAGCGTATCCGCGGCCTGGTACTTGTCGGCCGGGCTGCCCCCTGCCCAGTTCCAGTGCTCTGGCAGGCAGATCCAATCGGGTCCTTCCGTGTCGACTGCCTGCTCTATGAGCGAACGGGCTTGCGTGATGTTCGCCGCCTTGTCGCTCACTGAGTTCATCTGGATGACTGCAATTTTCATCGAAGGTCTCGCGAACAAGCTCTTAGCAGCTCATCACACCGCCCTGTCCCAGCGCAAGAGCTCGCAGGCCGCGCCCCGTCGGAACAACAGGTCCCCTCGCGCCTCCGCCTGAGGGCGAAATAATCCACAGAAAGTACGAATGTCGCTTTACTGTGACTCTGCAACGACAGATTCGCTGGGCCCGGCCCTGGACCTGCGAGATCGCCCCGCGCTAGCATTTGCTGTGGCCGCGGAAGGGGAGCCGTCGGTCGGCGTGTGCCCAAAATTTGCTGATATTCCGTCGCTGAATGGAGTGGGCGTGCGCGTTTGAAGGGCAGTGCGGGGCACCATGGGTGAGGATGACCGCAGCCGGCGCGCCGGCGGGTGTGAACGGGCTCGATGGCTCGTGCGGCGGCCGCTGTCCGCTGGAGTCGGCGTTTTCCTGTGCGGTGCCGCGCTTGTGCTCACCCTGTTGCCGTTCGAAATCGTCCAATCCCTCAGTGAGCAACTGCTGATCGGACCGGCCAATGCCGGCCGCGACCGCCACGCGGACGAGGCGCGGCGCCGAGCCGAGCAGGACGCCCGCGAAGCGCGTCGGGCAGCGGAACGGGCGGCGAGGGAAGCGCGGCGGGCAGCCGAGCGAGCAGCTCAGGCGGCCGAGCGGGCAGCTCAGCAGACACAACAGAACAGCCAGTCGAGCCGTAACGAGCGGCGGGACAGGGACGGGCGATCCGACGACCGCAACGGCGATAGGAACGACACTGCCGAGCGCAGTGACGACAAGCGTGACCGGGCCGACAAGAGCGACAGGGGCGACCGGAACGAGGTCGAGGACGAAAAGGAAGCCGCGAAGGACGGAGAGAACGACGGAGAGGATCGCTCCCGTGGCAAAGTGGCGAAGAGCGCCGACGAGCCACCGCCGTCGACCCTCGCCGATTGGATCTCGCGTTGGATCAGCAAGGGCCAGCTCCAGTCCCAGTGGGCCGACAGCACATCGGTGATCCGAGCAGGCGAGGGTAGGCGGCAGGGCAACCCGATGCGGGTGCTCCCGGCCGAAACGCCCCCCGCAGCCTCCCCTTCGAACGACGCTCCAACCGGAAGTCCGCCTCTTGCTCAACAGAAGCCGGCCAGCACGCCGGAGCCGAAACCGCGAGTGCGCAACGCTCTCCCGGCGCTCCCCACTGCCCCGCTACCGATCCTGAACAAGCGCGAGCTGCTGGCCATCAATGTGGGGCCGCAATCCATGGACAGGCTCATTGCCGGGGGGTTTAGAACGAGTGAGTCCCTCGATCTCTCCCATCTCGGCTTCCGCATGGACCGCATCGAGGCCCCGCCGGGCTGGGACGCCGCGCGGGCCCGGGCATGGCTCAAGCGGGAGCTGCCCAACGACCGCTTCGAGTTCAACCGCACCTATCGGCAGTACCTGCCCAACGTTGGCGGCGACGGAGACCTCGGCCCGTCCGACCACCCGAGTCCGCCCACCGCGGGCTCATGCGGCAGCGACCGTTGCTACGGCGCTGCCGCCATCAACTGGCGTCCGGCGCTTGCCAGCTGCGCGCGCGGAGTAAGGATCGGTGTGATCGACACCGCCTTCGACACCGCGCTGTTTACCGGACGCGAGAACGTCAGCTACGCCACCGCTGCGGCCGCCGGGCACCAGAAGGCCGCCAGTTGGCATGGCAACGGTGTGTTGACGTTGCTCGCCGGCACATCGCAAAGCGACGCCTCGGGACTGATTCCTGATGCCAAGTATTTCGTCGCCGACACTTTTGTCGCCGATCAGGACGGCTCTCCGGTCTCCGACACGGCCAGCGTGCTCAAGGCCCTCGATCTGATGATGGCCTTCGACGTGCAGATCATCAACATGAGCCTGTCGGGTCCCCGCGACCCGACCGTCGAGAAGGTCATCTCCAAGTTGAGCGAGAGGGGTGTCATCTTCGTCGCCGCCGCCGGCAATGGCGGACCGACGGCGCCACCGGCTTACCCGGCGGCATACGCCCCAGTCATCGCGGTCACCGCCGTCAATAAGTACCTGAACGGCTACCCCTACGCCAACCGCGGTAACTACATCGACGTGGCGGCTCCCGGCGTGCGCATCTGGACCGCGCTCGCCAAGGACAAGCAGGACTACGTGTCGGGGACATCCTTTGCAGCCCCCTACGTCACGGCCATTGTGGCCACGCTCGCCGGACAGGGCCTCACGGGCAAGGAAGCCCTTCTCGCACGCCTTGAGACCAAGGACTTGGGTCCCGCCGGACGCGATCAGATCTATGGTCGCGGACTGCTGATGGCACCGGCCTCCTGCGCGCCGGCGCGCACCCCCGTTGCTTCCAAGGGAGAGGCTTGGCGCGTCATCAGAACCAGCACGACCCCCTGAGCTGGGGACCGTGCCCCGCTCGCCTGCCCAGCAGACTCGGTCTGAAATTGGAGACCCGCCCCCGCGTCAAGCCGGTTGCGGGGTCCGGCGCAACGAGAAAGCGGGTCTCTGCGGAAGGCGGTAACCGCGGGAGCGGCCCCACCGACCGCCTATGTCCAGGGCAGCACCGACACCGGTTGCGGGGTGGCGGGACGGTGCAGCCTGGCCATATCTCCTTCCAGCCGGTTCGGTGCCGGGCGAGGCCCCGCCCAAGCGCCGGTCGCCTTCAACGCAAGCTCTTTACATAAATCGTACCCTTCCCGAACGCGACCACGCGGTCGAAATGGGCATCGGCTGCTGCGGCCATTCGCGCGCCTCATCTTTTCACCCGCCAGCGGCTGCGGATGAGTTCCTCCTCCGGCTCTCCCACCAGAACCTCCGCCGTCTCCGGCATGATGCTGCGTACCGCCGCGTCGACTGCATGCTCCTCCCCCGCTGGCACGCTCATGCCGCCGCGGGACGTACCTTTTGCCATGGCCCGCGTATGGGCCTCGATCCGCCAAGCCTCATCCTTGGACCGGCAGGCGAGCCCGGCGAACTCCGCGCCGCCTGCCGCCACCATCTCGTATTGGCGGCAGTACTCCTCATTGCGGCTTAGAAACGACAGGATCACTTTGAACGACACCGTTGCGCCGTCTGCCCCTCTTGCCGACACCACCGTTCCGCTCGGAGTGCTCTCGAGCACGTGCAGCAAAAGCGCTCCCGAGGCAATGTCGCCGCCGACGAGGCGAAGCGCCTGGCCGCTCTCCGGCGCTGGGCCGAGGGTTGCGCGGCTGAGCACCCATCCGGCCGACACGCCGACGAGCAGCACCAACGCAAATCTCGCCCAGCCCATCGCAGAGACGCCGAGCACGCTCTGCAGCAAAGTGCCGAACGCCGGGGCTCGAACCACCGCCGACTCGCGCCTAGCAGTCAGTCCAGCCCCGTTCTTGAGGGCAAACCCGGCAATCGTAGCGCGCAGCCGCGCCGGCACGGCCTCGCGCATCATCAGATCGAACGGCGCCGACAGCTCCTCCCGGCCGGTCTGCTTGAACACGGCAAGCCGCTCGCGCATCGCCGAATCTACGGCAAGCCTCTCCTCGACCGCGCTGCACAGCGCGGGGTCGAGTTCGCCGTCTGCATAGGCCATCAGCGTACTATCGGAAATTTCGCTCATGGCGCCTCTCGTCCTTGGATCCCGTTTCGACTTCTCTGTTGAGGTACTCGTGCAGCGCGCGCCGGGCCCGAGCCAAGCGGCTCATCACGGTACCGATCGGCGCATCGACGATTGCGGCGGTCTCCTTGTAGGAAAGCCCATCTATGCAGACGAGCGCGACCAGAACGCGCTGCTCCGGCGGTAGCTGTTGCAAACCTTCGCGAACCGCCTCGAGCGCCATGCGCTGCTCGGTAACCTGCCGCCCGTCCGAGCCGACCACGTCGTAGGCTTCCTCGAGGTCCACCCTCTCGCCACGGACCTTCTGGGCGCGCCCGCTGTCCAGCCAGAGGTTCTGCGCGATGCGGAACATCCAGCTGTCGAGCCGGGTTCCCGGCTCCCACTGGTCGATATGAGTCAGTGCGCGCACACACGTCTCTTGCACCAAGTCGTCGCCCTGGTCGCGGGCTCCCGTTAGCGCATGCGCAAACCGGCGCAGGCGCGGCAGAAGCCGGATCATTTCGGCCCGGATCTGGTCCGTCACACTGGCATTCCCCGCAGTTCGTCGGAACAACGGCGCAATCGTCGGAAAAGTCCTCAGATTGAACAGCGCACGCGCACCCCGCCGGCTCTTTGCCGGGCGCTATGGTAAAAAGATGACGGGCTGCAGGAAGTTAAGCCTAGCGCCGCAGGCTGCCCTAGGCCCCACTTGGAATGAAGGCTGCCATGCGCGGCTCGATGCCGTGCTTCTTCATCTCCTCGAGCCAGATGCGATGGATGCGGGGGTCCTGGTCCTCGTACTCGATCTGATCGCCCCCTTTCTTGATGTCGGTCGATACTGCCCCCTTTTCGCCGGGCTTGAGGCCGAGCAGTGAACGCCGGTTGGTCGAGGTAACCGGGTACCTGAGGCCCCCAAGATTGGTGGCGAGGTAGCGGGCCGGCTGGCGGCTCGTATTGAAGTGCTGATGAAACTGCCGGTCCGCCGGCGGAAACACCGTACCGTGCTTCCAGTCGATCCTGATGAAGTCCGCGTCGCCCTCATACCAGCACAGCGAGTAGCCGTGCCCGGTCACGCACATGACGTGGAACCCCGGGCCGTGCCGGTGCCCCTTCTTGTAGGTGCCGACCGGCATCTCTGAGATGTGGGCGTGCATGCTGCCGTCCGCCAGCACGAACATGATATTGGTGCCACCTGCCCCGCGGTCGCCCCACGCCTTGAGCTCGATGGCGGCGAGGTCGGGAACGAAGTTAGTTTCCCACATGTGGTTGCCGGGTCGCACGGTGATGAGCTCTCCCGCCCCTGCGAAATACTCACTCTTGCCGAAGCGATCGTCGAAGTCGAACTCGGTTTCGAAGATGAACCTTTCGCTGTGCAGCAGATTCATCATCAGCGGCAGGGATGTAGTGCTGGCGAGCAGGGCACGCTCCCGTCCGCTCCCGTTGAAATGGCGATGGCGGGCGTTGAGCGGGATTGCGAACAGGCTCCTCGGCCCCCACTCGAAGCTCCACTTGCGGCCGTTGAGCGTCTCGATCTGCGTGCTGCCACTCCCCTCGAGCACGTAGATCACCTCCTCGTAGAGATGGCGCTGCGGGATCGTCGATTTAGCCGGGCCGAGGTCGTACACGAACATGTTGCAGAAATCGCCACGACCCTTGAGGTGTACAGCGGCGGCTTTGATGCCGAAGCGCGGCCACTCGGCGGTCTCGACCGAGAAGAGGTCGATGCCGAGCCCCTCCGTGACGCATAACCCCTCCCTCTCGACCCACTCGAGGTAGGCGTCGATGCCGTATCTCGGCTTTGCCCCGTCGGCCACCATTGTCGTCTCCGTCATGCGAACAGCAGCGATTTGATGATGACCGGCACCACGCCCGGCGGATCGATCAGGGCGCCGACGTCGACGTAGTCGAGTTCGCGCAATTGCACCCCATCGATGCAGGCGAGGCTGCGGGTGAACGCGAGCTCATGCCGCAGTAACCGCCCGAGAGTCTTGCCGATATCTCCATCGATCATCATCAGCAATAGCTCGTCCCGGCCCGTTCCACCTACAAAGGCGTCGGCGATGCCGCGGGCCAGCGCCTCGAGCCGCACGTACTCGGGCTCGCCGTTCCAGGCGAAGGCCAGCGCCAAGCGCGCGTGCGGCGCCAAGTCCATTTTCCGCAGGCCTGCTCGGATCGCCCCCGTGACCGCCTCAGATTCGACTACCCCGGCAAAGTCGAGGCCCAGGTGCACCACCGGAATGTTGTGCACCGGAAGCACGTCGGGCTCGGGCAGAAAGATCGTCTTGCCGCTGACCTGGACGGTGAACTGAGAGGCGCCAATCACGGTGGCGCGAATGCGCTGGCCGGGATCGATGATGGGCAACTTCGACCGTTGCGCGAGCCGGCCGCAGAGCTCGCCCGCCAGTACCTTCGCGATGTCGCCGTACTCGTGCTCCTCTGCCCCGAACACGTATTCCGCGACGCCTCCCGAGAAGCTCAGCGCCTGCGGTTCGACCGTGCGCGGCAAGGGCTCGGTCAGGAGCAACGAGGCAGCACAGGCGTCTGGAGCGGCACCGAGTATGTAATCGGCCGCGATATCGGCAAGACGCGCCGCGATCCGTCTGCGTACCGAGGGATCGTCCAGAACCATCGGCGTCGTAACAAGCCCGAGCTCCTCGGCCACCAGCTGCGCCGACTGGTCCACCCGGCTCCACGCGCCAGCCGCATCCCTGGCCAGCAGCCGCCCTCCCACGGCGAACGCGGCGGTTGCTACCACGACCCCGCGATCGATGAGCGCGAGCTTGCAGGTGCCCCCGCCGATATCGACGTGCAGCAGGCACTCACCTCTGGCCTTCGACAGCGCCACTGCGCCCGAGCCGTGCGCGGCGAGCAAGCATTCGAGCTTGTGCCCGGCCGTGGCGCACACGAACTTGCCGGCCTCCTCCGCAAAAAGCTCGTCGATCGCGCGCGCATTCTTGCGTTTGATCGCCTCGCCCGTGAGGATCACGGCCCCAGTGTCGATGTCGCTACGCTGCAGCCCCGCGCTTCGGTAGCAGTGCCCGATGAACCGGTCGAGCGCACCGGCATCGATCGTGCCGTCGGAAAGAAAGGGCGTCAGCATGATCGGGGAGCGCCAGATGATCTCGCGGTCGACCACGACAAAACGGCTGGAAAGCCCCTGCGTCTGCCGCTGCAGGGTAACCTTCGCGAACATGAGATGCGAGGTTGAGCTGCCGATATCGATGCCGACGGTCTTGAGCTCCACCGTCTCCTGCGCCCAGATGTAGCGCGCAAGCTCGGCGCGGTCTGCCTCCGACATCGCGTCGTGCTCGTGCAGGAAATCGGTATCGTGCATCGTCGCTGCGCGGAGCCTTGCTTCGCCTCGTCGCGCGCCTGGAGCTTAGCCCTCTAAGGACGTTAATTCAAGGCGGCTTGGCGCGCCAAGCAGGCCCAACATCCCATGTGCAGTGTGGCCTTGTCGGCGCTGAGGTTGTATCCGTTTTGCCGGCCGGCCGCCGACGGCGGCCTGCGACATGTCGCCGACCGCCCAGGATATGCGAGCGCCTGAATGTTCCGAATACCCGACATCGACGAGTCCCGGCTTTCCCCCGAGCAGCGCAAGGTCTACGACGCCATCGTGGCTGGTCCTCGTGGCGTTGTCCGCGGACCCTTGCGCATTTGGCTGCACAGCGCCCCGCTCGCTGAGCGCGCGCAGGACCTCGGCGCCTTCTGCCGCTATCACTCGAGCCTGCCCCCGCGCCTCTCCGAGCTCGCCATCCTGACCACGGCCGCGGTCTGGAAGGCAGGCTATGAATGGACGGTGCACGCGCCCGAGGCCCTGGCCGCCGGCATCGATCCCGCCACCATCGAAGCCATTCGCCAAAACCGGCGACCCCGTTTTGACCAGCCAGACTCAGCTGCCGTCTATGACTTCACGCGTGAGCTGCTCGAGACGCGCCAGGTTTCGGAGGAGACGCTCAGCCGGGCAAGAGCCGAGCTCGGCGTGCGCGGCCTCGTCGATCTCGTCGGCATCCTCGGCTACTACGGTCTGATCTCCATGACCATCAATGCCTTCGGCGTACCGCCGGACGGGCCGGATCCGTTCGCTCCAAAGGTCTCCTCCTGAACCGCTTGACAGGGTTTTGGCCGAGCCCCTAGTTGAAGCCACAGGATGGGCGGTTAGCTCAGCGGGAGAGCACACGCTTCACACGCGTGGGGTCACTGGTTCAATCCCAGTACCGCCCACCATCGTCCCAATCGCCGCGCGGCACCCTGTCCATAACGACAGGTCATCCGCAACAGCTCCGGGCTATCCTGAAGAGCGAGGCATCGGAAATACTTGGCGCATCTTCATGGGTGCTTGATTCCGGGACCGACCATTACCATTTATCGGGTAAATGCGCAGTCATCTGAAGACCCCGCCCGAGGAGATCGAGGCGGAAGTTAAGACCGAGCCGAAGACCCGCAAGTGCCTGCTCTGCCGGCAGCCGTTCCTGAGCGCCTGGGCTGGTGAGCGGGTGTGCCGCAAGTGCAAGTCGACCGCCGCGTGGCGCGCAGGCTAGGTCTGAACGCATGATTCTGATGCACCCTCAGCTGGGGCCTTCGGCCCTGGCCATACGTGCTGTTGCGCTGCGTCCGGCGAGGTAGACCGGCACGCCGAGCCCCAGCACGGCCATCCCGATCAGAGCGCCCCATCCCGTGTAGGCGACGCTCGAGTAGAGCATGTAGAGCGCCGCCGCGCACCATAGCGCCGGCGTGAGCGGGTAGAGGGGCACACGGAACGCCATCTCGCGGGCGGGCTCCCGCACGCGGAAGATAAAGAGCGCGACCCCAACGAGAAGCATGAATCCCCAAAACACCGGTGCCGTATACTCGACCATGTTTTGGAACCCGTTGCGCGTGATGGCGCCGAAGGCGATCAGGGCCAGCACGATGGCCGACTGGGCAAGGACGGCGTTGGTCGGCGTGCCAGTTCGTTGATTGCGCGGTCCGAGCCCGGAGAAGGTGGAGAACTCCTGGCCGAGGGCCATGTTGGTGCGCGCGCCGGTGAAAATGCTGGCATTCATGGTGCTGAGCGCCATCGCGCACACCATGAGCGCGGTCACCACTGCGCCCGCCTGCCCGAACGCCTGCCCGACGAGGTCTGACACTGGCACCCCGGTCTTACGCAGCCCTTCCAGTCCGAACACCGAAAGCAGCGCCCAGTTGACGAGCAGGTACAGCAGCGTGATCGCCAGCGTGCCGAGAATGAGCACCCGAGCGATGGTGCGCTTCACGTCGCGCATTTCGCCCGAGATGTAGGACAGCTCGTTCCACCCGCCGTAGGCGAGCAGGATGAACACCATCGCCAGGCCGGCCTGCTCGCTTCCGGTGGCGGCCGTGAGCGCTCCTGAGGGTAGTCCGCGCGCTATGATGAACCCGATCACGGACACGGCCAGCAGCGCAAGCACCTCCAGCGCGGTGAGCAGGGTCTGTGTATTGGCGCTCTGCCTTGTGCCGAGGAGGTGGACGGCCGTGAGTACAGCAACCGCGACGGCGGCGTGGATGGCGGGGCCCTGAGCGCCGAGAGGCAGGATCACCGACGCATAGTCGCCGTAGGCGAAGGCGACTGCCGCAATTGCCCCGGTTTGGATCACCGTCATCCGGCCCCAGGCGAAAAGAAAGCCGAGCGGCCGTCCGTAGGCGCGCGTCAAGTAATGGTACTCGCCGCCCGAATGGGGATAGGAGGTAGCAAGCTCCGCGTAGCAGAGCGCGCCGATCAGCGTGATCAGCCCGCCGGCCGCCCACAGGGCGAGGAATTCGAGAGCGCCGGTTGTATTCCACGCTACCAGCGATGGCGCCTTGAAGATGAACACGCCGATCACCATGCCGACCAGCATGGCGCTCGCCTGCAGCACCGACAAAGTGGGCAGCCGCGCTACGCCTGCGTCCTGGCTCATGCGTTTCCTTCCTTTAGGTTCTTATGAATTGGGCCGGAGCGGGCATTCCCCCGGCCCTAGCTGTTATCCGCGTGAGAGGCCCCGCGAGCGCCCCCTATTAGCCCTTCGATGCCTTCCAGCCATCGCCCTCCATGCGCCCGTTGCTCACGCGGCCCTCGTAGCGCCGGTTCTGACCGTCAACACCGAGCTCAAAGAAGATGCGCACCCCTTCGAGCCGAGCGTTGCGGATGGGTAGGCTCTTGCCGCCGACGGCGGCGCTGCCCGACAGTTCCTGGAACTCCTGCTTGAGCTCGAGCGCGAAGGTTCGTCCGCCTCCCTGCATATCGCTCATCTGCCACCTGCCGGCGACCTTGGCGGGAACGATCCACAGGTAGATGTCCTTGTTTTCGACGACGTCCGACTTGTCGGGCTTCCACTCGCCCATGTTGAAGGCGTGGGAAACCACCCTGGTTCCTGGCTTGAGCGTATCGAGGATCACCGGACGCAGTCGCAGGTTCACCGTCGGCAGCAGGTAGAGCGTCAACACTGTCGCTTGGCTGAAATCGGTCTTGAAAAGGTCTCCCTCCACGAACTGGACCTTGTCCGAGACGCCGGCCTCCTTGGCGTTCGCGATCGCTTCCTTGACCCGCACCGGGTTGAGATCCACTCCGAAGCCGCGCGTACCGAACCGCTTCGCCGCCGTGATGGGGATGCGCCCGTCGCCCGATCCGAGATCGACGAGATAGTCCTCGGGTCCGACCTGCGCCATCTCGAGCATCCGGTCCACCACCTCCTGCGGCGTCGGCACGTACGGCACGTCGAGCCGGGGCGTGGTTTGCGCCTGCGCCGATGACAGGCCGCCCGCCGACGCCAGCAGAGAGGCAAGTGCGATCAGGGCCGGGGTGGTCACATTACGCAATACGGATCGCGATGACATCAGGGCACTCGCTGTATGTCGAAGGATATTGGATTGGGTCGCGGACGCTTGCGACGGTTGGGACATTAGCGGCCGCCCCAACGAGCTGCAAGTAACGCTCCTGTGCTTAACAGTTCAGCGCTCACTCCGCGCAATTCCTCGCCCCGTGGCGGACTGCGCGGCGGTGAACTCGGGGTGCTCGCTTCACCGCCTGATCGAGGTCCTTCATCGCCGCAGCATAATCCTGCCGTCGAGACGCGACGGCAGCACGCGCATAGTCAGCCTCGACATTTGCGCGGGTCGCGGGCAAGCACCCTGTCAAACTCCGCCTTGGCCCTCGCGTGATCGCATGAACGCCCAAGTTCGAGCTCAGCTCTCCGCGTCGGCGACGCCACTGATCAGGTTCACACCCAGCAGACGCTCCGCATCGACGCCGGCCGCCACCGGCTCCAGTCGCCGCGGCCATGAAGCGATGTCCTGCTCGAGCGCCCGTCGCGCGGCCTCGGCCTCGGGCACGGTAACAGCGCGAAAGGCAAGCTTCGCGCCTGGTCCAATGCGTGCGAGCGCGGGCACGTCTGCGGAGATCACCGTCGCGATCTTGGGATACCCGCCGGTCGTTTGTCGGTCGGCAAGCAGCACGATGGGCTGGCCGTCACCCGGCACCTGGATCGCGCCGGTCACCGTGGCGTCAGAGGCGATGTCGAAGCCTTTGGCATGGACAAACCTCGGCCCGGCGAGTCGCAAGCCCATCCGGTCGGAGGTCGGCGTGACCGTGAAAGTGCCGCCGAGCAAAGCCGCAATGGCATCGCGCGTGAAATGGTCGTCCTGGGGACCAAGCGTCACCCTCACGGCGCGCGCAGGGACAAAACCGACGCCGGGCAACCAGCGCTCGCCCCGTTCGCTCGCTGCGCTCCGGATCGGTACCGCATCGCCGGCCGCAAGCACGCGCCCGTTGAGGCCGCCGAACTTTCCCCGCACATAGGTCGAGCGGCTGCCGAGCACTTCCGCAACCTGCACGCCTCCCTCGACGGCGAGATAGGCTGACGCGCCGCCAGCGCCGACCAGCACCCTGGCTCGCGCCCCGCGCCTAAGCGTCACCGATTCCAAAGCGCCGACGCGCTGGACCGGTGCACCGTCGGCCCCGGCCACCTCCAGAGTAACCCCGGCACCGGCCACGGCCAACCGGGCACTGTCCGCATCCACCTCCACGACCGGACCCTGATAAAGGCATTCGAGCGCGGCCGCATCCGCCCTGTTGCCTGCCACAACGTTGGCAGCCGCCAGCGCCACCCGGTCGAGCGCACCGGAAACGGGAACGCCGAGGCGTTGCCAGCCCGCCCGGCCCCCGTCCTGGACCGTCGTACTGAGGCCCGGCGCAATCACCCTGAGCGCGGACGTCACGACTCGCGCTCCTGCGCAGAGGGGAGCCACGACCCGGCGCGGCTTTTCCTCTCGAGTTCATCGAATTCGGCGCGCGTTATGGCCGCAAAGCGCACGTGATCTCCGGGCGCCAGCAGCACCGCCGGATCGCGCTCGGCCTCAAACAGGCGCACCGGCGAGCGACCGATCAGATGCCATCCGCCAGGACTGTCCAGCGGGTAAACAGCCGTCATTGTGGTTGCGATGGCGACCGAGCCCGCGGGCACCGACGTGCGCGGGCTCTCACGCCGCGGCAGCCTCAGTTGCTGCGGCACGTCACCCATGTAGGGATAACCCGGCAGGAAGCCCAACATATAGACGCGATAATCGACGCTGGTGTGAAGGTCGACCACCTGCTTTGGCGTAAGGCCGCTTCGTTGCGCCACCTCATCAAGGTCGGGCGCAAGCTCGGGCGAATAGCAGACCGGAATAACCCAGCGGCGTCCTCGCCGGGGCTGCCGTTCGAGGCCGTCGAGCAGCGGCGCGACCGTGCGCGAGAGTTCCTCGGCGGAAGTGACGCAAGGATCGTAGTGGATGGTGAGCGACCTGAGCGTCGGCACCAGTTCGACGACACCCGGTGGCCGGCTGGCCGCGAGTCGAGCATCGAGCGCCAGCACGGCCTCGGAGAATCGCCGCTCTGCCGTTTCGCCGAACTCCACCGTCAGCGCGGTGTCACCTGCGGAAAGGAACCTGACCACGTCGGCCCTCGAACTGTCGGCTCCCGCCGAGACCCCGCATCGGCTACAACAGCACCGACGTTTCGATCAACGGGACCTAACGCATGCCTCTCGAGATCAACCTCAACGCCGACATGGGAGAGGGCTGGGGGGTCTATGACATCGGCAACGACGCCGCGCTGATCCGGATCGTCCGAACCGCGAGCGTGGCGTGCGGCTTCCATGCCGGCGACTGGAACACCATGCACCGGCTCTGCGAAATGGCCAAGGCGAACGGCTGCAGCATCGGCGCCCACCCCGGCTTCAACGATCTGTGGGGATTTGGCCGCCGCCCGATCCGTATGAATCCGACCGATGTCGAACGTATGGTCGCCTATCAGATCGGCGCACTGAAGGCGATCGCCCGCTACTCGGGGCTCCGCGTCACGCACCTGAAGCCGCACGGGGCCCTCTCCAACATGGCCGTGGTGGACGAATCCTACGCCCTCGCCGTCGGCCGCGCCATCAGGGTGGTCGACCCCCGGCTCATCTACGTGGTGCACCCTGCGACCGCCATGGAGCGGGCGGCCCGCAAGCTGCGGCTCAGGCGGGCGCGCGAGGGGTACGCCGACCGCACCTACGAGGAGGACCTGCAGCTCACCCCGCGCACCCAAGGCGGCGGCCTCATCCGCGATCCCAAGCTCGCGGCCGAGCAGGCGGTCCGCATGGCGGTCGCCCGCGAGGTCGTCACCCGTACCGGCAAGGTCGTGCCGTTCGAGGTCGATACCATATGCGTGCATGGCGACGTGCCGGGAGCCGCGGCCGTGGCAGAGGCGGTTGCCGGCGCCTTGCGCACGGCCGGCGTTGCCATCGTGCCGCTGCCCGATATGGCCTGCATGCAGCCAAGACGCCGCCGCCCGCTGAACGCCATGGTAGGCGGCTAACCGCCTGCGGCCGCCCCCTGAATGTGCTAGGGCTACGATTATCCAATTGGGTTTGAGGAAAGCGATGGCCGATACCTGCGAAATCACCGTCTCGCCCGCTAAGCACGACGTCCTTGGCTCAGCCCGCGAGTGGCTTGCGCGCGACGGCCGCGTCGCGCTTGCCACCGTGATCGAAACCTGGGGCTCGGCCCCGGTACCGGTCGGCGGCCAGCTCGCCATCGCGGCGGACGGAGGTTTTGCGGGCTCCGTGTCGGGCGGCTGCATCGAGGGCGAGGTCATCACCGAAGCCGAGGAGATTCTGGCCAGCGGGAAGCTTAAAGTGCTCGAGTTCGGCGTCGCTGACGAGACCGCCTGGCGCGTCGGACTCCCCTGCGGCGGACGGGTGAAGATACTGCTGGAGCGGCTCGACCGCGACGGTGGATTGGCGATCCTCGATCGGGCCCTCGCCGCCCGCGACGGTCGCCGCGGCCTAGTGGTGAGAACCCGGCTTTCGGACGGTTTGCGGCAGGTCTACGAACGCGACGATAGCGACCTGCCCGCCGATGTCGCCGCCCGCTTTCGCACCGGCAAGAGCTCGCTGCAGGAGACGCCCGATGGTGCGGTTTTCATCCATGCCCTGATTCCGCCGGCACGCATCGTTGCCATCGGCGCCACGCACATTGCCCAGCTTCTGGCGCAGATCGCGCTGGTCACGGGCTATGAGATCGTCGTCGTCGACCCGCGTACTGCCTTCGCCACGCCCGAACGCTTCCCCGGCGTCAGGGTGGAGGCCGACTGGCCGGAGGCGGCGCTGGCCCGGTTGGGGCTTGATCCCTACACGGCGCTCGCCGTCCTTGCCCACGTGAGCCACATCGACGACGAGGCCCTGAAGGCGGCGCTGCGCTCCGACTGCCTCTACATCGGCGCGCTCGGCTCTAGCCGCAACCATGCCAAGCGCCTGGAGCGGCTCAAGGCGGCGGGATTCAGCGAGGCCGAGCTGAAACGCATTAAGTCCCCGATTGGCATCGAGATCGGCGCACAATCGCCTGCCGAGATCGCCCTCGCGGTGATGGCAGAGATCGTGCATGCCGTCCGCGGCGACAAGCCGAAGAAGGTGGCGGCCGCGGCCTGACGGCGCCCTATTTGTGAGTCTCGGATCGGTCCCAGTTCGTGTGCCACTTGAAGACGAGTTGCGCACCGATCACGACCATGGCGACGCGCAGCAGATGGTGGAGCGCGACCACCGCCGCGTCGATGCCGATGATCAGCGCCAGCAGGTTCATCTCGTTCTGTCCGCCGGGCGCGTAGCTCAGAAGCACGACCGTCGGATCGAGATCCGTGAGTCTGGACACCCCGACCGCCGCCGCGGCGGCGACCAACAGCAGCATGGCACCGAAGGCGATACCCCAGCTCAGCACGGTTACGAACTCGCGCAGCGTAACGCCGATGAAGTAGCCTCCGATCATGATGCCGAGCGTCATCTGCGCAGCGATCAGCACCTCCTGGGGAACCTTGACGGTGGTGAGCCCCAAACCGTGCAGCAGCCCGCTCAGGATGAGGGGCCCTACCATGGATGCGGCAAGCAGGCCGATACGAGTGGCGATCTGATATCCCGCCCACGCTATGGCGCAGATCCCCACCGCGTCGATGACAGTGAGCTGCGAGATCGGCGGGCTGCGCGGCGCCGTCGAGCCGATCGGTAGACCGGACGCGAACTGCAGCCAGAATGGCACGATGAACACGATCATCAGCACCCGCGAGGCCTGCACCAGCGTCACCCTGCGCGCGTCTGCACCGGCATCGCCCGACATGACGGCCATGTCGGCGAGGCCCCCGGGGGCGGCGCTGAAGAACGCCGTCGGACGGTCGAAGCCTGCGACTCGCTCGAGGAACACCGTCCCGGCGAAGGTAACGACCGCGGTATAGGGCACGAGCAGCGCCAAACTGCCGACGAGTCCCCCGATCCTACCCAAGAGCTCCGGCGTGAACGACGCTCCGATCGCCACACCGAGCAGTGCGCGCATCGGCAGCTGCAAGAACGCCGGCCGCTCCAGCGGCTTGTTGATCGCGGTCGCGACCAGCGAAAAGACCAGCGGACCGAGCAACCAGGCGAGGGGAACGCCGAGGATGCTGAACAGCAGTCCGCCGACCAGCGCCACGCCGTAGGCGATGCCGATGCAGCCAAGCTTGGGAAGAGTGAGACCGGTCCGGCCGAGAAGCTGTTGGCTGAGCTTTCTCACTCGCGCGACGGACGCCCCGCGAGTGCCGGACTGATGCGCCCTGTCCGGCTTGTCGCTGTCCTGCACCCGCCGCCTTCCTTCTCGCACGCCTCGGCCGAACCCTATCTGAAAGCCTGTTTCGGCCGTAACACCGCCAGCGCCCGGATCACGCTAACGTCCCCGCAAGTGCATAATCAAACAACTTTGGCGAATGCCAAGCGCGCAATTGACACATTTGTCCGCTGGACATGCGCCGATTGATGTGTGAGGCAGGGCGAGCAGCCCACGGCGGTCAGTCATGATGAAGCGACCATTGCCGCCCACAGCTTCGGGCAGGCGTGACCATAGCCGATCTCAGGGGGGCGACGGCTCGTGGACGCTGGGCCGCTGGTCCGCCGGCCGAAGCCGCTACATCGGCAATCCGCCCCGCCGCTCGCGATGGGGCTCCATCCTCCTCTTCGGCGGCCTTACCCTTGCCGCGCTTGCCGCTGTCATTGTCGGGTTCGCTCTCGGCATGGTGCCGGCGTCGCTGGTCCGCGATGAGCTGGTGCGCGACGTCAAGGCGCAGACCGGCCGCGACTTGGTGGTGGCCGGCCAAACATCGGTTTCGTTCTTTCCTTCCCTTGCCGTCACCATGTCGGACGTCTCCCTCTCGCCTCCCCCCGGCATGGCGGGCGAGCCGATGGTCCGCATCCGCCGGGTCGACGCCAGCGTTCCCTTCTCCGCGCTCTTCACCAGTCGGGTTGTGGTAACCCGCCTTCTGCTCACCGACCCGGTGTTCACCCTCCGCGTCGACGCCCACGGCCGCCGGAACTGGGATGGCTCAGCCCGGCCTTCCGGGGCGCCAGCAGGCGCAGGCCCCGGCTCGGGCCCCAACTCTGCATTGCGCTCACGGTCCATCGACGACACCGCTATAGAGGAAATCCGCATCGTCAACGGAACCGTCCGCTTTCTCGATGAGCGCACCGGCGCCCGCCATGAGGCAACCGGGCTCGACGTCACGATCGCCGGCGCCACTCCCACAGGTCCGCTCGAGGCGACGGGCAGCGTGCTGTGGCGCAACGAGGCGATCCGGTTCGCCGCGAGACTGGCGACCTCGGCCCCGAACCCCCAGCACCATCCGCTTGAGGCATCGCTCGCCCTGCGGTCGCGGCACTTCACCCTCGACTACCATGGTATGGTGAAGCTGACCGATACAGTCGAGCTCGACGGCACGCTCACTCTCGGCACCCCATCGCTCAAGGACGCAGTCACCTGGCTCGATGCCGCGCCCCCAGCGGCGCGCGACCTCGGCGCCATCGTCTTCAAGAGCAAGGTCAGGAGCGCCCCGGCGTCGATTGCGCTCTCCGATACTGAGCTGACGCTGGCCGGAGCCTCGGCAACCGGCAGCATTGGCATCGATACGAGCGGAACGCGGCCCAAGCTACGCGCCGATCTTAAGGTATCGGCCCTCGACCTCGATGCCTATGTGGCCCCCACCGGATCGCCAGACCGACCGGGGCCGCCGTCTGCACCGTCTGATGTGAGCGGACGGCAGCCTGAGCGAGCCTGGAGCGAGAAGAAAGTCGACCTCGCTCTGTTCGCCCTGGCCGATATCGAGGCCAAGCTTGCGCTTGGTAAACTCACCTACGGCGGCATGAAGTTCGGCGCAACTTCAGCGACCTTGTCGCTCAAGGATCGCGTTCTGCGGTTCACTCTCGACGACGCGCGGCTCTATGAGGGTCGCAGCCGCGGCGTGATCTCGATCGATGCGACAGGTGACGAGCCCGCCATCGCCGCTGATCTTGTCTTTGACCAAGTCTCGTTGCTGCCCATGCTGACCGATGCTGCCGGGTTCGACTGGCTCGCCGGAAAGGCGAACCTGCAGCTCCGGCTGGCCGGTCGGGGGGCCTCCGAGCGGGCCATTGTGGAGAGCCTCTCAGGCAGCGCGGCCGTGAGGGTTCTCGACGGAGCCATCGTCGGCGTCAATATTCCGCAGGTCGTCCGCAGCCTTCGCCAGGGCCGCTTCTCCGACTTCGCCCAGGTCGGCACTGAGAAGACCGATTTCACCGAGATGACGGCGAGCTTCCGGATCGAGCGTGGTGTCGCCGAGACCCAGGACTTGAGCATGCTGAGCCCGCTCATGCGCCTCACCGCCACAGGCACCGTGGACCTGGGTCGTCGTCAGCTCGACGCGACCTTGAGGCCCCGCCTGGTCGGTAGCCTGTCAGGTCAGGGCGGCGCCCAGGACCTCGCCGGTCTCGAGTTGCCGATCCGCCTTTCCGGACCCTGGAGCGAGCCGCAGCTGAGCGCCGACATCGATGCCGTGCTGAAGGACCCCGACAAGGCGGTGGAGGCGATCAAGCAGATCGGCAAGCAGCTCGAGGAGAGCGGCCTTGGCGAAGCGCTCCGCAAGCTGTTGGGCGACGACAAGGGCGCCAGCAAGTCGGGCAAGTCCGGCAGCTTCCTGGACGAGATCTTCAAATGAGCCGAGCTGCTTCCGGGGATCGTTAAGACACGGTGAATTCGCGCCGCAATTTTTGGGGCCGGTCGGCAACTTTTTTCTTGCGCCGAGGAAACGATGGTCCCATATCGGATTCCTCCGTTCGTCCACCTGCCCCAAAGGTCAAGGTCATCCTGAAACCCTGAAGGTAAGGAGCGGGCGGGTCACATCTGTCTGCTGGTTGGGGAGGGTCTTATGGCCTATCAAGACGCCCTCTTCCAATTGGGGATGGACTTGACTCGTTCAAGCACCGCCCAAAAGGAAGATCATGGTGAGAGCGCGCCGGCGGCGCACGTGGAGAAGAAGGACTGCCATGTCGAACGAAACATGCGGTTTGCCGGTACGCACCTCAGCATCGATCTGATCGGGGCCGACCGCATCGGCGAGCTGCCCGTCATTGAGGCGGCGCTCAAGCGTTGCGTCGAGGCGGCAGGCGCCAAGCTTCTGCACATTCACCTGCATCATGTCGCGCCGCACGGCGGGGTTTCCGGGATCGTCGTGCTGGCCGAGGGACAGATCAGTCTGCTGAGCCGACCCGCCCTGCGCTATGCCGCGCTCGACGTGTTCGTGGGCGGCAAGGTCAAACCGCACCTTGCGATCGAGGTGCTGAAGGAGGTCTTCAGGCCGACCAGCATTGCCGTGAAGGAGCACCTGCGCACCAACGCGCCGGCCGAACACAGGCCGGACAAGCTTTCCAGACGCGCTGCCGTGCGCGAGCGTGCCCAGGCCGCGGCCTAGACTAGGCTTGCCCGAGCCGCCGCCTGAACTCCTCGTATCCGAAGCGGCCGACCACGCGATAGCTCCCGTCCTCGCCGAGCACGGCGAGGTCGGGCAGCGGCGTGCCGTTGAAGGTGGTGTTCTTGACGAAGCTGTACTGCATCATGTCGGCGAAGATCAGCCGGTCGCCGACGGCCAGCGGTTTTGCGAACGAGTATTCGCCGATGATGTCGCCGGTCATGCAGGTCTTGCCGCCGAGAATGTAGGTGTGGGGGTGCTGGCCTGGTTCGCCTGCGCCGAGGATCGGCGGCCGGTAGGGCACCTCCAGCACGTCGGGCATGTGGCAGCTCGCCGAGGCATCGAGGATGGCGATCTCATTCTCGTTGCGGTGCAGCCCGATGACGCTAGCTACCAGGTAGCCGGCATCGACGACGAGGCCGGCGCCGGGCTCCAGGATGAGCTCGACGCCGAACTCAGCGCGGAAGTCCCTAACCGCTTCGATGAGCGCGCCAACGTCATAGCCCGGCTTGTTGATGAAATGCCCGCCGCCGAAGTTCACCGCCTGCACCCGCCTGATGTAGGGCGCAAACGCGCTGGCCACGTACCGGATGAGGCCGACCGAACCGTCGTGAAGCGATTCGCACAGCGCGTGCACATGGAAGATGTCGATCTCATCCCACGGCAGCGCATCAAGATCGGCGGGCAACGTGCCGAAGCGCGAATAAGGCGCGCACGGGTCGTAGAGCGCGCCGCCCAGTGTCGCGTTCGAGTAGCCCGGATTGACGCGGATGCCGACCTTGACGCCCGGCTTGCGCTTGACCAAAGGCAGGTAGCGGCTCATCTGCTCGGGCGAGTTGAAGTAGATGTGGTCGGCAAGCCCCGTGAGTGTCTCGACCTCGCCTGGGGCGTAGGCTGGCGCATAGACGTGCACCTCTTTGCCGAACTCCTCGCGCCCCAGCCGCGCCTCGTACTCGCCGCTCGCGGTCGTGCCGTCGAGCACCTTGCGCATCAGCGGAAACGCGGCCGGCATCGCCCACGCCTTGGTGGCGAGCAGCACCTTGGCGCCTGACCGGCGCTTGATCCGCTCCGCCGTCGCCAGGTTGCGCTTGAGGGCGCCCACGTCCAGCACATAGGCTGGCGTGCGGATGTGATCCGGTATGTTGGGGATCATCGGAGGCACAACCTTTTCCCTCTCCGGGCTGGCCGGGAAAAGGAACCGCTAGGTCTTAACTGCAAACAGCTGGGCTTGCTCGCCGGCTTCCAGCTCGCGCACGTGCCAGGGCAGGCCCTGCCGCCCAAGCTCGGCGAGGAACGGCTTGGGCGCAAGCTGCTCGACGTTGAAGACGCCCTCGCCCCTCCAATGGCCCTTGAACATCATTATGGCGCCGACGACCGCTGGCACGCCGGTCGTGTAGGAGACGGCCTGCGCGCCCACCTCGCGGAAGGTTTCGGTGTGGTCGCACACGTTCCACATGATGTGGCGCTTGCTCTGACCCGCCTTCACCCCGGTGAAAATGACCCCGATCGAGGTCTTGCCTGTGTAGTTCTCGGCGAGTGACGACGGCTCCGGCAACAAGTGTTTGAGGAACTCCATCGGGATCACCGGCGTACCCTTGTACATGACTGGATCGATCCTCGTCATGCCGACGTTGGTGAGTACTTCGAGGTGCTTGATGTAGTTGTCGGAGAACGTCATCCAGAATCGGATCTGCTTCAGGCCCCGGATGTGCTTGACCAGGCTCTCCTCCTCCTCGTGGTAGATAAGGTAGGACTTGACCGGTCCGACTTCCGGGTAGTCGATGATGGTGGAGATCGACAGCGGATCGATCTCTATCCACTGGCCCCCCTTCCAATACTTGCCGCGCTGGGTGACCTCCCGCAGGTTGATCTCGGGATTGAAGTTGGTGGCGAACGCCTTGCCGTGGCTGCCCGCGTTGCAGTCGATGATATCGATGGTGTGGATCTCGTCGTACAGCTCCTCTTGCGCGTAAGCACAGAAGATATTGGTCACGCCCGGATCGAAGCCACAGCCCAGCACCGCCATCAGCCCTTTGGCCTTGTAGCGGTCGTGATAGGGCCACTGCCATTGGTAGGTGAACTTGGCCTCCTCGCGCGGTTCGTAGTTGGCCGTATCCATGTAGTGCACGCCCGCTTCCAAGCACGCGTCCATAATGGGCAGGTCCTGGTAGGGAAGCGCCATGTTGATCACCAGGTCGGGCTTGACCTTCTTGATCAACGCCACCGTCTCGCCGATCTTGTCGGCGTCGACCTGCGAGATGTCGATTGGGGTTTTGGCTGCGGCCTGAACCTTCTTGCAGCTTTCGAGCCGCCGCGAAGCGAGATGGATCTTCCTGAACACGTCGCGGTTCATCGCGCACTTCTTGGCAACGACCGAGCCCGCAGCACCGGCACCGATGATGAGAACGCTGTCCAACTCTCGCTCCCTTCCGAAACAAGGACTTGAACCTCGCACTTCATAGCTCGAGCGTGTGACGGACGCCCGAATGCCCGGAAGTAGTGCAGCAGCGCCCGCAATTCAACACATGAGCCCAAGAGCCCGCCCAACCGCACCGGCGGCGCCCGTCCTCACCCGCGGCTCAGGCCCTTGGCCTCGAGCTCGGCCAAATATTGCGCCCACCGCTTGTCCTTCTCCCGGCCGAGCTCGTCGAGGTAGGACCAGGCATAGAGCCCCGTGTGGTGTCCATCGTCGAACAGGATGCGAACCGCGTAGTTGCCGACCGGCCTGAGTTCGCGGATCTTGACGTTGCGCTTGTTGGGCACTGTGATCCGCTGTTCGGGGGAGTGGCCCTGCACCTCCGCCGACGGGCTCATGACGCGGAGCATCTCAGCCGACAGCTCGTAGCTGCGTCCATCTTCGAAGGCGACCCGCAACTTGTCGTGGTCGGGCGAGACTTCGAGTTTCGGTGGCACAAGGTCGCTGGCAGCCGTTTCCAGCACCTCCCAGGCCTTTGCGGCAATCTCTCTGAAGATGCGCGCGTTTGCCCCGTCAGGATCGGCCACCACTACCGGCTGGCCGGCATCCGAGCGCGACCTGATCTCCATGTGCAGCGGTACCGCACCGAGGAACGGTACCCCGAGCCGCTCTGCCTCCCGCTCCGCACCGCCGTGCCCAAAGATATCGGAACGTTCCCCACACTTAGGACACAGGAAATAGCTCATGTTCTCGATGATGCCGAGCACCGGCACGTCGACCTTCTTGAACATGCTGAGGCCCTTGCGGGCATCGATGAGTGCCAGGTCCTGCGGTGTCGAGACGATGACGGCGCCTGAGAGCGGCGCCTGCTGTGCCATCGAAAGCTGCACGTCGCCGGTACCGGGCGGCATGTCGACGATGAGCGCGTCGAGGTGGCCCCAGGCCACGTCGCGGAGCATCTGGTTAAGCGCCTGCACCACCATCGGGCCGCGCCAGACGATCGGCGTGTCCTCGTCGACCAGGAAGCCCATGGACATGACTTTGAGCCCGTAGGCTTCCATCGGCCGGAGTGTCTTGCCGGCGATTACCTGCGGACGGCCGCGCAAGCCGAGCAGCCGCGGCTGGGAGGGACCGTAGACGTCAGCGTCAAGGATGCCAGTCTTGAGCCCAATCGCCTGCAAACCGAGCGCCAGATTGACGGCCGTCGTCGACTTGCCGACGCCGCCTTTGCCCGAGGCGACCGCGATCATGTGGCGGATACCTTCGACGGCACCGCCTTGCCGGGCGGGCGTCGCGGTTCCGGGCCGGCTGCCCCCGTTAACCGCTCCGGCGCGCGCGCGCGCCTGGGCCACGCGAGCATGTTCCGGCGGCTCGCGCACGGCACCGCCCCTGGGCGCTTCTGCCGTGAGCACGACAGTCACGGCCGTCACGCCAGCCAACTCGCTAACCACCTTCTCCGCCGCCTGTCGCAGCGGCTCGAGTTCGCGCGCACGATGCGCCGGCACCGTGATGGAAAACGCTACCCGGCCGTCCTTGATCAGGACCTCTGACACCATCCCCAGATCGACGATATTGCCAGCAAGGTCCGGGCCCCTTACGCGCTTCAGCGCATCGAGCACTTGCGGCTTGGTTATGGACATGGATCGTACCTTGTGACCGCTCGCGGAATACCGACTTCTATCAGATAAGCGATAGCGCCGAACCGCTCCAGAGCAATGGGCGTCAGCGGCGGCAAGCGACCTAGCCCGTTGTGTGCGACCGCCGGAGTGCCCATACCTGAGGCCCGAGCAGCGCCAGTGCGGCCAGGATCAGCAGTGCTAGCGACAGCGGTTTCTCGATGAAAATCATCGGGTCACCCTGGCTGATCGTCATGGCTCGGCGGAACTCCTGCTCGGCCAACGGGCCAAGGATCATGCCAATGATGACGGGCGCGGTGGGAAAGTGGAAGCGCCGCATGATGAAGCCGAGCAGCCCCATGGCATAGAGCAACAGCAGATCGACGACCGAGCGGCTGATGCCGTAGGTGCCGATGGTGGCGAACACCAGAATGCCGCCGTAGAGCAGTGGCGTCGGTATGCGCAGCACCTGCACCCACAATCCGATCAGCGGCAAGTTGAGCACCAGCAGCATAACGTTGGCGATGTAGAGGCTCGCGATCAGGCCCCAGACGAGGTCGGGCTGGGTTGTGAGCAGCAGCGGGCCGGGATTGATGCCGTAGCTCTGGAAGGCCGACAGCATGATGGCGGCCGTCGCCGACGTTGGCAGACCGAGCGCCAGCATCGGCACCAGCACGCCGGCAGCCGACGCATTGTTGGCGGCCTCCGGTCCTGCCACGCCTTCTATCGCACCCTTGCCGAAGTCCTCGGGGTGCTTGGTCAGTCGACGCTCGAGCCAGTAGGACAGGAACGTCGGTATTTCCGCTCCTCCCGCGGGCATCGCGCCGATCGGAAAACCGAGTGCGGCGCCTCTGAGCCACGGCTTCCACGATCGTTTGAAGTCCTCCCGGCTCATCCAGATCGAGTCGCGGACCTCAAGCACCTCGCTCTCGGTCCGTTTCTGATAGACCGCCAGGAACAGCGTTTCGCCGATTGCGAACAGCCCGACCGCAACCACGATCACATTGATGCCGTCGAGCAGTTCAACGAGCCCGAACGTGAACCGCGCCTGCCCTGTCTGCAGATCGATGCCGATGAGCCCGAGGAAGATGCCGAGGCCCAGGCAGATGAGGCCGCGGACCGCCGAGCCGCCAAGCACGGCAGAGACAGTGACGAAGGCCAGCACCATCAACGAGAAGTACTCGGCCGGACCGAACCTCAATGCCAGGTTGACCACCGGCTCGGCGAGAAAAGTGAGCCCGATGGTGGCGATGGTGCCGGCAACGAACGAGCCGATGGCGGCCGTGGCGAGGGCCGCGCCGGCGCGGCCGCCGCGCGCCATCTTGTTCCCCTCAAGGGCCGTTACGATGGTGGCGCTCTCGCCCGGCGTATTGAGCAGAATCGAGGTGGTCGACCCCCCGTACATGGCGCCGTAATAGATGCCGGCGAACAGGATGAAGGCCGAGGTCGCGCTCACTTTGTACGTCAGCGGCAACAGCAGAGCGATGGTGAGCGCTGGCCCGAGCCCCGGCAGAACGCCGACCGCAGTGCCGACCGTCACCCCGACGAGCGCCCACAAGAGGTTGATCGGCGTCAGCGCGACCGAGAATCCGTGGAGGAGATAGTCGAGCGTCTCCATCAGATCAGGCTCTCGATCAGGCCCGCGCCGATCTTGTAGCCGAGCACCCGGTCGAAGCCGACGTACGCCGCCAAGGCCACGGCGAAGCCGATCAGCGCATCGCGCAGCGGCTTATTGCTGTGGAACGCGCGAGCCGTGCACACGAAGAGCGCGGTCGAGGCGAGAACGAAGCCGATGCGATCGATGAGTGCGACGTTGAGTGCAAGCCCGAGCAGCAGCCAGCCCCCGCCGGCAAAGTCAATGGCGCCGAACTCGCTCTCATCGCCCTGTTGGATGTTGCCGCCGAGCAGCCCTTGCACGGCGAGCATGGCACCGAGCACGCCGAGAAGGCCCGTGACGAGCCACGGGATCACCTTCGGTCCGACTTGCGCATAGATTGCACCGGCCGGAATCTCGATGGTCTGCCAGCCGACGACGGCGGCAAACAGGACCGTGCCGGTCCCGATTGCCACCTCGCCCCAGGCGGGCTTGCCAGCCACCGAGCGGTCCTTAGGCCTTCTTGAGGCCGAGGTCGGTCAGGATGCCCGTGATCCGCTTGGTGTCCTCGACGACGTACTTGCCGAACGCGTCACCCGCCAGATAGATCGGTGTCCACTCCCTTTTCTTGAGCTCCGCCTTCCAGGTCGGACCCTCGGTCATCCTGGTAAATACATCGATGAGGGCCTTCTGCTGAGCTGGCGTGATGCCGGGGGCTCCGAACACGCCGCGCCAGTTGGCGAGGTCGACCGCCACACCCTGCTCGTGCAGCGTGGGTGCATCGATGCCCTCCTGACGCTTCTCCGAGGAGATGGCGAGCGCGCGGAGCTTACCGGCCTTGATCTGCTCGGCGAACTCACTGTAGCCGGATACCCCGCACGTCACTTGGTTGCCAAGCAACGCCGCCTGCGCCGGACCGCCTCCCGCATAGGCGACGTAGGCCACCCGCTTTGGATCGACGCCCACCGCCTTGGCGATGAGGCCCGCCAGGATATGGTCGGTGCCGCCGGCGGAACCGCCTGCCCATGACACCTTGCCGGGATCGGCCTTGAACGCCGCGATGAGGTCTTTCATCGACTTGTGTGGTGAGCCGGCCGGCACCACAATCACTTCGTATTCCGCCGTGAGCCGCATGATCGGCGTCGCCTGGGTGAGCTGCACCGGTGAATTGTTGGCGACCGTCGCGCCGATCATCACCATGCCGGCCACCATCACTGCGTCGCCCTGGCCCTTTTTGGCGAGAAACTTGGGCAGGCCGACCGCTCCGCCCGCACCGGGCACATGCTCGAACTTGAACTCCTTGATGATGCCGTCGGTGCGCATGGCGAGCTCGATCGCGCGGCCCGTTCCGTCCCAGCCTCCGCCGGGAGCGGCCGGAATAAACATCTCGAGCGAGGTGAGCGCCTGCGCCCATGCCGGCGCGAATGGCACAAACGGCAGGGCCAAGGTTGCCGAACCGGCGAGCCCAGTCTTCAAGACATGGCGACGCGAGTACATTTCGCTTTCCTCCCAGAATTGAGCGATAAAGCTACCGTGTGAGGCATAGATTGCATGTCGAAATTGTCGTCGGCAACCCCCCTTTTTGCAGCACCGTGTCCTTTGAACGTCCGCCTGAGACGCCCGAGCATACCGGGCTCCCAATCAGGGTCCGACCAGGAGGGACTTGTACAGCCCCACCGTCTGCCGGCCGATGTCCTCGGATGAAAACCTGGCCACGGTCAGTGCACGCGCCGCATCTCCCATGCGGCGGCGCAGACCGGCGTCGCCCGCCAGCTTGGCGATAGCCTCCGCCAGAGGTTCGGGCTGATCGACCGGAACGAGCAGCCCGGTTTCGCCGTGACGCACCACCTCGCGACAGCCTGGTGCATCGGTCGCGATCAGGGGCCGCGACGTGGCAGCGGCCTCAAGCAGGCTCTTTGGCAAACCCTCCCGACGCGAAGGGAGCACCGCGATGTGACTGGCCGCCCACACGCTCTTGATGTCCTGCACGTATCCGAGCCACGTAACGCCCTCCGTCCGCGCCCACGCCTCGAGCTCGGCTTGTGGAATGGAGGTCGGGTTCTCCGGATCGGGAACCCCCGCCAGCACGAGCTCGATCGCCATGTGCCTGGCCCTCAACCGTCGATGCGCTTCGATCAACGTCCGCACACCCTTGTCTTCGAGCATGCGGCCCACGAAAGCGATGCGGATGGGTGGTGGTGGCTCGGGCAACGGTTTGAGGAGGTCCGTGTCCACACCCGACCCGGGAATGAGCACGATGCGATCAGGGCACACGCCAGCGGCGAGCATCGCCGCCCTGTCGTCCGGATTTTGGACGAGGATGCGCGTGTGCTCTCGGTTGAAGAGCAGCGTGAAGGAGAGTCTCAACATGGTGCGCAGCGCTCTGCCGGAGGGCGAGCGCCGCAGGAACGCCGATCCCAACCCCGTGATGCTGTTGACGACGCGCACGTCTGGCAACCCGAGGCAGGCGAGCGATCCGATTACCGCCGGCTTCAGAGCGACGTTGTGGACGATGCCCGGACGGATGCGATTGAGCGTGCTGCGGATCTCCGCCACCGCTGCCGCGCCTGCCAGCGGCGACATGCTGCGCCGCCGCCAGGAAAGAGGGTGGGGAACAAAGCCCTCGCGCACGATCTTGGATGCGCCGTCGGTAAGGCGCGCCAGCACATGCACCTCAAAGCCGGCGTCGCGTGCCGCGCGCGCCATCGGCAGGCGGTGCTGCGTGAAAAACCAGTCCTCCGTGACGACGTAGGCGATCCGGGATGCCATCACGGGATATTTCCGGTAGATGTGGACGGCGCAATCGGGGCGGATATGCACACAACAGTTCGCCTCGGCGCGTCAAGGATCAATCTACGGTGTGAACCAAGCCCCTCCTCGGCAATGTGCGGACTGGCCGGATTTCTTCATCTCACGAACAGGGACGGGGAGAAAGCTTTGCTCGCTGCGGCGAGGCGCATGGCCGGCACGCTCCGCCATCGCGGGCCCGACCGGGAGGGAGCCTGGGCCGATGCATCGGCCGGCATAGCGCTCGGTTTCCGGCGGCTGTCGATCCTCGACCTCAGTCCGGCCGGAGACCAGCCGATGATCTCGAAATCGGGCAGATACGTCCTCTGCCTCAACGGCGAGATCTATAATGCGGATGCCCTGCGCCGGAAGCTTGCGCCGCACGCCATCCCATTCCGCGGGCACTCGGACACCGAGGTCTTGCTCGAAGCCATCGACGCATGGGGCCTCGAGGTCGCCTTGACCGAGGCTGTCGGCATGTTTGCCATAGCCCTTTGGAATCGCGAGGCGCGCGAGCTGTCGCTGGCGCGCGATCGGCTGGGCAAGAAGCCGCTTTACTGGTCGCAGCAAGGTCCACTCCTGTTGTTCGGCTCGGAGCTGCGTGCGTTGCGGGCGCACGCCGCCTTTGCGGCCGAGATCGATCGCGATGCGCTGGTCGGCTTCATTCGGCGCGGCTATTTCCAGCATCCGAGCACCGTCTATCGCGGCGTGCACCAACTGCCGCCGGGCGGCATGCTGAAAATCGGCGGCAACGGCCAAGTCGCCGTGCAGTCCTACTGGACGCTTCGCGAGGTTTGCCGCAGCGCGGCTGCCCATCCTTTCACGGGGGCGCTTGCCGAGGCGGTCGACTGCCTCGAGGTGCTCCTCAGAGAAGCGGTCGGCCAGCGCATGCTCGCTGACGTGCCGGTCGGCGCACTGCTATCGGGTGGCTACGACTCCTCCACCGTCGTGGCGTTGATGCAGGCGCAGTCGAACCGTGCCGTGCGCACGTTCTCGATCGGCTTTCGCGAGCCCGATTACGACGAGGCTGGCCATGCCGCCGCCGTCGCGCGCCGCCTCGGGACCGAGCACACGGAGCTCGTCCTGACGCCAAGCGACGCCCTGGCGGTAGTGCCCAAGCTGCCTGAAATCTATGACGAGCCGTTTGCCGACAGCTCCGCCATACCAACCTATCTCGTCTGCCAGCTCGCCCGAAGCCACGTGACTGTTGCGCTTTCCGGCGATGGGGGCGACGAGGTTTTCGCCGGCTACAATCGTTATGCGCAGGGTGAGCGCGTTCGCCGGCGGATCGCCGCGCTGCCTCTCGGCGTGCGGCGCGCGCTGGCGGCAGGCATGCGGAGCGCGCCCTCGGCCATGTGGGACCATTTCGCGCAGGTTCTGCCCGAGAGCACCCGGCCGCGCCAGATCGGCGACAAGATCCACAAGCTCGCCGATGTCATCACCGCCGACGACGAGGCGGCCTACCTCAGGCTCACAAGTCAATGGCCGGACCCAGAGGATGTTGTGGTCGGCGGGCGCGAGGTGAGGTTCATCGAAGCCGACCAGGAACTGAAGCGACTGTTGCCGCAGCGCGTCGAACGCATGCAGTACCTCGACACAGTGAGCTACCTGCCGGGAGATATTCTCACCAAGGTGGACCGCGCGAGCATGGCGGTGTCCCTCGAGGCCCGCGCGCCCATGCTCGATCATCGCGTGGTCGCCTTCGCCTGGTCGCTGCCGCACGATTACAAGGTCTGCAACGGACGCAGCAAATGGGTCATGCGCCAGGTTCTCTACCGCCATGTGCCGCCCTCGCTCGTCGATCGCGCCAAGTCTGGCTTCGCCGTGCCGATCGGCGACTGGCTGCGCGGCCCTCTCAGGGACTGGGCCGAGGACCTCCTCGACGCCCGGCCCCTCAAGGCCGCCGGCATCCTCAATCCTGACCCCATTCGCCGCCGATGGCAGGAGCATTTGGAGGGGCGGCGCAACTGGCAGCACGCGCTCTGGAGCGTGCTGATGTTCGAGGCATGGCGGCGCGCTCACGCGGTGGGCAGCAGCCACTGACCGCGATGCGGCTGCCAAGCGTGCCGTTCGGGCTCAGGCCTAGACTGAGCCGCCCTCGATTTGCCCCAAAGCCCCACTGGTGTTCGCCGCCGCCGCGCGCTGATATACTGCAAGAGAGACATCACCGCGGGAGCTGCAAGATGGAGAACGACAAGTTCAACATGTCGATGCGCAAGTTCCTGAAGCAGGTCGGTGTGACCTCCCAACAGGAGATCGAGCGCGTGGTGCGTGAGAAGGGGCTGCACGGCAAGGGCAAGCTCAAGGTCAAGATGGTGCTGACCGCGGAAGGCACGCCTTTGAACCACGTGGTCGAAGGCAAGATCGACCTCGGATGAGCACGCTCCCGTGACGGCCACGGAATTCACGCCCTTTGCCTCGTTGGTGGGCGGCGCCTTGATCGGTCTTGCCGCCGTCCTCCTCATGCTGCTCCACGGGCGGATTGCCGGCGTCAGTGGCATTTTGGGCCGCCTGCTCCCGCCCTACGCCGGCCGCTCGGTGAGTGAGGATCTCGCACTGGTTGCCGGCCTCATCCTGGCGCCCATCGTCTATCACGTCGCTACCGGAGGAGCGGTGACGCAGACCGTGTCGCAGAACTGGCCGTTGATGCTCGCCGCTGGGCTCTTCGTGGGTCTCGGCACGGCGCTATCCCGCGGCTGTACCAGTGGGCACGGCGTGTGCGGGCTGGCGCGGCTCTCGATCCGCTCGCTGGTGGCAACGGCCGTGTTCATGGCGACGGCCTTCGCCACCGTTTATGCCGTCCGGCACCTTGTTGGAGGCTGAGGCGTGGGTGTCGCGCTGAACGTAGTGATCGGCTTGACCTTTGGGCTCGGGCTCGTGATCTCCGGCATGGTCAACCCGGCCAAGATCCTCAACTTCCTCGACGTGTTCGGACCTTGGGACCCGAGCCTCGCGTTCGTGATGCTCGGCGCCGTGACTGTCACGTTCCTGGGCTACCGGCTGGTATGGCGCCGGGGTCGACCGCTTCTCGGAGAAAGTTTCGCTCTGCCGCCGCCGGGCGCAGTCGACCGGCAACTCTTGTTCGGCGCCGCCCTATTCGGCGTCGGCTGGGGGCTGTCCGGCTTCTGCCCCGGCCCGGCGGTGGCCTCGCTCTCGCTGCTCGCGCCGGGAACGCTGGTTTTCGTGCCCGCGATGTTGGCTGGCATGGCCCTCGCCCGCTTGCTGACGCGATCGGGCGCAGCCGGCGAGAGCGCGTCGATCCCGATGCCCGCCGTTCACATCAAGCGCCCGCAGGAGGACACCATGATCTTCCGCCAGCTGTTCGACTCGACCTCCTCCACCTACAGCTACTTGATCGCCAGCCGCCCCGGCGCCGAGGCCCTTATTATCGACCCCGTGCTGGAGAAGGTGGACCGCTACGTCCAGCTCCTGAACGAGCTCGACCTGCGCCTCGTCAAGGCGGTGGATACCCACCTGCATGCCGACCACATAACGGGGCTCGGCGCCCTGCGCGACCGCACGCGGTGCATCACGGTGATGGGTGAGCAGACCAAGGCCGACGTTGTCTCCATGCGGATCCGCGACGGGGAGCGGCTTGAGATTGAAGGCATCGGCCTCGATGCCATCTACACGCCTGGGCACACCGACGACTCCTACTCCTACGTCATGGCCGACCGCGTTTTCACCGGCGACACCCTGCTGATCCGCGGTACGGGCCGCACCGATTTCCAGAACGGTGACCCCCGTCAGCAGTACGAGTCGATCTTCAGCCGCCTGCTGCGCCTGCCGGACAGCACGCTGGTCTACCCCGCGCACGACTACAAGGGCGACACGGTGAGCACCATCGGCGAGGAACGGAAGTTCAACCCGAGGCTACAGGTGAAGTCCGTCGATGAGTACGTCGCCCTGATGAACAACCTCAAGCTGCCGAACCCGAAGATGATGGATGTCGCCATCCCTGCCAACATGAAGGTGGGCTTGGCCCAGGACGAGATCGCCCGCCGCGGCTGGGCGCTGATGCCCGAGCAGGCCATCGAGCTGATCGGTCGGAGCGATGTGGCGCTGATCGATTTGCGTGAGAAGCGCGAGCGCGAGCGCTACGGCGAGATCGAAGGCTCAATCCACGCACCATACCCCGCCCTTCAGGAGAACCTGGGTCCCGGCGGCCTCCTGCGCCGCCTCGCCGCCAAGCAGCGGCTGGTGTTCTACTGCGCTTTTGGCGAACGCTCCGCCATGGCCGTCCAGGCCGCCCAGGATGCCGGCATCAGCTCGGCCTGCCACATCCATGGCGGGCTCGATGCCTGGCGCAAGGCAGGCGGCCCGCTCGTGCCCTGAACGCGGCGGCCCACGCAATGCGAGGCTGCAAATGAAGGGCTGCGGCTACGACCCAACCCGGCTTGGACGCTGCTCCAAACCAAAAGAGGCGCTATCCGGCCTCAGCCGTCCTTGGTCTCGACTTCCTCGCGCTTCTTTATCGCTGCCTTGAAGATGTCGCCGAGCGAGGCGCCGCTATCGGAGGAACCGTACTGGGCGACCGCTTGCTTCTCCTCGGCGATCTCGAGGGCCTTGACCGAGACCGAGACACGGCGGCTCGCCTTGTCGATATTGACTACGGCGGCGTCGACTCTGTCGCCAATGTTGAAGCGCTCGGGTCGCTGCTCGGAGCGGTCGCGCGACAAATCCGAGCGCTTGATGAAGGTGATGAGGTCGGTGCCGACGATCTTCACTTCGATGCCGTTGTCCTGCACGGCGACCACCTCGCAGGTGACCGCATCGCCCTTCTTAAACTTGGCGAGCGTGTCGAGTGGATCGCCCGAAACCTGCTTGATACCGAGCGAGATCCGCTCCTTCTGGCTGTCGACATCGAGCACCACCGCTTTGACGATATCTCCCTTCTTGTAATCCTTGATCGCCTCGTCGCCGGGCCGGTTCCAGTCGAGGTCTGACAAATGAACCATGCCGTCCACTCCGCCCGGTAGCCCGATGAACAAGCCGAACTCCGTGATGTTGCGGATCGGACCCTCGACGATCGAGCCCTTCGGATGCTGGGCGAGGAAGGACTCCCAGGGATTGTCCTGGGTCTGCTTGAGACCCAGGCTGATGCGCCGCTTGTTGGGGTCGACCTCGAGGATCTGCACTTCCACCTGCTGGCTGGTGGAGACGATCTTGCCTGGATGAATGTTCTTCTTGGTCCAGCTCATTTCGGAGACGTGGATCAGTCCCTCCACGCCCGGTTCTAGCTCGACGAAAGCGCCGTAGTCGGCGATGTTGGTCACCGTACCGGTGAAGCGGGCGCCAACGGGATACTTCGTCTCGATCGACTGCCACGGATCCGACTGCAGCTGCTTCATGCCGAGGCTGATCCGCTGCGTCTCCGGATTGATGCGGATGATCTGCACTTTGACGGTGTCGCCGACGTTGACGATCTCGCTCGGATGACTGACCCGTCGCCAGGCCATATCGGTAACGTGCAGCAGGCCATCGATGCCGCCGAGATCGATGAATGCCCCGTAATCGGTGATGTTCTTGACGACGCCTTCGATGACCTGGCCCTCCTCGAGCCGCGCCACAATATCGGCACGCTGCTCGGCCCTGGTCTCCTCGAGCACGGAGCGGCGCGAGACGACGATATTGCCACGACGGCGATCCATCTTGAGGATTTGGAACAGTTGCGGCTGATGCATCAGCGGGCCGACGTCGCGCACCGGGCGGATATCGACTTGCGAGCCGGGCAGGAACGCCACCGCCCCGTCGAGATCGACCGTGAAGCCTCCCTTGACCTTGTTGAAGATGACGCCCTGGACCTTCTCGCCGGCCTCGAACTGCTTCTCGAGCCGGTTCCAGCTCTCCTCACGCCGCGCCTTGTCCCGCGAGAGCACCGCTTCGCCGAGCGCGTTCTCGATCCGCTCCAGATAGACCTCGACCTCGTCTCCGACCTTGATGTCGGCCGCCTTGCCGGCCGTTGCAAACTCCTTGAGCGGCACGCGGCCTTCCATCTTGAGGCCGACATCGATGACCGCCAAATCCTTCTCGATGGCCACCACCTTGCCTTTGACGACGTTGCCCTCGTAGGCAACGCCTTCGCCCAGCGTCTCATCCAGCATAGCCGCGAATTCATCGCGGCTCGGCGTCATCTCTTTGGCGGGTTCTGGCGTACTCATCTAAGCTCCTGATGCGGGGTGGATGCCGGGGCGATCCGTTGCTGTGACTGCGCTCGGGCCCCTGGAACGGCCGCCGCATACAGCCGCTGCTCCAGACGCCCGACGTCTATGATCCTGATGCCGAGGCCGCCGCGGAGGGACCGGCCCGCCAACGCGAATTGAGTTCTCCCCCTTGTTGGGAGCCCTCTATTGGCTGATCTTCCTCTTGATCAGTCCGATGGCGACCTCGAATGCCGCCTCTATATCCAAGTTGGTGGTGTCGAGCAATATCGCATCGGGGGCGGGCACGAGAGGGGAGACGGCGCGCTCTTTGTCCCGGCGGTCCCGGGCGAGGATCGTCTCGAGCACCTGCTCGAACGTCGTCTGCTCGCCGTTGGCCAGCAGTTCGCGGTAGCGACGCTCTGCCCTGACCCGCGCATCGGCGGTGACGAAGATCTTCACCTCCGCCTCCGGGCAGACCACCGTACCGATGTCGCGCCCATCCATGACCACGCCCGGCCGACGGCGGGCAAAGGTGCGCTGGTAATCGAGAACGAGCGCCCGCACCTCCGGCATGGCGGCCACGACCGATGCCGCCTCTGCCATATCCCTGCGGCGCAGGGCGGGATCCTCGAGCGAGCCCGGATCGAGCTTGCCGGCGGCCGCTATCGCCGCAGCCTTGTCGTCGGCCGGCGCACCGCTTGCGAGCACATCGCGTGCGACCGCCCGATAAAGCAGACCCGTGTCGAGCCAGTGGTAGCCGAGCTGCTCGGCGATGCGCTTGGCGAGCGTGCCCTTACCGGAGGCGGCCGGACCGTCGATGGCGATCACGGTCACCTTACTGCTCCCTCGATGAACTGGGCACCAAGCCTCGTCATCAGCTCTCGAAACTCGGGAAAGCTGGTCGCGATCATGCCGGCATCGTCCACGCTCACCGGGCGGTCGCTGGCCAGCCCCAACGTCAGGAACGCCATGGCGATGCGATGGTCCATGTGCGTTGCGACCTTGCCGCCACCCCTGACCATACCTTGGCCCGAAACGATCAGGCAGTCACCCTCAACTCGCGTCGCCACGCCGTTCGCCGCAAGCCCGGCCGCGGTGGCGCCGAGTCGGTCACTTTCCTTCACTTTGAGCTCGGCGAGCCCTTCCATGCGCGTGACGCCGTCGGCGAAGGCAGCGACGACCGCCAGGATCGGGTACTCGTCGATCATACTCGGCGCCCGCTCTGCTGGTACCCGCACGCCGCTGAGCCTGGAGCTGCGCACCATAATGTCGGCGACCGGCTCCCCGCCCTCCTCCCGCTCGTTGCGCAAGCTCACGTCCCCACCCATCTCACGCAGCGTCTGGTAGAATCCCGCACGCGTAGGATTTACCAGCACGCCCTCGATGCTCACCTCCGACCCCGGCACGATGAGGGCGGCGGCGGCGAGAAACGCCGCCGAGCTCGGGTCGCCCGGCACAACCACATCGCGCCCCATGAGCTCGGCATCGCCGCCCACCGTTATCGCCTCCCGCTCTCCCCGCCGCTCCACCCGCACCCGCGCGCCGAAGTGGCGCAGCATGCGCTCGGTGTGATCGCGGGTTGCAACGGTGTCGACCGTCGTCTCGCCCGCCGCGTGCAGCCCGGCAATCAGCACCGCGGACTTGATCTGGGCCGAAGCCACGGGAAGCCGGTAGAAGATGGGCACCAGGTCGGCGGTCCCACGGATCGTCAGCGGCAGCGTCTCCCCTCCTTCGAGTACTTCAAGGCCCATCTGCTGCAGCGGATCGAGCACGCGACGCATTGGCCTGCGGCTGAGCGAAGCATCCCCGAGCAGCCTCACCGTCATCGGATGGCCGGCGATCGCTCCCATCGTCAGCCTGACGCCGGTACCCGAGTTGCCGAAGTCGAGCGGGCTGGACGGTTCGGCCAAGCCGCCGACGCCCCGTCCCAGGACCTCCCATCCGCTGCCGGTCCTGCGGGCAATGGCCCCAAGCGCGCTGACAGCCCCGGCGGTATTAAGCACGTCCTCGGCTTCGAGCAGGCCTTCGATGCGGGTCTTGCCGGTGGCGAGCGCACCCAGCAGCAGCGCGCGATGGGAAATCGACTTGTCGCCTGGCACGCGGGTGCGGCCTATGAGCGGCCCGCTCCTTTGGCTCGACAGCGCACGGGGCTCGGTGGCGGACATCGGGCGTTTGACCCTCGCTCACGGGTTTGACGGCGGGCAATGGAGCAGCCCCCGGGCGGCACTGTCAATGCACGGTCGGGGCCGACGGACCGCGACCTGCCGGCCCGCCGGATTTGCTTTTGACAAGCCATCGCCCTCGTGGCAGACCGCCGGTAAAACTCCTGCACACATCGAGGACTGCCATGGCGACCAAGCAAGCCCGCGGCACCAAGCGCACCTGCCAGAATCCCGAATGCGGTTCGCGCTTCTACGATCTCGACCGCGACCCCATCGTGTGCCCGATCTGCGGCTCGGAGTACGTCATCGCTTCGGCACCCCTCGTCGGGGCGGCGCCTGAGGAAAAGGACCAGAAGGCCAAGAAGCCCGAGTTTGCCGACGAGGTGGCTGTTGTTCCCGAGGCCGAGGTTGAGGGCGCAGAGGCCCTTGCCGAGATCGACACCGCCGAGGATGCCGTCGCCGAAGAGGGGGACGAGACCTTCCTCGAGGAAGAGGAGGAGGATGGCGGCGATGTGTCCGGCATCATCGGCGGCACGGTCGCTGGCGACGAAGAAGAGACCTGAAGCCGCGGGGTTTGTAGAAGGCGCCCGCGTGCAGGACCGGAGCCTTCAAAGGGGGCGGTTTTTCCGATCCGAGCTGCTGCGGGCCATATAGCGCTTGCACAGGCGCGGGCCACATCATAAGGAAACGGCTTCGAGATCCCAACGAAATGGGGCCGTAGCTCAGTTGGGAGAGCGCGTGAATGGCATTCACGAGGTCAGGGGTTCGATCCCCCTCGGCTCCACCAATCAGCCCCAGTCCAGTAGCCCCAGTCCTTGGAGGAAAGGTCGGCCGCGCCCGAGCTGGGGCCCGCACCCTTGGCACGCCGGGTAACGCCGACCGGCACGGTGCTCGACTTCTAAGCGCACACGATCCTTTCCTTTGCCTACGCCAGGTGGCGCTTGCCGATTGGGCGCACTGACGCGGCCTGTGGCCCCTTGTCACCGGCAGCCTCCGAGAACCGCACCTCCTGGCCCACCTTGAGGTCGTCGAACCTCCCGCCCGTCACGCTGTTGCGATGAAAGTAGATTTCGCGGCCATCGGCGGCTGCAATGAAGCCATGGTCGCGTTCAGGGAAGAGTGTAGCAATGACGCCGTACGGGGAAGTTTCGTGCACCTTGACTGCACCGGACAGTTTGCGGACCTGGTCCTGCAGCTGGCGTCCTGCTGCGTCGAAGGCGTCGCGGATGGTGACGTGGGCATCCTCGTGCCGCCCGGTCATGGCCGGATCGCGCGTCACATCGATGTGCTTGCCGCCGGGCAGGGCGATGTGGATGCGAACGCTGTAGGTATCGCCCTTGTGATGGCGGTGCTGAGGACGGGCAATGACCACACGTGCCGAGGTGATACGCTTATAGAAGCGCTCAAGCCTTTGTGCCTCCTTGCGCACGGCTGCTTCCAGTGCATCGGAATGGCCGACGTGCTCAAACACGATCTGGAGAGGCACCTGCATGGCAAAACCTCAAGGTTCGGAGATCAGGTCCCAGGCGTCCAAGTTCAACGACGCCCCTGAGCGGGCTATCCCTCGTCGTTGGCGTAGAGTGCATCTGTGCTCAGAATATCGTAGAGCTGCGCCACCTTGCCGGAGAGCGGATGACCGCGACGGCCCATTTCGCTGCCCTCGCCCCGCAGATAGCTGACCGTAACCTCCAGGTCTTCCATGGAGGGCTCGCACTTGAGGATCGCCGAGATGGTATCGTCAGCGACCGGCCCGACTGCTTGGCGTACCTGCGAGGAGTTTACCGGCAGAACCTTGGAGTCGCCTCTCTTTGATCGGAGCATTGTTCGACGCCTCACTGCCCATGACACGAGCGAGAACAACATGCAGCCGTGCGCCCCGGACAAACATTGATTAGAGTCAACTTACTGCGCAGCCCGGCCGGCGGCCCTAGTGACGCAGGTTGCGACAACGGGGCACCCGGCAGGTCGCGTAAAGTGATCGCAGTGCCATTGCGGATCGCCATTGAACGGGAACCGGTCCCCTGGCACGCTTGCAGCCGCATGCTGGCCCGCCGGCCTTGCTCCAGCGCAATGGCACGCCCCAATCATCAACTACATCTCAGGACGGTTCTTTCAGGCGCATGCGCGACATGAAGCGGCAGTCCTCAGCCCCAAGCCCGATTTCGGGTCCGCCCGCGCCCCGCCGCGAGAATCTGCAGCTTTTCGCCCTGCAGGCGACGGCCGAGCTTGGCAGAGCTATCGCGGATGCGCTCGGCCAGCCGCTGGCGCTGCACGAAGAACGCGAGTTTGAGGACGGCGAGCACAAGGCTCGGCCGCTGGACACGGTGGCGGGCCGCGACGTCTACGTGATCCACGGTCTGCACGGCGGGCCGATCATGAGCGCCAACGACAAGCTCTGCCGGCTGCTGTTCTTCATTGGGGCACTCAAGGACGCCGGCGCGGCGAGGGTCACCGCGGTGGTGCCCTACCTGTGCTATGCGCGCAAGGACCGCCGCACCAAGCCGAACGATCCGGTTACCACCCGTTATCTGGCCGGCATGTTCGAAAGCGTCGGCAGCGATGCTGTCGTAGCGCTGGAGGTGCACAACCCGGCGGCGTTCGAAAATGCTTTTCGATGCCGAGCGGTGGCGCTGACGGCTACGCCGCTGTTCGTCGATTTCGTCAGGAAGCTCGCGGATGGAAACCTCTGCGTCGTCTCTCCGGACCCCGGCGGTGCCAAGCGCGCTGAGCTTTTGCGCGAAACCCTGGAGGCCGCCTGCGGTCGGCCGGTGGCTAAGGCTTTTGCCGACAAGCACCGCAGCGCCGGCGTGGTCTCGGGCGAGCTATTCATCGGCGATGTGGCCGGCCGCACAGCCCTCATCATCGACGACCTGATCAGCACCGGCGGCACGCTGCTGCGCGCGGCACAGGCCGCGCGGAAGGCCGGAGCCCGGCGCGTCATGGCGCTGGTAACGCATGGTCTGTTCATGCCGGGGGCGGCCGACGTGCTGGGCGATCCTGCCATCGACAAGCTCATCATCACCGACAGCGTCCCGCCGTTCCGGCTCGGACCGCAAGCGGCTTGGGACAAAATTGAGATCCTCCCCTTGGCACCGCTGCTCGCCGAGGCGATCGGCCGCCTTCACGACGGCCGCTCTCTTGCCGACCTCGCTGTGTTCTGAGCGCGCGGCCTTGCAGGCCGCGACGTCGAGCGGTGAAGTCCAAATGAGTCCGGGCCGGACGCGCCTGATCGTCTTTGCGTGCCGAGGTCTGCCGCCATTCATTGCGCAGCGGTGGTCCTCGCTTTTCTTGCATGGCTCTCGCGCGATGGGCGGCTTCGTGCGATCGCCGCGCGGCAGCGATCGCAGACGCCGCAGCGCGGCGCGTCTTCCTCTCCGAAGTACCGCCGCAGGAACACGCTTCGGCAGTCCTCCGACTTGGCGTAAGCGGCGACGGCCCGCAATCGGCGCTCGCCCTCGTAACGAAAGGTCTTGAGCTTCGCCACGAGATCGCGGGCGCCGGCTTTGAAGGGCTCAAGCTTTACCGCGAGGACGATGCGATCCTCCTCGTCGCGCTCCACAAGACCGGCCTGCTCCAGATCGGAGAGAAGCGATTGGCCGATCCGTTCTGGCACACCGGCCGAGTACGCGAGCGCGCTCGCGCTAGGAGCGCGCTCCTCGGCCGCCCAAGCGGCGAGCGCGCTCTCCAGCCGCTCCAGGTGCCGCACGGCCGGACGGCTCAATGCCTGCAGCCGCTCCTGGATCTCAAGGTCGACCGGATCAAACAGGAGGATGCAGCGCGCCGGCCGCCCGTCCCGTCCGGCACGCCCGACTTCCTGAACGTACTGCTCTAGTGAGCCTGGCGCCTGGTAGTGCAGGATGTAGCGAATGTCTGGCTTGTCGATCCCCATGCCGAAAGCGCTCGTTGCAACCATGATCAGGCGCCGCGAGGGCTTCATGAACTCTCTCTGAGCTGCAGCTCGGTGGGCGGCGGGCATCTTGCCGTGATAGCGCACGGCCGGGATGCGCGCCCGCTTGAGGGCGCCGGCGAGCTGATCGACGGCGGTGGTGGTGGCGCAGTAGATGATGCCTGGCCGGCGCAGCCTGCGAATGCGCCGCGCGGCGGCGCGGGACTTCTCCGCCCCGGACACGATCTCGACCGCCAGATGCAGGTTCTCGCGGTGAGCCGGAGCGGTGAGCACCAGCGGATCGCGCATGCCGAGCCGGCGAGCGATGTCCTCTCGGACACGCGGCGTCGCCGTCGCTGTGAGCGCGAGCGTCACGGGGTTGCCCAGCCGCTCGCGGGCGAGGCCCAGCCGCAGGTAGGACGGCCGGAAGTCGTGCCCCCATTCGGAAATGCAGTGGGCTTCGTCCACGCAGAGAAGCGCTGGCCGGGCGCGCGCGAGCTGAGGCGCGGTGGATTCCGACTCGAGCGTCTCGGGCGTGGTGAGAACGACAAGCCGACGGTCGCCTACGAGCTTGTTGAGCGCGGCGCGGCGCTCGGCCGACCGTAACCGACTATGGAGCACGACCACAGGCACGCCGCGACTCTTGAGCGAGCGCTCCTGGTCCGCCATCAGGGCGATAAGCGGCGAAACGACCACCGTCGGCCGCTCGAGAATCACCGTTGGAACCTGATAGATCAGCGACTTGCCGAAGCCGGTTGGGAGTGCCACCAGCGCATCGCGTCCCTCGAGGATGGCGCGCATGGCCGATTCCTGTTCGGGCCGGAGGCGCTCTATGCCGAACGTCCGGCACGCCGTCCGCCGGACCGCATCGAGCAGGTTCATGACATGGCCTCCCACTGGCAAGGCGGCTCCCATCCCAGCCAAGCTCTCAGTGCGGAGGGCGGCTCCGGAGCAAGAGCCTAAGTTGATGTAATTTCATACCCTACCTTGTGCCTGACCATGCTTAGATTGGCCTGCCTTGCTGGGTCACGCAAAGCGGGCCTCGCAACAACCGAACATAGGGACGACGTTTCGAGAAGTCTTGGAAGCTGACCTACGTCGCGCGACGGCCTGCCATTTCTCCAATCCACAGCCGCGGTGTCCGTCGATCAGTTTTGCGTCGGCGGGCACCACGACGGTTCCCCGCGATGCCAAGATCATGAACCAGCGGACGCTGCTCATGCGCAATCTTGCCTCGCTTCCGTCCGGTGCGTCGGCCAGGCGCAGCGGATGGCGACCGCACCGCGACATGGCACGCAACATGGCAGGTTCGTCAACTCCGCTCCGTTGGCCGCCACGCCACCCGTCCCCACATGACCGGAGCAAATCCGGCCATCGTCAGCGCCACCCCCGCCGCGGCCAGGCGCCAGGACGGCGCCACGAAACACAGGCCGCCGGCGCCGATCATCAGGCGTGAAAAGGCGTTCAGCGGCGCGTTGAAGTAGCCTTCGGTCGCAACACCGACGAGGTAGATCCCGACAACCGCCGTCAGCACACCAAACACAATGCCGGACCAAGAGCCGACCAGCAGCAATTCGGGACTGTAGGCGAAGGAAAAAGGCACAATTGCCGCAGCCACCGACAACCGCGTCGCGATCGCCGCAATGCTAATCGGATTGGCACGCGCGATCGCTGCCGCCGCATAAGCGGCAACCGCCACCGGCGGCGTGCTTGCAGACAGCACCGAAAAATACAAGAGAAACATGTTCGCCGCGAGCACCGACAGCCCGAGATTGAGCAGTACGGGCCCGACGAGAATGGTCGCCAAAATATAGACGCTCGGCGTAGGCATACCCATGCCGAGCAGAATGGTTATCGCCGCCGCGACAAGGAGCGACACAAACAGCGTGTCCCCGCTCAGAAACAATACGAGTTGGGAAAACTTCGCCGCCAGCCCGGTCATCGAGAGACCGCCGATCACCAGGCCCGCCGCCGCGCAGGCAGCAGTGACACCGATCACGCGGACCGTGGTATCGGCGAGGATGTTATAGAGCCTGGGGATATCGATGCGGGTCTGCTTGCGGAAGGCCGCCACCGCGATCACCGCTACTGATGCAAAAATCGCGACATAGGTCGCCGCGTAACCGAGGGCAAGTCCCACTACGATCGCCGCCAGTGGAACGAAAAACAATTCGCCCTGCCGGAACGCGGCACGCAGATCCGGGATTTCCGCGGCGGATAAGCCGCGCATGCCAAGCCGCTTCGACATATAGTGGACCTGCACGAACACACCAAGATAATAGAGCGCCGCCGGAATCAGCGCCGATAGCGCGATTTGATGGTAAGGAATGCCGGTATATTCCGCCATGATGAAGGCGACCGAGCCCATCACCGGCGGCATGATCGAACCGCCGGTCGAAGCGGCCACTTCGATGCCGCCCGCGACTTCCGGCCTGTAACCGGCGCGCTCCATGGTTGGGATGGTCACCGAGCCGGTGGTAACGACATCGGAGACCGGGCTGCCGGAGATCATGCCGAAGGAACCGGACGAGACAATCGCAATCTTGGCGGTGCCGCCGATTGTCCGGCCGGTCAGCAATGCCCCGACCCGATAGAAAAAATCCGCACCGCCGGCCCGCTCGAGCATGGTCCCGAACATCACGAACAGGAACGCATAAGTCGCGGCAACGCGGACCGGAACGCCGTAAATTGAGTCCGTGGTGTAGACGGTTGTGTCGATAAATTGCTCGAGCGAAATGTAACCGTGTGCGAGTTCACCGGATAGCAGGTGACCGAACAGGTTGTAGGCGATAAAGGCCAGGACGATCAGCGTCAGGCCGAGTCCCACCGCGCGCCGCGTCGCCTCCAGTACCAGCACCACCAAGGCTATGCCGAACCCATATTCCCAAGGGGATAGCGGATCGAACAGCGTGATGCGATTGGTGATGGTGTCGAGATTCCACCAGAAGAAGATGCCGCTCGCCGCCGAAAGCCCGGCCAGCAGCCAATCCAGAAGACCCGGATTGGCATTGTCCGATCTGGTCGTCGGCGCCAGCGTCAGAAACACGAGCACAAGCATTGCCGACAGGAACACCATCATCATCCCGAAAATATCGGTGACAATGATGATAACGTTGTAGATCACCCACAGAGCGATGGCGACGGCATAGGCCTTCAATACCGCGCCCAGCCAGCCCGACGGTTTTCGGCTTGTCCCGGTGCCGAAGAGGAAATTGAAGATCATGACCGGTACTTTGCTGAGCGGAGCTGCGGTGTAATGGCGACCTGACCCGATCACGCGCGCGCTCGGGCGGCGCCGTAATCGGGTCGTCCGCCGGCGCTGGGCTCACATCAGGCCTTTTTCCTTGAACAGCTTTACTGCGCCCGGATGGAACGCGCCCACCTTCTGCTCGGTCATGAATTTGGGCGTCAGTTCCTTCATCGCCGGATGCACGCCCTGCATTTCCTTGACCTGCTCCACCAACGCCTTGGCGATATTGTAGGCTTCCTGATCGCTCATGTCCTTGTGCGCGACCAGCATGGCACCCAGCGACACCGCCGGCACGGCATCCGGCTGAAAGGCGTAGGATTTGGCGGGAATGACGTAGCCGTCCACGCCGGTCTCCGAGGCGACCTTCTTGATCGTGGCGTCGCTTACCGGCAGCATCACTACATCTACCGCCTGCGAGACTTCGAGAATCGACCGCTGACCGACGAATAGCGAGTTGAAGATTGCGTCGATCCGGCGGTTGCGCAGCAGATCGCTCTGCTCCTGCGAAGCGGCCGGCACCACGCTGCCGCCCCATTTTTCGATGTCCTGCGCGGTCACGCCGATCGCTTTGAACATCCGGTCAACGACGTCATGGACGACGTTGCCGCGCCGGTTGGTCGCGACTCGCAGCGGCGGCTTCTTGGTGGCGATGTCCTCGAACGATTTGAGGTCGTGCTTCTCCGCAAATTCCTTGGTAACCAGAAGCTGCACCGGCGCCCAATTGTACAAGTAAGCGATGACCCGCAGGTCTTCGACCTTGTTCTTGAACGGCGCTTCTCCGTTCTGCGCCATGCGCAGTTCTACATTGTGCACGATGCCGAGCGGCACCTTCTTCTGATCGAGAAGCTGCACATTGGCGATGCCGCCGCCGGAGGTCTGATAAGTCACTGTCGACCCGGGAAAGGCCGCTCTCATGGCCTTGTCCATGCCGATGCCGATCGACGACCACAGGCCGCCCGGGCTCGCGCCGGCCAGTGTGAGCTGATAGGATTGTGTTTTCGCATCGCTGACACACACGGCAGCCACAGCCGCGGCCAGCAGCAACGATTTCATGTACTTCATCTTGTCCTCCCAGTTTGGCGTCCGCTTGTACGATGCGGCTACCTTGAACACAGATATTAAAGGTCATGACGATCGACGCATGCGACTTCTACTGCGTCGTCTTGCCCATCGCTCGTCATAACTGACGCGATTTATTCCTCCTTGTCGTATTCACACCGCGACTCAGGCAACGCGATCTCCCCGCGCGCGCGCAGACCTGTCAGGGGTGCCGCAATGGCGCCAGTCGGTGCCTTTGGTCACCACTCCCTCGAACGAACGAATACAGGCGTGCGGAATGTGAGGATCGGTTGTGCCGAGTGCCGGCCCTCCGGCCCGCATCTGGCGTGCGGCCTCGACCATCAGACGGCGGAACTCGACCACGGCGAGATCGCTGGCGCCCAGTTTTTCCCTGGTGCGGTCGGCGATCGGGCCCATCGTTTCCCACATCGCGATGTCCTGGTTGGGGATGCCACGAATCCCCGTGAAGTTGCCAAGCTTCATCGCGTTGCGATCCTGCAGGTAATCGTTCTCGCGGGTGCGCAGATTGCGATAGTTGCGGTCGAGGTCGATGCCGGGCTGCGCCACATTGAACTTGCGCCATGCCTCCTGTTCGATCCCGCCCGTCTCGCTCCAGGCAATGAAATGGAACATCGTGTTGGTGTCGTCCATTGGCGCCAGCACGGTCGCGACATTATACGCGTTGTTGGGCGGGATCAGTGCCGTGAACGGTGCGATATAAACCGTGCGGCGGACATAATCGTGGGTCGCCGCATTCATGATCGGCCGGCGGATCGCTGCATAATGAAAACCGTAACTTGTCCGCTCGACCTGCAATCGCGGCGCCTTGTCCGTCGAGGGGCGCAACCAATGCGTATCGACCGCCTTGGCGCCATCCACCTTGGCCGGCCTCATGTCGGAGGAATGCAAGCTGGAGGAATGCGCAGAATCGATCTGGCCCTCCATCACTTGCGCCCAGTTGCAGCGCACATGGATCTTGACGATGCTGACCCGCGTATCGGGCGTGGGCGCGAAGGCCGGCGGCTCGAAGGCGCGCATGGTTTCGCGCGGCCCCATATAGGTCCACACGAAGCCGCCCGCTTCGTGCGCCGGATACGCCTTCATCTTCACCTTCTCGACAAAGCCGCTCTCCGGCGGCTCCGACGCCATCTCGACGACGTTCCCCTCCACATCCATCTTCCAGCCGTGATAGAGGCAGCGCAGCCCGCATTCCTCGTTACGCCCATAGACCAGCGACGCGCGCCGGTGCGGACAATATTCGTCGAGTATGCCGAGCCTGCCATCGCTGTCGCGGAACACGACGAGGTCCTCACCCAGCAGCCTGACCTTCAGCGGCTTGCCGTCCGGCTCGGACACTTCCTCGGAAAGGCAGGCGGGAATCCAGTGCCGTCGCATGAGCTGCCCCATCGGGGCATCGCCTTCCACACGGCAGAGCAAATCGTTTTCCTCGGCTGTCATCATGGCGCCCTCCTCGGCCTGGACTTGCGTTCCACCCGCAATTATCTTAGGCCTCTAAGATGCAATTGATAAGCGATCCAAACTGCAAAGTCGAGTCCACGACATGCCGTGCGCTGCTGCGGCGCAGCAGCACTCACAACGCCCGTTTCTGTCTGCCTATGGATCATGGCCGGCCATGAGCGACGCGACCGCCTTGCTCGCACTGTCCCTGCGACTCGCGCGCCGGGCGCGCCTCGCCGAAGGCATTCATGAATTTGAGTTCCGCGCGCACGATGGACAAGAACTGCCGCCTTTCGGCGCCGGGGCACACATCCAGATTCAGGCTCCGAACGGAGCCATTCGCAAATATTCGCTGTGCAACGACCCCACCGAGCGCGACCGCTATGTGATCGCGGTGAAACGCGAAGCCGATGGCCGTGGCGGCTCGGTCAGCCTGGTCGACAGCGCGCGCGAGGGAGATACCTTCCGGATCGGCACGCCGGCGAATGACTTCATGCTGGCGCCGAACGCGCAGCATTTCATTTTCATCGCCGGCGGAATCGGGATTACGCCGATCATGTCCATGATCCGGCAGCTGGCCCACGAGCCGGACAAGAAATTCCAGCTTTATTACTGCGCACGATCGCCGGAGACGACAGCGTTCCGCGAGGAACTGAGCGACGCCGTCTATCGGGGGAGAGTCAAGATCCATTATGATAATGGCGATCCTGCCAAGATGCTCGATCTGTGGCCGATCGTCGAAGAACGGAAGAACCGCGCTCACCTCTATTGCTGCGGGCCTCGCTCGCTGATGGAATCTGTCCGTGACATGACCGGCCACTGGCCGGGCGCAGCGGTCCATTTCGAAGCGTTCAGTGAGCCGGAAAAGTCCAAACCCGACGACAAGCCGTTCGCTGTCATCCTTGCGAAATCCGGCACCGTTATTGACGTACCGGTTGGCACCACGATCATCGAAGCCATGCGCGCAAAGGGATTCAACGTTCCCAGCTCCTGCGAGAGCGGCACCTGCGGAACGTGCCGTACCGCCCTGCTCTCCGGCGAAGCGGATCACCGCGATCTCGTGCTCGCCGAGCATGAACGGTCGAGCCAGATCATGATTTGCGTGTCACGGGCGCGCACGCCCACCATCACCATCGATCGCTGAGCAAGACCCGTGAGCGGACGCGTCATCCGGTTGGGGGTTGCGGGGCTGGGACGGGCTTTCACCCTGATGCTGCCCACGCTGGCGGCGGACCGGCGCCTACAACTCGTCGCTGCGGCCGACCCGCGCGCTGAGGGCCGGCGCCAGTTCGAGACCGACTTCGGGGCCCGCAGCTACGAAACGGTCGAGGCGCTGTGCGCCGATTCGGACGTGGAGGCGGTCTATATTGCGACGCCGCATCAATTGCATGCGCACCATGTCGGCATCGCGGCCGCGCATGGCAAACATGTCCTGGTCGAGAAGCCGATGGCGATCACATTGGCTGAATGTGCGGCCATGATCGAGGCCTCCCGGCGCGCCGGCATTCATCTGATCGTCGGCCACAGCCACAGTTTCAATGCGCCGATCCTGCATACCCGCCGCCTCATTGCCCGCGGTGCATTCGGTCCAGTGCGCATGATCCATGCGCTAAACTATACCGACTACATGTACCGTCCGCGCCGGCCGGAAGAGCTCGTTACGGCACAAGGCGGCGGCGTCGTATTCAGCCAGGGCGCGCATCAAATCGACATCGTCCGCCTCCTCGGCGGCGGCCAGGTGCAGAGCGTGCGCGCCGCGACCGGTGCCTGGGATCCCTCGCGCCCGACCGAGGGCGCCTACGCGGCCTTTCTGACCTTCGCGGACGGCGCCTTTGCGAGCGCAACGTATAGCGGCTTTGCGCATTTCGACTCGGATGAATTTTGTGACTGGATTGGCGAAATGGGCCTGCCCAAGGATCCCAGTCGCTATGGCGCGGCACGCAAAGCGCTGCAGCAAGCCGCCAGCGCCAGCGAGGAGGCCGAGATCAAGGCCGCACGCAATTACGGCGGCAAGAGCTATGTCGCCGACAACCTGCCCTCCTCTCGCCTGCATCAGCATTTCGGCACGATTATCGTATCCTGCGACCGCGCCGATCTGAGGCCTACGCCGCAGGGCGTCGTCGTTTATGACGACGTGCAGACGCGGCTCGAGACCATCCCGGTTCCGGCCGTCCCTCGCTCCGAGGTGATCGACGAGCTCTATGACGCGGTCGTGAACGACCGGACGCCGCTGCATAGCGGAGAATGGGCCATGGCCACGATGGAGGTGTGCCTGGCCATTCTGGACTCTCAGCGCACGCGTTCCGAAATCGCCCTGAAGCACCAGATGGTGCTTCCCGAATAATCCACTCCGAGCCGCCTCCGATGAGCCGCACGCGATCGTCCCATACCGACAATACCCAGGTCATTCTGCGGCACTGGCGCGAGGCGGTACCGAACGATCGCCTTGCACATCTGGTCAAGGATGCGACCCGCGCACTCCTGCGCGCCCTGCAAATGCGCCTGACCGCGCATGCGGTCTCGCTCGGACATTGGACCTTTCTGCGCATCCTGTGGGAGAAGGACGGGTTGACCCAGCGCGAGCTCAGCGAGCAGGCGGGCGTCATGGAGCCGACCACATTTGCCGCGGTCAAGGCGATGGAGACCCTCGGCTATGTGACCCGGCGGCAATTGCCGGGCAACAGAAAGAAGGTCTTCGTCTTTCTCACACCCGAAGGGCGCGCGCTGAAAGACAAACTCGTGCCACTCGCAGAAGAAGTGAACGACGTCGCCGTCCGCGGCGTCAGCCCGGCCGCTGTCGCCGCGACACGGCAGACACTGCTGTCGATCATCGAGAATCTTGCGGCGGACGAGGCGGAATCGGCCTCCGCGCAACGGCGCATTCCCTCCACCCGCGAGCTCGCCTCCCGGATCGCGGCAGGCGAAAAGGCGGGCCGCCGCCGCAAGGGCTGACGCCGAGGCGGGGATTCCGAAAAAACAGTGGGTTGCATGTCGACCGTTAAGAAGCTGATCTGCCCCACCCAAACCCAAGTGCGGATCGGTTAAGAAAAATGCCCTGGAGAGAATGAGGCCGTCGCGGATTGGACTTCCCGCGCGCCTCGCAAGGTGCGGATGTCGTGCCGCGAGCCGGCCCGTTTCCTGCACAGAAGCGGCGACAGCCCGGGCGCCGGAGAGAATCCCGATAGGAAGAACTGGCGGAGGGAGGGGGATTCGAACCCCCGATACGGTTTCCCGTATACACGCTCTCCAGGCGTGCGCCTTAAACCACTCGGCCACCCCTCCTGCGCTGCAGGCGCCGGACTATAGCCGCCATCTCACCCGGCGCAATGGCAACTGCAGTCCGACGGTCCAATCAGGGCGAGAGACTTGCGGTCGGCGGCGCGCACGCCTAATCGGAGGGACGCATGCCCACCCACCTTTAGAGCGGTGCCCATGACGGTCCTGCGCTTTCTCGGCGGCCTGTTCCTGCTCGCGGCGGTCATCGCCCTTACCGCCGACTTCACCCGCGCCGATCCCGGCGGCGCTCTCCTGCCGCCCTTCGCTTCACTCTTGAAGCATTGGGCCGACCTCGCGCCCCAGTCACTCGCCGCCGCCAAGCGCGCCGTCGAAGTTCGCGCCCATCCGCTGATCTGGGATCCGGTCATCCGCTCGCTGCTGATGCTGCCGGCCTGGATGAGCCTCGGTGCTGTCGGCCTGTTACTGTCCTGGCTCGGGCGGCCACGGCGCCGGGTCGATATCTTCGCCAACTGACCAACCTCTCTTTTCCGCCGGCTGCCGTTCCTCACTTCTTCGGCGGCGTGGCGGTTTTTTTGACCTGCACCGCGTCTCGAGCGCGCTCGCCGCGATCGATATCGCCGGTCGAGAAATCGATGATGATGCCCGCCGTGAGCAGCGCCGCCATGAGGCCGACGAGACCCAGCATGAAACGGTTGTGGTTTCGGTTAAGCGCGGTCACCATGTCGCTGGTGACGGGTACGTTCGCGCTCTCGTCGGCAAGACCCATGAACAGCCTGCGCGTCGGCCGGCGCACGCTCTCCCTCTCCACCAGCTGAACCCCGCAGTTGCGGCAGAGACGTTCTGCGATTTCCTTGAGTGGAAACAGGGGATCGGTGTCCGCCTCGCTGACGTAGCCGAGCGAGTGCTGCTCTCCCGACTTGGTGACCAGTCGCACCTGCCGCATCAGCACAGGAGCGATCGAGCCACCGTAGATCTCACAGCGCGTTTCGACCGAAGAAATATCGGCGTAAGGAATCTCCGCCTGCCGGTAAACCAAAGCCGGCATGCCGAAGCGGCCGGCCGGCACCGACAGGCGAATGCCCCTTTCGCCCAGCATGATCCGTGCCCTGATCGAATATATGAGTTCGAACAGCAAGAAGAGCATGATCAGCGTGAAGCCTACGGCGAGCACGATCAGCCCCCACGTGTCCGCCAGGGTCCCCTTGGCGAGGCGCTGGTAAAGCATGACGGGGAGGCTAACGAAGAACGGCAGCAGCAGCAGGAACGCGAAAGCCAGAATCACCTTGCGGAAGCCGCCGGCTTGATAGACGACCGGCTCGGAAACGATCGGCGGCCCGTCTTTCTGCGCCGCAGCGCCGACACCACCCGGTTGCGACATTGCTTCTGCTCCTTGCCCGCTCACGAGGAATCACGATCCCTGGAGGGACACGTGCCTAGCAGCTTCACTGATATTATATCTTGCAGGCCGGATGCTCACGACGGAACCCATGCCATGCTGTTTGCCAGCAAGAAGCTCGAGATGCCGACCGCAGAGACCGCGCTCAAGGGCCGAGCGAGCCCGATCGCGACCGCCAAGGAGCATTTCGTACTGCATCGGCCGCTGAAGGGCCCCTACCCGGCGGGGCTGGAGCAGGCGATGTTCGGCATGGGTTGCTTCTGGGGTGCGGAGCGCCGGTTCTGGCAGCTCGGCGACGGCATTTGGATCACCGCCGTCGGCTACGCCGGCGGCTATACACCCAACGCGACCTACGAGGAGGTGTGCTCTGGGCGCACCGGGCACAACGAGGTCGTGCTCGTCGTGTTCGATCCCAAGAAGATCAGCTATGAGCAGCTCCTGAAGACGTTCTGGGAGGCTCACGACCCGACGCAGGGCATGCGCCAGGGCAACGACGTCGGTACCCAGTACCGTTCGGGCATCTATACATTTTCGCCGGCCCAGCGTAGAGCCGCGGAGGCTTCGAAAAAGGCTTTTGGCAGGGTGCTGGCGGCCGCCGGTTACGGGCCCATCACCACCGAGATACGCGACGCGCCGGAGTTCTACTTCGCGGAGGAATACCATCAGCAGTACCTGGCGAAGGTCCCGCATGGTTACTGCGGCCTCGGCGGCACGGGTCTTTCATGTCCGCTCGGCACAGGAGTCAGGAGCTGAGTTCAAGCCAAGTCGAGGGCGTGCTTCTTAAGGTCGTTGAGCGCCACGACCCTCAACGTGCTGGCATGTGTAGCTGCGAGCACAACCCTGGGCGCGCACCCTGCCTCAAACGCCTCTTTCCAGCGCACCGCACATAGACACCAGCGGTCGCCGGGCTTGAGGCCGGGAAACGAAAACTCGGGCCGCGGGGTCGACAGGTCATTGCCGCGGTTCTTGGAAAAGGCGAGGAACTCAGCCGTCACTTCGACACAGACGGTGTGCAGCCCGATGTCCTCGGGCCCACTGTGACAACAGCCATCCCGGAAGAATCCGGTAAGCGGGGCGAGCGAGCAGAGCGCCACGGGCTCGCCGAATACGTTACGCTGACTTCTGTCGCTGCCCGACATCGAGCAACCTCAATTCTTGACGACGGTATTGCCGAAGCTCGCCGTGCCGGGCGCGCTCGGTGCGCGCACGGGCGGAGGCGGCAGCGCGGCGGCAGCGGTGCCGCTCTCGAGTACCGTCCGACACTCGGCCGGCAGTCCGGCGAGCGTGATCGGCGGCTTAGGCGGCGCTGGCTTGGCCGATGGCTTCGGCGGCTCGGCGACGCGCTTGAGCCAGTCCGTCAACTCCTGTCCGCAGCCATCCCCGCCGGGAACCGGGTCCTGCGGTTTGCAGGCAGGGCTATCCTTTGGACAGTGGAGCCGCACGTGAAAATGGTAGTGATGGCCCCAGTAGGGGCGCACTTTTTCCAGCCACGCGCGCTCCGTGCCGAGGCGAGGTGCAGCCTCGCACAGCGCTTTCTTGATCGCCGGGTGCACGAAGATGCGATCGACCTCGGGCGCGGAGGCGGCGCGTTTGATAATCTTCGCCCGCGTGTCGTCCCATAGCGCCGGATCGACCGACACCCGGTCCGAGGCCAACATCGAAACCGCCGACATCTCTTCGCGTTCGCGGGGGGTGAGCCGGCGATCCGGCATGGGGGTGAGCCAGATGTCGGCGTCGAGCCCGACCTGATGGCTGGCGTGCCCGGTGAGCATCGGGCCGCCGCGCGGCTGGGAAATGTCGCCGACCAGAAGCCCCGGCCATCCGTCGCTGGCCTTGGCCTCCTTGGCGAAGCGCTCAAGCCAGGCGATCAGCGCCGGGTGTCCCCAATTGCGGTTGCGCGAGAGCCGCATCGCCTGCCAAGCGGGTCCATCGACGGCCAGCGGCCGCGCCCCGGCAAGACAGCCACGGGCATAGAATCCGATGGCCCTCGCCGCCAGCGGTGCAGGTGTCGTCACGGCGCCGAATAGCTGCTTGGCCGGCACCGGCGGCGGTGCCTTGACATGCGTTTTGGCAGGCTTGGCGGCCACTTGAGCGGCCTCGGCAATCTCGGTCGGTTCGTTCTCCTCCTCCGCCTGGACTGCGGACGGCAATGGCCCCAAAAGCCCAGTCATGGCGAAAAGGATAGCAATAACGGCCTGACGCATGTCGCACCCTGGCTGCGGCGGGCAGACTTTGCCGCCCCTTTTACCCCGGTCTCTGGCCGAATTGCGACCGTCAATCGTGCCCCGCCTGTCCCCGAAACGGCACCGCCAGGCTCCACAACAGGCGCGTGGGTCCGTCCGAGCGGTAGTAAGCCAAGCCGACCTGCATGTCCCGGTGGCCGCTCTCTGGCTGCGGCGTATAGGTGGAGAACAGGCGGTCCCACAGCGACAGATTGAAGCCGTAGTTGCTGTCGTGCTCCCGATAGCGCACGGAATGATGCACGCGATGCATGTCCGGCGTGACGAGGAAAAGTCGCAAGATCCGATCCACGCGCTGCGGCAGCTCGACGTTGGCGTGGTTAAACATGGCGCAGCCATTGAGGATCACCTCGAACAGCAGAACGGCCAGCGCCGAAGCACCGAGTAAGAGAACCCAAACGATCTTCCACAGCATCGATAGCGCGATTTCAATCGGGTGGAAGCGAAGCGCGGTCGTGACGTCCACGTCGAGGTCGGCATGGTGCATGCGATGCAACCGCCAAAGAACGGGCACCTTGTGGGAGGCGAGATGCTGCAGCCAAATGGCGAAGTCGAGGACGATGAGAGCGATGACGATCTCGAACCAGTCCGGCCAGGAGAGCACATTGAACAACCCGATGCGCTGTGTTTCGGCCCAGAGGGCCGCAGCGACCGCGACGAGCGGCACAGCAAGCGCCCCCATCAAGCGCACAAGCAGGCTATCGATGGCGACGATCGACAGGTTGGTCAGCCAGCGCCGCCCTTTGGGCGCCGAAAGCTCCCGCCTCGGTATCGCGAGTTCCAGCAGCGCCATGGCCGCGAAGATGGCGGCGAATGCGGCGAGCCGAACGGCCGCCTCGCTTATGCCGGCAAGCGTGGCCATCTCGTTGGTACCCTTCCTTACCTGCGGGAAATATAATGCCTGCTCCTCAAACCGCAACCGCTGTCGTACAGCAGGGAGGAAAGGTGAACCCATTATTGCCGCGAGCGGTGGCGCTCGGTTTGATGATCGCATCGGCCGCCCCGGCGCTCGCTCAGACGGAGAGCGTGGCCGAGATCGTCACCCGCGGGCAGCTGTTGCGCTTCCTACTTATCAAGCCGGAAAACCCGGTGGGCAGCGTCATATTGCTTGCCGGAGGCCACGGCATCCTGGACCTCGACGCCGAGGGCAAGATCGGGTGGGGCGCCGGCAACCAGCTCGTGCGCACGCGCGGTCAGTATGCGAGGGCCGGCTTCGTCACGGCCACCCCCGACGTTGCCGCCGACCTCAAGCGCGGCGGAGGGGTTCCTGGGCTTCGCTGGTCGCCCGACCACGCCGCCGACATCGGCAACCTCGTCAAGCACCTGCGCGCTCTGGCGAGTCCCGTCTATTTGATCGGCACGAGCCGGGCGGCACTTTCCGTGGCCAATGCCGCGACGCGCTTGTCGGGCGATGCGGCGCCCGACGCCATTGTCATCACCTCCGGCATGCTCGTCCACATCAACAACAAACAACCGTCGGCCGAGCGCCAGGTTGGACGGCTGGAACGCATCAAGCAACCCACCCTGCTCCTTTACCATGAGAAGGACGCCTGCCCCTACACACCAGCCTCCTCGGCCGAACGTTTTCGTAAACTGCTAACCGGCGCCAAGCGGGTCGACATAAAGTTCCTGAGCGGCGGCAGCGCCAGAGGGGAGCCGTGCGAGGCGCGCCATTTTCATGGCTTCGAGGGCATCGACAGGGGGGTGGTACGCACCGTTACAGGGCGGCTAAGGTCGCTGCCGAACGGAACGAACGGCAAATGACGGAGCTGCTGCTGACGGGTGGCGTTGACGCCGATACGCTGGTTCTGCTCGCGCATGGTGCCGGCGCGCCGATGACGAGCCCCTTCATGAATGAGATCGCCGGTCTCCTTGCCGAGCGCGCAATCGCAACCGCCCGTTTCGAGTTCGCCTACATGGCGACGCGGCGCGACGGCAGGCGGCCTCGGCCGCCGAGAGCCGAACAGCTGCAAAAGGAGTACGAGGCCGCTGTCGCGAGCGTCCGCAGGCACGCCCGGACCCGGGTCCTGCTGATCGGCGGCAAATCGCTCGGCGGTCGTGTGGCGAGCCTGGTCGCCGACCGTCTCTACGCCGCCGGGGCCATCTCCGGGCTCGTGTGCCTTGGCTATCCGTTCCATCCTCCGGCGAAGCCCGAAGCGCTCCGCACCGCCCATCTCGAGGCGCTCGCTTGTCCCACCCTACTCATCCAGGGTGAGCGCGATCCGTTTGGTTCGCGCGCAGAGGTCGCGAGCTACCTGCTCTCGCCGGCCATTCAAATCCACTGGGTCGGCGACGGCGACCACGACCTGGGGCCGCGCGGGGCCTCCGGCTTCACCCGCCTGGGGAATCTTGAGGCCGCAGCAGACGCCATCGCGGCCTTTGCCCGCTCGCTCAAATGACGCCGGGGATCCAGCGCTTCACCCGCGCCTTGTAGTCGACGTAGGCCTGCCCGAACCGCGCCTCAAGGCGCGCCTCGTCTCTGAGCACGCGCTGGTGGAACCAGAAGACGTGAAACGCGAGGAGGGCGAGGCCGGCGAGCGACCAGAACGTGACCGCCAAGCCGAGCATGAAGATCAGGTGACCGAGGTACATGGGGTTGCGCACGAACCGGTACGGTCCTTGATCGACGATCCGGTCCGGTGGCACCTCGAGGCCGGGCCCCCCTCCGCCGAGCTTGGTCCGGTAGCGGCCGACCAGGTGATACTGCGCATAGCCCCAAACCAGCAGCGGAATGCCGAGGGGTGCGATCGTCAGCGAACCGCCGTTGACGGCGAGCTCGAACAGGATGACGCCCACTGGATAGACGATGAAGGTCCGGTTCGACGTGCTCTTAAGCCAGCGGCGAAGCGTCATCGGCCGGTCGCGACGTTCCCCGGAGTTGGCGTTGCCTCTATCCATGCTCACATTTCCCGCAGTGCATGGGCGATGACCTTGCGCATGACACTCGGCAGCGCCTCCCGCTCGAGCGCCCATCGCGGCGTCCACGTGCAGCGCGCCGCATCGGCCCAGAAGGTCAGCGAGGCGTCGGCCGCCACCACGGCACGGAATACGATGAGCTCCAGCCGGAAGTGGGTGAACGTGTGTTGGACAGTGCCGGGAACCTGCCACCAGTCGGCACGAACCGGCGCGGTGCGGAGCGCCTCGCTGAACGGGGGCAACAGCTCGGCCCATACCGTCGAAGGAACTTCCATCATGCCGCCCAGCAGACCTGCGTCGTGCCGGCGTCTCAGCAGCACATAGCCGTCCTCCCTCAGGGCCAGAAAGGCAAAGCCAAGTCGCACCGGCCGCTCCCCCTTGACCGACCTGGCCGGCAGCCTTGCCTCGATGCCCTTGGCGTGGGCGTGGCAGTCCTCCTGCAACGGACACATCAGGCACGACGGTCGCTTGGGCGTACAAATGGTGGCCCCGAGATCCATCATGGCCTGGGCGAAGTCGCCCGGGCGGCGGTGTGACGTCAACGTCGCGGCGAGACGTCTGAGCTCCGGCTTCGCCGCCGGCAGCGCCTGCTCGACGGCGAACAGCCGCGCGACCACGCGCTCAACGTTGCCGTCGACGGGCGTCTCTCGCTCGCCGAACGCGATGGCGGCGATGGCCGCCGCCGTGTAGGGACCGATTCCCGGCAACTTGCACAGTTCTGCCGCCGTGCGGGGAAACCTGCCGCCGTACTGCTCAACGAGCAGCCGCGCACATTTCCACAAATTGCGCGCTCGCGAGTAGTAGCCAAGACCTGCCCACGCGGCGAGCACCTCCTCGAGCGAGGCAGTCGCCAGCGCGTCAACGTCGGGCCAACGCGCGAGGAACCGCTGGAAATAGGGAATGGCGACCCGCACCGTCGTCTGCTGCAGCATGATCTCGCTGAGCCAAACCCGGTAGGGGTCCGCCCGGCGGCCGGGCGGGCTGCGCCACGGGAGTTCGCGTCGCGCTTCGTCATACCAGGCGAGCAGAGCCGCCACCGTATCAGGGCCGGCCGGACGCAATGGCAGTTGCTTTCTCGCCACAGGCCTCACCTGATCCTCCGCCGCTTGGCACGAATCGCTGCCCCCATGGTAAGCCCCGAGCGGTCACAGGGAAATTGCGCGGAGCAGGTTGTGGAGCGAGCCTCGAAGCGACGCCCGTTGCCATGCGAGGTGGCGGCCGTGGCCAGGCGGATGCACCATGCCGGGGCGCGCCCGATCGGCAGCTTGTTGCCGAAGTTGACCCGCAAGCCTCTGCAAAAATACGGCTTCCCTGCCGCCACTCTGGTCACCGACTGGGCCGCGATCGTGGGCGCCGACCTGGCCTCCTATACCGTGCCCGAGAGGCTCAAATGGCCGCGCGCCGCCGATTCCGACGAGACACCGGGCGGCCGCGCGTTGGCAGCGACCCTGCACCTGCGGGTCGAAGGAGCCCGCGCTCTCGACGTTCAGTACCGCTCTCGCCAGATTATCGAACGGATTAACGCCCATTTCGGCTATCGCGCGGTCGGCGAGCTGCGACTGCGGCAGGCCCCGCTTCCCGGCAAGCCGCACCCGCGACCTGAGGCCGCGGGCGGCCCTTCTGCCTCGCCGGCCCGGCTAGTGGCAGGCATTCCACACCAGGGCTTGCGCTCGGCACTTGAGCGGCTCGAGGCAAGCGTGGTGCGGGAAGCTTCGGGCCGGTGAAGCAGCCCTACGCGCCGGCCAATCGATTGGCAATGAGCGCGGATTTGCCGTAATTCATGTCTTGAACCGGTGCTTTCTCGCCAGCTCACTCTAGGAGAACAGTCGCCTTGCAAAACGTCGTTGCCATGCTCGAGCGCTGGCGCAGGGATTTGGGCTCGAAGCTCGGCCTCAGCGAGGCCGCCTCCAGGACCTTGATTCCGGCCGCCGGCATTCTGGTCGCCACCTTCCTCATCGCTGTCGCGGCGACCCAGCTCTGGCCGTCGGAGGATTCGGCGACGGAGACTTCGGCGACCGTTTCCGTGGAGAGCGTGATTAAGCCCGGCGATCTTCCCGACATTGTGATCGGCAAGCCCGATGCCAAGGTCACAATCGTTGAATACGCCTCGATGACCTGCCCGCACTGCGCCGCCTTCCACACCCGCGTGTTGCCGCAGCTCAAGGCCAAGTACATCGACACGGGCAAGGTACGGCTGATCTACCGGGAGTTTCCCCTCGACAGGCTCGCCATGTCGGCGGCCATGCTTGCGCGCTGCGTCGGCGGGGAGGGCACCGAACTGCTCATCGACGACCTCTTCAAACGGCAGGATGAATGGGCGGTCAGGGGCGATGCCACGCCCAAGCTGTTTGAGGTGGCCAAGCAGGCGGGCTTTACCAAATCGAGCTTCGACAGCTGCCTGAGCGACCAGGCTCTCTATGACAAGATCCTGGCCGGGCGGGCCCGCGCCAGCGACAAATTCGGCGTCAACTCGACACCGACGTTCTTCGTCAACGGCCAGCGTCTTGGCGGCGGCGCGACGCTCGCCGACTTCGACAGGACTTTGGAGCCCTTGCTTAAATCGGGCAGATGAAGGACGCCCCCGTGCCGCGCCACGAACCACTTTGGGCCTGCCGCACTCGACGCGCGGCGCAGGTATGCGTCGGCTGCATGCTGTTGGCCCTTGGCGTCTCGCTGAGCGGGTGCGGTAGCGCCGGCCTTTCCGGTATCGGGGTGGCCCAACCGGGCGATGCGACTGTCGCCACCCCCGACAGCCGTTTCAACCCTTTCTCGGATGACCCGACGCCCGATCCGGAACGCCGCGAGGTTATCCAGAACCCGACGCTGGCTGAGGTCATGCAGCCTGGCCCGCTGCCCGAGATGTCGCTCGGGCGCGCCGATGCCCCCGTTACAATCATCAAATATGCGTCGATGACGTGCCCCTACTGCCGCAAATTCCAGATGGAGGTGTTCCCCGAGCTCAAGCGCCAGTACATCGACACCGGCAAGGTGCGCTTCATCATCCGCGAGTTTCCGATCGGGCTGCAGTCGGGCGCCGCCACCATTGCGCTGCGCTGCGCGCCGGCCGACCAGTATTTCACACTCTATGATCGGCTGATGCGCGAACAGCCGTCCTGGGTGAGCCAGCAGGTTCGCACCGAACCGATCTTTAAGGTCGCAAGCCAAGTGGGGATGACGCGAGCCCAGTTTGACGCCTGCCGTCAGAATCAAGGCATGATCAAAGCGCTCAATGCGATCAAGGAGCGCGGGCGCACGCTTGGTGTGATCGGCACACCGAACTTCTTCATCAACGGCAAGCTCTACAAGAGCGTGCTCGGGCTGAAGGAGATAAGGGACATCATCGACCCCATCCTTGCGGGTCGTGTCGCGGCGGCAGCCGACCCTACCTGAGCGGCACCACACCTTCGAAGCAGTCGCTGGCTAAAGGCCACCGCAGGCGGCCGTTGTCCGGCGGCAAGGACTAATGAGATGAAGATCACCCGGCTCCGGCTCGTCGGCTTTAAGTCCTTCGTTGAGCCCACAGAGCTCGTCATCGAGGAGGGACTGACCGGTGTGGTCGGCCCCAACGGTTGCGGCAAGTCGAACCTACTCGAAGCCCTGCGCTGGGTGATGGGCGAGACCTCGCACAAGTCGGTGCGCGCCGCCGCAATGGACGACGTGATCTTTTCGGGCACCACCGGACGACCGGCCCGCAACACGGCCGAGGTCACGATCTTTCTTGACAACAGCAGCCGCCGAGCGCCGGCCGAGTATAACGACTGCGAGGTCCTCGAAATCACGCGCCGCATCGAGCGTGAGGCGGGCTCCGCTTATCGCATCAATGGCCGCGAGGTGCGTGCTCGCGACGTCAAGATCCTGTTTGAGGACGCGGCCACCGGCGCCCGCTCGCCCTCGCTCGTGCGCCAGGGCCAGATCGGTGAGCTTGTCAACGCCAAGCCCGAGCAGCGCCGCCGCATCCTGGAGGACGCCGCTGGCATCGCCGGGTTGCACAGCCGCCGGCACGAAGCTGAGTTGAGGCTCCGTGCGGCAGAAGGCAATCTCGCCCGCCTCGGCGACATCCTGGGCCAGCTCGCCAGCCAGATCGAGAGCCTGAAGCGGCAGGCGCGCGCTGCCCGGCGCTACAAGGAGATTTCGACCGAGATCCGCAAGGTCGAAGCGATCCTGATGTTTCTCTCCTGGACCGACGCGCAGGCACAGGTCGAGGCGGAGGAAGTGGGGCTCGCCGCGGCCCTCGGCCGGCTTGCCGAGGCGACAGAGGCCGAAGCCAGGGCCTTTCACCGCGAAGCAGAGTTGGCGGAGCGCCTCGGCCCGCTGCGCGAGGCGGAAGCCGCGCGCGCCGCCGCCCTTGCCCGGTTGAACCTCGAGCGAGCCACCTTGGAACGAGAGGCCGAACGCACTGTCCTCCGCCAGCGTGAGCTGGAGGCGCGCGCCGCGCAGCTGCGGCACGACCTCGAACGCGAAGAGGCGCTCATTGCTGAGGCCCGAGAAGTCTTGGGCCGGCTCGAGGCCGAGATCGCAGGCCACCGCGATGCCGAGGCCGGGGCCCTCGAAGCGGAACGTCGCGCGGAGACGCTGCTCCTCGACGCCCGACGCATCGAGCAGGAGGCCGAGGCGCGGCTCGCCGAGATCACCACGCGCGACTTCGAGCTGAAGGCCCGCCGCACCAGCTTGGAGGCGAGCCTTGCCGAGCGCCGCGACCAAGCCCAGGCGATCGCTCGCCAACTGGGCGCACTACGCGCTCAGATCCGGGAGGTCGCTGGGCGAGCACCCGATGCCACGAAGCTTGCCGAGCTGCAAAATGCTAGCGAGCGACTCGCTACCGCCCTCGAGGAGGCGGAGCGCTCGGTCGCCGCGGCGGAAGAGCGGCTCAAGGGCGCTGCACGCCGCGCCCAGGCCAAACGTGAGGCCTTGCGGCAGACGAGCCTCGAGGACCGCGCGCTTGAGACCGAGCTTGCAACTCTCGCAGCGCTAGTACAGACCCCTTCCGGAGAAAGCTTCCAGCCGATCCTCGATACGCTGACCGTGGCGCCCGGCTACGAGGCGGCCCTGGCCGCCGCGCTGGGCGATGATCTCGATGCGCCGCTCGCACACGAAGCGCCGGTACACTGGCGCCACGTCGATCCGCTGCCCGACGACGCCGGCCTGCCCGAAGGCGCCGAGCCTTTGCTCGGCAAGGTGAGCGGCCCGCGCGAGCTCATCCGCCGTCTACGCCAGACGGGCGTGGTAGACGCCGCCGCGGGGCCCCTCTTGCAGCGCGCTCTCAAGCCCGGCCAGCGCCTCGTCACCCGCCGGGGCGACCTGTGGCGGTGGGATGGATTCGTCGCCGCCGCCGAAGCGCCGACGCCTGCCGCCCAGCGCCTCGCCGCACGCAACCGCCTGCGCGAACTCTACGCCTTGCGCGCGCGCTCGCGACAGTCGGCAGAGGCAGCCGTCAACGAGGACGTGGCCGCGCAAGACACGTTGCGCCAAGCCGAAACCGAACTGGCAGAGGCGCGTCGCGAGGTCCGAGAGGCGCAGAGCCGGCTCGCCCAAACCCAACGCGAACTGGCTGCGGTGGAACGCACCGCACGCGAGACCGAAAGCCGGCTGGCGGCAGTGCGCGAGGCCGAGGCGCGCGCCGAGCAGAGTTTGGCTGACGCGGAGGTTCGCATCCGGGAGATTGAGCTGGCGCTTACCGAGGTTCCCGCCGACACCGGTCTCGAAAACGATCTCGCCACGGCGCAAACCCATGCCAGAGAGGCGCGTACTCGCGTTGTCGAGGCAGGATCCCATGCCGCAGGGCTCGCACGCGAGCGCAAGCTGCGCATCGAACGGCTCTCGGCATGCGAGTCCGAGCTGCAGCGCTGGCAGGCCCGCCGTACCGGCGCCAGCCAGCAGATAGCCACACTCCAAGCGCGCCTTTGCGAGGCCGAGGCCGAGCTTGCTCAATTGGCTGAACTGCCGGCGCGCATCGAGTCTCAGCGCCAGCGGCTGCTCAACGCGCTTGCCCTTGCCGAGCAGGAGCGCAAAGAGGCGGCCGACCGTCTCACCATCGCCGAAAGCGAGGTCAAGGCGGCAGCTCAAGCTCTGCGCACCGCCCAGGGCGAGGTCGCTGCCGAGCGTGAGGGCCGTGCCCGCATGGAAGCCCGGCTCGAAGCGGCCCGCACGCGCCGTAGCGAAGAAGCCCGCCGGATCCGGGACACGCTAGGCATCGCCCCGGAGGGCTGCCTCGAGCTCGCAGGGGTGGCGCCCGGCAGCCGGTTGCCCTCCTTGCCCGACTGCGAAAGTCAGCTCCAGCGGCTCAAGGCCGACCGAGAGCGCCTCGGCGGCGTCAACCTGCAGGCGGATCAGGAGTTGCAGGCGCTTTCCGCCCAATATCAATCGATGCAGCAGGAGCGTACCGACGTCGAGGAGGCGATCGTCAAGCTGCGCACCGCCATTGCCCAGCTCAACCGAGAGAGCAAGAAGCGGCTCGACGACGCCTTCAACAGCGTGGATAGGCACTTCCGCACCTTATTCACCAGCCTTTTCGGCGGCGGCGAGGCTCGCCTTGAGATGATCGAGGGCGAAGACCCGCTCGAAGGCGGACTCGAGATCATCGCCAAGCCGCCCGGCAAGAAGCCGGCCACGCTCTCGCTCCTGTCGGGCGGCGAACAGGCGCTAACCGCGCTGTCGCTCATCTTCGCGGTGTTCCTCACCAACCCTTCGCCGATCTGCGTGCTCGACGAGGTGGACGCGCCGCTGGATGACGCCAACGTCGACCGCTTCTGCACCCTGATGGAGAAGATGGCTGAGGAGACCGACACTCGCTTCCTGGTCATCACCCACCACCCAATGACCATGGCGCGCATGCACCGCCTGTTCGGCGTGACCATGGCTGAGAAGGGCGTAAGCCAGCTCGTGTCGGTGGATTTGGCAACTGCCGAGCGCATCATCGACAATGGACCGCGGGTGGCGGCGAGCGCCTGATGCCTTGTCCGGTGGCGACCGAGAGGGCTTGCGTCAAAGCCGGTAGGCTTTGCGGAAGATGTACTCGAAGCCGCGCGCGGGCAGATAGGTCTTGAGTTGCACCGCCACTACCTCCACCGGCGTGCCGATCACATAACGCGGGGCGAGCCGGCGCCGCTGCAGCAACCGCTCCACCGCGCGCGCAACCACCTCCGGAGGGCGGGCCTTTCTTACCAGCTCGCTGTAGAGGTCGACGGTGCTGCGGAAGGGAGCATGGTAGGGTGAGTGCGCGTTGGCGTTCCGGGCGGTGACCTGGTTGTCGGCGATGGCCGTGCTGACGTCGCCCGGATGGAGGATGCTCGCCTGAACGCCAAAGGGCTTGACCTCCGCCCGCAGCGCCTGCACCAGCCCGTCGAGCGCGAACTTGGTGGCGCTGTAGTGGCCGATGTAGGGGAGCCCAATCAGCCCCCCGATGGAGCCGATGATGATGATCCTACCCGACCGCTGCCTTCGCATGGTCGCTAGCACGGCGCGGATGGCGCGGACGGTGCCGAAGTAGTTCGTCTCGAACTGTTGCTTGGCCTCCTCGATAGTGACGTCCTCGAGCGCGCCGGCCAGGCTCATACCGGCGCAGTGGACGAGCGCGTCGATGCGACCCTCGCGGTCGACCACCGTCTCCACCGCCGCTGCCAGCGAGTCCTCGCGTGTGACATCGGCCGAGAGGTGAAACCAGACTTCCGAGCGGCACGCCCTCCGGCTGCATCCGTACACGATGAAGCCGCGCCGGCCGAGCCGCTCGCAGCAGGCCCTGCCGATGCCGGAGGAGCTGCCCGTCACCAGCAGCACCGGCTTTGGCCGCCGATCGCGTGCGCCAGATTTCATGCGAGGATTCTCACGGGCGCCGAGTCCGCCGTGTCGGCTATCCCCGCCCCCGCACCGCGCCCGCCACGGCACACGGGCTCAGCACTGGGCGAGTTCCTCCTTCGTGACGGTGATCGCGCGCTCGATTTCCTCGCTCGTGTGCTCGGACGTCAAGAAGAACCTCAACCGGCCGGCCTTCATAGGCACGCCCGGATAAACGATCAGCGAGGGGTTGAGACCGCGGGCGAACACCCTGTGCCAGAGCTGGATCGAGCGAATGACGTTACCGGCGATCACCGGCAACATGCCGTAGCCGCCGCTGTTGCCGGTGTCGAGGCCCGCCGCCCGCGCCGCGCGCAGAAACAGCTCGCCGTTGGCATGGAGCCGCGCCACCCTCTCTGGCTCGGCCCTGATCAGTCTGAGGCCCGCCAGCGCGGCCGCGGTCATCATCGGCAGCAAGCCGACCGAGAATACAAAGCCCGGCGCCGTATGCTTGAGGATGTCGATCAGCGTCCTCTCGCCGGCAATGTAGCCGCCGCACGAGGCGAGGGTCTTGCTGAGCGTACCCATCCAGATATCGACCTTGCGAGGATCAACTCCACAATGCTCGGCGATGCCCCGCCCGGTCTTGCCGAGCACGCCAAGGCCGTGGGCATCATCGACCATGAGCCAGGCGCCGTAGCGATCCTTGATCTCGACGACCCGCGCCAGATCGGGAAGATCGCCCTCGGTGGAATAAAGACCTTCCACGATGACGAGCACGTTGCGATAGGCCGCGCGGTGCTCCCGCAGAATCGCTTCGAGATCATCGAGATCGTTGTGGTGGAAGCTCCGTGCCGTAGCGCGCGACAGGCGAATGCCGATGACCGCGCTGTTATGGACGAATTCGTCGTGCACGATGAGGTCGCCTTCGCTCATGAGCGTGCCGATTGTGGACACGTTGGCGGCATGCCCGCTGACGAACAGGATGGCGTCCTCGACGCCAATGAAGTCGGCGATCTCCGTTTCAAGCTCGCGATGCAGCGGCGTCTCGCCGGCCACCATGCGGCTCGCCGACACACAGGTGCCGTACCGGTCGATGGCGGCCTTCGCCGCCTCCCACAGTTGCGGGCTTCTGTTGAGACCCAGGTAGTCGCACCACGCGAAGTTGAGATAGAGGCGGCCCTCAATCATCGTTGTAGAACCGGACGCTCCTTCGATGGAGCGGAAAAAGGGAGTCTCTATGCCGAGCATGCGGCCGACGCCCTCGTACTTCTGAATCGACTTGGCTGCAGGCAGGTCCGAGAACTTGGGCTTGGGATAGAGGACCCTAGCACCGCCCGCCGCGGTTCTCCTCGGTCCAAGCCTTTCGACGACCGCACTTATCCGCTTGTTCCAGGATACTCCCGTCACCGCCAGCCTCTCCCTTGATTGCGCGCTCGACCGCATTCACGCCAACGCATTTAACGCGCCGAAGCGACAAGCAGTTCAAAGTTAGTGCGCGTACGCACGGTCAGCATCTCTCGCTAGACACCATAACGAGTGCGCCCCGGCAAGAGCGTCCGGAAACTCGAGTTAAGGGTGAGCGAATTCCGCGCTCCCCATGCAACCGCCGGTGGCGGCAAGCGCCGCCGCTCGTAGTGCGGCGACCACAAGTTGTATGAGCCCACCCATCACAACGCGATCTTGAGGCCCATCTTCTTCATTTCGAGCAGCGCCTCGGCGTTGCCCAAGGCATCGTCGAGCGGATTGTGGGTGGGCTCGGTCTTCCTCAAATGCTTGAAGTTCTGGAACGTGTCCTTGACCATGCCCTTGTAGAGCGAGCCGAGGTTGGTGCTGGTGTGGCCAAACGGGTTGGCACCCGTGAAGTGCCAGAAGTACCAGCTGATGAAGCTCCAATCGAAGCCGCTGTTGTCGCTGATGAAAAATACCCGGCCCTTGGTATGGAGCTGCAGCCAGCGCGCGAAGCTCTCCATCACCTGCTTGGGGTCCTCGAAGGTGAGCGTTTCCTCGCGGGTGAACCCGCTCACCGCCAGCGCCTCCGGCACCCAGCGGTCGGAGACCGGTCGCAGCCTGCCATAAAAGACTTTGTCGAGACCCTCCCTGACCAGCACCGCGCCGAAGCAGACCATGCTGTAGTCGCCGGGAATGGGCCCGTCGGATTCCACATCGACCATTACGTATGCCATGGGCGCCCCCGAACGTTGGCGCCGCCGCGCGGCGCATGAACGCCTCTAGCGCATCGCGGCCCCGAAAGCCACCGCGCCCGCCACCTTGACAGGATAGGACGAACGTCCTAGCGTTCGCAGATACCCTCGGACGTGCGTCCGAGAGGAGTGGGCATATCGTGCAAAGCACCGAGAACGCGCCCGAACACGTGGGCGGCTGCCGCCGTGCCGTACAACATTGGGGCTGAGCGTCCAGTCGTACATGGACCAGTCGTACATGGACCACAAGACGACCCGCGATCACATCATCGAGGCTGCCGATCGGCTGTTCTACCGGCGCGGCTACGACAATACATCCTTCGCAGACATCGCGGATGCGGTAGGGATCTCGCGCGGCAACTTCTACTATCACTTCAGGACCAAGGACGAGATCCTGGATGCCGTCATCAACCGCCGCCTGGCCAACACGCGCACCATGCTCGAGCGATGGGAGATCGAGGGCAAGACCCCAGCCGATCGCATCCGCAGCTTCATCCACATCCTGATCGCGAACCGCGCCGACATCAGGCGCTACGGCTGCCCGGTCGGCACGCTCTGCTCCGAGCTCGCCAAGCTCGATCACACCGCGGCCGACGAGGCCCGCAGGCTTTTCACGCTGTTCCGGACCTGGCTGCGCCAGCAGTTCACACGGCTTGGCCGCAAGGCCGATGCCGACGCGCTTGCCATGCACGTCCTTGCCCGCACTCAGGGGGTGGCGACACTCGCCAATGCCTTCCGTGACGAGGCCTTCATCCGCCGCGAGGTGAAGGAGATGTGCGAGTGGCTGGATTCGTGCGCGCAACACGCCGCGCACACGACGTCGCCCTCGGACCGATAGGGATCGCCATGTTCATCGTGCTGCTGAGGTTCTCGAGCAATAAGCATCAGGCCGGACGCTTCATTGAGGGCCATAAGCGGTGGATCAAGCGTGGTTTCGACGAAGGCGTCTTTCTGCTGGCCGGCAGCCTCGAGCCCGGCTCCGGCGGCGCCATTCTGGCGCATAATACGTCGGCAAGCGCACTAGAGCGCAGGGTCGGCGAGGACCCATTCGTTGCCGAGCACGTGGTGAGCGCCGAAATCCTGCAGCTCACCCCTTCCACGGCCGACAAGCGGCTGAGTTTCTTGCTCAACTGAGGATAGCTGAGTCTCATAGGGAGCCGCGGAACCATGAACTCGACCATTCAGGGTCCGGACGGCAGGGCGCGCTGCCGATGGTGTGCTGCCGCTCCCGAGTTCCTCGGCTACCACGACACCGAATGGGGCTTCCCCGTGGGAGACGACCGTCGCCTGTTCGAAAAACTGAGCTTGGAGGGCTTTCAATCCGGGCTCAGTTGGCGCACCATCCTAGCCAAGCGCGACAACTTTCGCGCCGCATTCCATGACTTCGACTTCGACACTATCGCGCAGTTCACCGGGCGCGACGTAAATCGCCTGCTCGAGAACAAGGGCATCGTTCGCCACCGCGGCAAGATCGAAGCGGTCGTCAACAATGCGCGCAGAGCCCAGGAGCTCGTCCGCCGCGAAGGTTCGCTCGCGGCCTTCGTTTGGCGTTTCGAGCCCGATGCCAGCCAACTGGGCAGGCCGCAGACGGCATCGATCTCCAGCGCATCGGTTGCGCTCTCCAAGGAGCTGAAGAAGAGAGGCTGGCAATTCGTCGGACCGACCACGGTTCACGCATTCATGCAGGCCATGGGGCTGATCAACGATCATGTCGAGGACTGCGTGATAAGGCGCGAGGTGGAACGGGCCCGAAAATCGTTCAAACGTCCTCTCAAGTGACGGCTGCCTGACCCTGGCGGCTGCAAGGGCGCCAGTCAGGTCCCACGGCCTTCAACACCGAAGTCCTCGCCGGCAACAGAGCTGCCGCGTGTCTTGAGCCGCTTCGATCGCGACCCCGGCGCGCCCGCCGCGGACGGCTCCGCTAACAACGGACCCCTTCCTCACAGGTTTTTGCCAGACAGGCTGCAGGTATCAAGCAGATCGACGACCGCTCCTGACTGGTCAGTTTAATGCACCATGATCTCCATGCCATTTCGACGAGGAGACCCTGCGGGCTCGAGGCCGATCGCCAATCCCTTCGGCGCAAAAGCTGTTACCCATGTCTCCGGAACAAACCGTCATCCATGTGTCCGGAATGGACCACTGGAGCCTGGCGATCCCGGCAGGATTCGAACCTGCGACCCCCTGCTTAGAAGGCAGGTGCTCTGTCCAGCTGAGCTACGGGACCGGCGCGGCTGTGCCCCACCTATAGCATGGCGCCCCAAGCAGCGGTCAGCAGCGTATTCTGACCAGGGCGCGCGTGCGCGCTACGGCGGAGCCGCCCCCTCCCAAGCGAACGTCAATGGGTCCAAGAGCCGACGCGGCCATACCTGAAATTGTCGGCATAGGCCTTGCGAATGGGTCTGCGCGGCTCGGGCTCCACGAGCGTGTAGGCGATCCCGTTGCGTTCGGCATAGGCGATCGCCTCCTCCCGAGTCTGGAAGGTGAGCCGCACCTGGGAGCGGGTGTCGGAGGAGCTGGTCCAGCCCATCAGCGGCTCGACGCCGCGCGGCGCCTCAGGCTCGAACTCTAGCACCCATTCCCGGGTCTGGGCCAAGCCCGACTGCATGGCGGTCTTGGCCGGCTTGTAGATGCGCGCTGCCATCACTGCTTCGTCCGCACTACCATTTACTGCGGGACCGCCCCAACCCTTCCGCTGGGACGGCCTGCCGCACGATCGCCAATGAATCGCGCAACACCTAGCAAGCCGACGCCGGCTTGTAAAACCGGCTTCGGTGCGCAACGGTCGGGGCGCGGCATGCGTTTTTGAGAGCATCGCCGCCTGCGCTCAGAAAGCGCCCGATTGGCCAGCGCTGACGCGCTGGCATCTGTGGGAGGATACGATGGTTCGCCAATCTATACTGCCTGTATTGCGCTTGCGCGCCTCTTTGCCGGGCGCCGTCGCCGTGCTCGCCTTGGCAACGACGCTCGCCTTCGCCCAGCAGGGGAAAGCGCCGGCCCCGGTGCCGGGGCTCAGTCCGCTCGACAAGTCCGAAGAGGCCAAGGCCAGAGTGAAGCAGGATGCGAGCCTCAAGCCGCACGCGACGCCGCCGACGGTCACCCCGCTCGAGCAAATCCCCATCGACAAGATCAGGCTTCCCGCCGGCTTCAAGGCCGAGGTGTGGGCGCACGGCCTCCCCGGCGGACGCACCATGGAGCGGGGCGCGCAGGGCACCATCTTCGTGGGCACGCGCGGCATCGGGCGCGTCTATGCCATCACCGACAAAGGCGACAAGCGCGAAGTCCGCACGCTGCTGCAGGGCCTGACGCAGCCCAACGGCCTCGCCTACAAGGATGGCGCGCTTTACGTGTTCGCCATCAACCGGGTACTGCGCTACGACAACATTGAGGACAAGCTCGCCAGCCCCGGCGAGCCCGTCGAGCTCACCGACAAGTTCAACCTGCCGCCGGAGCTGCACCACAACTGGAAATACGTCGCCTTCGGACCCGACGGCAAGATTTACGTGCAGGTCGGCGCGCCCTGCAACATCTGCGAGATCAATCCCGGCGTGCACGGCCAGATCCGCCGCTACAATGCGGATGGGTCGGGCATGGAGATCGTCGCGCGTGGCGTGCGCAACACCGTCGGATTCGACTGGCACCCCGTAACCAGGGAGCTCTGGTTCACCGACAACGGCCGCGACTGGGGCGGCGAAGACGGGCCTGAGGACGAGCTCAACCGCCTGCCGCAGGGGCAGGAAGGCGCCAACTTCGGCTTCCCCTACTGTCACGCCAACGGCATACCGGACCCCGAGATACGGGTGCCCGCGCCGTGTGCCGGCGTGGTCATGCCGGCGGCGCTCACGGGGCCGCACTCGGCCGGGCTCGGCATCAAGTTCTACACCGGCAGCATGTTTCCGTCCGCCTACAAGAACGTTGCTTTCATCGCCCGCCGCGGCTCATGGAACCGCAGCGAGAAGTTCGGCTACGACGTGATCGTTGCGAAGACCCTGCCGGGAGGAGAGGCGGTCATCGAGCCGTTCATGACCGGGCTGCTCGACGCGAAGGCCAACGCCTTCCACGGCCGTCCGACCTACGTGCTCGAGATGCCCGACGGGGCTCTGCTCGTCTCCGACGAGCAGAACGGCGCCATCTACCGCATCTCCTACAGCGCGCCTTCCGCTGCGGGCAAGTAGTCGGTGTGGCGCCACCGCGCTCGCAGCCGATGGTGGTCGCCAGCGATCGCGCTGGCGGCCGTTCTCCTGTCGCCTGGCTCTGCCCACGCCGACATGGCGCTAGGCGCGCGCCTCGCGCAGTGCGGGGCCTGCCACGGTGAGGACGGCAACTCCCGCATGGAGAAGACACCCTCCCTCGCCGGCCAGCCGAAGTTCTTCGTCGTCAACCAGCTCATCCTGATGCGAGAAGGCGTTCGCAAGGTCGCGGTCATGATGCCCTTCGTTAAAGACCTGACCGACAGCGACATCGAGGCGCTTGCCGAACACTACGCCAGGCTCACGCCCGAACTGACCGGCGCGCGGCCAGACCCCGCGCTTGCCGCGCGCGGCGCCGAGCTTGCCAATCGGCTCCGCTGCGCCTCCTGCCACGGCCCGAGCCTCGGCGGCCACCAGCAGATGCCCCGCATCGCCGGCCAGCGCATCGACTACATGTTTGAGGCCCTCAAGGCTTACCGCGACAATACGCGGAGCGGGGCGGATACGCTGATGAGCGCCGCGGTATATGGTCTCTCCGACGCTCAGCTCAATGCGCTCGCCCATTATGCCGCCTCGCGCTGAGCCGCCGCCTCCAGGCTTGCCTGCAGCCCCGCCGCCGAAAGCCCCTGCGCAATGACGACAAGGCGCGTGCGCCGGTCGGCATCGGGCCAGCGCGCCAGCCTGGCCGGCGGGTGCAGCAGGTGGTGCACGGCCTGCACCACGACCGGCTCGGGACAACCGGAAACGTTGACGAGGCCCTTGAGGCGCAGGATGTCGCCCCCCCTGAGCGATAGCACCGACTGGAGCCAGCGGCTCAGCGCCTCCCAGGCGATGGGCTCCTCGAGCGTGAGTGCGGCGGCGCCAACCGCGCTCGTGTGTTGGCCGTGGCCTTCATCGCGGTGACCGCGACCGTCGCGCACCCGCGCATGATCGCCCCCGAGCCAGCGGTAAACGGCGGCGACATCATCGTCACGATGATGATGGCCATGCCGGAACAGCTCGTCGGCGCCGATCCGGCCAAAGCTTACCTCGCGCACCACGGCGCCAGGGTTGAGCGCTGCGATGCGCCGGCGCAGTGCCGCCGCGCCGGCCTTGTCGGCAATATCGGTCTTGGTGATGAGGACCACGTCGGCAAGCGCCGCCTGCCGCGCCGGCTCGGCGAAGCGGTCGAGCTGCTCGTTGCCGTTGACGGCATCCACGGTGGCGATGACGGCGTGCAGGCGCACGAGCGGTTTCAACGCCGCCTCGCTTGCCAGGGTGTGAATGATCGGGCCGGGATCGGCAAGACCCGTGGTCTCGATCAGCACGCGCGAGAACGTCGGGATCAGGCCGCGGCGCGCCTTCTCGTCGAGATCGAGAACGGTATCGACGAGATCGCCGCGGACGGTGCAGCACACGCAGCCGTTCTCCAGGACGACCGTGTTCTCGATGGCGCTCTCGACCAGCAGGTGATCGATGGCGATCTCGCCGAACTCGTTGATGATGACGGCGGTGTCGGCCATGGCGGGCTCGGTGAGTAGGTAATTGAGCAGCGTGGTCTTGCCGCTGCCCAGATAGCCGGTGATGACCGAGACTGGTCTTGGCTCCATGGCCGCCGCCTCGCTGCTCAGATTTCCAGCTCCAGGATGTAGAGCCCGCCCGAGTGGCGGTCGACGGCGTAGACGAGGCCCTTCTCGTCGACGAACACGTCGTTGATCTGGACCGTTCCGGCCCGCGAGTTCCTGGGCGCCTCCGGCACGTAGGCTGCAACCTCCTTGGGCTGGAGCGGATTGGTCAGGTCGAAGGCCCGCACCCCGCCGTTGAAGAAGGTCGCGAAGATGAGGGTATCGGAGCGGAAGGAGGTCTCGCCCGGCCGGTTCTCATGCAGATTGTGCGAGCCGAAGCGCCCGCCCTTACGGCCGAAGACCTCGAAGGATGGCATCGGCAGCGTCGCAACCGGCACCAGATTGCGCTCGTTCCTGGCATCAACCACCCAGGTGAGCTTCGGCCAGTCCGCACCCAGGTCCTTGACGCATTCGTCGGTCACCACCAGGAGGTCGCGGCTCAGGAGCGGAAGCACGGTATGGGTGAAACCCGGGTAGGGCGGATGTGGGTTCCAGGAGGAGACGACGCGGGGGCGCGACTTGTCGGAGATGTCGAGGACGTAGGCGCCGCCGTCGATGTAGCCCACGTAGGCGCGATCGGGGCGATCGGGGTAGACGTTGGTGTTGTGGGCGCGGAAGCCGGCATTGAGCGGCAGCCGCTCCGGCGCTGGCGCGTCATCGCCCTCCAGCACGCCTTTGGGCCACCAGCGGCCGACCTCCACCGGCTTTGAAGGTTTGCGCACATCGATGATGCGGTAGATCTGATCGTCGAGCGGATTGCGCGGCTTGATGTCAGCCGCACCGCTCGCCATGTGCACGTACTCGCCGTCCACGAACCAGAGCTGATGGACCCCGCGCGAATGTGGCCCGGAGGCGTCGAACATAGCGATCGAGCGGGGCGTCTCCGGCTCGGAGATGTCGAACAGCTCGAAGCCGGCGGGGTTGAGGCCCACCTCGTAGGTCTGATAAGCCACGGCCATGACGTTGCCGACCGTCTCGAGCGAATTGGAGCGTACCTTGTTGTGCGGCAGGTCCGTCTGCACGATCACCTTGGGTCGCCTGGGATCGGTGACGTCGACGCCTGTGAAGTTGGTGGGCGGCCCCTCGTGGGCAAGCCACATGATGCGGCGGCCGTCGGGCGCCTTCTGCAGCGACATGCCCTCGCCGACGCCGCCCCGACCGTTGAGCTCGTCCTGAGCAAGGAGGCGCATGTTGCTGGCCTCGACCGGCGCTGCCTTCGGCTCTGCCCTGCTCACCTTTCGACCTCCCTCACGTGCGTTCGATCCTTCCCCGACACTACCCCAGCGATGCCCGCTCGAGAAACAAGTACGCGTGCTTCATTTCATCAGGAACCCTGATCGAGGCGAGCCGGTGCCGACGTGTTACCGGCCCCCCGACTTTTGCCGTCGCCGGCGCCGGCGGCCGGCCGCTTCCGCCGCCACTTTGCTCCAGCAGGCATTGACGGCGATGGTCTCCTCCTCGAGCACGGCGAGAAACGCCTTCGCCGCCTCCGACATCACCCGTCGTGCGGGCTCGATCAGGGCAAGCTCGAGCGACAGCGGAGGAGCCGCGAGCGGGTTGATGCGAAGCTGCCGGCGCTCCACGTCCGAGGACATCATTACACCGGGCAGGATCGTGACCCAGTCTGTCCGCGACACGAGGTCGAGCGTGCCCATCATGGCGTCGAGCTCCATCATGCGCTCGACAGCTGCGCCGGAGCGGGCGAAGTAGCTCTCGAGGGTCTGGCGGCGGGTGTTGGCGGGGCCTGGCACGACGACCTTGAGCGGACCCAGGTCGGCGAGGGCGACCGGCCGCATGTGTGCGAGCTTCGAGGTCGGCGTCGAGACCAGCACCTCGGGCGTGCGGATGAAGGGATGCGCGCGCACGCCACGCACGCCGGCGACCGCCGGCACGATGGCGAAATCGTGAATGCCGGCCAGCACCTGGTCCGTGAGCACACCGCTGTAGGCTTCGACGACGCGCACGGTGACATTCGGATGCTCGGTGGCATAGCGGGCGAGCGCCGGAGCGAGCGCTGATCTTGTCATGGTCGGCATCAGCCCGATCGAGATCTCGCCCGAGAGACCGCCGACGAAGCGGGAGATGGAGGCCCGCGCCGCCTGATGGGCGCGCAGCACATCGAGACAGCGCGCATAGAACGCCTCGGCGGCAGGGGTGGGCACGATGCGAGTGCCGACGCGCTCGAAGAGCGACACCCGAAAGTAGTCCTCGAGCTTGCGGATGTGCTGGGAGACGCCGGATTGGGTGGCATGCTCGCGCGCGGCCGCAGCCGTGAAGGAACGCTCCTCGTAGGCGGCAACGAACAGGCGAAGGTCCTTGAGGCTCTCGGTCACGCAGCATCACTTATCATAATGCAGGATAGCAGAATTAATAATTATTTGTCGCCCTGGCAAGCGGCTAGAACGAGGCGTCGGGCAACCGCCCGACGAAGCCGCCGCTCATGAGCATCCTCGATTTTGCTGCCGTGCCGATCGACCAGCGCCAGCTCCGCGATGCGTTCGGGCGGTTTGCGACGGGAGTGACCGTCATCACCACGCGGACCCCGTCCGGCGGCGCGGCAGGGCTGACCGCAAACTCGTTTTCGGCGGTGTCGCTTGATCCGCCCCTCCTCATGTGGAGCCTGAGACAGACCTCAGCGCTGTTGCCGGCCTTCCTGCAATCGGCCGCATTCGCCGTCAACGTGCTTGCGCTGGAGCAGGCCGAACTCGCTCGCCGCTTCGCCACGCCTGGCCGGAACAAGTTCGATGGCATTCACTACTACTCGGGGCTCATGGGCTGCCCACTGATCACCGGCTGCCTCGCCCATTTCGAATGCCGCACAGAGAACTCTTTCGGTTGCGGCGATCACCGGATTTTCATCGGTCACATCGAACGCTCCACGCATCGCGACGGCGAACCGCTGGTATTCTCGACCGGTGCCTACTGCGCCCTCTCGGCGCTGCCCACCTCGAGCTCCGGAGACGCAGAACCATGAAGCTTGGCTTCTTCACCATGCCGATCCACCCCATCTCGCGCAACCTCGTCGACACCCTCAACGAGGATCGCGAGCTGGCGCTCGTCGCCGAGCGGCTGGGATTCGTGGAGGGGTTCTACGGCGAGCACCTGACGGACCGCGCCGAGACCATCACCTCGTCGCTCATCTTCATCGCCTGGCTGCTCAGGGAAACGAAAAGCATCAGGCTTGGTTCAGGCACCGTCAATCTGCCCAACCATCACCCGGCCATGGTGGCGGGCGAGGTCGCCATGCTCGACCACATGGCCGAGGGCCGCTTTCTGTTCGGCATCAGCCCCGGCGGGCTGATGTCGGATGCCGAGATCTTCGGCAATCTCGAACGCGACCGCACCGCCATGTTCGTCGAAGCGATCGACATGGTTCTCGAGATCTGGCGGCGGGACCCGCCGTACAATCTCAAGGGCCGGTTCTGGACGGTCTCGACCGAGCGCACGATGCTGCCCGACATCGGCCAGGGCTACGTGCACAAGCCCTTCCAGAAGCCGCACCCGCCGATCGTCGTCACCGCCGTCGCCCCCTTCTCCAAGGGGGTGACGGAGGCCGCCGCCCGCGGCTGGGACCCGATCTCGGCCAACTTCCTCTTGCCGGTGTGGGTCAAGTCGCACTGGGGCAAGTACGTGGAGGGCTGCGAGAAGGGCGGCAGGCGAGCCGATCCTGCCAATTGGCGGGTGGCGAAAAGCGTGTTCGTCGCCGACGATCTCGCCACCGCGCGCCGCTACGCGACCGCACCCGGCATGCCCTACTACGAGTATTACAATTCGCTCGGCTTCAAACTCATCAAGAACGGGCGCGCCAACCTGTTCAAGAAGGACCCCAAGGCGCCCGACAGCTCGGTCACCATCGAGGGCATCGTCAACGATCTCGTCATCTGGGGTACGCCGGAGAAGGTGACCGAGGACCTCCTCGCTTTCCGCCAGCAGATCGGTGACTTCGGCACGCTGCTCTATGCCGGCCACGACTGGGCCGACCGCAAGCTTGCCATCCGTTCGATGGAACTGATGGCGGAGAAGGTGCTGCCGGCGGTGAACAAGGCGATCGGCGCGGCCCGCTGAGCGCATGCTATAACGCAGGTTCACAGTGGTCCATTGCGGGAGGCTCGGGCGTGCTCAGGCTCGCGGTGATCGGTCTTGGATGGTGGGGCCGCACGATCATCGATGCGCTCGCGGCGAGCGCTGCAGTGAAGGTGACGGCCGCTGCCGACACCAACCCCGCCACCCGCTCGTTCGCCCAGGAGCGCGGCCTCAAGTTTCTGCCCGATCTCGACGCGGTGCTTGCCGAAAGCGGCATCGATGCGGTGCTTCTCGCCACGCCGCACAGCCTCCACTTCGAGCAGATCATGCGCGCGGCGGGGGCTCGAAAGCACGTGTTCTGCGAAAAACCCCTGTGCCTGTCGCGTAAGGAGGCAGCAACCGCGATCGCCGCCTGCAACGCAGCCGGGGTCAAACTCGGCGTCGGTCATGAGAAGCGTTTTGAGCCGCCAAACGTGGCGCTGAGGCGGATGGTGGAGGAGGGCCGGCTCGGCACGCTCTTGCAGATCGAAGCCAATTTCAGCCAGAACAAGTTTCTCACCCTTGCCGCCGACAACTGGCGGCTCGATGCGAGGGAGGCGCCGGCCGGCCCGCTCACCGCCACCGGCATCCATCTGGTAGACCTTTCGGTGAGCTTTCTCGGCAAGGCGGAGAGTGCCTTCGCCAGCGTGGCGAGGCTCGCGAGCAACCTCGTCAACGGCGACACGCTCGGCGCGCTCCTCCGTTTCCGCAGCGGCGCCAACGCCCTCCTCAGCGCCATGCTGGCCACGCCGTTCGAGGGGCGCTTTGCCGTCTACGGCAGTAACGGCTGGGCCGAGGTGCGCGACAAGGCGCATCCGGAGGCCTCGCAGGGCTGGACGCTCCTTTGTTCGACACGCGATGGAGTGCGCTCGGTGCGCGAGTTCCCGCCGGCGCCCGCCGTGCGCCGGAACATCGAGGCTTTCGCCGCCGCCATCCTGGAGAAAGCGCCCTACCCCATGCCCCAGGAGGAGATGATCGAGACGGTCGCTTGTCTTGAGGCTATCATCGCCTCGGCGCGCAGCGGTCGCATCGAGACGGTGGCGGGCTGATCGCTGCCCGCCTCGCCAGACCAAGAGCCGGAGCCGTCAGCCGCACATGAAGTACAAGGGTGCTGCCTCTGTCCGCTCGGGTTGGCCCGAAACGCTCATCATTCCCTATGGCATTGACGCCCTGCCGACCGGCACCGGCCCGTTGCCGGCGCGGCCCTCGCCGCCATATCCGTGTGAAGTGATCGACACCGGCGCGCGCAAGGTGCTGCGGCTCAACAACAGCCGCCATGTCGCCGCTGGCGCAAGCGCCCCTGCGGGCAGGGGTGGCGAGCCGTTCGCAGCGATCAAAGAGCAGTTGATCGCATGGTGCGGGCCATGGAATGGCCTTTGCCGGCGCTTCCTCGAACACTACTTCGCCGCCGTGGAGGGCGCGATCGAGACAGCGCGCGAGGAGCTGTCGCGGCGGCTCGCGCCTTTCGAGGGGCTGTTCACCTATCGCGACTGGCGCTTCTCGGCGCCAAAGCCGCTGCCGCGCGCCTTGCTGCCTTTGCCCACCCACGAAGGTGGCTCGCCGGGGAGCGCCGATACCCATGTCCGTGTCGAGATCGCGTTCTGGCTCGGCGACCGCCTCATCGCCGTGCAGTCGGAGCCGAGCCCCCTCACACCGCGGCTCGCCGCCGAGCAGAAAGCGAGACTCGCTGCTGCCGGCGTTGCCTGCGTCGGGTTCAGCGCCGCCGATCTTGCCGGGGATGCCGCGCTGATCGAGCGCATTCTTGGTGAGCTGTGGCCCGCCTTCTGGTCAGGCGAGACGCTGCCGGCCGGACCGTTCCGCCCGGAGGTACCAAGACCCTTCTGAAAACGCCGGGACCTAGCGCGCGTAACGATGCGGATGACCGTCGGTCGAATAGGCGGTGGTCCAATAGACGCGGCTGATACCGCCGGGGCTGCGATAGAAGAAGGCATCGAAGTACTGCGCAGGCGAATAGCGCACCTGCCGCTGCCAGGTGCCGCGGCAGCGCCAATCGCGGCACACGTAGACCTTCTTGCTGGTACGGTAGCCGTCGCCGCCGGCGGAGGCCGGCGCAGATGCGAAGGCTAAGACAACGCCAGAGAGGGCAACCAACGCGGCTCGGTTCATGAGCGGCCTCCAAACGAGTGCGGCGGGCCGATGGGAGACGTGGCGGCGACCGATCAGCCCCACCCCAAGCAGCAGCCTGCAGGCGACGGTGGTCTCCCGCCCTTCACCCGCATGGCGATGGCGTTCCTCGTGCGCTCCGACCGATGCACCGGGCTCGCCTAAGCTGTCAATCGCAACTCGCAAAAATGGCTACAAAAGGATGGCGTTGCGTTCACGTACGGGAGCGTCGGCCATCTGCAGCAGGGACGAACTCGCACAGGAGAAGGAGCACGCGAGCGGAGGTTGCCGGCTTGGCTGCGTGCTCGCAATGGTCGGGGCAGCGTGATTCGAACACGCGACCCCCTGCTCCCAAAGCAGGTGCTCTACCAGGCTGAGCTATGCCCCGACGCGAGGTGCCCTTGTCTTTAGCCCCTGCCCCGGACAAGCGCAATCGGCCCACCCGCGCCGTGCCTGCCGGTGCGACCTACATCGGGTCGGCGGGCGACACGTTGATCGGCAGCGCGCACACCCTTGCGATCTCCTCTTGGCCGAGCCCCTTGAAATCGGCAAACACGTCGATGGTCTCTGCCACCAGTCCGCCGAATGCGCCAAAGCCGATGCGGGCTCTGAACCCGTTGTGAAGCGCGCTACGCGGATCCAGGAAGATCATCGCCACATGGACGCCGCACTTGGCGAGCAGCGCCTCAAGCAGCCTTTCCAGCTCTGCCTCGTGGCCAGGGCGGACGAAAATGTTGCCGATCCGCAGGAACCGCACGTGGTCGGGTGAATAGCCGCGTCGTATCACCGGAAGGTGCGGCAGCACTTTCATGGCAAGGAAGCCGCCCAAGCCGCGCAATCTCGTCAGCGACCACTCCATCGGCCGCAGCTGCGCTGCAGCCGCCACCTTCCCGCTCGACCGCAAGACCAGGCATCCGCCCGTTCGCAGGGAGACGTCGAAATCCAGCAGAGCATGTCCCGCGTACTGCTCCGCGAGCAGAGAGCTCAGCTCGACCAGCTCCTGCCTGGTCGGACGGCCGACCCGGGCATCGTCCTTGGGATACATGCGCGTGAACAGCCGCGCCTCCACACGGCCGACCGGTGTATAGCCGACCGCCCGGTGCACCTTGAGAGATGCTTTGCTCGTCGACTCCACATAGAGGTAGATCAGTCCCGGCTCCTTGAGCAGCGTATGGGCGTACTGCCTCGCAAGCTTCGCCAGGTAGGTGCCATAACCCGATCCCGCCACCGACGGCTCGATCGCAATCATTGCGATGAAGAAAGCGTCGTAGGACTTTTCGGCGACGGTCACGGTCTTGCGGCTGCCGACGACGCCGCCGAGCAGTTTCCCCTGCCGCTCGAGAGTGAGAAAGTGGGGATCGGCGATGCTCCCAAGGATGCGCGGAATACCGCGCACGCGATACTTTACTTCCCTGGTGCCCCATTCGGTTCGCTTGAGCAGGTCCACGAGCGCCGGAGCGGGCGTCCGCGCACAACGGAGTACAAGGTCGTCTCTGGCGCTGCTGCCGACCGGCTTCATGATCACCCTGGCGAACGCTCCCCCGGTTTGTCCTCGCGCATCCGCGCAAGGCTCTTGCCTGATCGGTGCGCCGCAACGTTTGCTCCCGATCAAAGCCGGCTGCGACAAGAGAGCGCCGGCAGGCCGCGCCCAACCTCGGCCAGCGCGCCCTCCATGCGCAAGCGGTTGGCGCGCCGCCGCCAAACGGTAAACGCCGGACGGGTGACATGTTTCCGCGCCCGGGCGCGCGTGCGCCCCTTGCCGGCGGATGCGAATGGCCGCTACTTCCCGGCGCTCTTGAACATCGAGTGCAGGACGCGGTCGCCGAGCTTCAGCTTCAGCTTCTCCGCCGAGCCCGCTGCCAACTCGAGCACGGCTGTCACCGGCCCCTGGGAAGCAATGATGCGTTCCGACAGGGGCTCGGTGTTGGCCTCGATCCTGTGCACGACGCCGTCCGCCCGGATGAACACCATGTCGAGCGAAACATAGGTGTTGCGCATCCACATGGTGACCTCCTGGGGATGGTCGTAGGGGAACAGCATGCCGGTCATCTCTGGCACCGATGTTCGGTACATCAGGCCGAGCGATTTCTCGGCCTCGGTCGCGGCAATCTCGATGGCGATGACGTGATCGCCGCTTTCGGTGCGCAGGGTGAGCTGGCGCTCTCTTGCGCCCGACTGTTCCGAACAGGCGGAGACGGCTAAGGCGACGCACAACAGCATAAGCAGGGCCACGCCTTGCGCGGCCCTGCCGAAGCCCCTCAGGGCGCGGGCTAACCCCGTGCCCTCATCAGTGCGGAGGCGGAAGTCCCGCCCCATCCGGCTTGAGCTCGGCCGCCATGCAGCCCTTGCTGCCGTGTCCCCAGCGCACGAGCACGATCTGGCCAGGCCGCAGCTCGGTAAACCCGAACCGGCGCAGCGTTTCCATGTGCACGAAAATGTCGGGAGTACCTTCGCCACGGGTCAGAAAACCAAAACCACGAACGCGGTTGAACCATTTCACCATGGCGCGTTCCCAATCGCTCTCGGCCTCCACCACGACGTGGGTGCGCTGGGGAAGCTGCGAGGGATGGATCGCGGTGCTCTCATCCATGCTGATAATGCGAAAGGCTTGCAAGCCCTTCGGACGCCTCAGTACTTGGCAATGGACACGCGCCCCCTCGTAGGCGGTCTGGTAGCCGCCTGCCCTGAGGCAGGTCACGTGGAGGAGAACATCGGGCAGGCCGTTGTCCGGGACGATAAACCCGTATCCCTTCGAGGCGTCGAACCACTTGATCGCCCCCGCAACCTCGAAGACCTCGAGGCCCTCAAGGCCCTGAACATCATCGGTCGCCGCAAACTGGCCCTGAACGCCTGGATCTGAATCCGGCAGTTCAGGCAACTTGGAATCAGACATCGAAGACCCCCGCAACTGCTACGTTTGTAATCTCCCGGTCCTTGTGATGGCTTCGCCAAACGCCCTCGGCGAGCTCTCACCCGGAATGGGTGGCGCATCATGACCGATGGGCGGCGCTCTGCAACATCCTTTTTGGCCGGCGTTCGGAGGTAGGTCGGCCAATGGCGATTCGATGCGCTCACGGATCAGCCGCTAACAACATGATCCAATGCCCGAATTGGAGCGCCGCATCGGCCTCGACGCCGGGCGATCGGGGCTGTGAGTTCAAGCCGCGGCTCGACGGCACACGATGGCCGAACGAATGCGGCGGATGCCAATCTTGACACTTTTGATTCGCGTTTGTTCCCGAGGAGATGGCCGCTCCAAGATGATGCTTGGCCGGCGTCTGTCGACTCTCCATGCACGCGTTGTCCTCTTTGTGCGGCAAACGCCGGACGGGCAATAAGGTGCGCACACCGAGCAGGTGGTCCAACGCGCCGCGACAACCCTTCGAGATGAGGCGAATTTGCTGGCACCGGCCCCGCTTCGGACAGTGCGAGCCTCGGCGCGTTCGCATGCGTGATGCGCCAGCATTTTGGGACCGTCGTGATGCGAAGCAGCAACACCCCGGATTTGCGGAGCGCCATCGGCCTCGGCGAGCGCCCACACGGGGTGCGCCGTGCCTCAGCCCTCATCCGCCCGAGCGTACGTGCACGTGCTCGTGCAGCTTGGGCTTTCCTTCGCCGTGGGCGTGCTTGGCGTCCTCCCGATGCACCGGGACCAGCACCAAGCGCCCGTGGCGAACGCCGCGCTCGGCGATCACGTGCTCGGCGAAATGCCTGACCTTGCCGGCACCGCCCTTCAGCACGGTGATCTCCATGCAGCTCTCATGATCGAGATGGACGTGGAGGGTGGCGATCGACATGTCGTGATGATCGTGGAAGGCGCGGGTCAGCCGCTTGGCGAGCTCGCGCGCTGGGTGGTCGTAGACGTAGACCAGAGCGCCGATGCAGTCTTGCGCGGCTCCGCTCTCGGCCGCGGCCTGCTGCAGGCCGGAGCGGGCGAGGTCGCGGATCGCCTCGGAGCGGTTCTGGTAGCCGCGCGCCGCCATCAGCCGATCGAGCGAGGCCATCAATTCATCATCCAGTGTGATTGTCACGCGGTGCATGTCTTTAGGTCCGTTCCGGTGATGCCGCTCCCACTATACCGCCTGGCACGAGGAGACGCTTAGCGGTTGCGCAGCCCGCCCGTTCTCCATTAGCCTCTCGCCAAAATCCACCTGGCGACGAGGAAACGCGATGACTGTGGCGACTGCATCGAAGCTCGATATCGTACCCCTCAGCAAACACATCGGGGCTGAGCTGCGCGGCATCGATCTGCGTGAAAAGCCGGACGCGGCGACGCTGCGCGCCATCTACCAGGCCTGGCTCGATCACCTCGTCATTGTCTTCCCCGCTCAGCAGCTCTCCCAGGAGGACCTCGTCCGCGTCACAGGCTACTTCGGCGAGATTGGCGAGCTGCACCGCCCGCCGAAGTTCCGGCCCGCGGGTTTTGCCAAGATGCTGCCCGGCATCATGCTGATCTCCAACATCCGGGAGAACGGCGAGCCGATCGGGGCGCTGCCCGACGGCGAGATGATGTTCCACCACGACATGATCCACGCCGAGGTGCCGAGCAAGGGAACGCTGCTGTACTCGGTCGAGATTCCTTCGCGCGGCGGCAATACGCTGTTTGCGAGCGGCTATGCAGCCTACGAGACGCTCGATCCGGCCGTTCGCGACCGTCTCGAAGGCCGCAAGGCGCTGCATCATTACAACTACGGCTCCACCCAGCGCGGCGACAGCAAGGGCGTGGCGGCGTTCGCGGAGTGCGTCCACCCGGTGTTTCGCACGCACGAGGAGACCAAGCGCAAGGCGGTTTACGTCAATCGCCTTATGACGGTGAAGATCCTCGACATGCCGGAGCCGGAAAGCGAGCGGCTGCTCGCCACGTTGTTCGACCACTCGGAACGTCGCGAGTTCGTCTACGAGCACGTTTGGCGGGTCGGCGATCTGCTGTTGTGGGACAACCGCTGCTCCACCCACGCCCGCACCGACTTTCCCTCCACCGAGCGCCGACTGATGCTGCGTACCACGATCAAGGGCAGCGTCAGGCCCTATTGAAGGTCGGGGCAATACAGGCTGTCGCCGGCTGCGCGCGAGGAGGCCTCGATGAAGGTCGTCATGTTCAACCCGAACGTCCGGCCGGATGACTTTGATGCAGCGCTTGCCCCCTTTCCCGACGTCAGCTTCGTTCGCACCGCGGATCACGCAACGCTCGCGCGCGAGCTGCCGAAAGCCGAGGTGCTGATCATCGGCAACCGCTTCTACCCGGGCGCCGCGTCGATCATTCGGGAGCACGGCCGAGCTCTGCGCTGGATCCAATTCTTCACCTCGGGCCTCGATGGCGCCAAGGCGGCCGGGTTCCCTTCCGGCATCGTCGTCACCAATATGCCGGGCCGACGCGCGTTCGCCGTTGCCGAGCACGCCATGGCGCTGATGCTCGGACTGGTCCGACGGGTGAGGGATACGGAAGCGGCGCGCACGCGCCGCTTCTGGACGCGCGACGCCATCGCCCCGTCGATGGACAACCTCGCCGGCAAGCACCTCGTCGTGGTCGGGCTGGGCTCGATCGGGCGGGAGGTCGCCCGCAAGGCCAAGGCCTTCGACATGCAGGTGACCGGCGTCAGCCGCGGTGCGGAACCCGTACCCAACGTTGACCGCGTGCGTCCGCGCAGCGAGCTCAAGGCGGCGTGCCGTGAGGCGGACGTCATCGTGCTCGCCGCCGTGCACGATGAGAGCACGCACAAAATGCTTTCACGTGAGCTGATCGCGGAGCTGAAGCCCTCGGCCTACATCGTCAACGTCGCGCGCGGACAGCTGATCGACGAGCCGGCGCTCATCGAGGCCCTGCGCCAGAACCGCATCGCTGGCGCCGGGCTCGACGTCGCCTGGAGCGAGCCGCTGCCTGCCGATCACCCCTTTTGGAGCATGCCCAACGTGCTGCTCACGCCCCATGTCGGCGGCGCGGGCAGCACCGCGTTCGGTCAGGGCATCGGCGAGATGTTCGCCGCCAACCTCGCGCGCTGGCGCGCCGGCAAGCCCCTGTCGAACGTGGTCATCGCGCGCACCCCCTGAACCCTCAGCGGCAGTAGCTGCGCTTGCTCCGACGCTGGGCCAGATCGAGATGGAAGTGGTCGCGATGCGCCTCGTTCGACTCCGGGCCGAGCACGGTGCCGAAGATGCCGCACGCCCTGCGATGGAGCTGGCGCAGGAACCGCTGCGCCGGATCCGGCTCCTCGGCCGCCGCGGCCGAAATGGGTACGACGGGCTTTGACCTGCCCTCGCCCGCCGCTGGGCCCTTGCCGGAGGCAGAGTGTGGCGCGTTGCCGCCGAGCTTCATCTGGGCCGTCTTCAGCTCGCGCTGGATGTCGGCCCGTTGTGGCAGGGGCGGCAGCGTGCGTCCTTCCGGATCCTTGGGCAACACCACCGCCCTGGCCTTGGTGGAGGCAGGCGATTTGGCCGTCGCCTTGGCCTTCGCCTCGGCTTTCGCCTTCTCTTCGGCCAGGCGCCGCGCCTCGATGTCCCGCTGCGTTGCGCCCCAGTGCTTCAGAACGTTGACCGTGCGCCCGTCGGCGGTGGTGAAGGATGAGATGTCGATGGCGTTGGCGAAGGCGTGCTCACTGATGGTCGCATCGGCAAGGCCATAGCGGTTCCGGCACGAATAGGTGCCGCCGGAAATGCGGGTTACGGGGCTGCCCAGCATCTCGCGCGCCGCCGGCTGCACCTCCTGCTCGATCCAGCGGTGCAGCGCCACCACCATGCGGCAGTTGAGCGCTACGGCGGGTCGGAACTCGACCTTGTCGACCGCACCGATGCGGCGCACCGCGACCGGTGCAGGGACCCCGCACTCGCCTTTTTTCAGCGGCTCCTCCACCTCGATCTCGGCGGCGATGGGACCGAGGAGCCGGACGCACTCCTTCAGGGCGTCGATCACCTCCGCCTCGCTCCACACGTCGGGCGGCGGTGGCGCGGGCTCTGGCAGCGGGGGGATCGGAACCGCCTGGGATGCGGTCTGCGCATCCTTGCCAGGTTGCGCCGCGGCACCGCCCTTTCCGTCCCTCGACCTTGCCTCGGCCTCCGCCTTGAGCTTGGCATCCTCCTCAGCCCGCGCCTCGGCTTCGGCCTCGGCCTTGGCGGCCTTCCTTGCGCCGCCCTGACGCTTGGCAACATAGGCGATGCGCTCGCTCGCCCCGCCAGCCTCAACACCGGGCGGGGACGTCGCTTCCGCCGAGCCGGTGATCGGCACGGGCGCCCCCTCGCCGGCGTCGGTGAGCCGGCCGTCAGGACGCAAAGCGATCACCGCGAGGCCGGCGACGGCAAGCAAGGAGAAACGCTTGGACAGCAGCGCGAGGCCCTGCGGGGCAAGCTTCATGGCCGACGACCCTTCCTCACGAGGCACTATCCAAGGCTGGGCGCGCCGGCGCCGCTCCCATCCTCGCTTCGTTCCCAGCTCGCAAAGCTTACTCCGAAATTTGCGGCAAAACTCGGCCCTGGCGCCATCCTCCGACCCGACCGCCTGCCAAAGCCAACGCGCGAAAATCCCGTCCCGTGCCCTAATTCAGGCGGATGTGTTCCGTCACATGGCACAATGGGATAAGAACACAGCAACGGCAGGCTCTTGGAAGCGGGCCGCACACAAGATGCAAGAGGGGGAGCCAGTCATGGGAGGGCCCCTGACCTGTCTTAAACGCCGCGCGGCCATCTTTATGCTGCCGGCAGCGCTTGCCATTATTGCCGCGACGTCCCCCCTGCGAGCGTGGGCTGTGCCTCTGCCTCGGGGGGCGGCGCCGGCCTTGGTCGCGCTCGAGCTGCAGCGCGTTCAGGCGGCAGCCGAGCCAATCGTCATCAAGGCATCGAACACCATCGCCGTCCTATCCGGCGCCGACATCCCGCTCCCGATCGAGGTCGGCCCGGCCGATGCCATCCCCCGCAACAGCTTCGTGCGCATTCGCGGGCTGCCACAGGGTGCCATGTTGTCGGAGGGATTTGGGATCGCGGCCGGGCTGTGGGCGGTGCCGCTCAACGGCCTGCCCAAGCTGCGCATGCGCCTTGGCGCGCCGCTCGCCGGCGAAACGCGCCTGACGCTGTCGCTGGTGACCGTCGACGGCAAGGTGCACGCGGAGACGACGGTCGCCCTCTTGCCAACTGCCGATACGAGCCGTTCTGCTGGGCCTCCTCGGGAGACGGCCTCGACCGGCGAGGGACCGACGCCGCGCGCCAGCGGCGACGCCAAGCCTGCCGCGCCGCCCCCTGTGGGCGCGCCGGCCGCAGCCGACCTTGCGCAGGCCAAGGCGCTTCACGCGCAGGGCAATCAGAAGCTTGCCAGCGGCAACGTAGCAGCCGCCCGCATGTTTTACCGGCGCGCCGCGGAAGCGGGCTTCGCCGACGCCGCCTTCGCGCTCGCGGCGACCTACGATCCCGAAGAACTCAGCCGGCTCAAGGTTGTTGGGCTCAGGCCGGACGTGGCGGCCGCCCGCCACTGGTACGAGCGCGCGCGTGTTCTCGGCTTCAAAGGTGCCGAGGAGCGCTTGAGCCGGCTCGGACTGCGCTAGGGCTTCGCCAGCACGATGAGTTCACCGACCATTGACGGCCGGTGCGTGGCGCACGTGATCGCAAAGGCGCCCGCCTTCTCGGCCACAAAGGTTACGCGGTGGGCTTGACCGCGCTTCACCGTGAACTCCACTCCGAGGCCAGCAATGGAGGTAGGGTGTGCGGTGCCATTGATACCGACGAATTCCAGCGTGACCTCATCGCCCACATGGACGATGATTTGCGCGGGCTGCCAGACATAAGCGCTTACCTCCCAGCGACGCGTCTTCTCGTCGGCCTGCGCCATCACGTAGCCGCCACCTGAGGGCAACGGGATTGGCGGAAACGACTCCTTGTCAACTGTCGCCCCACCCTTGGGCTCGACCGCCAGCACTGTGAAGAACCGCTTCTCCGCCGCTGCTGGGCCGGTCCAGCCCGCAACGGCCGTCAGGCTCACCAACAACATCGCCAATCGAGCCATGCGGCACCCTTTCCCATGCCTGATGCAAATGCAAATGCCTATTACTTGCATCTAAGCCATCGCCCGTCAATGCACGCTCTGGCTCGGTGGTTCACGTGAGGGCCCGCCTGCATGGGCGGTTTGGGCGCGCCGCGGCTGCGACCGCAACAGAGAGGGGAGCCGAAGCCCCCCTTAGGTCATGGCCAAGAGTTCGCGCCTGCCGCAAGGCGGCAAAGGTCAGGCAGCCACGTTTTCGTCGCCCGGATCGCGCAGCACGTAGCCGCGGCCCCACACCGTCTCGATGTAGTGCTTGCCGCCTGTTGCCGCCTGCAGTTTCTTCCTCAACTTGCAGATGAAAACATCAATGATCTTCAGTTCCGGTTCGTCCATCCCCCCGTAGAGATGATTGAGGAACATCTCCTTGGTGAGCGTCGTGCCCTTTCTGAGCGAGAGCAGCTCGAGCATTTGGTATTCCTTGCCCGTCAGGTGCACGCGCTGGCCGTTCACCTCCACGGTCTTCGTGTCGAGATTGACCTTGAGGTCGCCGGTCTCGATGACCGATTGAGCATGCCCCTTGGAGCGGCGCACGATGGCGTGGATGCGCGCCACGAGCTCGTCCTTGTGGAAGGGCTTGGTCATGTAGTCGTCGGCACCGAAGCCGAGGCCCCTCACCTTGTCCTCGATGCCGGCAAGCCCTGAAAGGATGAGGATCGGCGTGGAAACCTTACTAACGCGGAGGGTCTTCAACACCTCATAGCCGCTCATGTCCGGCAGATTGAGGTCGAGCAGGATGATGTCATAGTCATAGAGCTTGCCGAGGTCGACTCCCTCCTCACCGAGGTCGGTCGTGTAGACGTTGAAGCCTTCCGACTGCAGCATCAGCTCGATGCTTTGTGCCGTGGCGCTGTCATCTTCGATCAGAAGGACCCTCATGCTTGCCTCTTTGTCCCCGGCCTGGCCCAGGCCTGCTGCCCGCGTTGTGATGAGCACGCGACACGCATCCGCTAACCTGTGAACAGAAACTTAGCCGCCAGGTGTTAACAAAACCTAAGAATGTCTTTCAGCGCGCGCCAGTTGGAATCAAATGGCTGGGACCGCGCGAGCTTCGTGCTACCTCGCCCGACCCTGCCCCTCGCGCGCAAGCGGCCCCGCCGCCGCGCGCGCAGCCGTCTTCCCCCGTTCGGTTTTGAGACACCTCGTCCATGGCACGCGCCCGCTCACCCACGATGGCGCCCGACCGGCCCCCCACCGATCGAATGTTGCCCCTGGTTTCCGCCCCCGACGCGCGGACGCGAATCAACAGCTAACAGAATTCGCGGCGGAACCACAGAGCCTTCACGAAAATTTTTCTAGCCGCGGGCGGAACAACGCCTAACTTGCCATTGTAATTTGTTTTACTGCAACTTAAACCATAATCGGCACACTGCCATTTAGTCGGAGGATGCCGTTCAGCCGAGGGGGCTCATGCTGGCCGGGCCGCTCTGCTGGGGCGGCCGATCCCGAGCGACAGGCCCCGCACGGCGGGGCTGGCACGCTTCTTGTTGGGCGTCCTGCAACAGTTCGAGCATGTTAGGGGTATCGAACAATGAGGTCACGAGAGGTTGCGCTCCGCTCGAAGCGGTTCGAGGCCGAGGAGAAGGCGCGCAAGGTCGAGGCCCTGGAGCAGATGATCCGGGAGTTCGAGCAGATGGCCTCCGATCTGCAGCGTCAGGTCCAGGCCGAGGAGGAGCGGACCGGCATCCGCGATCCGTCCCATTTCGCCTATTCGACCTTCGCCAAGGCCGCCAGCCTGCGGCATGAAAACCTGCTCGCCTCAATCGCAGGATTGAGATCCCAGCTCGCCCATGCCGTTCGCGAGCGCGATGAGGCCAGGGCCGATATCGCGGCCTCCGAAGCGGCCGAGGCCCTCGATGCCGATCGTGGCCGGCGCCGGGCCGACCGGCTGACCGGTTTGTCGCTGCGCTGAGGCAGAATCCCCGCGCCGGCGTCGGCGGCCGCCGACGCCGACCGAGCCCCCAACCTGGCCTTGGGTGAGCCGCCGCTGTTGAGCGCTGCCGGAAGAGGCCTTGTCTCGATCGGCCCTGGCGTGACATGTGGCCATGCCGGCGCCGCCGACCATGGGCGCCTTCTCCGACAAAGCACGCCCCGCTCATGGCCAGAGCACGCACAATCACTCTTCTGTCGCTCGGTGCCGCCGCGGCTATGGCTGGCTGTGCCGGCGGCCCCGCCTTGCCTGCCCTGCAACCGCCACCCCAGTCGACGGCGCTCGATGTCGGTACCCTAGAGGCCTATACCCGCATTGCACGCGCTGCCATGTCCTGCTGGTTTGGACCGCAGGGCCGGCTCGGCGGCCGCTATCTGTTCCACGCCGAGGCCGAGCCGCCCTCCCGCGGCGGCGGCGTCGAGATCGTCATCCACGAGCGCGCCGTCGATCAGCCTAAGCCGTGGGGCTACAAGGCTTTCCGCATCACCTTAACCGGCGGCAGCGGCTATACCGCAATCGGCATGGAGAACCTGCGCATGCCCGCCCCGCTCGCCGCCGAGATGCAGGCGCAAGCGCTCGCCTGGGCCCGTGGCAGTTCGATATGCACCAGCGAAGATGTCGCCCGACCGATCGGCGGACACAGTCCGATACCCGTCACCGACGCGCTCCCCGCGCCGCGCAACTGAGTGGAGCTGCTCTCTAAGGCCTGTCTAGCTGCGATAGTCCTGGATGCGCGTTGCGCGAAGCCCGGGCAGGCCGTGCTTGTCGATCGACCGCTGCCAGCTTAGGAACTCATCGACGGTCAGCTTGTAGCGCTCGCACGCCTCCTCGAGGCTCAAGAGGCCGCCGCGTACGGCCGCCACCACCTCGGCCTTGCGGCGGATCACCCACCGCTTGGTATCCCGCGGCGGCAGGTCCGCCACCGTAAGCGGACTCCCGTCGGGGCCAATGACGTAGCGCACGCGCGCGCGGATGTTGTTCTCGGTCATGATACTCTGGACACGCTTCTGACCAGCCGCGAAGATACTTATCGCGGCTTAACTTCGTTCTAAGGCTCTAGGTAAATTTAACATAAGTACGTGTCCGATATCCCGCCACGACTGGATTTAACCTTTCTCCTTGCTGCTCTTAATAAAGGTGATGTCTTGGTTAATTCTCCACATCCTGCAATTGAACCGATACTAGTCACTGCAGCCCCGAGTTGAAACATAACCGGTCTGTGCCCTCCCCGCGCCTTGCACCTGACCTGTTGAAGACCGTATGGTGACGCCCGCGACGCTCCTTCCCGGCGCCTTAGCGAGCGCTGACGGAATGTTCGCCGTCCCCGCGCAGGGCCGTGCGGAAGCCAAGCGCGCGTCTTGCACTCGTCTTGCAAGTTGCAGAAGCCTCGCGTGGCACACTGGACACAAATCCCTGGCGGAACAAGTGCCGCCGGCTGCGGCCGGCGGCGCATCGTCGTTGCCCTGTCCGGCGGCGTCGACTCCTCGGTTGCCGCCGCCCTCCTGGTGCGCGCCGGCCACGAGGTGATCGGCATCACCCTCCAACTTTACGATCATGGCTTTGCGAGCGGCCGCAAGGGCGCCTGTTGTGCGGGAGAGGACATCCACGACGCCCGCCGCGTTGCCGAGCGCCTTGCCATCCCCCATTACGTGCTCGACTACGAACGCCGCTTCGCCCGCGCCGTCATCGACGGCTTCGCCGACAGCTACCTTGCCGGCGAGACCCCGATCCCGTGTGTCTCCTGCAACCGCGAGGTCAAGTTCCGCGATCTGCTCGACGTGGCCCTCGACCTCGGCGCCGATTTGATGGCGACTGGCCACTATATCGAGCGCCGCGATGGCCCGAGCGGCCCCGCGCTCTACCGCCCCGCCGACACCGCCCGCGATCAGAGCTACTTCCTCTTTGCCACCACCCGCGCCCAGCTTGCACGGCTCGCCTTCCCATTGGGGCGCATGCGGAAGGCGGACGTACGCGCCCTCGCCCGCGAGCTTCGTCTGCCCGTCGCCGACAAGGGCGACAGCCAGGACATCTGCTTCGTGCCGAATGGCCGTTACGCAGACCTCATCGAGCGCCTGCGCCCGGGCGCCGTCGAGCCGGGCGACATCGTCCACCTCGACGGTCGCGTCCTCGGCCGCCACCAAGGCATCGTGCACTACACTGTCGGCCAGCGCCGAGGGCTCAAGCTCGCCCACGGCGCGCCGCTCTACGTGGTCGGCCTCGACGCCGCGCGAAGGCGCGTGATCGTCGGGCCCCGCGAGGCGCTGCTGGTCGACCGCCTCTTGCTGCGCGAGGTCAACTGGCTCGGCGATGCGCCGCTCGATGAGGCGGCTGCCGGCGGTCTGCCGGTGTACGTGCGCGTGCGCTCAACCCAGCCGCCACAGCCCGCGACGCTGCACATCGAGGAGGCGACCGGCAGCGTGGGCGTGCAGCTCGCCGCGGGCGAGCCGGGCGTGGCGGCGGGCCAGGCCTGTGTGTTCTATGCCGATGGCAGCGACACCGCGCGCGTGCTGGGCGGCGGCTTCATCGCGGCAACGGCGCGGGCGCACGAAGCAGCATCGCCCGAGCCGCGTGCCGCTCGCAAAGCCTGCGCCTCAGTCTCGGTCACGTCGGCTTGAACCTTGCTTGACAGTCGGAAAGCGCGGTTTCTATATCCGGCTGGCGTGGCGGAGTAGCTCAGCTGGTCAGAGCGGCGGAATCATAATCCGTAGGTCGCCGGTTCGATCCCGGCCTCCGCTACCACCGCCGGCGGAGCGTCATCGTCTACTAAACGACCCCCAACCTACCGCTCGCATGAGCGAGGCCAACGCCGAGCACAGGCAGTGGCGCTGCAAGCCTCAGGCCTCGGCCGGCGACTTCGCCGGCAGCGTGATGCGGATGGCGCTCGGGCGCTCGGGCGTTCCGGCCCAGACCGCCTCGCCGCCATGGCGGCGTGCGATCTGCCGTACCAGGCTCAAGCCGAGGCCGGTGCCGCCCCGCACCCCCTCCTTGGCCGCGCGATAGAACGGCTCGAAGATGCGTTCGCTGTCGCTGGCGGCGACGCCGGGTCCCTGGTCGCTCACGGTGATGATGGCGCGCTCTCCCTCCGCACGCACATCGACCTCGATGGGCGGCACGCCGTGCCGTTCCGCGTTGTCGATCAGGTTGCGCATCATGCGCTGGAGCAGCGTGCGATCGCCTGCAACGCTGATCGGCCGGCCGCCGACGACGCAGCTCCGGTAACGGGCGGCTTCCTCGGCGGCAAGAGCCAGCAGATCGACCTCCTGGCGCCCCGTCGGGCCCAATGCCTCGAGCCGGCTCGACAGCAGGATTTCATCGATCAGTCCGTCGAGCTCGGCGATGTCGCGCTCAAGCTCAGCGCGGCGCTTGGGATCGGCCGTCTCCTTGACGAACTCGAGGCCCAGCCGGATGCGGGAGAGCGGCGTGCGCAGCTCATGCGAGGCGTTGGCAAGCAAAAGCTTGTGGGCGCCGACCAGTTCCTCGATGCGCTCGGCCGTGCGATTGAAGCTCTGCGCCAGCCGCGCCACCTCGTCCCTGCCCTCGACCTTCACGCGGGCGGCGAGATTGCCGGCGCCCAGCGCCTCCACGCCCGCCTGCAGCCGCTCGAGGCGCCCGGTCAGCCGCCGCACCAACGGGTAGGCGCACACAGCGACGGCAAGCGCGATGGTGCCAAGGAAGGCGATGAGCCCGAGGGCGGGATGGACCGGCCGGTGAGCGACGCGGGCCACCACCCAGCGATCGTCGGGAAGACGGATGGCCCAGGCCGGGCCCCCCATGCCGAGCAGGCGCCCGCCGGTCTCGCGGAAATGACGTGGGGCAGGCAACGGACGGCCGGCGGCCGCGATCGGCCGGCGCTCGCTGTCGAACACGGCGATATCGAGCGCGAACCGGCGATGCAGCCGCTCGACCGCCTGCTGTTGCTCGACGGCCGGCGCGCCGCTGGGGGGCAGTTGCGGCGCGACCAGCTCACCGGCGATCTCCAGGGCGTGGTCGGCCGGCGTTCCGCCGGGCGCGAAGCGCCACAGTATGCCGGCCGCGACCACCACCAGCGCAAGGCTGATGAGGATCACCAGATACACCTGGTAGTAGAGGCGCCGCATCGGGTCAGTCCTGGGCCTTGGCGAACACGTAGCCGGCACCACGCACGGTGATGACGCGGCGAGGCCTGCGCGGGTCGTCCTCGATGGCGGCGCGGATGCGCGAAATGTGGACGTCGATCGAGCGATCGTAGGCCTCAAGCGGCTCGGCCCTCACGCTGTCCATCAGCGCCTCGCGGGACATGACACGGCCGGCGTGCTCGGCGAGCGCCAACAGCAGCGCGAATTGGTGGCTGGTCAACGACCGCACCTCGCCATCGAGGCGCACCTCGCGCGCGGCGCGGTCGATCTCGAGCCTGCCGAACCGCATCACGTCGGCACCGGCGGCTCCGCGACCGCGGCGCAGAATGGCGCGAAGCCGGGCCAGCAGCTCCCGCGGCTCGAAGGGCTTGGGCAGATAATCGTCGGCGCCCAACTCGAGCCCAACCACGCGATCCATGGCATCGCCGCGCGCGGTCAGCATCAGCATGGGCGTGGCGGCCCTGCGGCGGATGTGCCGGCACACCTCGAGGCCGTCCATGTCGGGCAGCATCAGGTCGAGGATAATGGCATCGAAAGCCTCGCGAGCATGGAGGGCCAGACCGGCCGCACCGGTCTCTGCCCACGTCACACGCAAGCCCGCCCCGCCGAGATAGTCACGGATCATCTCGGCGAGGCGGGCATCGTCCTCGATCAGCAGCAGACGCTCGCTCACGCGCGCATTCTAGCCGCGATGCCAGCGCCACCAGAAGGCCCTGCGGTCTCGCATCTCCTGCAGGTAGTCGGCGATCTTGCGCCGCTGCTCGGGGCTAAGCACCTCGGCCGCATCGCCGATAGCCTGGGCGATCCGCCTGCTCGCCGTCTCGGCCAGTTGCATCTGCTCGGCGCGGAAGGCTTCGATGGCGGCCCGGTCGACGGACTGTTGGGTCAGCAGATCGCGGGCGCGCTGGCGGGCGGCGTGGGCCTTTTCCCGCATGGGCAGCAGGTCCTTGACCGCGGCCTTGGCGATCGTGCGCAGCCTCTCCTGCTGCTCGGGGGTTGCGTCGATCTCGATGGCGAGATGCCTTGCCGCCTTGTCGATGCGCTCCTCGGCGTCGGCCGGGTCGATGGCGCCGCTCATGAAGCCGGGTCCGTGCCAATGGCCGAAGCGGTGCTGGCTCAGGGCATGGGTGGCGAGGCTGCCGACCAGCGTCGCCGCGAGTGCTGCCGCGGTGACGAGCGGCCACACCCGCCGGCGCCGGGGCGCCGATGTCGCAGCGGTTGGCTGGGGGTCGGTAGGGTTGTCGGGCTGGTTCGTCATGAGGCTCTCCGTCGATGTGACCGGGGCGGCGCACGCCCCGCCCTCACATGGCGCCCATCGGTGTCGGGCACGTCTCGGCGATGCAAAGTTTTGTAAAGACGGCCCGCAGCGGGCGGCCGCTGCCCAAAGCACTGGCATCAGGCGTATGGCATGCCAGCCCAACGAACTGGCGTGGGAAAATTTGGCTCGCTTGTTTCTATAACCTTAGTTTATATCGCCCATAACGTGGCGACTGTTATGCTGGCGCGTGCGGCAAGGAAGGTCGGCCAACCCCGCTGGCGAGGGTGTAGGTCATCAGGAGCGAACGCGCTTTCGCTCAATTCATGTATTCGAGGATCGAGAAGCGCGTGCAATGCCGGGCGAGTGCATAGTTGAAACCGTTGGACTGACCAAGGAATTCAAGGGATTCACGGCTGTCAACAACGTCAGCCTGCGGATCGCCCGAAACACCATTCACGCACTTATCGGTCCCAATGGCGCCGGCAAGACCACCTGCTTCAACCTGATCACCAAGTTCCTGCAGCCGACGTCCGGCCAGATTCTCTACAAGGGCCGCGACATCACCCGCACCAGACCACATGCGGTGGCCCGCATGGGAATTGCGCGGTCGTTCCAGATATCGGCCGTGTTCCCGCATCTCACGGTGCTCGAGAACGTCCGCGTTGCCCTGCAGCGTGCGCTCGGCACCTCCTATCACTTCTGGCGGCCGGAACGGTCCGTCGCGATCCTCAACGAGCGGGCTCTCGAACTGCTCGAGGCGGTGGGCATCAAGAGCTTGGCGCGGCTGCAGGCGGTGGAACTGCCTTACGGCCACAAGCGGGCGCTCGAGATTGCGACCACGCTGGCGCTCGAGCCGGAGGTGCTGCTGCTCGATGAACCCATGGCCGGCATGGGCAGCGAGGACATCGATCGCATCTCACGACTGATCAAGCAGGTTGCCAAAGACCGCACCGTGCTGATGGTCGAGCACAACCTGTCCGTCGTCGCCAACCTGTCCGACCGCATCACCGTGCTTGCCCGCGGCGAGGTCCTGGCCGAAGGCACCTACGCCGAGGTGTCGAACAACCCGCAGGTCGTCGAAGCGTATATGGGGACGGGCCATGGGTGATGCCCTGCTCTCGGTCCGCGACCTGCACGGCTGGTACGGTGAAAGCCACATTCTGCACGGCATGACGTTCCAGGTGCAGGCCGGCGAAGTGGTGACCTTGCTCGGGCGCAACGGCGCCGGCAAGACCACCACTCTGCGCGCCATCATGGGCATGCTCGGTAGGCGCCAAGGCTCGGTGAAGTTCGAAGGCCGCGAGCTGATCCATCTCAAGTCGAACGACATCGCCCGCTTGGGGCTTGCCATCTGCCCGGAGGAGCGCGGCATTTTCGCCAGTCTCAGCGTGCGCGAAAATCTGATGCTGCCACCGCAGGTCAGGCCCGGCGGGCTGCCCATCGATGAAATTTACACCATGTTCCCCAACCTCAAGGAGCGCACCAGGAGCCAGGGCACCAAGCTTTCCGGCGGCGAGCAGCAGATGCTGGCCATCGCCCGCATCCTGCGAACCGGGGCCAAGCTTCTCTTGCTCGACGAGCCCACCGAGGGCCTGGCCCCGGTCATCGTCCAGCAGATACGCAGCACCATCCGCAAGCTGCGGGAAAAGGCCTTCACCATCCTGCTGGTGGAACAGAACTTTCGCTTCGCCGAGACGGTGGCGGATCGCCATTATGTCATCGAGCACGGCCGCGTTATCGACATGATCCCCAACGCCGCGCTGGAGGCGAACCGGGAAAAACTCAAGTCCTATCTGGGAGTGTGATCGAAAGGAGCGGATTGATGCGTGTAATGCTGAAAGCCATGGTCGCGGTCGCGGCCCTGTTCGCCGGCGCGGGAGCTGCAAGCGCTCAGTACAGCGACGGCGTCATCAAGATCGGCGTCATGAACGACCAGTCCGGCACCTACGCCGACCTCTCCGGCCAGGGTTCTGTGTGGGCCGCCCGCAAGGCGATCGAGGACTTCTGCAAGGCCAACAAGTGCCACGACAAGATCGAGGTCGTATTCGCCGACCACCAGAACAAGCCCGACATCGGCTCAGGCATCGTGCGCAAGTGGTATGACGTTGAGCAGGTGGACGTGGTGGTCGACGTGCCAACCTCCTCGGTGGCGCTTGCCGTCAACACCATCACCAAGGAGAAGAACAAGGTATTCCTGGTGTCGGGCGCGGCGGCCTCCGACCTCACCGGCAAGGCCTGCACCCCCAACACCATCCACTGGACCTATGACACCTGGGCGCTGGCCAACGGCACCGGCAGCGCCATTGTCAAGACCGGCGGCAAGACGTGGTTCTTCCTCACCGCCGACTATGCCTTCGGGCATGCGCTCGAGCGCGACACGGCGGCGCTCGTCGAGAGGCTTGGTGGCAAGGTGCTGGGCAAGGTGCGTCACCCGTTCCCGGGACAGGATTTCTCCTCGTTCCTGCTGCAGGCCCAGGCGTCCAAGGCACAGATCATTGGCCTTGCCAATGCCGGCGCCGACACCATCAACTCGATCAAGCAGGCGGCCGAGTTCGGCATCGTGGAAGGCGGGCAGAATCTCGCCGGCCTGCTCGTGTTCATCACCGACGTCCACGCCCTCGGCCTGAAGACCGCGCAAGGCCTGATTTTCACTGAGGCCTGGTATTGGGACCTCAACGACGCCAATCGCGCCTTTGCCAAGGAGTTCGCCCCGGCCAACAAGGGCAATCACCCGACCATGGTCCATGCCGGCGTCTACTCGGCCGTCCTGCATTACCTGAAGGCCGTTCATGCGCTGAAGAGCGATGCCGACGGTGCCAAGGTGGTGGCCAAGATGAAGGAGATGCCCACCGACGACAAACTGTTCGGCAAGGGCGTGGTGCGCGCCGACGGCCGCAAGACCCACGACATGTACCTGTTCGAGGTCAAGAAGCCCGCCGAAAGCAAGGGACCGTGGGACTACTACAAGCTGCGTGCCACCATCCCTGCCGCCGAGGCCTTCCGCCCGATTGAGGAAGGCGACTGCCCGCTCGTCAAGAAATAAGCTTTGCAATGGCTGCTCCCCGTCGGCACCGGCGGGGAGCGGGTCCCGACGAGAGAAGGACCGGCTCAATGTTCGAGCTGCTCGGGATTCCACCCCAGGCGCTGATGGGCCAGCTCCTGCTCGGGCTCATCAATGGCGCCTTCTACGCCCTGCTGTCGCTCGGGCTCGCCGTCATCTTCGGCATGATGAACGTCATCAATTTCACCCACGGCGCCCAGTACATGATGGGCGCCTTTTCGGCGCTGCTGCTGCTTCAGTACTTCCAAGTTCCCTATTGGGGCGCCCTGGTGCTCGCCCCGATCATCGTCGGCGCGATCGGCATCCTCATCGAGCGGCTGATGATTTCGCGGCTCTACCAGCTCGACCACCTCTATGGGCTGCTGCTCACCTTCGGCCTCGCGCTCATCATCGAGGGGCTGTTCCGCCAGCAGTTCGGCTCAACCGGCCTTCCCTACGACAACCCGATCCCCGGTGGCACCAATCTGGGCTTCATGTTCCTGCCCTGGTACCGCGCCTGGGTGGTGGTGTTCTCGCTCGCTGTCTGCCTCGCCACCTGGTTCATGATCGAGCGGACCAAGCTTGGCTCCTATCTGCGCGCGGCCACCGAGCGCCCCGATCTGGTGCAGGCCTTCGGCATCAACGTGCCGCGGATGATCACGCTGACCTACGGCTTTGGCGTGGGGCTCGCAGCTCTCGCAGGCGTGCTCGCGGCGCCGATCTACACGGTGAACCCGACCATGGGCTCCAATCTCATCATCGTGGTGTTCGCGGTGGTGGTGATCGGCGGCATGGGCTCGATCATGGGCTCGATCGTCACCGGCTTCGGCCTCGGCGTCATCGAGGGGCTGACCAAGGTGTTCTATCCCGAAGCCTCGAGCACGGTGATCTTCGTGATCATGGCGATCGTACTGATGCTGAGGCCGCAGGGCCTGTTCGGCACGCCGAGATAGAAAAGCGGGAACGCGCATGGACAAGGCCAGCAACCGGGACCTGCAGATCTTTGCCGCGCTGATGGCGTTCGGCCTCGTCGCACCGCTTGCCATCTATCCCGTGTTCCTGATGAAGGTGCTGTGCTTTGCGCTGTTCGCCGTCGCCTTCAACCTGCTCATCGGCTATGTGGGCCTGCTGTCGTTCGGCCATGCGATGTTCTTCGGCTTTGCCGCCTATGTTTCCGGCCACACCGTCAAGGTGTGGGGGTGGCCGACGGAGGTCGCCATCCTGGCGGGCGCCGCCGTCGCCGCTCTGATGGGGCTGGTCGCGGGCCTGCTCGCCATCCGCCGTCAGGGCATCTACTTCGCCATGGTCACCCTGGCGCTGGCGCAAATGGTGTTCTTCTTCTGCCTGCAGGCGCCGTTCACGGGCGGCGAGGACGGCATCCAGGCCATTCCGCGCCGGCCCCTGTTCGGCATCCTCAACATCCGCGACGATTTCGTCTTCTACTACGTCGTGCTCGCCATCTTCGCGGCCGGCTTCCTCATCGTCTACCGCACCATACACTCGCCGTTCGGGCAGGTGCTGAAGGCCATCCGCGAGAACGAGGCGCGCGCCATTTCGCTTGGCTATGCGGTCGACCGCTTCAAGCTGATCGCCTTCGTGCTGTCGGCCGCGCTCTCAGGCCTTGCCGGCGCCACCAAGGCGCTGGTATTCGGCCTTGCCTCGCTGACCGACGTGCAGTGGCAGATGTCGGGCGAAGTGGTGCTGATGACCCTGGTCGGCGGCATGGGCACGGTGTTCGGCCCGATCGTCGGCGCTGCCATCATTATCACCATGCAGAACTATCTTGCCGGCTTCGGCGAGTGGGTGCTGGTGATCCAAGGCGCCATCTTTGTCGCCACCGTGCTGCTGTTCCGGCGGGGCGTGGTGGGTGAGATCGCGGCGTTCGCCCGCCGCCGTCGCAACCACGCCGAAGCCGCTGCGGCGGAGAAGGCCGAGAAAGTGGCAGCCTAGGCCGACCGCGTGCCGCGCACTGCTGCCCCGGTGTGCCCTCAGCCGGCGCCCGCGGTCGGCGCGAGGAAGGCCCAAGCGCCGTAGCCGACCACACTCCGCCTGTCGCCGGCAGTGTCGCCCGAGTTGCGCAAATCGAGCCGCGCGACGCAAAGCCGGCGCCTTCTCGCTTCGATCAAGGCGCCGCGAACGGCGAGATGCCCGCAAGCGTCGGCCGGCCCGATCGACTCCGCGCACAGGCTTTCGATGGCAGCCGCGGTGCGCCCGTCATGGCTCTGCGCACGCTCGTAGTCCTCATAGTGCGAGAGGTCGGAGCTCACGATCAGCAGCGTGTCCGCGCTCCACAACCTGGCCACGACCGCCGCCACGGCCTCGGCCGCAGCGGTGCCGACCAGGATCGGCACGATCGGCAGGTCGTCGAACAGCGCCTGCAGGAACGGCAGCTCGACCTCGATGGCGTGTTCCGGCGCGTGGGGCTCGTCGTCGATGGCGACGAGACCCTCCTTGGCCAGTGCCGCAACCGCCGCGCGATCGACCGGCATCGCGCCGAGCGGTGTCGCGAAGGCATCACAACTGGGCGCGGCAAGGCCGCGAAAGGCCACGAAATGCGCCGGGCCGAGGATAAGCGCGCGGCCGATCCGAGCCTTGCGGCCGCGCACGGCGGCGAAGGCCCTGCCCGCCACGCCGCCCGAGTAGGGGTACCCCGCGTGGGGTGCGACGATGCCGCAAGCATCGGCCAGCTGCGGTTCCTCACCGGCTCTGAGCAGCTCGGCCACGGTGCGACTTAGCGTGTCGGCCGATCGCGGGTAGAATAGGCCGGCAACCGCAGGCGCCCGCAACGAGGTGCGCGTGGCGGTCATGGCGCATTGCCTCTTCCATGTGCGCTGCGCGCGCAGATACTATGACCGCGAGCGAACGATTGGAAGGTATTGCCGGCCGCTATTGGCGCCGGCTCGCGGACGGGCGCATTGAGTGCGATGTCTGCCCGCGGCTCTGCAAACTGCACGAGGGCCAGCGGGGCCTGTGCTTCGTGCGCGGCCGCCAGGACCATCGCATCGTGCTCACCACCTACGGCCGTTCCTCCGGCTTCTGCATCGATCCGATCGAGAAGAAGCCGCTCAATCATTTCCTGCCGGGAACCCCAGTACTCTCGTTCGGCACCGCCGGCTGCAACCTGACCTGCAAGTTCTGCCAGAACTGGGACATCTCCAAGGCTCGCCGGTTCGACCGGCTGCAGGACAGAGCTTCGCCCGAGGACATCGTGGCCGCTGCACTCGCGGTGGGGGCGCGGTCCATCGCCTATACCTACAACGATCCCGTCATCTTCCTCGAGTACGCGGTGGACGTCGCCAGCATCGCCCGCCGGCACGGCATCAAAAACGTGGCCGTCACTGCCGGATACGTCAATGCGCAAGCGCGCCAGGAGCTGTTCGGCGCGATGGATGCGGCCAACGTCGACCTCAAGGGGTTCACCGAGTCCTTCTACAGGCGGCTGTGCACGGGCCACCTCGGGGCCGTGCTCGAGACGCTGGAATACCTGAGGCATGAAACCCGGGTCTGGCTGGAGATCACGACGCTGTTGATCCCCGGCCACAACGACAGCGCCGAGGAGGTGCGTGCCTTGAGCGAGTGGGTGATCGGCAAGCTTGGTCCGCACGTCCCCCTTCACTTCACGGCGTTCCACCCCGACTACCGGATGCTCGATGTGCCCGCTACCCCGCCGGGGACGCTCAAGCGAGCACGCGCGATCGCGCGCGAGGTGGGCCTTCACTACGTCTACACCGGCAACGTCCACGACGAAGCGGGCCAGAGCACGTACTGCCCCACCTGCGCAGCGTGCCTGATTGGCCGGGACTGGTACGAAATTACCCGCTGGCGGCTTACCAAGGACGGCCGCTGCAGCGAGTGCGGCACCGAAATCGCCGGGCACTTCGAACCTCATCCGGGTGATTGGGGACAACGGCGGGTGCCGGTGCGCATTGGCGGGCCGGCTGGCGCATCCGGCTCATGATCGCATCGCCTCTCCGGCATGCCGACCTTCGGCAACGCGGTGCGAGTGATTGGCGTCGCCCCCTCAGCGCGAAAACCGTGCTTCGACCCTCTCGTAATGCTCACGTATGCTGTCGTTGATCAGGCTTGCCACGCGCAGTGCCTCGCACCCGGCCCGGCCGTCCACCGATGGTTTGGCACGCGAGGCCACACAGGTGAGGAACGCGGCGATCTCATTGGCCAGACTGTCCTCCTTCGGGATCTCGACCGACTGGGTAGAGATTGCGCCAGCCCCTTCGCTGGCCGGATCGCCCCGCAGCGAATAGCCAAAGATGCGGCCGTTGGCGAAGTCGCAGACGAGGTAGTTGTTGGGCTGGAAAACGCGCAGCCGCCGTTCGGTCTTGTAACTGACCCGGCTGGCCGTCACCGAAGCGACGCACCCGGTCTCGAATACGATCCGGGCGTTGGCCAGATCCGACCTCTTGCTGAGGATGGGCGCGCCGACTGCGTCCACCTTGATCACCGGAGAGGGGTCCAGTCCCATGATGATGTCGATGTCGTGGATCATGACATCGAGGATCACGTCCACCTCCGAGCCGCGCGCCTTCCAGGGGGAGATGCGGTAGCTCTCGATGTAGAGCGGGCGCGTGATCATTTCCGAGAGCACCCGGTAGGCGGCCGAGAAGCGTTCGATGTGGCCGACCTGCAGGATGCGTTGACGCTGCTCGGCCAGGGTGGCGAGGGCGGTGGCGGAGAGCAGCGAGTCGGTGATCGGCTTCTCGACGAGCACGTCGATCCCCCAGTCGATGAGGTCGCGGGCGATTTCGAAATGCAGCGGTGTCGGCACCGTTACGCTTGCTGCATCAATGCGACCGACGAGAGAGCGGTAGTTGGTCGCGTGCTCAACCCCGAACTTCTGCGCCACGGCTTGGGCCCTCGCCTCGTCGATGTCGACCACCGCAACCAGCTTGGCCAGCGGGTTTAGCGCATAGTGCTTGGCGTGGCTTTCCCCGAAATAGCCGACCCCGACAACGGCAGTACGGATTGGAGTGGCCAGCATTGCTCTTCCCAGCCCTTCGATGCGCAGAGCGCGCGGCTCAGTTAAGCCGGCCCCCGCCGATCGGCTGCCCTATCAGGGCGCCCAATAAGAGACCCTTCTTGCAGGCGTCCCGAGCTCCCCTCCAAGGTTATAGCCCATTTCGCCGCCTCTACCCCAATCCGTTGATCCTGCTCATGACTCTGCCCGGCGGGCAGATCCGGTGCTAAGCCCTCGACCCAGCGCGTGTTCCACCACATCCACTGCTCGGGCTGCTCCCGTATCCATTTTTCGAATTGTCTGAATATGGCAGCCATGGCCATCCGCACGTCCGCTGCCCGATCGGCCGTCCGCGGCACCTTGAGCTCCTTAATCTCGATGGTGAAAGAGGAGGCCGCCCCTCGCAGACAGCGCACCAGCCAAACTCGGGCGCCCACATGCCTGGCAATCATGGCTGGCACCGGCGTCACCTTGGCGTAACGGCCGAAGAAGGGCACGGGCAGGCCGCGGCGGTCGACCTGGTCGCAAACGAAGCCCAGCCACCCTCCTTTCCTGACGAAGTCTGTGATGAGCCGGGCGGTGCGGTGCCCGGTCTGGTCCGCCTTGCCCTTTCCGAACAGTCCGCCCCGGAACAGCAGGGAACGCTGCTGGTAAAGCAGCCGGTCGACATAAGGGTTGGGGAGCGGCCGGTAGACGCCGGCCGGATTGCCTCCCGACATGGTGAACGGCCAGACCGCGAGCTCCCAATTGCCCATGTGCAGCGTGACCATCACCAGAGGTCCGATCGATCCGGCCTCGCTGCCTAGCCGATCGCCGCCGACCACCTGGAAGCGGTGCGGCTCCTGCGCGATCTCGCCCATGCGCATCGTCTCGGCCAGCACCCTGCCCATGTTCTCCCACATGGCGATCGCGATGCGGCGACGCTCGGCCTCGCTTTTCTCGGGAAAGGCGACGGCAAGATTGGCCAGCGCCCGGCGATGCCGGCGGCTGAAACGACCGGCAAGACGCAGGATGAAGGCTGCAAGGCCTACCGCGCGATCGAGGGGCAACAAACGGATCAGCGTGCGCATGAGACACGCCGCCAGATACTCGATCCGGTGGCGGAGATCGCGCAGGCTAGGCATGGTCCGCGGTCCCCGCTGCCGCTCGCACGGCATCGCGCACGGTACCAATGATGAGATCCTGGGCGTCAGCATCGAGGTAGGGATGCATGGGCAGGCTGACCACATGCCGAGCCAGCCACTCGCTGCTGCCAAGGCCGGTCGGCGCTGCCGGGCAATGCCGGTATGCAGGCTGCACGTGCAACGGCGCCGGATAGTAGATTGCCGTTGGCACCGACGCTCTCCGGCACGCTGCCATCAGTTGATCGCGTTCCGCCACCACCAGCGTGTATTGAGCCCACACCGATACCACGTCATCGCTCAGCATCGGCACTCCGACGACGCCAGCCAGACCTTCCGCGTACCTTTGCGCCACCGCCTGTCGCCGGTCGATCTCCTCCGCAAACAGCTCGAGTTTCTCCAGAAGGACGGCTGCCTGCAACGTATCCAGGCGGCTGTTGAGGCCGACGCGAACGTTATCGTACTGATCGCGACCTTTGCCATGATGGCGCAGCGAGCGCAGAAGTTCCGCGGCTTCGTCCCGATCGGTGAAGATGGCCCCGCCGTCTCCGTAGCAGCCGAGTGGCTTGGCCGGATAGAAGCTCGTGCCGGTGTAGTCGGCAAGTGTACCGACGCGCCGTCCATGCCGGGCGGCGCCGAAACTCTGTGCCGCATCGGCGAGCACGATAAGCTGATGGGGCTCGGCCACGGCACGAATTGCATTGTAGTCGGCAGGCTGGCCGAACAGGTCGACGGGAATGACACATCGAGGTCTCAGTCCACGCCGCACGGCCTCCTCGATTGCCGCATTAAGGCTGGCCGCATCGAGATTGAAGGTTTCCCTTGAGACATCGACGAAAACCGGCGTCGCCCCGACCAGGGATACGACCTCCGCGGTCGCAACGAAGGTGAATGCCGGCACGAAAACGGCATCCCCCGGACCGACGCCCTCGGCCATCAGCACCAGCTGCAGCGCATCGGTTCCGTTGGCGCAGGTGATGCAGTGTCGGGCGCCGCAGAATTCTGAAAGCCTCCGCTCAAGCTCGGCTACCTCAGGTCCCAGAATGAACTGGCCGTGCTCCAGCACGCGCTTTACCGCGCGATCGAGACGGCTGCCAAGGCGCCGGTATTGCGCGGCCAGATCGATGAAAGCGATCGAGTTCCTGCTGTCGCCACCCATTCCCGCCCCCACCGGAGCTGTGGTCGATGCCGCCCCTGCTCGTTTACCGCCGGTCGCTCAATCTACCACATGGCGGTTCGAGCGCCTGCCACCGGCAGGGCAGGACGCGCGCAAAACATGGGGAATGCGCTGCGCCCGTGCCCCGGTCGTTACGGCGCAGCGGGCGTGGTCGGGGTCGTTCGCGCGACGTTAGAGGAGCGCCTCGCAAGAACGCCATCGCGGGGCCCCGAGCGCAAGGTTGCGCTCAGGCTGCGAGCGGCGCGGCCGACGGCGTCACCAGCCGTTTCTCGAGCCGCACCAGTGTGGGGTCCGCCCCCTCGTAGGCGACGCGGTAGCCCATGCCCGTAGCAAGCGCGATCATGGCCCGGCTGGTCGCAAGCGTCTCGCCCGTGATGCGACAAAGGCCGGCCGCGGCGGCTTCCCGTTCCAGACGCTCCAGCAGGGCGCGGCCGAGGCCAAGGCGCTGGCGGTCGTCGGCCACGGCGATGGCGAAGGTGCAGGTGCCGAGCTCGTAAGCATCTGCGATATATCGTGCCTCGCCGATCATGGTTGTACCGCCATCCGCGTGAACCTCGGCGAGCAATGCCAGGTGCCGGTGACGGTCGGCGTGCGCGAACCGCTCGGCCAGCCCGTCAGGCAGCTCGCGAAGCGGCGTCATGAAACGGCGGTAGCGCGCCTCCGGCGACAGCGCCCGGAAGAACGCGCGCTGCCGGTCGACGTCCCCCGGCAGCGCCAAGCGGATGCTCGCCCTGCTGCCATCGGAGAGGGACGCGAACGAGACTTGTTGCGCCGGGCCGTGGTCGACCCTGTGGATCGTGCTCATGATCATCTCGCATTCGGCCAACCGCTCGGCCGGCGGCGCTCGGCCATTCCTTTACCTGCAGATTGGGAGGCTGCTAATGACCGCGACGCCGGTTGTTTTGCTCAGGACACCGCCAAAGCCCCCAAGGTCGACCGCAGCGGGCCCCGGCTGGCGATGACGGCGCTCCTGCCGTTTGCCCGCTCAGGACCTGCCGTTGAGGGTTCGGATCGCCTCGACGATGACGTCGAGCACGCGGATGTGGGCACGCATCAGCGCCTCGCAGCGCTTGACGTTGCGTGACAGCGCGGCATCGAGGATCTTCTTGTGCTCGGTATCGTGAATGGCGCTACGCCAGACGTGGCGTGGCGCGATGCGGTGATAGCGCATGAATTGATCGAAGAGCTGGCGTCTCAGCAGCAGCAGGCGCGGTGAGCCGCAGGCCGCCACCAGCGCCTCGTGGAACGCCTGGTGGCGGACGGACCACTCGGCCAGGTAGTTGCGCTGCTCACCGGTGGCCAGCGACATATGATGGTAGGCGCGCACCAGGTCCGCCTCCCAGGTGTCGCTGCCCCGCTCCACCGAGCGCGTCACCGCCATGACCTCGATCTCCTTCCGGAAGCTGGTCAGGTCGAGGTAGTCCTCTTCCGTCATTGGCGCGACGCGAAAGCCGCGCCGATCCTCGCCGACCACGAGACCTTCGACGACGAGCCGCGACAGCGACTCGCGCAGAGGGCTGAAGCCTACGTCGTACTTCTGCCGAAGCGCCTCGAAGCCGAGCTTGGCCCCGGGCCGGAGGCGAAGCTCGAGGATGTCGCTGCGCATAGCCGCCAGCACACGACCTGCTAAAGTGGTCGAGACGCCCTCGTTGAGGGCGACGACCTTGCCCGGGCCCAGTGCCTCGCGGGTATGTGCAGCGCGTCGTATCAAAGATCGGATCCTACCTGTTCTCAGGCCAGTGTCCGCTTCAACATGGCAATCGTGCGCGACCACGCAAGCTCGGCGGCGGCCTTGTTGTAGCGGGCTTCGGAGGTGTCGTTGTTGAAAGCGTGCTGCGCGCCTTCGTACATGTAGATGGTGTGCTTCACGCCGGCGGCGGCGAGGGCTTCCCTATAGGCGGCGATGCCGGCGTTGATCCGCTCGTCGTTGCCGGCGTAGTGGAGCAGCAGTTCGGCCTTGATCCTCGGCACATCCGCGGCCGGGGGCTGCGCTCCGTAATAGGGTACGGCAGCGATGAGATCGGCGCCCGCCGCCACCGCCGTGCGATTGACGACGCCGCCGCCCCAGCAGAAGCCGACCGCGCCGACCTTGCCGTTACTTTTCGGATGGCTCTTCAGCCAGCGCACGGCGGTAACCGCGTGGGCGGTGACTTTCGGCGCCTCGAGCTTGGCGATCATGTCGCGGCCCTTGTCTTCGTCCTCCGGCGTGCCGCCGAGGGGCGAGAGGAAATCGGGTCCGAACGCCAGGAAGCCTTCCAGCGCCAGCCGGCGCACGACGTCGCGGATGTGGGGGACGAGCCCGCGGTTCTCATGCACGACCATGACGGCCGCCAGTCGGCCGGACGCGGTTGCCGGCTGCGCCAGATAGCCGGTCATGGCGTCTGCGAAGGTGACCGTCTCCGTCCTGATGCGGGGATCGTCCTCGGCGACGAGGCCCGCCGCCGCCATGTTGGCAGCGATCATGGCGGCGATCCTCTCGGCACGCTCCGGGCTGCCCGCGAGCGCCGTCAGGCGGCGCATGAAGGCGGTGCGGTCGTTGGTGACGTGCGTGAACTCGTCGTAGAGATCGATCATCTCCTGGGTAATCTTGGGCAACTCCGTCATCTTCAGTCCCTCACCATCCACACTCCCCCACGCGGGCGGCCCGGCGCTGGGCAAAGGCACCGTCATGCCTCAAGCGCCATGGAGCCCGTCCCGTTCGTAGTTGGCAAGCCACCACTTGCGCACCTCGTCATGGGTGGTGAACACGACACCCTCGTGCTGCTTGGCGTAGGCCAGGAAATCGTCGAAGAGCTTGGCCCGCGACGGCCGCCCGGTGATGAAGTCGTGCACCGTCATTGGCATCAGCACGGCCTGCTCGGCGCCACGCTCGTAAAGCGCATCGAATTGGTCGCGCATGATCTGGGCGACGACGTCGGGTGTATTCCATTCCCAGGTGTTGAAGCGGTTGATCTGCTGCAGGTTGCCGGCGGCCTTGGAGTAGGCCGCATCGCTGTAGACCGAGAACGGCACCTCCATGAAGCTGCGCCCATGGCCCTCGATGATGTAGGGCAGATCATCGTTCCACACGCTCGCGTCCCACTGAAAGTCGAAGTGCTCGAGCAGCAGATCGAGTGTGACGTGGCTTTTGGCACAGGTACGCCAGCCGCGCAGGTGATGGCCCATCATGTCCTCGAACACGCGGACGGTCTTGCGCATGACCTCGAGCTCCTGGTGAGGGAGCAGGTCGCTCGGGGCCTCGTGAGCGTAACCGTGGCCGGCGATCGAGTGGCCGAGCTTGATGACCTCGCGCGACACGTCAGGGTATTTCTCGCAGGTGGCACCGCAGATGATCCAAGTGCCGAGCACGTTGTGCTTGGACATGATCTCGAGCAGCCGCCAGGCACCGCGCCGGCCGCCGTACTGGCGCTCGTAGTAGTCGCGCGGATCGACCTGACCGTCGGGCAGCATCACGCAGGCCTCCTCGGACTGGTGATGGACGCTGATGATGATCGGCAGCCTGACGCCGGGGGGCCAGCTGCCGGGCTTCTTCAATGGCACTTCCTTCCACATGGTGTCCTCTCGATGCTCGCTCAGATGTTGGAGACCGCCGCCCCGTTGCACCACTCGGCGAAATCGCTGCAGCGTGCGAACTTGATGTCGTTGTGGGCCGTGATGCGCTCAAGGAACTTCCTCAGCATGCGCAGCGGCGTTGGCCGCCCCGACGCCCAAGTGGTGAGGCTCAACATGAAGAAGCGGGGCTCACGATCGCTCTCCTCGTAGAGTACGTCGAACTCGTTGTGCCATGCGCTCGCCATGCCGCTGGGTCCGCCGCGCATCGGATAGGGGAAAGCCACGTAAGACTTGTCGGTCGTGCTCGTCGTGAACGGAATCTCGATCAGGGCGCCCTGCTCGCAGTCGAGCCGGTAGGGCAGATCGTCGTTCAGCATCGTGCTGTCCCAATGAAAGCCTTCGGCGGCCAGCACGTCGAAGGTCTGCGCACTGATGCGATAGTCGGGGACGCGCCAGCCCTTGATGGCGGCGCCCGAACTGTCGGAGAGCACCTTGACGGTGCGTCGCACGATCGCCTGCTCGCGCTCGCGACTCACGGTGCGCACCTTCTCGAAGGCGTAGCCCATCCCGGCAATCTCGTGACCAGCCTCGAAGGCGGCGCGCACGCCGTCGGGAAACTTCTCCGCGGTCTGACCGCTGACGAAGAACGTGCCCTTGATGCCGAAGCGATCGAGCAGCTCCAGGATGTGCCAGATGCCGCGGCGCGCCCCGTACTCCATCTGCCCGTAATAGTTGGCGTTGGGCCGATCGCCCGGCCGGTTGGGGGCGGCCTCGCCCGACTGGTGCTCGAAGGTGAGCAGCACGGGCAGCCGCACCCCCTGAGGCCAGCGCTCCTTCAACTCCAGTTTCACTTCCTGCGCCATGCTGTCCTTCCCATCGCTGATCATCGCAACCCGGTGCACGCAAAGGGCATCGACAAACCGTCTGATTTTCGATAAACCTATCAGGCCTTCGAAAAAATGGAAGACGGCAAGATGCGACACGAAGCCGTGCGCTGGTGAGGAGACGCCACATGCAACGTCGTACCATCGTTTTCTCGATCCTTTGTGCGGCCGCCTGGCTCATCGGCGCGCTTGCGGCCCTGTGCCCGGCTGCCTTGGCCCAGCCGGCCGAAGAGTTCTACAAGGGCAAGACCATCCGCATTATCGTCGCGCTGGGCGCCGGCGGCGACTACGACAGGTATGCGCGCATGGCCGGGCGCTGGCTCGGCAAATACATTCCCGGCTCGCCCAACATCGTCGTCGAGAACATGCCGGGGGCCGGGGGCATCATCGCCGCCAACCATATCTATAACATCGCCGCCAAGGACGGCACCGTGATCGGCGCGCTGCACCAGAACACGGCGCTGGCCCAGGTCACCGGCACCCCCAACGTCGAGTACGATGCGCGCAAGCTCAACTGGATCGGGCGCATGTCATCGAGCGGTCTCGACGTGCACCACACCTTGCACACTACCGGCATCAAGTCGTTCGATGATCTTTTCAAACGCGAGGTGGTGGTCGGTGGCGGCGGGCCCACGTCGGGTTCCATCATCCTTCCGACGGCGCTCAACAATCTGATGGGCACCAAGCTCAAGATTCTCGGCGGCTACAAGGGGACGGCCGAGACCTCGTTGGCACTGGAGCGCGGCGAGATCGACATGGCGCTGCAGAACTGGGAGGCATTGCGCGCCAACCCGGAGGGGCTGAAGAAAATCAACCTCATCGTCCAGTACGCGTTGGAGCGGCATCCCGAGCTGCCCAACGTACCGACCGTCATGGAGCTGTCCAAGACCGACGCCCAGCGCCAGGTCTGGTCACTGCTCTTGCGGCCCGGCTCGATCGGTTATTCGCTGGCGATGACGCCCGGCGTGCCGCAAGATCGCGTGGCGCTCCTGCGCAAGGCGTTCGACGCCATGGTGAAGGACCCCGGCCTTCAAGAAGAAGTGGCAAAATCCAAGCTGGTGCTCGAGCCGCTTCCCGGCGCCAAGGTCGAAGAGAACGTGGAGGCCATGTTCAAAATCGATCCCGCGGCGATTGCCCAGGTCAAGGCGCTGCTTGGCCGGTGATGCATGCCCAACACGCGCCCGGTCTCCTGCCGCTGGCGGCGAGACCGGGTGCCTCGGATCTGCGCTCGCTCACGCCGGCGCCGGTCGCCAGCGGTCCATCCTGCTGCGCCGCACGAGCAGGAACAGGGCGATGGCGCCGTTGAGGACGTTCCACGCGAGCCCGTTGGCGAACGCCGGCCAGTAGGAGCCCGTCACATCGAATATGGCGCCCGACATCCAGCCACCGGCGGCCATGCCGACGATGGTCGACATGATGACGAGGCCCACCAGGGTCCCGGCGAGCTTGCGTGGGAAGTACTCGCGCACGATCAGCGCGTACATGGGCACGATGCCGCCCTGGAACAAACCGAACAGCGCCGATATCACGTAGAGTGGGGTCAGGCCGTCATGGAGGAGGTAGAGGAACAGCGCCGATCCCTGCAGCACCGAGCCAATCAGCAGCGTGGCGAGCGCGCCGATGCGGTCGGCCATGAAGCCGGAAGCGATGCGGCTCACGATGCCGAAACCCAACATCAGCGACAGCATCTCGGCGCCGCGCGCCACGCCGTATCCAAGCTCCCCGCAGTAGGCGACGATATGCACCTGCGGCATCGACATGGCGATGCAGCAGGAAAGTCCGGCGAGGCACAGCAGAGCCGCCAGCAGCCGGGGATCGAGACCCAGTGAGGCGTTGGCGCTGGAGGCGGTGGCATCGGTGCTCGCTGCCTGCGCTACCGCCAGCTTTCGCGTCAGAACCAGCACCAGCGGCAGCATGACGGCGATGCAGATGAGGCCGACCACGACCTGGTTGGTCCGCCATCCATGAGCCTCGATGAGGCGCTGGACGATCGGCGGCCACAGCGCACCGCCCAGATAGTTGCCGGAGGCGCAGACCGCCACCGCAAAGCCGATCCGCCGCTTGAACCAGTGCGAAATGTCGGCGAGGAGCGGGGCGAACGTGGCAGAGCTCCCGAAGCCGATCAGCAGATTCATCACGGCGAAGATCGCGAGGCTCCCTGCAAGGCCGGAGGCCACGAAGGACAACCCCAATAGGAGGGCTCCCCCAAAGAGCGGCAGCACGATCCCGAGCCGATCGACCAGGCGGCCGATGATCAGTGTCCCGGCACCGAAGCCGACCATGGCGAGCGTGTAGGGCAGCGACGCATCGGCGCGGGCCGCACCGAACTCGGCTTCCACCGCCGGCAGCGCCACCACCACCGACCACATGCCGACGCTGCCGATCGTGCCGATCAGCAGCGCGGCCGCGAGCCGGATCCAGGCATAGGTGGAATCCACCTCGCTCATCGCCCGACTGGCGGCAAGATGCACCGGGCCATCCATGCAGCGGCCCACATGCCCCGCGCCCGGCCGTCCGGTCAAGTGCGGCCATGCGAGGGGCCTCGCACGGCCAGCCGGTCCGGCATAGACTTGGCAGATCGAGGACAGCAACCGGAGACCGACCATATCCAGTCCCGCCGGCCGCAAGGACCCTCCCTTCCCGAGCGCGCCGCCGCTGCCGGGCCTGAGGGCCTGGGTGCGCTCCTCCAATCTTCCTATTCAGCTCGCCTTGGGAGGGGCCGGGCTCGTCGGCTACGTGGCGCTCGAGTGGATCAGTTTCTTCCACGAGTACAAAGGGGTGCCGATCACGCCCTGGAACCCGGGGCTCGGAGTCGTATTCGCACTGATCGTGCTCGGCGGCCCACGCTATGCTGCGGTGCTGTTCGCCGGCGTGGTGATCGCCGAAGTAACCGTGCTGCGCACCAGCCACGAGTGGCCGACGATCCTTGCCATCGCTGCAATCTTTGCCGGCGTCTACGGCACGCTGGCCACCGTCGCGCGCAGGCATCTGCGCCTCGACGTCGACCTCTATCACCTGCGTGACGTCATCATCCTGCTCGCCGCCGGCGCCATCGGCGCCACGCTGGTCGCTCTGCTGCTATCCACGCTGTTTTTGTTCTACACGCCACTCGACTGGTCCGATGTGCTCGTCGCCTGGGTGCCGTTGCTGGTCGGGGACATCATCGGCATCGGCGTGGTGACACCGCTGCTGCTGCGCATTGCGCGCCACGGGCGGGAGATTCTGGTCGGCTACACGCTGGCCCTGATCGCCGAGGTCCTGCTCTATTCGGCGCTGATCGCGGCCGCGCTGTGGGTCATTGCCGGAGCGGAACCCGACGGCGGCTTCAAGTTCTTTTACCTGCTCTTCGTGCCGGTCGTCGTCGCCGCCGTGCGCCACGGCATCGACGGCGCCTGCATCGCGCTTGCCTTTACTCAGCTGGGCCTCGTTGGTGTGCTGCACACCTTCGGCACCGACGCGCGTGCGTTCACCGAATTCCAGACCCTCATGCTGGTGCTGTCCGCAACCGGCCTCACCGTCGGTGCGGTCGTCAGCGAGCGGCAAGCGGCCGACCGCCTGGTGCGTGCCGCGGAGGCGCAGCTGAGGGAGAAGGAAGCAGAGGCCATGCAGGCCGCCCGCTTCAGCCTGGTGAGCGGTATGGCTTCCGCCCTGGCCCACGAGATCAACCAGCCTATGACGGCGGTCCGGGCGCTGGCGCGATCCGTGCAGCACATACTGCGGGCGCCCGATGCCGATCTCGCCCGCGCCGATGCGAACCTCGCCACCCTGATCGGACAGATCGACCATGCCAGCGGGGTGGTGCGGCGCATGCGCGAGTTCCTCCGCCGCGGCCACCCGCACGTCAGCACGGTCGAGATCCCTGCCATGGTGGAGGAGGCATTGATGCTGGTGCGTGCCGAGGCGTCGGAAAAGCGTGTCGAGATCGAGACCGAGATCGGCAAGGAACTGCCGGCGGTGCACGGCGATCGCATCCAGCTCCAGCAAGTCGTACTCAATCTCGTGCGAAACGCCATTGACGCCATCGCCGAGGCGGGGCAGCCGGGTGGCCGGATCCGCGTCACGGCCCACCATCTCGAGCATCCGCCGCGCATCGAGATCGCGGTGCGCGACAACGGGCCGGGCCTCACCGCCGAGATCGCCGATCGCCTGTTCGCGCCGCTGACCACCTCCAAGCGCGAGGGTCTGGGTCTAGGGCTTTCCATCAGCGCAGCGATCGTCGAGGCCCATGGCGGGCGGGTATGGCTGCACTCGCATCGGCCGGGGGCCACGGAATTTCGCTTCTCCCTGCCACTCGGCCCAAAGGAGGTTCACTGAGCATGCCCACGCCGACCGTGTTCGTGATCGACGACCAGGAGGCCGTTCGCCATGCGCTCGGCGAAATGCTCACGGTGTTCGGCTTTTCGGTCGAGACATTCGGGACCGCTGATCTGTTCTTAAAACAGCTCGAGCCCGAGCGCACGGGCTGCGTCGTGGCGGATGTGCGCATGCCGGGTACCGATGGCATTGCGCTCACCCGCGAACTCGTCCGCCGCGGCTCCACCCTTCCCGTCATCCTCATCTCGGGCCACGCCGACGTACCGATGGCAGTTGCCGCCATAAAGGCGGGTGCCGAAGACTTCATCGAGAAGCCGGTCGACGACATGCAGCTGGTGGCGGCCATCAACCGCGGGCTGGCGCGCGCGTTCGAGCGTCTCGACACGCAGCGATCGCTCGAGTCACTCAACTCGAGCTTTGCCCGGCTGACGGCGCGCGAGGTCGAAATCTTCGACCTCGTGGTGCAAGGCTTTACCAGCCAGGCCATTGCGGCCAAGTTGGAGCTCAGTCCACGGACGGTCGAGAGCTATCGGGCGCAGGTGATGGAGAAGATGAAGGCGGAGAGCGTAGCCGTGCTGGTCCGTCAGGCCGTCCGACTGGGGCGCATTACCCCGTAAAACTACCACCCGATCTGTCCGTATAGACCGCGCACTCCGGTTCGCTACAGTTTTCCGCAGGCGCGCATGCGCTCGCCTTGCGCTTGCCCGGATGATTGCTCCAGCAGCCGCTCATCCGCAAGCGGACGCATTGCTGATGGGACAGGAGCATCGCGTGAATCACTTGCCGACCGCCGGCAAATGGACGAGCACAGCGCCCGGCGAACCGCCCATGTCGCGCGACCTGCCGGCGCTTGCCGCAAGTCTGGTGGTGGCGCCTATGGTGGTCCTCGCCTGGCTGCTTCCGCCGGCCTTGGTACTGCCCGCCTCGAGCCTCGTGCTGCTGGTGGGTGCGGCGATCACCGCGCTCGCTGCGTGGCTCGGCCGGGTCGATCCCGGTGCTTCGCGCATAACGCTCTGGGATTTGGCAGGGGCGTTTGCCTTCATCGGATTTGCTGCGGGCGGGCTCAGCGAGCCGATGCACGCGGCGCAACTGCTCGGGGTCGCACTACCGAACCCGTAGGGTCTAGCAAACACCAGGCCGGGCCCCTCTGGCAGCCCTCGCGGGCTGCGATGTCGGACTGGACATCAGAACGGAGTGGCCAATGAGCCCGTCATCGTACGGCGCGCACTGCGCTGGGCAGTCCCTCATACGATCAACGAGCCGGGCGATCTGCGTCCAGGCCGGGGAGGCGTCCACATGATGGTCGCGCTCCAATTTGCCGTGGGCTTCACCCTGCTGTTGTTCGGGGCCGAATACCTGGTGCGCGGTGCGGTCTCTCTCGCTCGCCGTCTCAAGGTCACGCCGATGATCATCGGCATGACCATTGTCGCGTATGGAACGACCTCGCCTGAGCTGGTCGTAAGCCTGCAGGCCGCCGTCGATGGCCTGCCCGGCATCTCGGTCGGCAACGTCGTCGGCTCCAACATTGCCAACATCCTGTTGATCCTCGGCGTCTCGGCGCTCATCTACCCCATCGTCACCAACGGCCGCGCTCTCTATCGTGACGCCGCCATGATGATGGGATCGGCGCTGCTGTTTACGGCGCTCGCCTACTCCGGCCGCATCGAGCGCTGGCAGGGCATGCTGATGGTGGCGATGCTGATCGCCTTCTCGATCTACGCTTTCGCCATCGAGCGTCGCAAGGGCAGGGCTGCCGCGCTCTCGGAGGACCTTGCGCAGGAGTTCAAGGATGCTCCGCAGGCGACCTGGCTTGCCGTACTGAGCGTGGTCGGCGGGGTCGTCGCGGTGGTCACCGGGGCGCGGCTCCTGGTCTCCGCCGCAGTTGCAGCGGCGACCACGCTCGGCGTCGGCGAAGAGGTGATCGGTCTTACCATCGTCGCGGTCGGCACGTCGCTGCCGGAATTTGCAACAGCGGTGGTCGCGGCGTTCCGCCGGCACTCCGAAGTGGCCGTCGGCAACATCATGGGGGCGGGGATGTACAATCTCCTCGCCATCATGGGCCTGGTGGGCTCGGTGACGCCCGTCGACGTTCCGCGGCAGATCCTGGTGTTCGACCTCTGGTGCATGCTGGCGGTCACCGCGATGCTGCTGATGTTCCTGCTTCTGCGCGGCGGCTTGAGCCGGCCGGCGGGCGCGCTGTTTCTGTCCGGGTTCGTCGCTTACACGGTACTGCAGTATTACGGCGTCGAGCGCGTGCTTGCGGGAAGGCCGGCCCTCGCCGGTGCGACCGATGCACAGGCGGGCAGCCCGGCCACCGGCCAAGCTGGCGGACCCCTCACGGAGCGGACCGGCCAATGAGCCGTCCTCCGGCCCGCGGCGCACTGTCCATCCGCTTTGCAACGAGGTCGCCGCATCCCAACCGCATGATCGAGGCGCAGCTCTCGACCACACGTCAACGGATGCGTGCGCGCAGGGCGCCAGGCTGCCGTGCGCTAAGCGGGAGCGAGCTTGTCGCGCGCCCACTGTCCGCTCGCGCCAGCGCCCATCTTGATGGCAGCATTGGATGCTGGGGACGTCATCGTGAACATCCATGAAAAGTCGACCACCCTCGACCGCTCGGGCGAGTCGTCGAGTGTTGTTGCGGCAGCATATCGGGAACCGGCGAATATCGTCGTCGCTGCGCTCGGCTCCGACAGCGCACGCGGCCTGACGTCGTCAGAGGCGCGCGCACGTCTTGCCAAGTACGGCCCCAACCGGCTCAGGAGCGCACCCGAGACCCCGTGGTGGCGCCGCCTGCTGGAGCAGTTCGAAAACCTCCTGGTCGTCATCTTGCTCGTGGCCGTCGTCATCTCAATGATCGAATGGAGCCTGCAGGACCCGCGCGAGACCACTTTGCCGTACGAGGCGATCGTTATCCTGGCGATCGTGATCCTCAACGCCGTGCTCGGCTTCGTTCAGGAGGCACGGGCAGAGAGGTCGGTGCGTGCCCTCATGGCGCTCGCCGCACCCGAGGCCAGTGTGGTGCGGGACGGGGAGCGCCAGCGTATTGCCGCCCATCATATCGTTCCCGGCGACATCCTCATCATCGAGGCCGGCGACAAGATCCCGGCGGACGCACGGCTTATCGAGGAGGCGAACCTTTATGCCGACGAGGCACCGCTCACCGGAGAGAGCGTGCCGGTGGCCAAGCGCGTGCGCCCGATCGACTCGAACGTCGGCATCGGTGACCGCCGCAACATGCTGTACTCCGGCACCGTTGCAACCTACGGCCGCGGTCGCGCCGTGGTGGTTGCCACCGGCATGGAAACCGAGGTCGGGCGCATTGCTGGCCTGCTCGAAGCGGCCAAGAAGGAGCCGACCCCGCTCCAACGGGAACTCGACCGCACCGGCAAGCGGCTCAGCGCAGTCATGCTCGGCATTTGCGCGCTGGTGTTCGCGACGGGACTGATCAGTACTCCCGAGCTCAACCTCAACGCGCTGCTCTCTTTGTTCCTGTTTGCCGTCGCCCTCGCCGTGGCGGCGATTCCAGAGGCCCTGCCAGCCATCGTCACCGTCGGGCTCAGCCTCGGCGTACGTCGCATGGCGGCCGCCAACGCCATCGTGCGCAAGCTCCCTGCGATTGAGACGCTCGGCGCCGCCACCGTCATCTGCTCCGACAAGACCGGCACGCTCACACGCAACGAAATGACGGTGCGCGCCGTCTTCGCCAGCGGCCGCGTGGTCGAGGTGAGCGGTAGTGGATACGTTCCCATAGGCAAGTTCACCGTCGACGGCGCAGATCTCGCGGCCGACGCGGCACTTCGCGAGGCGGTCGCAATGACGCTTGAGGCGGCCGCGCTCGCCAACGACGCAACGCTGTCCGACAGCAATGGATGCTGGCAAATTCAGGGTGATCCTACCGAGGGAGCACTCGTGGTTGCGGCCCGCAAGCTGGGCATCACGGTGGCGCAACTCTCCCAACTGCAGCGCATCGCCGAGATTCCGTTTACTTCCGAGCGCAAGCGTCACACCACAGTTCATCTCGACCCGAACAACCGCGACGAACTTCGCGTCTTCGTGAAGGGTGCTCCCGAGATTCTGCTCGCCAGGTGCCATGCCGTGCGGGAGGATGGGAAGATCGTGCCCCTCACTGACGAGCGGCGTACTGAACTCGCGCGCCGCAACGATGCGCTCGCCGCCAAGGCGCTGCGCACGTTGGCGGTGGCTTACCGGACAATTCCAGCGGTCGAACTGGGACTCAGCTCCGACGCGTTGACGGCCGGCGCCGAAATTGAGCTACCGGAGACGATAGAGGACGGGCTCGTCCTGCTCGGCCTCGTCGGCATGATCGACCCGCCGAGACCGGAAGCCAAAGCGGCCGTCGCTACCGCCAAGCGGGCCTACATCCGTCCTGTCATGGTCACCGGCGATCACCCGGCGACGGCCGAGGCGATCGCCCGCGAGCTTGATATTCTCGAGCCTGGCGCGCGGCTGATGACCGGGCGCGAGCTGAGCGCCATGAACGACGCTGAGCTCGATTCCGTGGTGGAGCAGGTACGGGTGTTCGCGCGCGTTGATCCCGAGCACAAGCTGCGCATCGTCAGTTCGCTCCAGCGCCACGGGCACATTGTGGCGATGACCGGCGATGGGATCAATGACGCGCCTGCGCTGAAGACCGCCAACATCGGCGTCGCGATGGGCATCACCGGTACGGACGTGTCCAAGGAAGCGGCCGACATGGTGCTGACGGATGATAATTTCGCCAGCATCGTCCGAGCTATCGAGGAGGGGCGCGGCGTCTACGACAACATCCAGAAGTATCTGATCTATCTCCTGTCCACCAACTCCGGCGAGATGCTCACCATTTTCGCCGGGGTGATGTTCGCCGGCGTATTCGGGCTGGTTTCGGTAGATCATGGTCTCTTCCTGCCACTGTTTGCTGTTCACCTGCTGTGGATCAACCTGATCACGGACGGGCCCCCGGCGCTCGCTCTCGGCGTCGACCCGAAGGATCGCGACGGAATGAAGCGCCGCCCGCGACGTCGCGGCTCGGGTATCCTTTTGCCGGAGGACTGGATTCGCCTTGCATGCGTCGGGCTGCTCATGATGGTCGGTACGTTGGGGGTGCTCGATGCCTACTATCCGGGCGGGCTCTTCACGCTGTTCGCCCTGGAGAATGTGCCCAACGCGGTAGACGAGGCGCGCGCCCGTACCATGGCCTTCACCACGCTCATGCTGTTCCAGCTGTTCGATGTCTACAACTGCCGCTCACGGCGCCGCAGCGCCTTCGACGGCCTGCTTGAGAACAAATGGCTGCCGGTGGCCATCGCGTTCTCGCTCGGCACGCACATCCTGGTCATTTACGTCCCCTGGTTGCAGACGGCGTTTCATACGGTGCCGCTGACGTTCAGTGACTGGATGGTCGCGACGGCTGTCGCCTCGACCCTGCTGTTTGGCATGGAACTGGCCAAGGTCGTACTGCGGAGGGTCCGGCCGGAGCCTGACCGCGGTGCCTCGAGGAGCGTGGCGCGTGCGGCTCAGCGATCGGCGGTGGACCGATCGACCTCACGCGCCTGACCGATGCCCCGAGCAGAGCCTTGGCATGCCATGGCGCCGTGCGCTGCATCGCCGCCCGCCCAAATCGGCAGGTTGCGGCAGTCGCCTGACGCACTCTACGATCCAAACCCGACGATAAGATGGGCGCGGTGGGACTCAGGCAGCGTCTCGCCCTCGGCTTTGACCGTGACCGTATAGGTGCCGGGCTCGCCGATCAGTTCGGGCGCGATCTGGGCCTCCAGCTCCTGCTTGGATACGTACTTCGTCGGCAGCTCGACGGCGTTGAGGTTCAAGAGGCTGCCGAACTCCCGTTTGAGCATGACGCGATGGAAGGGCCAGATGCCCTCGCCGCGTACCTTGAGCGTGATCGGACCGGCACCGGCCGTCACTGACTTCGGCTCGATGTCAAGGTCCATGGGAAGCGTCTGATAGGAGTAGAAGGCGGGGATCGGGTTCTTGTAGCCGGTGAAGGCGATGTCGATGAGCTTGCCGTCCATCACCACCATCTTGACGTTCTGCGTCGCCCACATGTCCTTGAGCGGATCGCCTTCGATGATGGAAAGGTCGGCCACCTTGCCCACCTCAACGCTGCCGTAGTCCTCGTCCTTCTTGAACGTCTTGGCGACGTTGAGGGTCGCCGCCTGGATCGCCGTCATCGGCGGTACGCCCGCCTCGACGTCCATGACGAGGGCCTGATGCATGAGCAGCGCCGCCATGCCGCGTGGCGGATCGGAGCCCTCTTTCAGGATGCCGCCCGCGGCGACGAAGCGGCGAATGAACTCATTGGCCTTGTGGTAGCCGATCTTGGCTCGTTCGAGCCGCTCCCTGTCATAGCGCTTGAACAGCTTGTCGTAGGCGTTGTCGGTGACCGCACGCACCGCGGCCGGCAGCTTTGCCTTGGGGTTTTCGAGGATTTCGCGCTCGCGCCGGCGGAAGCGCTCCGCACTCGGCGACAAGGGCCGCAGCCACTTGGCGATGGTCGGGGTCCAGGCGACGCCATGCTCCACCATGGCGTCGATGATCGGCCCGAAGTTCTCCGTCTCGTAGTAGGAGTTGGCGATTTCCTGGTCGATCAGTCCCCCCAGCCTGTCGATATGGAGCCGCTCACGGGCCGGCGGGTAAAGGATCGAGCTCGTGCCCACGCCCCAGATGTGCTCGATGGCATCGACGCCGGCCCGCGCCGCGCCGATCGCGTCCATGGTGTGGGTGGTGACCGGAAGCCCAAGCCGATGCGCCTCCTCGACGACGACCTTGACAAGTTCCAGGGGCAGGAACTCGTTGAGTTTGATGACGTCGCAGCCGAGCTCCTTCTTGCGTCGAACGGCGCGGCGCGCCTCGTCGGGCGTGGTGACGGTGATGTTGCCCCGGGTTGTGCGGCCGTCCGGCGCGTCCGTGGCGACGCGCGCCCCGCCGATGGCGCGACCCGACATCCAGATGCGCGGGCCCCTGATCCGCCCGAGCTCGGTGCCCCGCTTCTGCGCCAAGGTCCATGGCCCATCCTGGAAGATCTGGATGGTGACGCAGGTCGTGATGCCGAGGTGTAGATAGAGCTCGCCATGGAAATCCTCGAGGTGGCCGTGCCCGTCGATGAAGCCGGGCAGCACCGTGAGGCCCTTGGCATCGATGACTCGGGCATCGGCAGGGGCGCGCACTTCCCCGGCCCGGCCGACCGCCTTGAACCGCCCCTCCTCGATAACGATGACGGCATCGTTGATGGGAGGCCGGCCGGTGCCGTCGATCAGCCGCCCCCCTTGCACCACCAGTGGCCTGCCAATCATCTCCTTCGGCCCGATTCTCCCCTCTCGCTCACCTGTCATTTGCACGCCAGCGCGGCTGCTTCGCTGCCGCCTAGCGGGTAGGTGATCTCGCATTCCTGGCCGACTTTCAACTGTCCGCGCTGCGCCTCCTTGCCGGCCACCGTGATCCGGGTGCGCGAGCTGCTCACTTCGAGGTTCACCGGCTTGCCGTCGGGGCCGTTGACGGTAATCCTCTTGCCGCTGTCGCTAATCTCGAGCAGGGGCCCCATCGCCTTGACCGTGGAAGACACCTGCCCGGCCGGCTCGCTTAGCGCCTCCTTCAGGATGGCGACCGCCTTCGGCGACTGGTTGAGCGCCGCCCGCACCATGGCCGCCACGTCCTCGCCGTAGGCCGGCTCGAGCGGGCGCCCGCCCTTGGCCGCCTTCTCCTGCAATTCCTTGTCCTCCATCGCCGCCTTGTAGGCGGCACGCAACGCGACCAGTCGCCCGGGCGGAATGCCGGGCGGCCCGGCGGTGAGCCGGGCAATGTCGCCCTGCGACTGAATGAGGGCGACGAGGGCCTTGGCATCCGGATCCTGCACGAAGCTTGACAGCTGCGGAACGTCCTTTTCACGGCCGCCGATCTGGGCGATGAAGCGGCCGTAGCCATTCTTCACGAACTCCTCGTTGGAAGAGCGGGTATTGATGACACCCGTCACCTCGCCGCGGCGCATGGCGAGCTGGTCCTCGCTCCCCGAATAGCCGGTGACGATCTTGATGGGGAGCCCCAGCACGTCGCTCAACGCCTTGGTTTCGGCATAGCCGGCGCTGCCCACCCCGGAGGTCGAGAAGATGACCTCCTTGGACGCCTTCAGCTCGGCGAAAGTCTTGATTGGCGACTTCTCGCTGATCACCAACACACGCGGGTCGGTCGCTGCCTTGCCGATCCACGACATCTTGTTCAGGTCGAACTTGATGGCGTCGGCTCCGATGAGCTGGCTGTAGATGAGGCCGGTGTTGAAGGTGCCGATGGTGAGCCCATCGGGCTTGCTCGCGTAGATGAAGTTGGCGCCGATGATGTGGCCGGCGCCTGGCATGTTGCGCACGACGAACGTGGAGCCCGGCAGGTGGCGCTGCATGTACTCGGCCACCAGGCGCCCGTAGTAGTCGTAGCCGCCGCCAGGCGAGGTGGCGATGATGTAGGTGACCGTCTTGCCCTTGAAGAACTCGAAGTCCGCCTGCTGTGCGTGCGCCATCGTACCGACCCCGAGCGCGAGCGCGGTCCCAGCCGTGACCTTGAACCTGTTCCTCCCGGTCATGTCACCCTCCTGTCGCTTGTTGCTCAGGCAAGAGTTGGGCCTTCTCCCCGACTGTTGTTGCGTCTCCTTGGGCCCGCCGAGCAGGCGAGCGAGCGTCGCCCTACTGCCTGAAGTTCACGATCAGATGGGCGCGATTGGACTCGGGCAAGACCTCGCCCTCGGCCTTGACCGTCACCGTATAGGTGCCGGCCTCCATAACAAGCTCGGGCGCGATCACCGCCTCGAGTTCCTGCCTCGAAATGTATTTCGTCGGCAGCTCCGTTGCGTTGAGATTGAAGAGGCTGCCGAACTCCTTCTTCAGCATGACGCGGTGGAACGGCCACATGCCTTTGCCTCGCACTCGGAGCGTGGTCGGACCCGTGCCCTGGACCACCGAGAGCGGCGAGATCTCAAGATCGCCCGGGATGGTCTGGTAAGCATAGAAGGCGGGAATCGGGTTCCTGTAGCCGGTGAAGGCAGGGTCGATCACCTTGCCGTCCATCACCACCAGCTTGACGTTCTGCGTGGCCCAGATGTCCTTCAGCGGATCGCCGTCAACGATGCAGAGATCGGCGATCTTGCCGACCTCGACGCTGCCGAGATCCTTGTCCTTGCGGTAGGCCTTGGCGGCGTTGAGCGTGGCCGCCTGGATGGCGACCATTGGCGGCACGCCGGCCTCCACGTCCATCGCCATGGCCTCGTGCACAAGCAAAGCCGCCATGCCGCGCGGCGGGTCGGAACCCTCCTTCAGACGCCCGCCGGCGGCAACGAAGCGGCGGATGAACTCGTAGGCTTTCTCGAGTCCGATCCTGGCGCGGTCGCGCTGCTCCGGCGTATAGCGCATGAAGAGCTTGTCGTAGGCATTGTCGGTCACCCCGCGCACGGAGGCGGGCAGCCCGTTTTTTGGGTTGTTCAGGATCTCGTTCTCGCGTGCGCGAAAGCGGTCGGCATAGCACGACAGTGGGCGCAGCCACTTGGCGAGGGTCGGCGTCCAAGCCGTCTGGTTCCTCACCATCGCGTCGATGATCGGACCGTAGTTCTCGGTCTGATAGTAGGAGCAGACGATTTCCTGATCGATCTTGCCGGCCAGCCGGTCGTTATGAAGCTGCATGCGGGCCGGCGGGTAGAGGATCGTCGTGTTCCCGATGGCCCATATGTGCTCGATCGAATCGACGCCGGCGTTGGACGACTGGATGGCGTCGACGCTGTGGGTAATCACCGGCATGCCGAGGCCGTGTGCCTCCTCGACGATCACCTTGACGAGGTCGAAGCTCAAGAACTCGTTGAGCTTGATTTGGTCGCAGCCGAGCTCCCACTTCCGCCGCACCGCGCGGCGGGCTTCCTCGGCAGTCCTCACCACAATATTGCCGCGCACGGTGCGGCTGTCGGAGGCGCCCTCCGGGCGCACCCGTTCCCCGCCGATGGCGCGGCCTGACATGAAGATGCGCGGGCCTTTGATTTTGCCGAGCGCGGTACCCTCCTTTTGAGCCCGCGTCCAGGGCCCATCCTGGAAGGTATTGATCGTGCAGCAGGTCGTTATCCCCAAGTGCAGGTAGAGTTCGCCATGGAAGTCTTCGAGATGCCCGTGACCGTCTATGAAGCCCGGCAACACGCTCTTGCCGCTGGCGTCGACGACCTCCGCATCGCGCGGAACGGGGATCTGCCTGGCGTCGCCGACCGCCTTGAACCTGCCGTCCTGGATAAGGATCACCGCGTTGTCGATGGGAGGCCCGCCGGTTCCATCGATCAGCCTGCCGCCTTTCACCGCCAGGACGTTATCCGCCATCAGGTCTGCTTGCCCTTCTTCAACCCCGTGTATGATAGAAGAAGCCTAGCCGATCGACCGGCCCGAGGGTATCCACGTTCTCAGAACAACGGTGTTTCCAGGACTGCCTCGCCAGCAGCCAACCCCACAGCGGGAGAGCGTATAGGATCGCCAAGAGGCTTGCTGGGAGTCCGGTTGACGGAACGGCGAGAGCGGTGGGTGACATGACATGCAGGCCGTCAAGGACTTGAACAAGCTCAACACGTTTGTGCGCGTCGCCGAGCGGCGCAGCTTCACCAAGGCCGCACGCGACCTGCGAACGACGCCCTCGGTCGTCAGCAAGCACATCAGCGAGCTTGAGGACATGCTGGGGTTCTCGCTGCTCTGCCGCTCAACGCACGGCGTGGCGCTTACCGAGGTCGGCGAGAAGTTTTTCCGCAACTGCCTCTCGGCGCTCGAAGGTCTCGAAGACTTCGTCGTTGCCGCCCGCAACATCGAGACCGGACCCTACGGCACGCTGCGTATCCAGGCGACGATCGGTTTCGCTCGTGCGATGCTTGCGCCGCTCATACCCTCGTTCATGCGAAAGTATCCTCACGTGCGCATCGAACTGGTCGACGAAGGCGTAACGCAGAACCCGGTCGAGTACGGATGCGATGTCATCATCTCGAACCGGAAGCCCAATGGACCGGGTCTCGTTGGCAAGGACATTGGCGTCATCGAGCACGTCATCTGTGCTGCCCCGAGTTACCTCAGGCGGTTTGGCGAGCCGCAGCGCCCGCACGAGCTGCGCGCGCACAATTGCCTGATCGACTCGCCTTTTTCCGCCAAGGAGTGGTGGTTCAGGGACGGCGCGCAAGAGATCTCGGTCGAGGTCAAGGGCACGTTCTGCTCCAACAGCCCCGGCGTGCGCGCGCAGCTGGCCATTGAGGGCCTCGGCATCGCCCGCGTGCCCCGATATACCGCGCGGCCGGACCTCGCCAGTGGGGCGCTCAAGCCCATTCTCGAGGATGTCGCCCTTTCGCGCGAGCGGATCGCCGTTTACTATTCGAGAAGCAAACACCTGCCGGCCAAGACGAGCGCCTTCGTCGAGTTCCTCGAGGCTGCCCTCGTACCGCGCTTGCAGGAGCGGCGGGTGCGAACCCGCTAGGCGGACGCCTCGACACTCTGTTGAAACAGGTCGCGCAGCGCGTTTTCGTCAATGTCATAGGTGATGAACACCATGCGCGTGCGCCGGTCTTCGCTCGGCCATTTCTTCAGCGCCATGGGTGGGTGGATGACGTGCTGAACGCCATGCAGGACGAGCGGCCCTTCTAGCTCCTTGACGTTGACGATGGCCTTGAAGCGCAGCAGGTCGGGACCTCTGAACTTGAACAGCGCGCCGAGCCAGCGGTCGAGAACCTCGCCCGGGATCGGGTCGTCGAAGATGAGGCAAACGGCGCGGATATGCTCGTCGTGACGGTTGACGTCGTGACGGTGGCCGTGCCCGTGGCCTTCATGCCCATGCCCACCGTGCCTGGGTGGCCTACCCAGGTACTTTTCCTCGTCCAGCCAGCGACGCACGTCGGCGCTCTTGGCGAGTGGATCGAAGAGGCCGGCGCCGAACAGCACACCAGGCTCGATGTCGCTTTGCGGCGTAGTCCTGATGATCGGCGCCGCCGGGTTCAATTCACGCAACCGCCGCTCCAGCGCCGCGCTCTGGCTCGGCTCGGCGATGTCCGTCTTGGTCAGTAGGATCCGGTCGGCCACCGCCGCCTGCTTGACCGCCTCCATGTGGCGGTCGAGCGTCACACCGCCTGCCGCCGCATCGACGGTGGCGATCACGCCGTCGAGCACGAAATGCTGGGCCATCCAGGGATCCGAAATGAAACCCTGCAGAATGGGCGCCGGATCGGCCAGCCCCGTCGTCTCGATAACCACACGGTCGAAGCGGGGGATCTCGCCTTGTTTGGCCTTGTGCAGCATGGCCTCGAGCGCGTCGACCAGGTCGCTGCGGATCGTGCAGCACACGCACCCGCTCTGCAGGAGCACCATGTCGTCGGTCGCATTCTCGACCAGCTCGTGATCGAGCCCGATCTCGCCGAACTCGTTGATGATGACGAGTGCCCTGGCCATCCCCGGATGGCGGACGAGGCGGTTCAGCACCGTCGTCTTGCCGCTGCCGAGGAAGCCCGTAAGCACCGATGCCGGGATTCTGCCCTTGAAGTTCATGCGACAGCCTCGCCACGCGCCGGATGGAGCGGAGGGGAGAACTATCGCGACGATCACGCAGTGGCAATGCCCGGCCCGGCTGACTCGAGCCCGATCAGGACGGCTGTGGGTACTTGGGTTTCGGCGCACCAGGTGGCGGAACCAGCGGCGGAGCCGACCGGTCCGTGCGCAAGGTCTCCAAATACGAGAGGATGCTTTCGATCTCCTGGCCGGTGAGGCGAGCATCCGGCATCGGCGCATGCGGTTTCATGAGCACGCCGCGGATGCGCTCCGCCGTCTGACCTGGCCGATTGGCAATGCCGCGGAACGTCGGAATGCCTGCTGGTACGGCGATATCGGCTTTATCGTCGACGAGATGGCAGCTCTGGCAGAGCCGTTGGGCGAGCTGGTAGCCCTCTGCGGCCGAGTACGCGCGTTCGTCCGCCGCAGCGGCGGTCGGCAACAACAGAACGGCCACCATCGCCCCCACCCAATTTGACCAAGCTCCACGCATGCGTCTTCCCCCGCCGGTGTCGATCCGCATGGGCTCGTGCGACCACATTGCCAAAGTGCCCAGGCTCAGAGCCGGTTGATCTCGAAGGCCTCGCACGAATGGCCGAGCATCGCGAGACCCTCCTCGAGGTAGTCGCCGACCAGGGGCGTGCCGAGCAGATATGCCGCGGTCCGCCGCCCGTCCGAGCGGTAGGCACGGGCCGCCTCCTCGCGCAATGCCGGCCAGTCGTCGACGGTGTTGTCATCGCGTCCAAGCCACATCAGAGCAACGAGATCGATCTGTTCGTCCTCGGTCAGGGCGGAAATGAACGAAGTCAGCTCCTCGACCACGGGATCGTCCGCATGCGTTTCGAGCACGGCGATCATGCGGTCGTCGGCGGCGTTGGAGGCAGGGTCAGGCTCCACCGCCGCGTCCTTCGCATCAAACTCGCGAGCCTTGATGATGACGAAACAGACCTTCTCCGGCGAGATAGCAAGCTCTGCGGCCTCCTCGCTCTGCTTCTGGTCGGGCATCAGCCGTCTTGGCATCTGCTTGCTCCTCGCTGGGGCTTGATGCGCATCAAGCGTGGTGCTCGGCTACCGCTGAGACCATCTCGCCGGTCATCTCACGCGATGCCGAATGGGCGATGTCGCCGAGGCTCAGCATACCGACCATTCGCTTCTTGTCGTTGATCACCGGCAGGCGCCTCAGCTTCCTTTGCTCCATGATGCGCAGAGCGTCGCCGAGCTCTTCGTTGTCGCGGCAGTAGACGATGCCTTTTGTCATCACTTCGCGCGCGCTTGTCCGCACCGGATCCCTGCCTTCGGCCACCGCGCGGCAGGCGATGTCGCGATCGGTGACCATGCCGATGAGACGATCGTTCTCGCCGACGGGTATGGCTCCTATGTCGAGATCGCGCATGCGCTTGGCGACCTCGCTCACCGGCGTATCTGGGCTGACCCACTCCACGCCCCGATGCATGGCGTCCTTCACTTTCATGGCGTTCTCCCATTTGTTGGCGCTTTTGAACCAGGCGACCCTGCAGCATGCCGAAAATACGGCCTTGACCAGGGTCAACGCCTCCGCCGCCCGGATCCGCAAGTCTGGGCGGAGCATATGCTTGTGATGTAGGAGCCGTGCGCTCGTCGTTCCAGCGCAGCCCGTCATTCAGGCGCACGATGGGCGGTTGGGGCGAATGGCGGCAACGGTCGGCCGGCGAAAGCGTTCCCATATTAGGAATTGAGCTGTAGAGGCCATCTGCCAGTACCAATGCGGAGGGCAAGGATGAAACAGGTTCGCACGTGGGTGTTGATCGCCGATGGGCGCCGCGCTCAGGTTTACCGAACGTACGGGCGGGCAAGCCGGCTTGAAGCGGTACCCGGCATGGAACTTGAGACTGTGCTGCCGCCGAGCCGCGAGATCATGGCCGACCGGCCGGGGCGCACCTTCGAATCGCAAGGCGCCACGCGGCATGCCATGGAACGACCGACCGACCCTCATCGCGATGCCAAGCGCCAGTTCGCGCGCCGTATTGCGGCGGTCATCGAAGAGCGGCTCAATGCAGGCCATTTCGACAAGCTCGTCGTGGTCGCCCCCGCGGTCACCATGGGAGACCTGCGCGAGGAGCTGTCGGACCGTGTGAAGGCCAGGATCGCAGGCGAACTGGTGGCCGACCTCACAAAAATCCCGGTGCAGGAGCTGCCCTCACACCTTGAGCGCGTTCTGCAACCCTGACCGCGGAGCCCAGGCGCCGACCGCTTGGGGGAGGCTTTCAGTGATAGCCTTCCCCCTCCCGCACCTTGCCGCGAAAGAGCCAGTAGACGTAGGCGATATAGGCGAGATTGAGCGGAAGCAGCAGCAGCACGCCGATCAGTAAAAACACCTGTGTCGATGGCACGGCAGCAGCCTGCCAGATGGTGAGCGATGGCGGCACGAGATAGGGGAACCAGGAGATCGCCAGCCCCATGTAGCCCAACAGGAACAAGCCGATGGCGGCCAAGAAGGGGCGGAACTCCTCGCCGCTGTCGAGCCAGCGCCAGCCGAGCCAAGCGAGGAGCGCGGTGACGAGCGGCACTGGCCACAAGAACACGAAGTTCTGCAGCGTGAACCAGCGATCGCGGATGTGCTCGACAGTAAGCGGCGTCCACAGGCTGACAACAGCCATGAAGGCCAGCACGACCAGGATGAGCAGCTTCGCGTATTGCCGCGCGCGAGACGCCACTTCGCCCTCGGTCTTCATCACCAGCCAAGTGGCGCCGAGCAGGGCGTAGCCGGCAACGACGCCGAGCCCGCACAGGATGGCAAACGGCGTGAGCCAGTCGAGCGCACCGCCGGCGTACTCGCCGTTCACAACCTCGATACCCTGAACGAGGCCGCCAAGGACGATGCCCTGGAAGAAAGCAGCGAGCGTCGAGCCGAGCCAGAACGCGTGGTTCCACCAGAACTTGCTGGTGCGCGCCACCCAGCGGAATTCGAAGGCTACCCCGCGGAACACAAGGGCGAGCAGCATGAAGATCACCGGCAGGTACATGGCCGGCATCAGCACGGCGTAGGCCTGCGGGAAGGCCACCCACAGTCCGCCGCCGCCAAGAACGAGCCAGGTCTCGTTGCCATCCCAGAACGGCGCCACGGTATTGACCATCTGGTCGCGATGGCGGTCCTCCTTGAAGGCGGGAAACAGGATGCCGATGCCGAGATCGAAGCCGTCAAGGATGACGTACATGACCACGGCAATGCCGATCACCACCGCCCAAACCACCGGCAGATACCATTCCATGGTTCCACTCCGAATCCGCGTTGCGTCCGCCTCAGGTCTGCGATCCCAGCACCTCGCGTCCGGCCTCCTCGGCCGCCGACAGCGGCCGCGTCGGCGTGCCCCGATCGGGCGGCTTGATGGCGGAACCCTTGGGCCCGGCCGCGATCAGGCGGTTGATGTAGTAGACGCCCATCGAGAAGATGATGCCGTAGACGAGGACGAACATGGCCAGCGTGAGGGCGATGCTCGCCGCCGGCACCGGCGAGAGGGCGTCGGCGGTGCGCAGGATGCCGTGCGCAATCCACGGCTGGCGCCCGCTCTCGGTGACGATCCAGCCGGCGATCACGGCGACGAAGCCCGACCACCACACGTTGGCGGCCGGCCACAGGAACCACTTGGTCTCAAACAGCCGTCCGCGCCACCACAGCCAGGCGCCGACCCAGCCGGCGGCCAGCATGCCGAAACCGATCAGGATCATCACACGGAAGGCGAAGAACACCAGCGGCACCGGTGGCCTGTCGCCCGCCGGCACGCTCTTAAGACCCGGGAACAGCCCATTGGGGTCATGCGTGATGAGCAGCGAGGCGGCGTTGGGGATCGACAACGCGAAGTCGTTTGATTCCGTCCTCTCGTTGGGCCAGGCGAAGATGTAAAAGTCGCCGGGCTTGGAGCCGTCCCAGTGGGCCTCGATCGCTGCCACCTTGATCGGCTGGTACGTGGCCGTGTTGAGGCCGTGCAGGTCGCCGATGAGAACCTGCAAGGGCGCCACGATGGCGGCGAAGCCCACTCCCATGCGTACCATGGTACGGGCCTCCTCGAGGTGGCGGCCGGCCAACAGATAGCGCGCGCCGACCGCCAGCACGACGAAGGACGTCGTGAGGTAAGCCGCCGTCAGCATGTGCGCGAGGCGGTAAGGAAAGCTCGGATTGAAGATGATGGCGATCCAATCGACCGGGATCGCGATCCCGTCCCTCATCTCGTGGCCCGCCGGCGTCTGCATCCAGCTGTTGGCGGCAAGTATCCAGAAGGCGGAGATAGCGGTGCCGACCGCGACGATGATGGTGGACATGACGTGAAGCCACGCTGGAACACGGTTCCAGCCGAACAGCATCACGCCGAGGAACGTCGCTTCCAGAAAGAACGCGGTCAGCACCTCGTAGCCGATAAGCGGGCTCACCACGTTGCCGACGACCACCGAGAATCGGCTCCAATTCGTGCCGAACTGGTACGACAGCACGATGCCGGACACCACGCCCATGGCGAAGGAGACCGCAAAGATCTTGGTCCAGAAGCGGGCAAGCAGGTGGTAGTGCTCCCTGCCGGTCCTCAACCAAAGCACTTCGAGCGTGGCGATGTAGGCCGACAAGCCGATGGTGAACGTGGGAAAGATGATATGGAAGGTGACGGTGAAGGCGAACTGGAGGCGCGCCAGGAGCAAAGCATCGAAGTCCATTGCACGACCTCCTCCTGCCTCCAGGCGACAGCGCACACCCGCCACAAGCCACGATGGACACTAATGGTTTCGACGCCGCGTTTCTACCGCTAGGTACTGCCGACAGACGGCGGCGACGCGCATCGTCGCAAACGGGCGAGCGACGATGCTAGAGTTCGAAACCATCATTCAAACGCTCGGCGGGGTACTCGAACGGCGCACCCTCGAGAATGCCGGCGCAAATGACGTCGAGCCCGGGGTCGGCGCCGGCCTCGACTTCGGCCAGCCGGTCGACCCTGATGTCGAAGGGTGGCCAGCCTGCCGTCTCGACCGCCGCACGTACCGGAATCATCCGGCGGAAAAAGAAGTGGAAGGCATAGCGCTCGGCCCGCTCAACCACGCCCGTCATATCGCAAGGGGGATCTGGCAGGCGGTCGAGCAGGGCGAAATAGCCCTTCTTGTCCTCGGCCTCGCCGGCCATGCCTTTGCCACGGACCCAGGCCTCACCGGCGGCGATCACCGGGATCCCCATGGCCAGCAGCTCGATCCCCGCCTTGGTGGCGAAGATGATGCACGCCCGGCAGTGTCGGGCGATGACGTAGGTGCTGATGGCCTCAGACGAGTCAACAAGGAACACGTTCGCCGGCAGCTCACCGATGGCTGCCGCAAGAATGGAAGCCGCCGTCTCGCGCGCCGGCATGGCGCCCGTTGTTTCCGCAGGATGTGCACGGATGATGAGTTGCAGGTCGGCTCGGCCGGCAAAATACCGCACGGTCTCGACCAGCCATTCGCGCATGGAGCTGAAAGCGTTGGCCGGGTAGTGGAGCTGAGCGTCCCAGAACACGTTGGTCAACAGCCCGATGATCGGCTTTTCGAGGTCGATCCCGCGGGCGCGCGCGAAGGCGTGAAAGTCCAGATCGGGACGCCGGCTGAAGCTTATCCAGTCGTGCGCGCCGGTACGGCGGCTGTCGAGATAGCGTCTGAGGCGCGCGAGCTGGCCCGGACCAAGATCGAGCCGCTCCCAGCGAGAGGTCGGCTCGGTGAGCATGGTGCGATGATATGTATCATCGTGGCTGAATACGAAGCAGCGCTTGCGATAGGCGGGAAACCAGGTCGCAATGCGGACGCCGGACTTGCGCAGGACAGACGCGGCCACCCCCTGCGGCACGTAGATGCCGTGATGGAGAATGGCCGCGTCGTAATCGCGGCGGGCCACAAGCCGCGCGAAGGCAATGGCAGTGAGGCGGGCCGCCCGCAGATAGGCGTGCAGCACAGGGCGCGCATCGAGGGGCAAGGTGCCCCGGGCAAGGAAGCGCAGCGCGCCGCTCAAAGCCGCCTCGCCCACCGGAACACCTTCGATCACCAGGTCGCGCACATCCTCGGCGTCCATGGTCGAAGCCCACCCCTCGACCTCCTTGCGCTCGTCCGCGCTCACGAAATCGCCGAGACGGTTGAGCGGCAGACCAAGTGGAGCCAGACGAGCCGCAGCCGGAGCAAAGCACAGCGGACATATGTCCCGCTGCGGACCATGCCGCTCAAAGCGCGGGAAATCGGAATACCAGCTCTCGTCGGCGGCCATGCAGGCTGGCAGCGCTTCATTGCAAAGAACGTGCTCTACGCGCGCCCCGCGCAAGGTCAGGGCCACGGCGAGCAGGCTGTCCATGCGGGTGGCAGCGAAGTTGATGCCGACGTTGGTGGCGATCAGCACACGGGGACCATTCGCCCGGCGAACCGCCTCTGCCCAACGCCCGCCCGAGGCAGCGATCACACCCCGCCAATCGAAGTGGCCGCTGCCGTTGGCCTGCCGGCGCAGGCGCTCAAGGCGCAGTGGGCGGGCCCAGGCGTGAGCTCGCAATCGACGGCGGAGCGCTTTTTCCAGAGCCTCAGCAATCATTGGTTCTGACAACGCTTCCCGACGCTGATCCCGATCGCCGACATCAAGCAAGGGCGCGCATGTGCCAGGCGAGCGCCGCCGCGTCGAGCCCGTGGTGGGCGAGCACCTCCGCATTGGCGCCCGATACCGGTATGCTGGTGACCCCCAGTCGCCGCACGCTCGGTGGATGGGCGAGACCCAGCCCAGCAATGGTTGCCGCGAGCATCTCGCCCTGACCGCCTTCCACGTAGTGGTTGTCGAGCGTGATGATGGCGCGCGCACCGTGACAGACGGCGGCGAGCCAGTCGACATCGACGCGGTTGAGCCACGGAAGCGCGATGATGCGCGGCGCGCGCCCGCCCTCGGCGGCAATCGCGGCGGCGGCTTTGACGGCCTCCGACAGCAGCACGGGGCCGTACCCGATCACTGTGACGTCAGGCCCCGCCCCCTCGTTCAGCACCACACCATACCCCTCGCGAACTCGATACCCGGAGGGAAGCAAGTACGGCACCGTTACCGGGATCGATACGAGGCGAACGTAGGCGGACTGGCGGGTGCCTTCGAGTACGTATTCAAGGAGCGGTGCCAGCTCGGCCGCGCAGCAGGGTTCGACCATGAGCAGCCCAGGCACGCCGGCGAGCGCAGCGATGTCGCGTACGGCCTGGTGTGAGTGACCGGGTCCCCCCGGCAGCAGGCCCGCCAATGAGCCGACATAGACGATCTTCGTGCGCTCGGTGGCATTGGTGTAGATCTGCTCGTTCGCCCTCGCCGTCAGAAAGCAGGCGAAAGAATGAACGACCGGTAGCCAGCCCTGGAGGGCGAGGCCGCCGGCTTGGCTCACCATGTCCTGTTCGGCGATGCCGCACTCGATGAAGCGCTCGGGAAATTCGGCGCGGAACGGGATGAGACCCGTATCGTGGACGAGGTCGGCGTCAAGTGCGACGATGCGCGGGTTGCGGCGGGCGAGATCCAGCAGCGCCTGGGTATAGGCGGGGATCAGGCGCTGGGCATCGGCCGACGCGGCGCACTTTGCGAGCTTCTCCCGCGCGAGCTGGAGCGGCGCAGCCCCGAACCGGTTCAAACGGCGGTCGATGCCGGCAACCAGCTCTTCCACCGCCCGGCGGTAGCTCGCCTCGTCGGGGGCGCCGCTGTGAAAGCGGTAGCAGGCGGCGTCCGACTCCATGGCGGTATGCTCCATGAAGGAAACGCCCCGACCCTTGATGGTATCGGCGATGATCACCTGCGGCTTTCGTGCCTGCTGCCGGCAGCGGTCGAGCGCGGCGGCCAGCGCCGGCAGGTCATGGCCGTCGACGCGCTCCACGTGCCAGCCGAAGCTTGTGAACTTGGCAGGCAGGTCACCGAGATCGCTCGTCCGCTCAACGGCATGGTCGGACTGCGCCTTGTTGTGGTCGACGATGACCGTGAGTTCGCCGAGCTCATCGTTGGCCGCCGAGATCAGTGACTCCCAGATCTGTCCTTCCTGCAGTTCGCCATCTCCGGTCATCACGTAAAGGCGCCGCCTGCGTCCGTCCAGCCGGTCGGCCTTGGCGATGCCCTTGGCCTTGGAGATGCCTTGACCCAAGGATCCCGAGTTCACGACCATGCCGGGCACGCCGACATCCGGATGGCCGGGCAGGCCCGACAGCCGCCTTAGGCTATGCAGCTTCTCGAACGGCAGCCGTCCGAGCAGGATCAGCACAGCGTAGAGGCCCGCTGCGTCATGGCCCTTGGAGGAGAAGTAGAGGTCCTCATCCCTCATTGCCTCGAGGTGCAGCCAGGTGACGATGTCCAGGCTGGAGAAGCTCGAGCCGACGTGGCCGGAGCCGGCGCGCGCAATCATATAGAGCGCGTTGAGCCGGGCGAGGTCGGCGAAAAGCTGCGCCCGCTCGAAGGTGCTCGCACCGTTCAGAGCGCGCAGCCGAGCCGCCTCGCTCTGCGACGCGTAGTAGAGAGCACCCCCCGCCACCCTGCCGATTTGTTCGCCCACACCTTTCGTCCTTCCCATGCTCGCAATGGGCATGTCACCGCGAAGACTGCCTTCCTCTCACTGGCGCTCTCGTCCCGGATAGGGCGGCACGTGCACCTCCGGCAGCCTCGCATCACCGCGCGCCAGCATGGCCTCGCACAGGTCCCAGTCGTACTGGTTGTTGATGTCAAAGCCCTCGATCTCGGTGGTGAAGAACGGCATGACCACGACACCGGCAATGTTACCTCCCGACCACACGAGCCGCGTCCAGGCGATCTCGAGACTGGCGTTCTGCACGTAGACTTCGGGCAAAGCCGCCATCTGCGTGGAGTGCCAGGGCTGATCGGCCGGGGAGAGTGGCATCAGCGGCAGCATGCGCCGGCCTCGAACGACCCACATCTTGCCCGGGTGCTGCGACACTTTCTCGACGGCGCGCAGGCTGTCTACGCCCTCCTCGGCGAGGAACGCCTGCCAGGCGCGGCGGATAGTGTCGGGCCCTCGAAACGGGCTCGTCGGCCGCAGGATCGAAAAGCATTCATAGTGCTCTCCCGCGCCCTTGAGGTGGTTGAGCATGTGCTCCACCCATTCGATGTCGGGTGAAGTCGCCGTCGCCATCTCGGCGGGCCTCAGGCACGGCACCTCGGCGCCGTAATGCCGCGCGATGCGGGCGTATTCAGGATCGTCGGTCGAGACGATGACCCGCTTAAAGATGGCGGCCTGCAAAGCAGCCGAAATCGCGTACCCCATCAGCGGATGGCCGCCGAGTCGGCGCACATTCTTGTCGGGTACGCGTTTGGACCCCGAGCGGGCGGGTACCAAGCCAACGATGCTCGGCCTAGCGCCGGTGCTCGTCATTGCCTGCATGCCTCACTTAAGTTGCGGCGGCACCCTGCGGCGCCCCCCTGGGCCGCTCACAGCGCGGTGTAGCCCCCGTCGGCAACGATGTTGGCGCCGGTCACGTAGGACGCAGCGTCCGACAGCAGGAAGTGAACGACCCCGACGCACTCCTCAACATCGGCCATGCGCCCGAGCGGAACCTTGGCGCAATAGCCGGCGAGGAACTCGGCATCCTGGTTGTCGAACACGCCACCGAACGAAACCGTGTTGACCCGTACCCTGCGTGGCCCCCAATAGGCGGCAAGATAGCGGGTCAGGTTGTAGAGTGCCGATTTCGAGACTGCATAGGCGGCCGGCTTGTAGAACGGCTCGCCGCGCTCGCGGCGATACTGATAGAGGCGTTGGTCGGGCGAGACCATGCCGTAGATTGAGGCGACGTTGACGATCGAGCCGCGACCGGCGGCAGCCATGGCCCCGCCCAGCACCTGGCAGCAGAGGAAGACGCCCTTGACGTTGACCTCCATGACGCGATCCCAGCTGCTCTCCGCGTAGCTCTCGAACGGACCGTTCTCTCCGGCCGGCGCATCGGGCGGAGAGTCGATAGCCGCGGCATTGACCAGGCCGTCGGGCGTACCCCATTCGTCCTCGATCTTGGCCAGCGCGCGCGCCAGGGAGGTGCGGTCGCTGACGTCGGCGTCCAGGGCCAGGCAGCCGTCGAACTGGTTGGACCGAACACAATCCAGCACGGCGATGCGGGCGCCGGCGGCAGACAGCGAGCGGGCAAAGGCGCTCCCCAGCCGGCCGGCTCCGCCGGTGATCACAATCACCCGGCCGCCCACGTCGAAGGGATCGTCCGGCCTCACCGGCACGGCGCTGCCCCCCGTCCGGGCCCCTGCGCTGGCCTCATGCGCGCACCTCCTCCGTACCGCAAAGGATGAGCTCCTCCGTGTCGGAGAGGATGAGATTGTCGTCGGCTTTGAGCGGCCGTTTCAGTCGGCGCCCGATGAAACGGTCCAACATGTAGGGCGGGGTGCCGTCATTGGGCGACTTGATGGCGATGTGCTCCGCCCTCAGCGCCGTGCCGGCGCTGAGGTCTGTGGCGGCGACCAGCTTCTTGGCCATCTTGTAAAGCGGGGCCTCCTCGCTCGGGTAGCGCCGCTTTATCCCGTCACCCAGCGCGATGCGGGCACGTTCGAGGTCCCGGCACACCCGGCGCAGTCCCGGCGCTTCCAGCGAGAACGCGTGATCGGTGCCCTTCATCGCGCGATTCAAGGTGAAGTGCTTCTCGACCACGCGGCAGCCCAGCATGTAGGCGACCAGCACCATGGCGATGCCGCTGTCGTGGGACGAGAAGCCGACCACGATATCGCGAAACTCGTTGCGAAATGTCTCGATGACACGGATGTTGAGCTCCTCCCAGGCCGGCGGATAGCCGGCCGTGCACTGCATGATGCAGAGCTGCCGGTTCAAGGGCATGATGGCGTCGTAGGCGCGCCGGACGTCCTCCATGGTACCGCCTCCGGTGGAGACGAACATCGGCTTCCCGAAACGGGCGATGTGCTTGAGCAAGGGAGTGTTGGTGAGATCGCCGGACGCTATTTTGAACGCCGGCATGTCGAGCTCGGCAAGGAAATCAGCGCTCCGGCGGTCGAAGGCAGTGGCGAAGAAGGTGATGCCGATCTCGCGCGCGTAAGCTTTGAGCTCGCGGAACTCTTTCAAGCCGAACTCCAGGTATTCGCGGTGGGCGCCGTAGGTCGAAGCGAACGCGTTCTCGCTTGCATATGCCGCGCCGTACATCGCCCGCGTGAAGAGGTTTCGGTTGTCCCGCTTCTGCAGCTTGACGGCGTGGGCGCCGCACTCCTTGGCAGCTTTGAACAGGCGCTTGCAGACCTCGACGTCGCCCTGATGGTTGGTGCCGATTTCGGCGATGACGTAGCAGCCCGTGTCGTCGGCGATACGCGTATCGCCAACCATCATCTCCCTTGCCATCCGTTGGCCCCGCCGCATTGCTACGACTGAATAAGCAATTGACCCCCTTGGCCGCAGCTCTCCTCTTGAGCTGGAGCTGCGCACCGGCCGAAGGAGCGGGCCGCGCGAGGTCAGCCGCCGCCCGGGTCGGCCCATCCCACTCCAACAAAGGCTCAAGCCCCGACCGGTGCGCAAATCCCTCTGCACGGCCGAGCCCCAAGTTGATGCATCTCGAGCAGACCCGTCAAGCCGTGACGCGCAGGCCATTGTGGCGGCTTGCTGACACCAACCTGCACGGGTTATGACATGAAGCCTTGGCGGGCGTAGTTCAGTGGTAGAACATCAGCTTCCCAAGCTGAGTGTCGAGGGTTCGATTCCCTTCGCCCGCTCCAATGTTTTCATAGTCTCCTCCAGACACAGAGGCGATGGGGTGCAGGACCCCTGTCCATGTCGATCCATTTTGGCTCATCGCCCAAAAAGCCGACCAAACAGCCGCGGTCATCCAAGCCTCTGACGGCGGAGCCGATCGAGGCATTGGCCGTCTTTGTACCCCTGCGCATCTCCTGCAGGCGGTGATAGCGGCGCGCTCGCCCAAGGCGTGATCGGCGGCGGGCGGCGCCGGCGAGGAGGCAGCCAGTCTAGACCAAAGCAGCGATGGCGAGCGCCGCACTGCATTGCTGATGGAAAACGAGCAAGACAGCGATGTTGTACATCTTGATGTTTTGCGCTAATCTATCACTTTCTGAGGTACCGAGTGATCGGTTTAGATCAGAGCGAAGCGCTTCGAGCGGCGCAGGCCGAACTGCCGGGCGTCAGGCCGCTGTTCGCGCGCAGGCCGCGCGTAGCTGAGGTCGCCGCCCGCGCCGGTGTCAGCACCGCCACCGTTGATCGGGTGATAAACGGCCGCGGCGGCGTGCGGCCGAAGACGGCGGCCTTGGTCCGCGAAGCCATCCGCGCGTTGGCGGCCCACCGAACCCAATCGCCAAGCGCCGGACCGTTTGACATTCTTCTTCCCGCCAACTCCGGACGATCCACCGAGGTGCTCGCCGAGGCGCTCGCCCGCGCGCAGAGGCGCGCGGCGCGCAGGTGCGAACCACGTTCGTCGAGCGCATGAACCCCGCGGCGCTCGCAGGCGCACTGGCGGCGTGTGCAGGACAGGGCAGCGGAGGCGTCGCCTTTCAGGCTCTCGACCACCCACTCGTGCGCGAGGCTGTGAGCCAGCTGGCCCGTGCACGGATACCTGTCTTCACGCTGTGCTCGGACATCGCCGTCACCCATCGGATCGCCTACGTCGGCATGGATAACCGCGCGGCCGGCCGCACCGCCGGCTTCCTCATGGGTCGCTTCTGCAACGGGCCGGGCAAGCTGGTCGTGGTGTGGGGCGGCCAGCTCTACCGAAGCCATGAGGAACGCGAGATCGGCTTCCGTGCGGTCGTGCGCCAGGAGTTTCCTTGGCTCCACATCATCGAGGTCAATGGCAACGACGACCCCGAGATCAGTTTTGTCTGCGTCAGCCAACTGATCGCCCGCCACCCTGACCTGCGCGGCGTCTACTGCGTCGGCGGCGGCCAGGCTGCCGTGGCGCGGGCCATCGAGAAGGCGCACCTTGCGCGCAAGTTGGTCATGATCGGGCACAACTTCAACGATGAGACGAGGCCTTTTCTTTTGTCGGGAACGATCGACGCGATCATCCACCAGGACATGACTCGCATCGCGGAGGCCGCTCTCGAATGTCTTGTCGGCCGCGACAGCGTTCGCTCCGCCCCAAGCATACCCGTCGAGATCATCACGCGGGAGAATCTGATGCACCGCTAGGACGCAGCGGCTTCAGGCAGCGGCAAACCCGGCTCCCAGGGGAGGGAACTTGTGAACAGTAAGATCGAGCGACTGGCGCGAAGCCTCGCCGAGGCCTGGCGCACGGGCAGCTGCGTTCCCCTGCCTGCCTCGCAAGAGGCGCCAGCGAGCCGAGCGGAAGCTTACGCGGTCCAGGACCGCATGGCGGAGCTGGTCGGCGGCAAGGTGGCCGGCTGGAAGGTCGGCGCCACGGTGCGTGCGGTGCAGGTTTTCGAGGGACACGACGGTCCCCTTCCAGGGCGCATCTTCGCCGATCGGCTGCTCCATAGCCCCGCGCGCTGTCCAGCGAAGCTCGTGCCGGGTGCAAGGATCGAGTGCGAGTTCGCCATGCAGCTTCTCTGCGACCTGCCGCGGTCATCGGTGCTCTTCCAACCGGCGGCCCTCGCCAAGATGCTGACGTTCCGCCCGGCCATCGAGCTCAGCGCCACTCGCTATGCACCTGGTACGGGCAATCGCGCGCCGACGACCTTCGACGGCATCGCTGACAATGGCAGCGGAGCGGCCGCGGTGCTGGGCGAAGCGATCAGCAACTGGCGCGGTCTGCCTTTCGAGACCATGCCGATCGATGCACGTCTCGACGACAGCCCGCCAATTCAGATGTATTCGGCCCACTACCGGCGCCACCCACTCGACATCGTGGCCGAAACCTTCTCGGACCTCGCCGCGCGCCGCATCGACCTTCCGGCCGGCACCTGCCTGCTGACGGGATCGCTGAGCCTGCCCACACCGATCCGCAGCGGGCAGACGCTGACCGTGAGGTTCGCCGATTTTCCACCCCTCAGCCTTACGCTCGTCTGATGAACCAGTTGGGGGCGAACGCGACCGGGACGACCGCACACCCAATGCCATTGTCGGTCGCACACCTGAGCGAACTCGAGGTCCCGCCGCTCAAGCTGATCGAGTACGCGGCGCGAGCGGGCTTTGCCTCGATCGGACTGCGCACCAATCCCGCCACGCCGGGCGGCATCGCCTACCCGCTTGCCAGGAAAGCGGAGCAGGCCGAGTTGCGACGGCGCATTGCCGCCACCGGCGTTTCTGTCCTCTACATCGAGATGGTCGGGCTCTCGGAGGCAACCTGCATCACGGACTATCGCGCCATGCTCGAAACGGGAGCGGCGATCGGCGCCTCCCGCCTCGCCGTCGCTGGTGACAGCGCCAACTTCCAGGCGGTGGCGGAGCGCATGGCCGAGATGTGCGACCTCGCACGCCCCTACGGCATTGCGGTCGATATCGAATTCATGCCCTTTCGCCCGGTCAAGACCTTCGCCGATGCCGTCGAAGTGGTGAAACGCGCCGACCGGCCGAATGCCCACGTCCTGGTCGATTCGTTGCACGTATTCCGCTCGGGCAGCTCGCTCGACGACATTGTCAAGGTACACCCCGCCATTCTCGGTACGTTCCAGATTTGCGATGCGCCCCGCGAGCCGCCGCCCGCAGCGGAACTCGCCACGGAAGCGCGCACCCGGCGGATGCTTCCGGGGCATGGCGACCTGCCGCTCTGGTCGTTGATCGATGCGCTGCCGGCCGACATACCGGTCGGCGTCGAGCTGCCGATTGCCGGCCAGTTCCCGCACCTCGACGCGCCGGCCAGAATGCAGCTGATGGTACGCTCCACCCGCGACTTCTACGCCTCACGGAGACATTGAATGAGCAAGCCGGTTCTGATTCTCAACGGCCCCAACCTCAATTTGCTCGGCACCCGCGAGCCGCACGTTTATGGCTCGACCACCCTGGCCGAGGTCGAGCAGATGTGCCGGGACCGCGCCAGACAGTGCGGCCTAGCGATCTCGTTCCGGCAGTCCAACAGCGAAGCGCAACTCGTCGAGTGGATCCAGGAAGCCATTGAGGCCGCCGACGGCGTTATCATCAATCCTGCTGCCTACACGCACACGTCTGTAGCGATCCTCGATGCCCTCAACATGCTAAGGGTGCCGATCATCGAGCTGCACATCTCCAACCCGCACAAGCGCGAGCCATTTCGGCACCGCTCCTACGTGTCAGTCGTGGCAACGGGGCTCATTTGCGGCCTCGGCGTCAACGGCTATCCGATTGCGGTGCAGGCGATGGCCGATCTCATCAAGGCCAGGCAGAGCGGCAAATGAGCGGCTACCGGCACGTGATCGTTGAGCGCGAACAGGCGATCCTGTCGATCACCATCAATCGCCCCGCATCCCTCAACGCGCTCAATCCGCCGGCTCATTGGGAGATGTCCGCCGCTTTCGATAGCTTCGCGGACGATCCGGAGCTGCGCGTGGCGGTGGTGACGGGGGCGGGCGAGCGCGCCTTTTGCGTCGGCAGCGATCTCAAAGCGCGCGCTGAGCGCAATGCGGACGACCATCCGCCGACAGGTTTTGCCGGCCTCAGCCACCGCTTCGACCTGACCAAGCCGGTGATTGCGGCTGTCAACGGGCTGGCGCTGGGCGGTGGCGTCGAAATCGTCCTCGCCTGCGACCTTGCCATCGCCGCCGACCATGCCGAGTTCGCCCTTCCCGAGCCCCGCGTCGGCCTGGCGGCGCTCGGCGGCGGTGGTCTGCAGCGCCTTGCCCGCTCTGTGCCGCTCAAGCATGCGATGGACTTGGTGCTCACCGGCCGGCGCATCGCTGCCGCGGAAGCCAAGGCCATCGGTCTCATCAACGAGGTAGTGCCGAGCGTCGAGCTCGCGGGACGTGCCCGCCAGGTCGCCAAGCTGATCATCGATGGAGCACCGCTCGCAATCGAGGCGTCCAAACAGGTGATGCTGCGAAGCCTGGAAATGACGAGCCTCGAGGCGGCGCTCACCGCGCGCTATCCGGCGGCCGAACGCATGCTTGCCAGCGAGGATGCCAAGGAAGGCCAGCGCGCTTTCGTGGAGAAACGCAAGCCGCACTGGTTGGGCCGATAGAGCGAGGAGACGACAAAATGGCCGAGTTCTACGTCAAGGTTGGGGACGGCGCGCGGTTCTCCAAGACGGTCGGCGAATACGACGTCTACAGCTTCGCTGGCATCACCGGCGACTTCTCGCCCAACCACGTGGACAAGTCTTACATGGAAAAGTCGAGCTACGGCCGATTGCAAGCCCATGGCGCGCTGATGGTCGGCTACATGTCCACGGCCTCGACCCTCGCCATCGCCGGCACGCGCGCCAACGCGGACGAAACGCCGGTCTCGCTCGGCTATGACCGCATCCGCTTCCTGGCACCCGTCCACTTTGGCGATACCATCACCGTCGATTACCGGATCACGGCCATCGACCCCGAACGGCGCCGCTCGACAGCCAGCATCGAAATCAGGAACCAGGACGGTACGCTGGTGGCCGTCGGAACGCACATCCTCAAATGGGTGAAGAACAGCGCCAAGTAACCTCTCCCACTTTCGATAGGACACTTCAGAGCACATGAAGACGAGACTCGACAATCAGGTTGCCATCGTCACCGGCGCGGCTCGCGGCATCGGGCTCGCCATCGCACGGCTCCTCGCCGAACGCGGCGCCAGGGTCGTCGCATGGGACCGCGACCTCGCCCCGCTCGACAAAGGACGCTTCAACCCAGACATGGCGGAAACCGTCGATGTGGCGAGCTATCCCGCCGTGGAGAGCGCCTTCAACAGGGCGCTGGCGAGGTTCGGGCGGATCGACATCCTGGTGAACAACGCCGGCATCAACGGTCCAATCGCGCCGACCTGGGATTATCCGCTCGAGGACTGGGATCGGGTCGTCGCTGTCGACATGACAGCGGTGTTTTACGCGAGCCGACTTGCCGCGCGTCACATGCGCGAGCGCCGCCAGGGCCGCATCATCACCATCTCCTCCATTGCCGGCAAGGAGGGCGTGCCGAACATTTCCGCCTATTCGGCGGCAAAGGCCGGCGTCATCGGTTTCTCGAAGGCGCTCGCCAAAGAGCTGGCCGATGCCGGTGTCACCGTCAACTGCATCGCTCCAGCCATGACCGCCACCGACATGCTCACCACCATGACGGAGGAGCATATCCGGAACATGAAGGCGAAGATCCCCATGGGCCGGCTGGTCGAAGCCGAGGAGGTAGCCGAGCTTGCCGCCTGGATCGCGAGCCCTGCCTGCAGCTTCACCACCGGCTTCGTGTTCGACGTCAGCGGCGGCCGCGCCACCTACTAGACGAGAAATCGAACATGCAAAAAGAGAGAGAGAAGCTGGATGAGCGTCTGCTGTCCATCAATCAGGTGACGGTGATACAGCAATGGTCCGTCACCCAGCTCATCGATGGCGTGCGGCGGCACGGAATTAGTGCGATCAGCATCTGGCGTGATAGGCTCAAGGAGTGCGGAACCGCCGAAGCCGCCCGCATGCTCAAAGGCGAGGGCCTCACGGTTACCGGCCTGTGCGCCGCCGGATTGATCAGCACGCCGGAGCCGGCCGAGGCGACGAACGCGCTCGACGAGCTCAAGCGCGCCATCGACGAAGCGGCAGCCATCGGCGCGAGCTGCCTGATCTTCGTTGCTGGCGGGATCGATCTGAGGGACAAGAACCTCGCATCGGCACGCGCCCGCGTGCTCGAGCGCCTTGCCGGGATCGCGCCCCATGCACGTGCGGCGGGAACCAGGATCGCACTCGAGCCGCTGCACCCGATGGCGTGCGCATCGCGCTCCGTCCTGACCTCGATGAAGCTCGCCAACGACTGGTGCGATGCGCTCGGCGCCGAGGACGTGTTCGGCATCGCGGTCGACACCTATGCCGTATGGTGGGATCCGGACCTGCCGCGCGAGATTGCGCGGGCCGGGCGGCGGATCTGCGCCTTTCACATTGCCGACTGGCTGGCTGACACGCAGGATCTGCGTCTCGATCGCGGCATGATGGGCGATGGCGTCATCGACATCCCGGCCATCCGCCGCATGGTGGAAGCAACCGGCTACACGGGCCACCGCGAGGTAGAGATTTTCTCGCAGCGCAACTGGTGGAAGCGCGATCCGGACGAAGTGATCCGCGTCATCAAGGAGCGCTACCAGACCGCGGTGTGAGCGGCGCTACGTCAGGGGCAGGCTGCAATGTCGTTCGATCATCCCCAAGTCGTGGTAATAGGCGCCGGCGCCATGGGCGGCCTCTTCGGCGGGCTCCTCGCCGAGGGCGGCCTCGACGTCACGCTCGTCGATCCATGGACCGAGCACATCTCTGCGATCGAGGCACGGGGACTGCGCATCGTCGGCGTGGGAGGCGATCGCAACATCCCGATCAAGGCCACTGACGATGCTTCCGCGATCAGCTCGGCGGATGTTGTGTTGTTTCAGTGCAAGGCCTTCGCCAATGAGACCGCCGCCAGGAGTGCCAAGCATCTGTTCAATGGAGGCACCGTCGCAATCAGCTTCCAGAACGGACTTGGCAACGAGGAGACGCTCGGCCGCATCCTCGGAGTCGAGAACGTGCTGGGCGGCTTGACGGCGCAGGCCGGACTGGTCGAGGCGCCGGGCGTGGTGCGCAACTTCGGCGACCTGCCGACCGTTATCGGCGAGATGTCGGGCGGGCTGTCGGATCGCGTCCAGAGCATTGCCGCCGGGTTCACGCGCCATGGGCTGCCCACCACGGCAAGCGCCAACATCAAGCGCGACAAGTGGAAGAAGCTGCTCGGCAATGTCGCGCTCGGCGCGATCTCGGCCGTCACCGACCTGCGCTCGTTCGAGATCATGCGCGTACCTGAGCTGCAGGACATCGTGTTCCGCGCCGTCGACGAGGCCGCGGCGGTGGCGAAGGCCGAAGGCGTCGCTCTCGATACCGTCGAGGCGCGCGAGATTCTTTTGAGGCTCGTCGATACGACAGGCGGGGGCACCGGCGCGTCGAAGTCGTCGATGCGCGAGGACATCGTCCGCGGCCGGCGAACCGAGATCGATAGCATTCATGGGGCCGTCCAGCGGCTGGCGCGCCGCCATGGTGTGGCCACCCCCACCATCGACACCATGATCGCGCTCGTGAAGGGCATGCAATCCAGCTACCTGCAGGAGGCTTGAAGCCCGTGGCCAAGGAGTTTGAGGACAAGATCGTGGTCGTGAGCGGCGGCAGCCGGGGCATCGGCTTCGCGATCGCCTCCGCCTTCGCACGCAATGGCGCGCAGACTGTGCTCGCCGCCTCATCGCAGGAGCGGCTGGCGCAGGCAGCGCAGCGTATCAAGGCTGCAGGAGCCGCTGCACCGCTGACCGTTGCGGGCGATCTCACAACCCTTGCCGCCTGCGAGAAGGTGCACTCCCTCGTGATGGAGCGCTTTGGGCGCTGCGACGTACTCGTCAACTCGGCGGGTGCAACGCGGGCCGGCGCCTTCCTTGCCCAGCCCGACAGCGACTGGCAAGAGGGCTTCGCCCTCAAATTCCACGCTTGCGTGCGCCTCTGTCGGCTCTTTTGGCCCACGCTGAAAGCGACCCAGGGGGTGATCGTCAACATCGTCGGTGGAGCGGCGCGTACGCCCGATCCCGATTTCCTGGTCGGCGGTGCGGTCAACGCTGCCATGGCCAATTTCAGCAAGGGGCTTGCCGGTCTCGGCAAGCGCGACGGCGTCAATGTCAATTCCATCCTTCCAGGACTGACCGAGACCGAGCGGGTGCATGCCCTGTTCGCGCAACGTGCGGCTGCCAACGACATAACGCCTGAGGAGGCGCGCAGCCGGGCTATCGCCAAGGACGGCATTCGGCGGCTCGGGCGCCCCGAGGATGTGGCCGAGCTTGCGCTGTTTCTCGCGAGCGAGCGGGCGCGCCACATCCAGGGCACTGCGATTGCCGTCGATGGCGGCAGCACGCCCGGTCTCTATTGAACGGTCGGGGATCGATTGACACTCGGGAGCCCGGCGCAGTGACGATCAACAAATTCATGTCGGCGGACGCCGCGGTGGCGCTGATCGAGGACGGCGACACCGTGGCGTTGATCGGCGGCGGCGGTGGGCTGGTGGAGGCTTCCAGCCTGCACGAGGCAGTGGAGAGGAGGTTTCTCGCGAGCGGCCATCCCCGCGACCTAACCGTCGTGCATGCCCTCGGCATCGGCGACCGCAAGAACCGGGGCATGAATCGGTTTGCCCACGAAGGCATGGTGAAGCGCGTCATCGGCGGACACTGGGTGTGGTCGCCGCGCATGCAGCAGCTCGCAAAAGAGGAAAAGATCGAGGCCTACGTGCTGCCCGGCGGGGTCGTCATGCAGTTGTTCCGGGAGATCGGCGCAGGCCGACCGGGACTGTTCACGCACGTCGGCCTCGGTACGTTCGTCGACCCCCGCGTTGAAGGCGGTCGCATGAACAAGGCGGCAAGGGCGGACCTGGTCGAGGTCGTCACGGTCGATGGCCGGGAGCTTTTGCGCTACAGGCCGTTCCCCGTGAACGTCGCGCTGATCCGCGGCTCATTCGCCGATGCGCACGGCAATGTCAGTCTGGATCAAGAGCCGGCCAACGTCGATATTTATGCGGCGGCACTGGCCGCTCACAACTGTGGTGGCAAGGTCATCGTCCAGGTGAGGACGGCAGTGGAGGTCGGTGCGCTACCTGCGCGGGCTGTACGCGTACCGGGTGCGATCGTCGATGCGGTGGTGGTCGATCCGTCCCAGTCCATGGGCTATGACGTCGTCTACGACCCCACCCTGTCGGGCGAGATCAAGGGCCCGCCGCGGCGGCCGTCACACACGCCGCTTACGGTACGCCAGATCATCGCCCGGCGCGCCGCTGCCGAGCTCAGGGAAGGGGCCGTGCTCAACTACGGCTTCGGAATCCCCGACGGCGTCGCAAAACTGGTGGCGGAGCGCGGGCATCTCGATCGCTACTACCAGACCATCGAGCACGGCACCTATGGCGGCGAGCTGCTCGACGGCACGCTGTTCGGCTATACGCGCAACGCGACCGCCATGATCGACGGCCCCTCGCAATTCGATTTCTACTCGGGCGGCGGTCTCGACATCGCCTTCCTCGGCTTCGGCGAGATCGATGCTGAGGGCAATGTCAACGCCTCCAAGCTCGCTGGCGTGACGGTTGGTCCTGGCGGCTTCATCGACATCGCGCAGAACGCCAGGAAGGTGGTGTTCTGCGGGACGTTCGACGCCAAGGGCACCGAGATCGAGGTTGGTGCCGAGGGCCTGACGATCAAGCGACATGGCGAGGTGACCAAGTTCGTGAGCCAAGTGGAGCAGATCACCTACTGCGGGCGCGAGGCGCTGAAACGGGCGCAGGAGGCTCTCTACATCACCGAGCGCGCCGTGTTCCGTCTGACCGAGGAGGGCGTCGCGCTTATGGAGGTGGCGCCCGGCGTCGAGATCCGCAGGGACGTGCTCGCGCGCATGCGGTTCGCCCCGATCGTTCCGCGCGATCCGGCCGTCATGGCCGCCCAGTACTTTGAGCCCTAGGAGTCCATCCATGGCGCCAGTGCGCATCGCCGTCGTCGGGGCCGGCCTCATTGGCAGAACGCATATCTCTGTGCTTCGGTCGGGAGCCCCGCATTACGCGCTCGCTGGCGTGGCCGATCCCTCACCCGCCGCAGCGGAGGAAGCACGAAATCTTGGCTACCCGCACTTCGCCAGTGCCGAGGAAATGCTGGACCGGGTCAAGCCCGACGGTGCCATCGTCGCCGTCCCCAATCAGCTTCACGTCGCCGTCGGGCTTGCCTGCGTGGCTCGCCGCATCCCGACCCTCATCGAGAAGCCGATCGCCGACGAGGTGTCTTCCGCGCTGGAACTGGTCGAGGCGGCGGAGAGTGCCCGCGTGCCGATACTCGTCGGTCACCACCGGCGCCACAACCCCATCATGCGCAAGGCGGCGGAGATCATCACCGGCGGCGCGATTGGCCGCATCGTCGCCGTCAACGGCCTCTGGCTCAGCCACAAGCCAAGGGACTACTTCAACACGGCCTGGCGACGCGAACCCGGCGGCGGGCCGGTCCTCATCAACGCCATTCACGACATCGACTGCCTGCGGATGCTGTGCGGAGATATCGAGAGCGTCAGTGCAGCGACCGGGAGCGCCGTCCGCGGACTAAAGGTCGAGGACACGGCCGCCGCGGTGCTTCAGTTCAGGAACGGCGCGCTCGGTACGCTGCTCGTCTCCGACGCCGCGTCTGCGCCCTGGTCGTGGGAATGGGGCTCGCGGGAGAACCCCAACCGCCCCCATGAGCCCGAGGACTGCTATCTGGTGGCGGGCACCCAAGGGTCGATCTCGATCCCGACGCTGCGCCACCGCTGGCACAAGCCCGGAGAGGAAAGCTGGGATGCACCGATGACGCAGATGCTCGTTCCCATCCGCCCGGCCGATGCTTATCATGAGCAAATGCGCAACTTCTGCGGGGTGATCCGCGGCACCGAGAAGCCGGTCCTCAGCGGCCGGGACGGGACGATGACGCTGGCGACGACGCTCGCCATCACGCAATCCGCTCGGCAAGGCAAGCCGGTGCGTGTCGCCGACATGCTGAAGCCGCCGGCAGTCGACAAATCGTAACGATGAGGAGAGGCAAGTGAGTGGAGCGACCCGAGTGGCCTGCGTCATGGGCTGGCCTGCCAAGCAGTCCCGCTCGCCGAAGCTGCACGGCTACTGGATTAGGCGCTACGGCATCGATGGCGACTACCGCGTTGCAGAGATTCCGCCCGAAGAATATCCCACGTTCCTGAAGAACCTTGCGAACAACGGTTACGTCGGCGGCAATGTGACGATGCCGCACAAGGACGCGGCGCTGACACTGTCCGAGCCGGACGAGCGAGCCCGCGCCGTCGGCGCGGCCAATACGCTATGGCTCGAGAACGGTCGGCTGCGCTCGACCAACACCGACGTGGAAGGCTTCATCGGTGCGCTCGACGCCAACGCGCCGGGGTGGGATCGCAATACCGACAGCGCGGTAGTGCTCGGAGCGGGGGGTGCCAGTCGCGCGGTCGTCTTCGGACTGCTTGACCGGGGTGTCAAGACCGTTCACGTCGTAAACCGCACGGCGGAAAAGGCCGAAGCCGTTCGCCAGCGCTTCGGCGATCGGGTCCACCCGGCGCGATGGGAGGACCTTCCCCGCCTGTTGCAGGGCGCTAAACTCCTCGTCAACGCCACGTCGCTCGGGATGAAGGGGCAGCCCGAGCTCAACATCGATCTCTCACCGCTCGCCAAGGACGCGGTGGTGGCCGACATCGTCTACGTACCGCTCAAGACCAAGCTGCTCGAAGCGGCCGAGCGGCGCGGCCTCAAGACGTCCGACGGCCTCGACATGCTGCTCTACCAGGCGGTTCGCGGCTTCACCCTCTGGTTTGGCGTGAAGCCCGAGGTGACCCGCGAGCTGCGCGAAATGCTGGCCGCCGACGTGATGAAGTCGAGTTGACCGGCGCCCCTAACTCCCAGCGCGCCGATCCAGCCACAGCGCGGGATTGGCGCGCATCCAATCTGCGTATGCCCGCACGCCGGCCTCCAGGGAATGGGCCGGCGCATAGCCCGTATCGGCGAGGAAGTTGGTACCGGCCAGCGGCCCGCGCAAGCCGGTATAGCGCGTCCATGGCTCGGTGCCGGGCCCGAGCTCGATGACGGCTCCAGGCACCGTACGCCGCACCGCTTCTGCGGCCTCGCCTGTGGTGAAGTTGACCCCAGGCCCGAAGTGGTAGGTTGCAAAACGCAGCTGCGGCGCAGCAGCTGCCGCAAGGAGCGCTTCCGCAACATCGCCGATGAAAGTGAAGCTCGCCGCAAAGTCCGCTCCACCCTCGCGGATCGGTTGGCCCCGCAGCGCGCGCAGCAGATAGGACGGAATCGGGCCTCGCGTCGGCTGATCGGAAACGATGGGCGGCCCATAGACCCAAGATATGCGCACGGTGGCGGCGGAAAGCCCGTACTCCGTACGGTACATGCGGGTCAGCATTTCGGCGCACAGCTTGGTCGTACTGTAGACGTTGGCGGGCGCCGGTACCGCATCCTCGAATATTGGGCTTATCCTATCGGGGCGGGCCTGGAACACAGAGCCGGTGCTGACGAGCACGAAGCGGCGCCAGCATCGTGTGCGCGCGCACTCGAGCAGATTGGCGGTGGCGGCAACGTTGGTCGCTACGGCCGTGAGCGGCGCCGGGCGCGCGTGAGCTTCATTGGAGACGGCCGCAGCATGAATGCAGGCATCGACGTCGTCTGCTTCTGCGATCGCGCTCACGGCGTCCGCGTCGGCGAGATTGCATTGCAGCCACTTCACGCTCGGCCCGACAGCCTCCGCTGCTTCCGGATGAAACGTTCCGTAGTGGAGTGCGATGACGCGCAGATCGCGCCGCGCTGCCTGGCGCACGACCTCGTAACCCACATGCCCCATGGCGCCGGTCACAAGCAGGCTCATTTCGCGTGTCTCGTTCAGATCTAGATGCTGAACCCAAACCACCGGCTCGGCGTATCCCAGAGCACCTTTCTGCGCTGCTCGGGATCCGGTAAGAGCCGCGCAAACAATTTCAGCAGCGGTCCGTAATCAATGCGTTCCGTGGCTTTCACGAACGGCCAGTCGGACGCCCATACGCACGCGTCCAGCGTGAATGTATCGATGAGCGCCCTGACGAACGGCCAGGCGTCCTCGTGCGGGTGTGGGCAACGCGAGAACTTGGCGTAGCCCGAGAGCTTGACGCAGGCACGCCCCGATCGGCCGAGGTCGAGCAGCGCCTGAAAGCCCGGCTGGTCGAGCCCCGTTGCCACATCGGGCCGGCCGCAGTGGTCGATCACCACCCGTGCCTGTGAACGGGCCAACAGGTCGTAGAGCTCGGCGAGCTGATCCTTCTCCGCCTGAATCTGCACAAAAAGATCGAGGTCGGCGAGACGGGCCAGCAGGTCTCGCGTGCCGAGATAGAAATCGACGCCGTTGATCGTGGAGTTGAAGGCGATACCGACGATGCCCTTCCCTTTGAGTGCGGCCAGCTCACCCGTGGTGATGTCGTTGGGAACGACCGCCACCCCCTTGCAGCGGCCGCCACTCCCGGCAATGGCGTCGAGCAGGCAGCGGTTGTCCGTGTTGTAGCCGGAGTTCGGACCGACAACGAGGGCATAGCGCACGCCGTAGCAGTCCATCACGTGCCTGAACTGCGCGGCGGTTGCGATTTCCTGGCCGGTGGGGCGATAGGGCGTGTCCGGTTGATAGGGGAAACGGGCCGGATCGAAGACGTGGTTGTGGCAGTCGATCTTCGGCTCATCGAAAATGGACATCGACGACCTTCCCGCTCGTTCAGCGACGGCCGCGGTCCAAGCGGTATGACCGGGACCGGGCATCGGCTGGCTCCCCGCCGCAGCCTACGCCTTCATCTTTGCTGCGACACCGAGGATGCCGGAGGGCTTCACCATCAGCACCACCACGAGCAGGATGAAAGCGTAGACGTCCTTGTAGGTGCCGGACACGTAGCCGGCGCCGAGGCTCTCGAACACGCCGACCAGCAGCCCGCCGACGATGGCGCCGGGCAGGCTGCCGAATCCGCCGACAACAGCCGCCGCGAACGCCTTGATCAAAACGCCGATGCCCATCAGAACCTGCACGTAATTGATCGGCCCGATCAGCACCCCGGCGGCGGCCCCCAGCGCGCAGCCGATGCCGAAGATGACGGAGATCATCAGCGGCACGTTGACCCCGCTCAGGAAGGCGATGTCCTTGTTGTGGGCAACAGCGCGCATGGCAAGGCCGAGCATGGTCTTCCTCAGCACGAGGTGGAGGCCGAGCATCAAGACGACCGCAACGACCACGATCCACACGTACGACATCGGCAGCGCCAGATTGCCGATCTCCACTGGCATTCCGAACGGTACGGGAAAAGGCAGCGGCTTTGCGCCCCAGATCAGAAACGCGACGTTCTGGAGGACGATCGACATGCCAAACCCCGCGATGATCATGCCCATGCCGGCGACGGTGTAACCGCCGCCCACGCGCGTCAGTCGGCGGTAGAAAAGGCGCTCGATAAGGACGCCTATCAAACCGGTCAAGGTGATCGCGAGAAGAAGCGTTGGGACGTAGGGTAGTGCCAGCTTCTCGAACAGCACGAGCCCGATGAAGGCGCCGATCATGTAGATCTCGCCGTGGGCGAAGTGCACGATGTCGAGGCCCGAATAGATCAGCGAGATGCCGAGCGCTACCAGCGCATACACCATGCCGACCGAGAGGCCGACGATGACGAGATCGATGAAGTAGCCCACGTGTTCTGCCTTTGCCTCTTCGGTTTCGATCAGCGGCGGCCCGTCAGAGCTGCACCTCGCGGCTGGCGACCGTGCCACCGAGATATGAAAGTCTCACGTTGTCGTCATGAATGAGCTTCTCGGCCGGCCCTTCGATATGGATGACACCGTCCTTGATCACGTAGCCGTAGTCCGCGAGCAGCAGGGCCATGCGCACATTCTGCTCGATCATCAGTACTGTTGTGCCATCCCGCGTGATGCGATGGATGGTGCGGAAGATGTCGAGCACCACCTGCGGAGCGAGGGCGGCGCTCGGCTCGTCGAGCATGATCATCTTCGGGTTCGACATCAGGCCGCGACCGATGCACACCATCTGGAGCTGGCCGCCGGACAACGTTCCTGAGAGCTGGTTGCGCTTCTCCTTCAGGACCGGAAAGTAGCTGTAGACCCGCTCGAGGTTCCCTGCCATCGCGGCGCGGTCCCGCACCACGTAGGCGCCGAGCTTAAGGTTCTCCTCGACGGTCATCGCGGGGAAGGCTTCCTTGCCCTGGGTGACCTGAACCAGGCCGCAGCGCACGATCCGGTCGGGCCGCAAGCCGTCGATGCGGGCGCCGTCGAAGGTGATCGAGCCGCTCCACGGCCTGATCAGCCCCGACACGGCCTTGAGCAGTGTGGACTTGCCGGTGCCGTTGCCGCCGAGCAGCGCGACAATGCGGCCGCGATCGACCTTCAGGCTCGCGCCGTTCAGGATCTGGACGGTGCCGTAGCCGGCAACGAGGTCCTTGATCTCCAACATGCGACTTTCGTCGGTCTTCCTCGCAGGCCGTCGTCCCGCTGCGACCTCATGCCGACTGCAGGAAGGCCCGCACCTCCTCGTCCCTCATCTCCTTGCCGAGATAGGCTTCGATCACGCGATGATCGTCCTTGATCTCGGCGGGCGTACCCTCGGCGATCTTCTCCCCGTGCTCGAGCACGCTCACGATCTCGCAAGTCTCCATCACGACCTTCAGGATGTGCTCGATGATGATCACGGTCAGGCCGAAGCGGTTCTTGAGCGCCAGAACAGTGTCGAGCAGGATATCGACGTTGACGGGCGACAGGCCGGCCGCCGGCTCATCAAGCATGAGCAGCTTCGGCTTCATGGCCATGGCACGGCCCAAAGCGAGCAGGCGGCGCTGGCCGCCCGACAGTTCGCCGGCCGGCATATCGGCGTAGTCGGCGAGACCGATGAAGGCCAGAAGCTCCATCATCTCTGCCCGCACGCGCCGTTCTTCCGCCCACACCTTCCGAGAGCCGACGACGGCTGAGGCGGAGCTGTAGCCAATGAGGCTGTGGTGTCCGATCAGCATGTTCTCGAGCACGCTCATGCCCGTGAAGATGCGCAGGAGCTGAAAGGTGCGCGCCACCCCACGGCGGGCGATCTCGTGCGCCTCGCGGTCGGTGATGTCCTCGCCGTTAAAGACAATGCTGGCTCCGGCCTCGGGCTTGTACACGCCGGAAATCACGTTGAAGAGCGTCGACTTGCCCGAACCGTTGGGCCCGATGATGCCGCGCACCTCCCCGGCGCGCACGCAAAGGTCGACCTTGGACAGGGCGGTCATGCCCCCGAAGCGCTTGGTCAGATTGCGGGCCTCGAGCAGCATGGTCTCAAGCCTCGCCTCGGGACGCCGCAGCCGCTTGCTCGGCCCTGCGCCGGCGTATCGCCTTGAAGCGTCGCCGCACGATGAAATCGTCGATGATGCCGCCGATGCCGCGGGGCATGAACATCACCGTCAGCACGATCACGGAGCCGAACATCGCCATGCGATACTGGTAGTAGTCGCGGGTCAGGTCGTCGATGATGGTTACCAGGATGGCGCCGATCACGCCGCCCCAAATGTGGCCGATGCCGCCGAACACCACCATCAACAGCAAGGTGACCATCTCGGTTATGGTGTAGCTGTTGGGATGCAGGAAGCCGGGAGACATGTGGGCCTGCAGACTACCGGCGCAGCCCGCGTAGAGCGCGCTGATCACGAAGGCGATCACCTTGTACTTGCGCACGTTGACGCCGCTCGCGGCGGCGGCGAGCGGGTCCTCGCGCAACGCTTTGAAAGCGCGGCCGATGTCGGAGCTCAAAATGCTGAAGGAAAAGTAAAGCCCAAGCAGAGCCAGGGGCATGGCGATATAATAGTAGGATCGATGATCACCGAGGGAAACGCCGCCGATGCTGGGTGGCGGAATGCCCTCGTACCCGATGCCGGCGCCGAGCCACTCGGTACCGGAAATGACGATTCGTACCGACTCGGCGAGGCCCAGCGTCGCCAGCGCCAGGTACGCGCCCTCAAGCCGAAACGAGGGGATGCCAACGATGGCGCCGGCGAAGGCCGTCACCAACATCGCCGCGGGCAGCGCCACCCAGAATGGCAGACCGACCTTGGTCGAGAACACGGCCGAGGCATAGGCGCCGATCGCCGCCAGCGCGATATGGCCCACCGTGACTTGACCGGCGAATCCTTTGACGATGTTGAGACCGACCGCGAGGATGATGTTGATGCAGATCACGTTCACCACGAACTGGGTGTACGTGTTCATCAAGAACAATGGCAGCGGCAACAGGCAAAGCCAGGTGATGATCCAAGGCACGATCGGGTGCAGCGCCCCGACCCTGGAGGCGATCACGCCGCCCTGACCTCTCTGCTCGGCGTTCTCTACCGCTTCTGTCGCCACGTTCCGTCAGTGCGTTGGAGGCTCGACGATTGATGGGAAGTCCGACCCCGGCGGCCACCGCTGTGGCGGCCGCCGGATGCCAGCGATCGGGTTGGACGCTCAGAGGCCGAAATCTGGATCAAACGACACGCGAGCCAGCACGCGCATGTCGTAGTCCTTGCCGCCCTTGGTGTACTCGACCAGAATGCCGGTACGGTTCCCATCGCGGCATTGCGGCGTCGGGTCCTTGCAGAAGTTGATCGGCCCCGAGGCGAGCCCACTGTAGTTGCGGATGTTGGCGAGGGCATCGCGGATGGCGGCGCGATCAGCCTTGAGGGACGCATCGGTCAGGTCAAGCTTGGCGTTCTTCAGCGCAAGTTTGACGATCTGCGCAGTCTCATAGGCCTGGCTGAAGTCGTGATCAGGGCAGCGGACCTTGTACTTCTCCTGCACCATCTTCACGAATGCCTGAGCCACGGGCCGCTCGTCCTTGCAGGAGAATGCAGCGGCGAAGGTGAGCCCGACCACGGCGTCGCCGGCCAGCTCGGGCACCGGTGCGTTGGAAGCAGCGGATGCTGCGACGCGACGAACCTTGCTCGGAATTCCGACCTCCATCGCCTGCTGGGTGATGCGCGCGATGGCATCAAGTTGGCCACCGATCGCCAGCACGTCCGGGTTGAGGGACTTGATCTTGAGCAGATGCGAGCGGAAATCGAGATCGGTCTCCTGCATCTGCGCCTCGTAAAGCGGCTCGACCTTATAGGTCCTGCGCATGTAGTCCATGTAATCCTTGGCGAAGCTGATCGCCGCGCCGTCGGTCGTGTACAGATAGGCGACCTTCTTGCCGACGTTCTCCGACAAGTACTTGGCATGGACCGACGCATAGAAGCGCTCGGAAACCGAGGTGCGGAACACCCATGCACTGCCCTTCTTGGTAATGTTCGAATTGGTCGAGTGAGGGATGATCTGCGGCACCTCCTCCTTGGCCGTCACGTCGACCATCGGCAGGGACACCGAGCTGCAGGTCGAGCCCAGCACGAGGTGCACCTTGTGCTGGTGAATGAAACGATTGACGTTGGCAATGCCCTTATCCGGCTTGCATTCGTCGTCGAGCAGGATGACCTCGACCTTCTTGCCGTTGATGCCGCCGGCGGCATTTACCGCCTCCAGCTCATCCTTGGTCATCTGACCGTATTTGATACCGTTCTCCACCACCATGCGCAGCGTGACGCCGATGCGGATCACACCATCCTCGGCATGGGCGGGCGCCGGGGCGAGCCCCGCGGCAAGCATCGCGGCGGGCAGCAGCGCCCGAACCGACCGGCTCCTGAAGTGCGTCATAAGCGATTCCTCCGTGTCGTTGTTTGGTCGGACTTCCTCACACCAACTCCGGGCAGCAGCACCCGGCTGCCAACCCTTCGTCGATCTGATTGCTTGGCATCGTCGGCCCGGGCCACCCCGATCCGGTCGCAGCCCTGAGGGCAATTTCGCGTAGCGGCCGGCCGCCACTGTCGAACGGATGACAAAGCCCCCCTAGTTGATGCCTGAGGCAGCCTGCTGCGGGCTCCAGATGAGGTCAATGACCAAGGTTTTCAGCCACCTTAACCTAATGTTACTTTTTGCGAAAGGCATCGCAGGGGTTGGCGGGGGAGCGATCCAGCTCGGCCTGAGTGCGCTGGTTCTGCATGTGTGCGCGCAGCGAGGCGACGAAATACTCGCCATAGCTCGAGAGCGTGGTGTCCTTCCGGTAGGCGATATAGGTTTGAAAGACGGTCGGCTCGACGATCTCGAGGGCGCGCAGGTTCGGCCAGTTGTCGGCCGCCAGGGTGAACTCGTCGATGATCGCCACACCGAGCCCGCTGGTGACGAGCGCGCACACGGTCGAACCGAAACGGGCGCGGATCGTAACCTCGTAGGAGAGGGCGTGGTTGGAGAAGATTCCGGCCATGATCCGCCCGTAGGGGTCGTTGGGATCGATACCGATCAGGGGATATTTCACGATCTGGTCGGCCGACACCCTATCGCGGTGCGCGAGCGGATGCCCCTTTGGCACGATGCACTTGAGGCGACCCTTGGCGAGCGGCTCGAAGGTCAGCATCGGGTGTTCCACCTTGTGGCTGACCGCGACGATCTCGCCCTTGCCGAGCAGCAGGTAATTGATCGCCTCCTCTATCTTCAGAATGTCGATGTCGATGAGCAGATTAGGATACCTGCGCCGGACATCGGCGACGGCCCGCGGAACCATGACGTTGGAGATGCTTGGCACCGAGCCGATCTTCAGCTCCGCGTCGGCCCCACGCTTGAGACGCTGTATCAGGAAGTGCAAATCCTCGACCTTGTCGTATACGCTGTTGATCTGGTCGAAGATGTCGTTGGCCTCGCTCGTTGGCGTGTAGCGACCGGCTTTCCTGCTGAACAGCTTGAGGCCGAGCATGGCCTCGGCGTGCTTCATCACGCGGCTGATGCCGGGCGAGGAGACGTTGAGCAGGCGCGCTGCGCCACCGACGCTGCCCGTCACCATGATGGCCCGGATCACCTCGATCTGGCGGAGTGTAAGCATCGCACTCGGCGTCGAACAAGGGGCTGGCGGGGCTAGCGCGTCCGCGGCCGATCGCCAACCGACCGAGGTCGGAGCCGGTTTTCGACCGAGACCGCGCGCTGCACTGCTTTTCCTTTTCCGTACATGATCGTGGCGCCCCCTGTTCTCGCCTCCCCTGTCGGCGCGATGGCCAATGTAACATCAGGTTTAGTGCCGCCCAAATCTTCGTCATTGACGACCCACCACCAGCGCGATGGCATGGGACGACGAGACGCGCCTGCAGCGGCCCGCTTCCGTTCGCCCGAGGGAGACCCCATGCAACTGTCGATCGCCACAGTGTGTCTCAGAGGGGCCCTGGACGAAAAGCTTGAGGCTATTGCCGCTGCCGGGTTCAAAGGCGTCGAACTGTTCGAGAATGACCTGCTGTCCTTCCATGGCACCCCAGGCGATGTTCGCCGCATGGTCGGCGATCTCGGCATGGAAATTGTCACCTTCCAGCCGTTCCGAGATTTCGAAGGCATGCCTGCCGACCGGCGCGCGCGCGCGTTCGCTCGTGCCGAGCGCAAGTTCGATCTCATGCAGGAGCTCGGTTGCAACCTCCTGCTCGTGTGCTCGAACGTCTCGCCAGAGAGCCATGGCGGCATCGACCGGGCGGCGGCCGACCTCAATGAGCTCGGCGAGCGCGCGGCCAGGCGGGGCCTGCGCATCGGCTTCGAGGCGCTGGCCTGGGGGCGCCACATCAACGACTACCGCGACGCCTGGGAGGCGGTGCGGCGTGCCGACCATGAAGCCGTCGGACTGGTGCTCGACAGCTTCCACATCCTTGCCCGCAGGACGGACCTCAAGCCGATGTCCGCCATTCCCCGCAATCGCATCTTCCTGGTGCAGGTCGCGGACGCTCCCATCCTTGATATGGACACCTTGTCGTGGAGCCGCCACTTCCGGAACTTCCCCGGGCAGGGCGACCTGCCGGTGCTCGATTTCATGGCCGCGTTGCAGGCGACGGACTACGACGGCGTGCTGTCGCTCGAGATCTTCAACGATCAGTTCCGTGCAGGCTCCGCCCGCAGTGTCGCCATCGACGGCCGCCGCTCACTGCTCTACCTGATGGACGAGCTGCGCCTGCGCACCGGCATCACGTACCCGGACCTCCCGCCGCTACCAACGCGATCGAAGTGCCTGGGTACGGAGTTCATCGAATTCACCGTCGACGAGGACACCGAGCCGCGCATCGAGAAGCTCCTCCGCGCTCTTGGCTTCACCAAGACCGGCGTGCACAAATCGAAGGCCGTGACCCGATGGTCGCAGGGCGCCATCAACCTGGTTATCAACACCGACAAGGAAGGCTTCGCGCACTCCTACAACATCATGCACGGCACCTCGGTGTGCGCCATCGGCATCAAGGTCGACGATGCCGCCAAGACGCTCGACCGCGCCAAGCGGCTGCTCGATCAACCCTTCCGCCAAGCCGTCGGTCCGGGCGAACTCGAGATCCCGGCCGTGCGCGGCGTCGGCGGCAGCCTGCTCTACTTCATAGATGGGCACAGCGACCTCGCCCACGTCTGGGATGTCGAGTTCACACCCACGGGCGAACCAAGCGCCCAGCGCGGCGCTGGCCTTACCAGGGTCGATCACATCTCGCAGTCGATGCACTACGAGGAGATGCTCACCTGGCTGCTCTTCTATACTTCGCTGCTCGATCTGTCGAAGACGCCCGAGCAGGACGTTCTCGATCCGGGCGGGCTCGTCAAGAGCCAAGTGGTGCAGGCCAGCGACGGTGCACTCAGAGTCGTGCTCAACGCCTCGCAGTCCAAGCACTCCATGTCGGCGCGCTTCGTCTCGGAGGCGTTCGGCTCCGGCGTGCAACACATCGCCTTCGCCACCGACGACATCTACGCCACGGTCCGCTGTCTGAAGGCAAACGGCGTGTCGTTGCTCACGGTTCCCGACAACTATTACGACGACATTGAGAGCAAGACCGACCTCACGGCGGAGCAAATCGATGCTCTCAGGGCCCATAACCTCCTTTACGATCGCGACGGGGGCGGCGAGTACCGGCAGGCCTACACGCAGACGTTCGAGGACCGCTTCTTCTTCGAGATCGTCGAGCGGCGCGGATATAAGGGCTTTGGTGCCAGCAACGCACCGATCCGGCTCGCCGCCCAGTCGCGTCTCGCCGGCAACCCGATTCCCTAATCTGGAGGTCTCGACGGTGGAGTTCTCCCTGTCCAGCGAGCAGCGGCTGCTCGTCGATACGGTGCGCAGATTTATCGCCGAGCACCTCGCCCCGCTGGAGGACGAGGTCGAGCGCGAGGGGCGGCTCGAGCCGGCCACGGCCCGCACCATCTTCGAAAAGGCGAAGAGCCTTGGTCTCTATGCCATGAACATGCCGGCCGCACTCGGAGGCGGCGGGCTCTCGGCGCTCGACACGATGCTGGTCGAGGAGCAGTTTGGACATACCACCGACATCCTCGTGCGCAGGGCCTTCGGCAACGTCTACGAGGTGCTGCTGGCGTGCGAAGGTCAGCAGAGAGACCGCTGGCTGCTGCCGACGGTCAAGGGCGAGCGAACGTGCAGCATCGCCATCACCGAGCCTGGCGCGGGATCGGACGCAGCCGGCATTGCCACAAGAGCGGCCAAAGACGGGCGCGGATGGCGCCTGAGGGGACGCAAGCACTTCATCAGCGACGGACTGTACTCGGACTATTTCGTGGTTTCCGCCGTTACTGGCCAGCCGCGGGCCATCTCCCTGTTCCTCGTCGACAAGAACCTGCCAGGCGTCACCGTCGGGCGCGACCAGCCCATGATGGGGCTCAGGGGCACCAGCCACGTCGAGCTCCATTTTGACGACGTCAAACTCGACGCCGAGTCCTTGCTCGGAGGTGAGGGCAACGGCATGAATCTGCTCCAGGAGACACTTGGCCGGGTGCGCCTCGCCCAGGTTGCAGCCCGCGCCGTGGGCAAGGCGTCCCGCGTGTTGGCACTTGCCACGAGCTACGCCGCCGAGCGCCGTCAATTCGGCCGGGCGATCGGCGAATTCCAGTTCATCCAGCAGCTCATCGCCGACAGCGTGATCGAGATCAACGCGGCGCGCCTGATGGTGTGGCGCGCAGCTTGGGAGATCGATCAGGGCAGGGAGGCCCGCGACTGGATCTCCATGGTCAAGGTGGAGGCTTCCGAGATGCTGGGCCGCGTCGTCGACCGAGCTGTGCAGATCTTCGGCGGCATGGGTTTCTGCAAGGAGCTGCCCATCGAGCGCTACTATCGCGACGCACGCGTCTATCGCATTTTCGACGGCACCTCCGAGATCCATCGCGGACTGTTGGCGCGTGCGGCCATGAGGCGTGGCCCTCCCCTATTCGACATTGGCGCATGACGCAATGAGCGTGGCGGCGGCCACCCGGCTGGGTGGAAAGAGCGCCGCAGTTGACCGCATTCGTTACCGTCCGCGCCAGCGCGGTGCACGACGATGGCTGCTGCGCGTGCCGGCCCCCCCATGCTAGGCGAGCAGCTCGGGCGGAACGACAATTCCCTTTGCGCGGGCCCTGTCGAGCGCATCCTGGCGCCGCCGTCCCGGGAGCCGCGCCCCAGGTTCCTCCAAGATGGCCTGCAGCAGCACGGCGATGTGGTTCGCCGCATTGGGCGTACCGAGCCGGTCGGTTGAAAGCGCGATCAAGAGCTGGCCGGTCGCAGGGGGCGGCCCCTCCGCATCGAGATAGGAGCTTGCCTCGAAGGCGAACCTCGCGCCGGTTAGCCCGGCGGCGAGGATTTCCACCATCAGCGCCAGCGCAGTGCCCTTAGCGTCACCGACCGGCAACAGCGTGCCCGCGAGTGCGGCTTGCGGATCCGTTGTCGGGCGGCCGCCCTTGTCGAGCGCCCAACCTTCAGGGATCGACTCGCCGCGTTGCGCAGCCACTAGAATGTTGCCCCGCGCCACCTTGGAGAGGGAGAGATCGACCACCACCGGCGGACCATCCTTGGTCGGCGCTGCAAGGGCGATGGGGTTCGTGCCGAATAGGGCGCGCCGGCCGCCCCACGGAGCCATTGCCCGCGGCGTGTTGGCGAACATCAACCCGACGTGCCCGGCGGCAGCGATGCGCTCCACCACGAGCCCCATGGCGCCGCAGTGATGGGAACGGCGCACGCCGGCCACCGCCACGCCGATCGCCTCGACCGGCTTCAACAGAGCCTCCACGGCCAGCTCAAGCGCGGGGTAGGCGAAGCCGTAAGCGGCGTCAATGACGGCGAGCGCCGGCGCGGTCCGTTCCATCGTCGGCACGGCGTACCCGTCGACCTTGCCGCACCTTGCCTGTTCGGCATACGAGGTGACGCGCGAAAGGCCGTGCCCCTTCAGCCCGCAAGCCTCGGCCAAGACCAGGGCGCGGGCTACCGATCGGGCGTTCGCCGGCGACGTCCGGTTGTTCACAAGCACCTGCTCGACCAGTGCCTGCGCTGCTTCCAGCGACATCCTGCGTTCATTGACCACCGTACCGGCTCCCCATTTATGCTCGCGCTCGCCTTTGATGCGGGCCCAGGATTGATCGCCTGTCGTGCCGTCAGGCGACCCGCGATTGACAACTGATCCCGCTCGCGTGACTTAGGTCATACCGATGCTGGAGGGTGATGGCGGAGGGACGTTCAATGAGCATACCGCAGCTCCTGGTCCATGACCGCAGGGACAACGTCGGCGTGGTGGTCGTGGAGGGCCTTAACGCCGGCACCGACATGCTGTGCGTCGTCACCGAGGACAACTCGTCGTTCCGCCTGAAGAGCGCCGCCGACATCCCGATCGGCCACAAGGTGGCCCTTAAGCCGCTCAAGGCCGGCGACACGGCGATCAAGTACGGTGAAGATATCGGCAGGATCGTCGCCGACGTTCCAGCCGGCGGGCATGTCCACGTCCACAATCTCAAGACCAAGCGCTGGTGAGGGGGCCTCCTATGGTATTCAATGGCAACTCCAAGTTCATGGGCTACCGCCGCGAGAATGGCCGAGTGGGGGTCCGCAACCATGTCGTGATCCTGCCCGTCGACGACATTTCCAATGCTGCCTGCGAGGCGGTCGCTAACAACATCAAGGGCACGATGGCGCTGCCGCACGCCTACGGGCGGCTGCAGTTCGGCAAGGACCTCGACCTTCACTTTCGCACCATGATCGGCACGGGCGCCAATCCCAATGTCGCCGCATGCGTGGTAATCGGCATCGAGCCGGGCTGGACCCAACGCATCGTCGACGGCATCGCCAAGACCGGCAAGCCGGTCGCCGGTTTCTGGATTGAGCAGAACGGAGATCTGAAGACGATCATGGACGCCTCACGCAAGGCCAAGGAGTTCGTTCACTGGGCGAGCGAGCTGCAGCGCGAGCCTTGCGAGCTCTCTGAGCTGTGGATCTCGACCAAATGCGGCGAGAGCGATACCACCACCGGCCTCGGCTCCTGCCCAACCGTCGGCAACATGTACGACAAGCTGATCCCGCATGGGATCTACGGCGTCTTCGGCGAGACCTCGGAGATCACCGGTGCGGAGCACATTTGTAAGGCGCGCGCGGCGACACCCGAGATCGGCGAGCGCTGGTATGCCATGTGGAAGGCCTATCAGACCGAGGTAATCGAGGCACACAAGGTGGACGACCTCTCCGACAGCCAGCCGACCAAAGGCAACATCGAGGGCGGGCTCACCACCATTGAGGAGAAGGCACTCGGCAACCTGGAGAAGATCGGACGCGAGTGCCGTTACATCGATGTCCTGGAGCCGGCGGAGCCGCCGCGGTCAGGCCCCGGGCTCTACTTCATGGACACCTCCTCGGCCGCGGCCGAGTGCGTGACGCTGATGGCGGCAGCGGGCTTCGTCGTGCACACCTTCCCGACGGGTCAGGGCAACGTCATCGGCAACCCGATCGTGCCGGTGATCAAGCTTTCGGCAAATCCGCGCACGATCCGCACCATGGGCGAGCACGTGGACCTCGACGTCTCGGGCATCCTGCGGCGCGAAATGACCATCGCGCAGGCCGGCGACGCGCTGATCGACATGGTGGTGCGCACCGCGAGCGGCCGGCTGACCGCTGCCGAGGCGCTCGGTCACAGGGAGTTCGTCATGACCAAGCTCTACAGGAGCGCCTGAGGACAGTGCGCGGCCGTTCGCCTACGATTGAGAAGCTAGACCGAGGCTCCCAAGCGGTACGCTCTTCGACGCCCACGCGGGTGATCGAGCTGACGACCATCGGCTGGCTCTGCGACGTTGCCGATGAGGCTCGATCAATGCCATGATTTTATTTGGAAATATGGTGAGCCCGGTTGGAGTCGAACCAACGACACCCTGATTAAAAGTCAGGTGCTCTACCGCTGAGCTACGGGCCCCGTGTTCGGCTCACGACCGCGCTAACTTGTGGCCTTGTGGCGGGAAGCCTCAGCGCTGTCAAGGCGCGGAGTATGCTTTCGCCCGAGTTGCATTGGGCTTTCCGACTCACGCCGGGCAGGCCGATGGGCTAGGTTCACCCGCCCTGTCTGACGGACAGGACCGGCACGTGCCTCCACGTGCCTCGACGTGCCGGATCGAGCGAGGGCTTGCCGCATGCAGGAGAGCGCAATCGAACGCGAGGGTCGGCGCGTCCCTGGTCAAATCCAGGCGATCGGACTGATGGCGCTCGCCGTCACGCTATTTGCGGGGCTCGATGCCGCCGGCAAGTATCTCGCCTCGGAGATGGGCGTGCCGGTGATCCAGATCATGTGGCTGCGGTTTCTCGGCCAGTTCGCACTGATCCTGCTGTTGGTACCGGCATTCGGCATCCTGAGCGCAAAGGGCCTGTTCATCACGCGCCGGCCCGGCCTTCAGCTCATCCGCTCGCTGATGATGGCGGCAACCACGGGATTCAATTTCGTCGCGCTCAAGTACCTCCGGCTCGATCAGACCATCTCGATCATCTTTCTCACGCCGCTGGTGGTGGCCCTGCTCGCCGGCCCGTTCCTCGGCGAGTGGGTTGGATGGCGACGCGCCGTGGCTATCCTGGTCGGGTTCGCCGGTATCCTGCTGGTCGTGCGACCGGGATTTGCCGACGTGCACCCCGCCGTGCTCTATTCGTTTGCGGCGATGCTGGCCTATGCGGCGTTCAGCCTGCTGACCCGCCATCTCGTCGCCTACGACCCGCCGCTCGTCACCCTGTTCTATTCAATGTTCGTGGGCACGCTGTTACCCATCCCCTTCGTGCTCGACCAGTGGGTGGCGCCGCCCAGCGCACTTGCCTGGCTTTTGCTTCTCTCCTTGGGCATCCTCGGCGGCACCGGCCACTATCTCTACATACTCGCTCACCGCCTGGCGCCCGCCTCCACGGTGGGTCCGTTCATCTATCTGCAGGCGGTCTCGATGACCGCGCTCGGCTACATCGTCTTCGCGGACGTGCCCGACGTGTGGACCATCGCGGGTCTCTGCGTGGTCATCGCCTCCGGCATCTATCTGATCCATCGCGAGCATATCGTTGCCCGTCAGCCGCAGGCGAAGCGCTGATCCGGCCCCCGCCCGGATCAGGGGACGCACAAAGAGGCGTGTCAGCCACGTGCGGTTTCTGTCTCCATCGCGTCGAGGTGTGCCTTGTACTCTTGTGCGAAGGCAGCAAAGCGATCCTCGGCGATGGCGGCACGCATGGCCGCCATCAACTCCTGGTAGAACCAAGTGTTGGCCCACGACAGGATCATCGAGCCGAGGTACTCGCCCGACTTGACGAGGTGGTGGAGGTAAGCGCGCGAAAAGGTGCGCGCGGCCGGACAGGCGCTCGCCGGATCGAGCGGCCTCGGATCATCGGCATGGCGTGCGTTGCGCAGGTTGAGGCGCCCGTTCCAGGTGAAAGCGTGGCCGTGCCGGCCAGCGCGCGTCGGCATCACGCAATCGAACATGTCAAGGCCCCGCGCCACCGCTTCGATGAGGTCGGCCGGCGTGCCGACGCCCATGAGATAGCGCGGCTTGGCGGAGGGGATAAAGGGAAGTGTGTCCTCGAGGGTTCTCAGCATCAGCTCCTGGCCTTCGCCTACGGCAAGACCGCCGACCGCGTAGCCAGCAAAGTCCATGGCAGCGAGCGCCTCGGCGGAACGGCGCCTCAGCTGGGGATCCGTCCCGCCCTGCACGATGCCGAATAGAGCCTGTCCCGGCCGCGCGAGGCCAGCCGCACGTTGCGCGCAGAACGCACGCGTCGACCGCTCAGCCCAGGCGAGCGACAGCTCCATGGCACGGCGTACTTCGGTCCGCTCCGCCGGCAAGGCGAGGCACTCGTCGAGCTGCATCATGATGTCGCTGGCGAGCAGGCACTGGATCTCGATCGCCCGCTCGGGCGTCAGCAGATGCAAGGCGCCGTCGAGGTGCGACTGGAAGGTGACCCCGTCCTTGCTAACCGACCGAAGCTTGGCGAGTGACATCACCTGAAACCCGCCCGAATCGGTGAGGATCGGGCCGTGCCAGCCCATGAAGGTGTGGAGACCGCCGAGCCTGGCGATCCGCTCGGGCCCCGGGCGCAGCATCAAATGATAGGTATTGGCCAGGATTACGTCGGCCCCGGCCGCCCTCACCTGATCGGGATATAGCGCCTTGACGGAAGCTGCCGTGCCGACCGGCATGAACGCCGGTGTACGGACGAAGCCGCTCGAAGTGCTGATCCGTCCTGTGCGTGCGGCTCCGCTAGTCGCCTCGATGGTGAAGGAGAACGGCGAGTCCGTCATGGCGCTGCCGGAAATAGCAGGCAAGCGTCGCCATAGGAATAGAAGCGGTAGCCGCGAGCGATCGCATGGGCGTAGGCAGCCCGCATCGTGGCAAGACCGCTGAAGGCGGCGACCAGCATGAACAGCGTTGAACGCGGCAGGTGGAAGTTGGTCATCAGCACATCGACGGCACGGAAGCGGTAGCCCGGCGTTATGAAGATGTCCGTTTCGTCCTGAAAGGGGGCAATGGTGCCGTCTTCACGCGCCGCGCTTTCCAACAGCCGCAGCGCGGTGGTGCCGACGGCGACGATGCGCCCGCCACGGGCGCGCACGCGGTTCAGCCCCTCGGCCGTCTCCGCTGCGATCTCGCCCCATTCGCTGTGCATGCGATGCTCGGAGGTATCCTCCGCCTTCACAGGCTGGAAGGTTCCGCCGCCGACGTGCAGCGTCACGAAGTGGCGCTCGATGCCGCGGGCCGCCAGTCGTTCCAGCAGTTCGCTGGTGAAATGCAGGCCCGCGGTGGGTGCGGCCACCGCACCTTGCCGTTCCGCATAAACCGTCTGATAGTCGGCCCGATCCTGCTCCTCGACCGGGCGACGCAGGGCAATATAGGGCGGAAGCGGCGCGTCCCCGAGGATGCCGATCGCCTCATCGAGGTAGGCGCCATGCAAATTGAATGTGAGCTCCACCTCGCCAGCATCGCCCTTGGCGGCAACCTGCGCCTCGAGGCTGCCCAGGAGGCACACCCGCCCCTCGTTGCCGAAACGAATCAGGTCGCCGACAGCGAGCCGCCTGGCCGGTCTCGCAAGGGCCCGCCACCGGCTTTCGTCGAGGCGCCTGATGAGATTGACCGCCACGCCGGCGCGCGCCTCGCCCCGGATGCGCACGCCCTCAAGCGCGGCGGGGATCACACGCGTGTCGTTGAGCACCAGCGCGTCGCCGGGCTTGAGGAGCCAAGGCAGGTCACGCACGATGCGATCCTCAAACATCGCCTCGCGCCCGTTGGGCCCGCGAACCGGCCGCACGACGAGCAGCCGCGCGGCGTCGCGCGGCCGCGCGGGGTGCAGCGCGATGCGGTTCTGAGGCAGCTCGAAGTCGAAAAGATCGGTGCGCACGGGGCCAGCTACCATCGGGTCGCACGGTTGCAACCGGCCTAACACGGCAATCGAACCACAAGCTGCTCGCCGCAGCCTAGACCGTATCTGCAGCCACCCTCATCGAAAGGATGCGGTCTGGATCCTGTACCGGTTCCCCGCGCTTGATCTTGTCGATGTTCTCCATGCCTTCGGTGACCTTGCCCCAGACCGTGTACTGCCGGTCGAGAAAACGGGCGTCGTCGAAACAGATGAAGAACTGACTGTTCGCACTGTCGGGGCTTGCAGCCCGCGCCATGGAGCATACCCCGCGCACGTGCGGCTCGGCATTGAACTCGGCCTTGAGGTTGCCGTACTTGGATCCCCCCGTCCCCGTTCCGTGCGGACATCCGGTCTGCGCCATGAAGCCGTCGATGACGCGATGGAAAGCAGCGCCGTCATAGAAGCCCTCGCGCACCAGCTTCTTGATGCGCTCCACGTGCCTCGGCGCGAGATCGGGGCGCATGGCGATCACCACCCTGCCTCTGCTCGTCTCCATGATGAGAGTGTTCTCGGCGTCCTCTATTTCGGCCATGCAGGGCTCCTTTGTGTGTATCCTGATCAGCTCTTGGCGTCGGAAAGACGGTACGTCTTCACCATAGTATGCGGATCGCTGACGACCCCCGAGCCCGGCGCGCCGCGCTTGATTTTGTCGACGTGCTCCATGCCGGAGACGACCTTGCCCCAGACTGTATACTGTCCCTTGAGACCGGGGCAGCCGGTGTCGTTGAAGCAGATGAAGAACTGGCTGCTGGCGCTGTTAGGATCGGGCGTGCGCGCCGCCCCGACGGTGCCGCGCACGTCACCGGCCCCGGTCCCGGTCGGATCGCCGGTCTGAGCCATGAAGCCGTCGATCACGCGATGGAACTTGAGGCCATTGTAGAAGCCCTCCTTAGCGAGCTGCTTGACGCGGGCCACGTGCTTGGGGGCAAGGTCAGGCTTGAGCTCGATCGCTACCTTACCGGTCCTCAGCTCGATAATGAGCGTGTTGGCGGGATCGGGCCTCTGCGCCTCAACCTGCCGCATGGGCGAGCACTCCTCGTAATGGACTGGGGCAGCGTGCCCGGCCTCGGCTTGCGTTCAGGATATGGCCTTTGTTGGACGTCGGGATCAGCGTTTGCCCGCTGCGGCCTTGGCTTTCAGGCGGCGTGCGACGGCTGCCGAGACGAACGGTGTAATGTCGCCATCCATCTGCGCGATCTGGCGCACAAGGTTGGCCGCGATGTGCCGGACGCCCGGGCTCGCGGCCAGAAACACCGTCTGGATCTGCGGCGCCATCTCACTGTTCATGCCCGCCATCTGCATTTCGTAGTCGAAATCCGTACCATCACGCAGGCCGCGGATAATGATGGTTGCACCATGCTCGCGCGCGGCCTCGACCGCCAGGCCGTCGAAGGTGGTCACACGAATCTTCGCGCCGCGCTTCCTGCTAAGCGCCCTGGTCTCGCTCTCCAGCATAGCAATGCGCTCCTCGACGCTGAACATCGGCACCTTGCCGTGGTGCACGCCGATGCCGATGACGAGCTCGTCGACGACATCGAGCGCGCGCGCGATGATGTCGGTGTGGCCGTGCGTGACGGGATCGAAGCTGCCGGAGTAGAAGCCGATATACGCCATGGGCCTTAGTCCTAGCCTGGACGCACGGAGCGGACAACCGCAGCCGCTGCTTTCAAACGGAATTGATCGCCGCTTGCAATCCAACCCTGATGGTTTGTGCCAGGCGTGCCCTGGTAGGGAGAGCGTTGCATAAGTGTTCTCTCGATTTCTCGCCTCGGGGCTGCTGGCGCTGCCGCGGCCGGCCAACCTGAACAACTGCTTCACGTGCCACAGGCGGCTCGAGAAGCAGGACTTCGTGTTTTCCTACGTGGACATGAAATCGGCGAAGTGATTGCGGTCAGGGCCGGCGCGCTGCGGCAAGCGCCAGTCCCCCAAGCAGCAGCAGACCGCCTGCCATGCCATCCATGAGCCGCATCCGGCGGGCGGCGAACACGCCACGTATACGGGCGAAGACCACTGTGGACAGCAGGTCGGCAATGCTGATCACGGCGACGAAGGTCACGCCCAGTACCCAGAGCTGCGGCACGACCGGGGCGCCGGTGTCCACGAACTGCGGTAGGAAAGCTCCGAGGAAGAGGAGCACTTTCGGATTGCTGAGGCACACGGTGACGGCCTGTCCGAACCAGCGTCGGCCGCTCGCCGGCCGCGCCCCAAAGTTCGTCGGCTCGCCGCACCAAGCCCCGCGCAGGCGCTGCAGGCCGAGCCACACGAGATAGATGGCACCAATCCAACGCAGCCAGTCGAACCATTCCGACACGAAGCTCATCAGCGACGACATGCCGAGCGCGGCCAGCGTCACCAGCACGGAAAGCCCCACAACATTGCCCGCGAGCGTCCACAACCCGGCCGCCAGCCCATAGGAGGCCACGTTGGCGAAGATCAGCGACAAGGTCGGCCCTGGCGTCCAGGCCAACAGCCAACAGGCCGCCACGAAGGCGATGAAGATTTCTGGGGACATGGGATGATCGCTCAGAGACCATGCCAACCTAGCCTGACGACAAGCATGCGCAAACGCGACATCTTCCCGTAGCATGAGAGGCGGCGCGCACCGCCCAAGGAGAATGGAGCATGAAGACCGTCACTTTGGCGAGCGGCGAGAAAGTCCCGGCCCTTGGCCTCGGCACCTGGCGAATGGGCGAGCGAACAGGAGACCGCGGAGCGGAGGTTCGCGCCCTTCGCACCGGCCTCGATCTTGGGATGACGCTCATTGATACGGCGGAGATGTACGGGGAGGGTGGGGCCGAGGAGGTCGTTGCAGAGGCGCTTGCCGGCCGGCGCGGCGAGGTGTTCCTGGTCAGCAAAGTCTATCCGCACAACGCCTCTAGAGCGGGCACCGTGGCCGCTTGCGAGCGGTCGCTCAAGCGGCTCAAGACCGACCGGCTTGATCTCTACCTCCTGCACTGGCGCGGCTCGATCCCTCTTGCCGAGACGGTCGAGGCCTTCGAGCGGCTGAGGACCGCTGGCAAGATCCGCTACTGGGGCGTCAGCAACTTCGACGTGGACGACATGCAGGAGCTACTAGGGTCTGCCGCGGGAAGTGCCTGTGCCGCTAACCAGGTGCTCTATCATTTGGGCGAGCGCGGCATCGAGTGGCAGCTTCTTCCCGACAGCCGGCGCCGCAGGATCGCAATCATGGCCTATTCCCCGCTCGGGCAAGGCCGCATTCTCCGCAATCGGGCCCTCAGGGAGGTCGCCGCTCGCCACCGCGTTGCGCCCGCCGCCGTGGCGGTTGCCTGGACGCTGCGCGAGAACAACGTCATCTCCATCCCGAAATCGGCCGACGAGGGACGGGTCCGCGAGCTCGCCAACGCTCGCGACCTGGCTCTGGAACCGGCGGACCTCGCAGTGCTGGACCAGGCATTCCCGCCGCCGAAAGGCCCTTCGCCGCTCGCCTTCAATTGATCGCATGCCCGTCCTGCCCATTCTCGACCGCACTGTGTGTGGGCGGACATGGATACGCACCGGCCCGACGGCCGCGACACATTTTTGACACGAACCGACGAAACGCTGGCGCTGAAGGCTGGTGGAGCGGAGCCCCGACGGGTCCGGCCAAGGCGCCCTTGGAACGGTGAGGTTTCCAACCCGCCGCTCCCGAGGGAGCGGCGGACCTGCCTGAGGGGCTCCGCTCGCCACCTTGGCCGCCTTCCGAACAGAGCCGACCCGCAAGGCGCCTTCTCCGCGACGCCATGTCTGTTGGTGCCCGCAGGAGTGGGTGATAGAGCCTCGCCTAGTCTGCGGCTTTCCTTCGCACGGGCAGGGGGGACCTTCGCTCATGACGATATCGTCCGAGGCCTGCGTGGCGACGCTGGCGCAGAGCGTGAGGAACGCGCAGCGACACGAGCAACCCTATCGGCACTGGTTCCTCGACCGGTGCCTGCCGGAGGACGTCATAGAGGCGGTGCTGGCGCTACCGTTCGAGGCACCAGATCTCGGCGGGGTTTCCGGTAAGCGAGAGCTTCACAACGCCACGCGCAAGTATTTCGACGTCGCCAACAGGGCGAAATTTCCCGTCTGCGCTGCCATTTCGGAGGCGCTGCAGGAGTCGAGATTGACGCGCGAGATCGAGCGTGTGTTCACCACCAAGCTAGAAGGATCCTATCTCAGGATCGAATATGCCCAGGACACCAACGGCTTCTGGCTCGAGCCGCATACCGATCTCGGGGTGAAGCTCTTCACCTGCCTGCTCTACCTTTCCAAGGTGCCGAGCCACGCCGACCTCGGCACCGATATTTACGACAAGGACAAGCGGCGGGTCGGGCGGTCGCCATTCCGATCCAATGCGGCGATGGTGTTCGTTCCCTCCGACATTACCTTTCACGGATTCGAGCCGCGCCCGATCGAGGGCGTGCGCAAGTCGCTGGTCATTAACTACGTGACCGAGGCGTGGCGCGCCCGCGAGCAGCTCGCTTTCCCCGACAAGCCGATCCGGCACTGAACAGAACTGCTGTCGCTAGCGGTGAGTGGTCAGCTCGACGGCGAAGCCCGCCGCGCGGATGCTGGCGACGGTCTCCTCGAGATGGCGGCGGTCGCGGGTCTCGACTACGATGCGCGCCAGCGTGCCCTTGGCCGGCAGGTCGGTGAACACCCGCTGATGCACCACCTCGATGATATTGGCGCCGGCCTCTCCGATCACCCGCGTCAGACGCGCAAGCTGCCCTGGCCGGTCGGCAAGGTCGACGCAAAGCTCGCTGAGCCGCCCGGCCCGCGCGAGCTCGCGGGTGAGCACGCCGGCGAGCAAGCGCGTGTCGATGTTGCCGCCGGTCAGCACGAGGCCTACCTTGCAGCCACGGAAGCGCTCTGGCCGAGCGATAACGGCGGCCAGGCCGGCGGCCCCGGCGCCCTCGACCACCGTTTTCTCGATTTCGATCAGCAGGCTTACCGCCCGCTCGAGCTCGACCTCGCTCACGAGCAGAATCTCGTCGACATGGGCGCGCACCAGCCGCTCGGTAATGCGCCCGGGTGCCTTCACTGCGATACCCTCGGCCAGAGTATCGCCACGCATCGGCAGGTTGCTGCCGTAGATGGCGTTGAACATCGACGGGTAAAGCTCGGCTTGCACGCCCACGATGCGTATCCCGGGCTTCAAAGCCTTGGCTGCGACAGCCATGCCGGAGATGAGCCCGCCGCCGCCGATCGGAACGAGAAGGGTGTCGAGTGCGGGCACGGCCTTCAGCATCTCGAGCGCCACCGTGCCCTGCCCGGCAATGATCAGTGGATCATCGTAGGGATGGATCAGCGCCAATCCATGCTCGCGCCCGTATTTGGCTGCGAAGTCCGCCGCTTCTTCAAGCGTAGTGCCGGCAACGATCACCTCGGCACCGTGCTGGCGCGTGTTCTCGATCTTCACGAACGGCGTGCCTTCCGGCATGACGATGGTAGCTTTGATGCCCAGGCGCCGGGCGTGATAGGCCACGCCCTGGGCATGGTTGCCGGCCGACATCGCAATGACGCCAGCAGAGCAGCAGGCGCGGTCGAGGCTCATGAGTTTGTGGAGTGCGCCGCGTTCCTTGAAGGAAGCGGTGAATTGCAGGTTCTCGAACTTGAGCCAAATCTCGGCTCCGAACAGGCTCGAGAGCGTCCGGCTCGCATCAAAATCCGTCTCGACCACGGCGCCGCGGATGACGTCGGCCGCGCGCTCGACATCGGCCAGCCCCACCTCGCTCTGAAAGGCCGGCGGGATCGCCGGCTCAATGTGTGCTGTCATGTCGAGTTCGCCCCTGGCGCTTTCTCGTCTCTCTTTCAAGTCTAGCGCAACGCCGGACGAACGCGAACGGAGCGCGCGGGGTGTCCACCAGCCTCAATTGTGGCATAACGACGGACGGACCGGGGCCCGGCGCGGGCCGCTCGCAATCGCTCGAGTGCATCAAGTGGGAGATCAGTCATGGCCAACGTGGCATGGATCGGACTGGGCGTGATGGGTTACCCAATGGCGGGGCACATCCTCAACAAGGGTGGACACGCGCTCACCGTCTACAACCGTAATGCCGCCAAGGCCGCCGCCTGGGTCAAGCAGCACGGCAAGGGGCGGACGGCGGCCACCCCTAGCGAGGCAGCGAAAGACGCCGATTTCGTGTTCGCATGCGTCGGCAACGACGACGACCTCAGAGCGGTGACGCTCGGCAAAGACGGTGCATTCAGCGGCATGCGCAAGGGCGCTGTCTTCATCGACAACACCACCGCCTCCGCCAGCATTGCGCGCGAGCTGCACGCGGCCGCCAAGGCAAGAGGCTTCGACTTCCTCGACGCTCCCGTCTCCGGGGGACAGGCGGGGGCCGAGAACGGAACGCTGACGGTGATGGTCGGAGGGGAAGCCGGCGTCTTCGAGCGCGCCAAGCCCATCATCAGCAACTATGCACGCATGGTGTCGCTGATCGGGCCGCCGGGCTCAGGACAGCTCACCAAGATGGTCAACCAGATCTGCATCGCCGGCCTCGTTCAGGGGCTCGCCGAGGGCCTGCATATGGCGGCCAAAGCCGGGCTCGACATACAGAAGGTGATCGAGACCATCTCCAAGGGCGCCGCGCAGTCGTGGCAGATGGAGAATCGCTGGAAGACGATGAGCGAGGGTAAGTTCGATTTCGGCTTCGCGGTCGACTGGATGCGCAAGGATCTCGCCATCTGTCTCGATGAGGCGCGCCGCAACGGCGCCACCCTGCCGGTCACGGCGCTGGTCGACCAGTTTTACGCCGACGTCCAAAAGATGGGCGGTAGGCGTTGGGACTCCTCGAGCCTGATCGCGAGGCTCAATCGCTAGTCCGCGCGCTCAGCGGCCCCGCCAGCCCGTCGTTCGCTGCGGCTGGCGGCGAGCGCAAAGTCAAGCGGGAGGGCGGTCGTGTACTTGATCTGCTCCATGGCGAACGCCGACGACACCTTAGAAATTTCGATGCGGCTGATCAGCTTCTTGTAGAAGGCGTCGTAGGCGGCGATGTCTGGAACGACAACGCGCAGCAGATAGTCGACTTCGCCCGACATCCGGTAGAATTCTACCACCTCGGGGAGGTCGATGACGGCGGAATGAAACCGCTCTAGCCAGTCGAGGCTGTGCTGGTCGGTTCTGATCGAGACGAACACGGTGACGCCGGCATTGACGCGTCGCGGATTGAGAAGCGCGACCCGGCGCTCGATGACGCCGGCCTCCTCGAGCTTCTGGATCCGCCGCCAACACGGCGTGGTCGACAATCCCACCGCGCGGCCGATCTCGGCGACCGCGCGCGTTGCATCCTCCTGCAAGATGCGCAGGATCTTTACGTCCATCTCATCGAGCACGACCTAAAGCCCCCCCAACATGTTGCTGCCCAGCACTTACCCAGAACGATCAATGCGGTTCACAGGTCTTTCCGTCAACTGGAAGATGAGCATAATCTTCCAATCTGGCCGCTGAATTGGTCGTGAACGGCGGCGATCCAGCGCGCCGACCGAAAATGCGGTGACGGGCCTGCTCCTCAGGCGCCATCCAATATGCGCCGGACGTCGGCCCGCAGCACGGGTAAGAGCTCCTTCTCGAACCACGGATTGCGCTTGATCCAGGCATTGTTGCGCCAGGAGGGGTGCGGCAGGGGGAGCAGGCGGGGACGGCGCCCATTCTCGTAGTGCACGCGCCAAGCCTTCACCGTCTCGCTGACACTGGCGCCTAGCGCTGCGCCCAGATGCCAGCGCTGTGCATAGCCTCCAACCAGCAGGATGAGCTCGATATTCGCGAGTGCAGCGAACACGCGGGCGCGCCAGCGCGGGGCGCATTCGCGTCTCGGCGGCAGGTCGGAGCCGGCAGCGTCCTGACCCGGAAAGCAGAATCCCATCGGCACGATGGCGATACGGCTCACGTCGTAGAACTCCTCGGCACTGACCCCCATCCACTGGCGCAGACGATCGCCGGAGGGATCGCTGAACGGCACACCGGAGCGGTGTACACGCACGCCCGGTGCCTGCCCGCAGACCGCTAGGCGCACGGTTGGTGACACCCTCAGTACCGGTCGCGGCTCGTGCGGCAGCGGGACGCCCTGCGGCGCCTCCACACAGCAGCGGCAGGCGCGGATTTCTTGCAGCAGGCGGGAGAGGTAATCCACCATCGGGCGCGGAACACCTCTATGGAGCACCCCTATATCTGCAGGGAGAGGCCATCCTCGGCGATGAGCACCTTGGGGTGGTTGACCGAGACGAGATTGGCCAGCATCTCGTTGCTCATGTGGGTCAGCAGGATGCGATTGGCACGCAGACGCTGAATATTGCCTTCTATGGTACGCCAAGTCATGTGGTAAGGCACCGCCTTCTCGTAGCCGTAGCACTCGCAGACGAACAGGTCGGCGCCGTCCGCGCACTGGGTTAGGGTCTCCACCCATTCAGTATCCCCGGAAAATCCCAGCGTCTTGGAGCCGACGCTCAGCCGCAGCGCAAAGGAGGGCGCCCCCGAAGGATGGCTTACCGTTAGCGGCACGACGCCGATCGGACCGAAGCTCACCTTGGTGCCCGCCTCCAGCTCGACGAACTTCAGCTCGTAACGGGGCGCCATCTTTGTCGCGCCCGGGAACAAGGCCTCGGCTGCCATGTCAAAACGCTCGGCCACACCGCGCGGGCCGGCAACGGTCAGCGGCGTCGCACGCCGGCTCACATGATGGGCGTGCAGGAGCCACCATATGAGGCCGGCGAAATGATCTCCGTGCAGATGCGAGATGAAAATGGTGTCGATGCCGTTGGGGTCGAGGCTCAACCGCTGAAGCCCGATCAGCGCCGTGGCGCCACAGTCGATCAAGAAGCGACTGCCGCCGGCCTCGACGTGAAAGCAGGTCTGCAGGCGGCCTCCGGAACCGAACGCATCGCCGCACCCGACCACCGTCAGTTTCATCGCGCCCCACCATCCCCTAGCCTGACCCCCGTCTACCTCGGCTAGCCGAGCGAGAAAGACAAGGATGTTCCCTGCGTAACACCTGCCGCGTTTCAGGGTTGCGTCGGCACGGCCAAAATCCTGGTGAACAAGCCTCGCTCGCACGGGCTGCGTCAGGTTGTATCAGCTAGGACCGACGCGGCTGACGCCTCCGGCAAAGCCGATCATGCGGCCGGGAACTGCGGACATGGGCACCAAATCGCGGCTCGGTTGCTGCTTGCCGGGCGGCAAGTAAACGCGGTGTTAGCAAATCCTGTGAACATTCAGACCCATCGGTGCCTTCAGGCGGGAATGGCGGGCCTACCCGCCGGGTCCAGGGACCGCGTTTGCGCAAGCTTGCAGGATACGTTCAAGGCGCCGAGGCGATGTCCACTCCTCCCAAGTCGGAGTCCGGCACAGGCGGGCCGCAGCCGCCCCCTCGACGGCGCCGCCGGTCGGAAAACCCGCAAGAGGAAAGCGCTGTGGCCCGGCCGAGGCCGCCGCTCGCCAAGCCCGAGCTCGACTACGAGCTCATGGCCATGTTCGTGCGCAACGAGCTCGCCGCCCAGCCCACCCTGCTGCTCCTGGCCGCCATCTTCTCGCTCGCCTCCATGTTCTGGGCGCCGTGGACGCAAGCCCTCTTGTGGCTCGGCCTGGTCATTGCCGCCAAGGTCATCCTGCTCGAATGCTGCAGCCGCTTTCAGGCAATGCCGCGAGCCGAAATCGACGTCGGGCAGTGGCGCCGCCGCCTCGTCATAGCGGAAGCGATCAACGGCACCGCATGGGCCGGCTTCGCCCTGGTCGGCATCCACCAGGGTGCCGGCGCCACCGCAGAGCACGTGTTTTCCTCGCACGTGTTCATTTTCGCCTCGCTCATGGTCGTGCTCGCCATCCGCATGAACTTCGCCTCGACGGTGATGCCGGTTCTCTATTTCGGAACCGTGCCGATGACCGCCGCGGTCGTCGCGCGCCTGTTGTTGCTGGGCGACTTCTTCTACGGGGCCCTCGCCAGCATGGCGGTTGGGGTTCACATCTACTTCGTCTTTCTGGCCAGGGGCCTCAACTCGACGGCACGAGCCATGCTCGAGTACCGGGCGGAGAAGGATGCGCTGATTGCCCAGCTCAAGGAGGCGACCTCCATCTCGGAGGAAGCCCGTCACAAGGCCGAGGCCGCCAACCTCGCCAAGTCGCGCTTTCTTGCCACGATGAGCCATGAGCTCAGGACGCCCCTCAACGCCATCCTCGGCTTCTCGGAAGTGATGAAGTCCGAGCTGATGGGTCCGCTCGACAATCCGACCTATCGTGAGTACACGGCGAGCATTCACCGCAGCGGCAGCCATCTCCTCAACCTCATCAACGAGATCCTCGACCTGTCGCGTATCGAGGCCGGCCGTTACGAGCTCGCCGAAGAACCCGTGCTGCTCGCCGGCGTCGTCGAGGACTGCTATCGCCTGATGAAACTCAGGGCCGAGAACAAGGGACTCGAGGTGGTCCAGGTCTTCGACGAGAGCCTGCCCAACGTGCTGGCCGACGAGCGGGCCGTGCGCCAGATCTGCCTCAATCTGCTCTCCAATGCGCTCAAGTTCACCCCGCGCGGCGGCAGGGTGACCCTCAAGGTGGCGCGGGCCTGGGACGGCGGGCAGCTCATCAGCGTGCGCGATACCGGCCCCGGCATCCCGAAGGACGAGATCCCGAAAGTGATGCAGGCGTTCGGCCAGGGCTCGCTCGCGCTCGAGACCGCCGAGGGCGGCACCGGATTGGGGCTGCCGATCGTGCGCAGCCTCATCGAACTGCACGGCGGCTCCTTCGAGCTGCGTTCGGAACTGAAAAAAGGCACCGAGGCGATCGCCTTCTTCCCGCGCAGCCGGGTGCTGCGTGCAAAGCCGCAGACGCGGGACGGTCGCGGCGAGGCTCCCGGCAAGCCGGCCGACGGCAGGTTGCCGCCCTCGCGGACCGATGGCGAGGCTGCGCGCCAGCACGCCACCGCCAGCAGCGCTCGCTGAGCCGACCAGCCGGCGGCGTTGCCGGCAACGACCCCTGCCCCTAAATTCAGTGGCCCGACGCGTTGCGCACCAGGACCCCGGAGGTGGAACCGTGCTCAAATGGCTCGCCCTGATGGTGGCTGCCTTGGCCGCGCTATATACGCTGCTGCGGGGCGGAGGGGAGGCGATTTCCCGCTTCGAAGCCGAAACGATCGTTCCGCTGATCGGGCTCGGTGCACTCCTGGTCTTCATCGGAGCCTCGGCCGCGGGCCGCTACCGCGGCCGGCTCGGCACCGCCGTCAAGGACATGGCCATCTGGCTCGTCATCATCCTGGGGCTGGTCGCCCTCTACAGCTTCCGCTCAGAGTTCATGATGGTGGCAGAGCGCGTCGCGGGCGAGCTGATGCCGCCTGGTGAGGCGGTGGTGGTTGACGGGCGCGGCTCGGAACACGCGGTGCGCCTGCGGCGACGCCCCGACGGGCACTTCGTGGTGCGCGCGCGGATCAACGGCTCGACCGTACCGATGCTGATCGACACCGGAGCCACCACGATCGTGCTGCGGCCCGCCGATGCCCGCCAGGCCGGGGTCGACGTCGACCGCCTGACCTACTCCGTGCGCGTCGAGACCGCCAACGGCACCGCCTTCGCCGCGGCCGTGCGGCTGCGTCAGGTTACCGTCGGCCCTATCGTGATCGACGGCATCGATGCGCTGGTGGCGCGGCCGGGAGCGCTGCGGGAGAGCCTGCTCGGTATGAATTTCTTAAGGCGGCTCAGGTCATATGAGTTCTCCGGCGACTACCTCACGCTCAGGAGTTGAGCGGTGAGGGCCGTTCGCGGACCTTTGCCCGCGGAGATCGGTTGTATGGCGTTGTCTTCCGGCCTCAGGCGCGCAATGGGCCTTGCCGCAAGCTGGCTTGCGATGTCCACCTCGGTGGCGGCAATGATGCTCTACCACGAGGAGCTCAAGGCCGGCGTGGCGATGTTGCTCGGCATGCCCGAGCGGGTGGAACGCGTCGCCCTCGACGCCGAGGCCAGCCCCGTTCGCCGGCCGGCCGAAGCCGGCAACTCCGTAGAGGTCCGCGCTGGCGAAGGCGGTCATTTCGTCGCCGTCGCCCACATCAACGGCCGGCCGGTGGAGGTGATGGTCGATACCGGCGCTTCGATCGTGGCCCTGAGCTACAGTGACGCAGAGCGGGCCGGCGTGTTCGTGCGCGACAGCGACTTTACGCAGCGCGTTCAGACCGCCAACGGCTTCGCGCGCATTGCCCCGGTGCTGCTCGACAGCGTCAGCATTGGCGACATCACCCTCTATGACGTGCGCGCGGCAGTGAGCGAGCCCGGGCGCCTCAAGACCTCGCTGCTCGGCATGACCTTCCTCAGCCGCCTGGCGCGCACCGAGATTCGCAACGGCGTGCTGGTTCTGGAACAGTAGGCGCCCGCCGCCCGCGACGGAGCGGAACGCCTGCAACAAGCGGGCGTTGGCTGAGCGGCGCCCATGCACTAGTGTCGGCCGCCGATCTGCCTTCCCCTTTGGAACCCGGATGAGACCGCCGATGCTGCCGATTCCACGTGCCGACCTCAAGCCGAACACGGCCGCGTTCGAGCGCCTTGCCCTCGTCAAGCCGACCGGCTTTCGCGAGTACGATGCGCGCTGGCTGTTCCCGGACGAGATCAACCTGATGGGGCTCAATGCGGTCGGTCTCGGGCTCAGCCAACTGTTCGAGGACCGCGGCGTACCCAAGCGCTTCGTCGTCGGCCACGACTTCCGCTCCTACTCCGGCGCCGTCAAGCAGGCACTGATGAACGGATTGATGGCGGGCGGCGCGGAGGTCTTCGATATCGGCCTCGCCCTGTCACCCATGGCCTACTTCGCCCAGTTCGCCCTCGACGTCGAAGGCGTGGCGATGGTCACGGCGAGCCACAACGACAACGGCTGGACCGGCATCAAGATGGGGCTCGAACGGCCGCTCACCTTCGGCCCCGACGAGATGGATGCCTTGAAAGCCATTGTGCTCGGCGGCAACTACCAGACGCGCCCCGGCGGCAGCTATGCCTTCGTGCCCGACATCGCCGAGCGTTACATGGCGGACCTTACCAACCGACCCAAGCTCAAGCGACGCCTCAAGGTGGTCGCTGCCTGTGGCAATGGCACGGCTGGCGCCTTCGCACCGCAGGTGCTCGAGCGGATCGGCTGCGAGGTTATCCCGCTCGACACCGAGCTCGACCACAGTTTCCCGCGCTACAATCCCAACCCCGAAGACATGAAGATGTTGGGAGCGATCTCACAAGCCGTTCTGCGGCACGAAGCGGATGTCGGCTTCGGCTTTGACGGCGACGGCGACCGCTGCGGCATCGTCGACAACGAGGGCCACGAGATCTTCGCCGACAAGGTCGGCGTGATGCTGGCGCGCGACATCTCGAGCCGGTACCGCAACGCCAAGTTCGTGGCCGACGTGAAATCGACCGGCCTGTTCATGACCGATCCCGTGCTCCGCGCCAACGGCGCCACCACCGCCTACTGGAAGACTGGCCATTCCTACATCAAGCGCTACAGCCACCAAATCAAGGCGCTGGTCGGCTTCGAGAAGTCCGGCCACTTCTTCTTCAATCCGCCGCTCGGGCGCGGCTACGACGACGGGCTCCTCGCCGCGCTCGCGGTCTGCGACATGCTCGACCGCAACCCCGGAAAGTCGCTAGCCGATTTGAACAACGCGCTGCCCAAGACCTGGCAGTCGCCGACCATGTCGCCCCATTGCGACGACGAGACCAAGTACGGTGTCGTCGATCGCATCCTCGCCATCTACAAGGAGCGGGTGGCCAGGGGCGAGACGATCGCCGGGCAGAAAGTGCGCGAGCTCATCACCGTCAACGGCGTGCGCATCGTGCTGGAGGATGGCACCTGGGGCCTGGTGCGCGCCTCCTCCAACAAGCCGGAGCTCGTCATCGTCGTGGAGAGCCCGACGTCGGAGGCCAACATGCGGGCGATCTTCGCCGATATTGACGGTCTCCTCTCATCGAGGTTTCCCGAGGTCGGGCCCTACAATCAGAAGATTTGAGCAGCGCTCACGCCTCGCCGATCAGCGCCCGCGCCGCGCCGCCGAGAATGAGGTGCCTGTCGGCCGCGGATATGTTCAGTGAACCGACGAGAGCGACGGTGTCGTACTGGCCCATGTCGAACGGGTAGTCGGTCCCGAGCAGGACCCGCGAGGGCCCAACCGCGCCGATCAGGAACTCGAGCTGCTCCCTGCCGTGCAGAATGGTGTCGTAAAGCAGCCGGTCGAGCGAAGCGGCCGGACCATCCTTCAGCTGCGCCTTGCCCTCCGGACGCACCTTCCAGCCGTGGCGGAAGCGGCCGGCCTGGTAGGGCGCGAAGCCGCCGCCATGGGCGAAGCAGAAGCGGATGCCGGGGTGGCGCTCGATGACACCGCCGAACACGAGCGAAGCCACCGCGATGGTCGTCTCCAGCGGGTTGCCGATCAGGTTCTGCAGGTAATAGGACTTCATGCGTTCCCTCCCCACCACGTTGTAGGGGTGGACCAGCATGAAGGCGCCAAGCTCGTCGGCCGCCTGCCAGACCGGCTCGAAGGCGGCATCGTCGAGATTGCGCCCCTGCACGTTGGAGCCGATGTGGGCGCCCTTGAGGCCGAGTTCGCGCATGGCGCGGCGCAGCTCCTTGGCAGCCGCCTCCGGCGCCTGCATGGGCAACGTGGCGAGGCCTCGCAAGCGGCCGGGATGCTCGCGGGCGAGGGCGGCGATGCCCTCGTTGAGGAGCGCGGCCGTAGCTGCGGTCAAGGCCGCGTCCTGGTCGTAGAGAAAGGTCTGCGGGACGTTGCAGACGAGCTGGATGTCGACGCCCTGCGCCTGCATGTCGGAAAAGCGCTGCTCGAGGTCCCAGGCCCTGCTCGGAAACGGCCTCTGCACAAGGCCCGCGATCTCGAGCACGGCGTCCTGGCGATCGATGGGCGTGATCTTCAGGTTGATCGAGGGCGCCTCCTTCTGCAGCGACCGGATCATCGCCTCGGTCAACACGTGGGCGTGGATGTCGATGACCTGTGCCTGGCTCATGATCTGTCTTTCCCCTGCACTGCGTCACGCATGAGGCGCCGCGTCGCCTCGACGGCCTCGCGGGCGACCGTTTCGGCGGGCCGCGCCCAGCTCGCGGGATTGGGCGCCTCGTAGCTCAGATACCCGCCGTAATCCTTCTCCGCCAGCAGTTGGAGCAGGCCTGGCCAGTCGACCATGCCCTGCCCCGGCGGCAGGCGGTCGACGGGGCGCTTGACGTCGCCGACGGGTGTGCTCGGCACGTCGCTGTACTGAAAGCCGAAGATCTCCTCGCCCCTCACCTCCCCGAAGCCGCGACCGGGCCGGCCGCTGCGGTGCAGGTGGTAGGCGTCCAGCATCAGTCCGCAGTTGGGCCGGCCGGCGCCGTTCAGGATCTCGCAGGCAACCTCGAGCCGATTGAGGATCTCGTGCTGGGAGTTGAACTCGAGCGCGAGCCGCAGGCCGAACTCCCCGGCGATGTCGGAGGCGATCTGCACGTTGGCGATTGCTTCGGCAACGCTCCCCGTCAGCGGACCTGGCGCGCTCATGAGCAGCCTGCAATCGAGCGCTACCGCATTGGCGCAGGTCTCGCGGAACACACCGAACAGCCGCCGGCTCTCCTCGCCTTTGGCGAACATCCAGCCGTATTCCACGCCCAGCGTGCAAACCGGCATCCCGGCACGCCGGATCAGATCGAGCGTGGCCGCGTTGGAGAGGCCGCGCGCGGCGCAGCGTGAGAAATCGATGCGGCGCAGCTCGACTGCATCGAAGCCCGCCACCTTCGCCGCGGCCAGGGCGGCCTCCAACGGTGTGGTATCGAGCGTCCAGGTATGCAGGGCAAGAGGAAATTCGCGCATGGCCGACTTTACGTGTGGGTCTGCGACAGGCGTACCCGGCGCCGGACCTCGCCGACGACCGGCAGTACCAGCGAGATCACCACCAAACAGAGCAGGAACGCGGACAGCGGGCGCTCGACGAAAATGGCGAGGCTGCCGAACGACAACAGCAGCGACTGGCGCAGAGACACCTCGAGCAGCGGTGCGAGGACGAGAGCAAGCACCATGGGCGCGCGCGGGATGTCGAGCTTCATCATGAGCCAGCCGACGAGGCCGAACACGAGGCAGATCCAGATCGTGGTGTCGTCGAGGGTGGACGCATAGGCCCCGACCAGAGAGATGATGAGGATGCCGGGGGCCAGGTAGACGTAGGGAATCCGCAGCAGGGAGGCGAAGAGCGGCGCCAGCGGCAGGTTGATAATCAGCAGCATGACGTTGCCGACAAACATGCTGGCAATCAGCCCCCAAACGAGCTGCGCCTGCTCGGTCATCAGCATCGGCCCTGGGCGGATGCCGTGGAGGATCAGGGCGGCGAGCAGCACAGCCGTGCTCGCCGAACCGGGGATGCCGAGCGCCAGCATCGGAATACAGGCACCATGCGCGGCCGCATTGTTGGCGGCTTCGGCGGCGGCCACCGCGTCGATCGCCCCCTTGCCGAAGCGCTCGGGCCGGCGGCTGAAGCGCCGCTCGGTGACATAGGCCATCATCGAGGCAATGGTGGGCCCGGCTCCCGGCATGATACCGACGAAGAAGCCGACCAGCGCGCCGCGCGCAATCGCCATGCGGCTTTCTGCCCACTCTTGGGCGCTGAGCCACATGTCGCGCAGTCGCGCACGGATCGGCTGCAGCTCCTGCGCCCGTTCGAGCGAGGACAGCACCTCGGCAATGCCGAAAATGCCGATGGCGACGGGCAGGAAATCGATGCCCTCGACCAGGTCGACGAACCCGAAGGTGAGCCGCGGCGTGCCCGCTATCGGATCGACCCCGACCAGAGCGATCATCAAACCGAACAGCGCCGCGATCATGGCCTTGGCGGCAGAGGCGCCGCCGAGGCTCGCGGTCGCGGTAATGCCGAGCGTGGCGAGCAGGAAGTACTCCGGCGCGTTGAACCTCAAGGCGAACTCGCTCAGCGGCGGCGTGACGAAGACGACGGCCGCGCATGCCGCCAGGCCGGCCAGGAACGAGCCGATTGCGGCGACGCTCAGGGCGGCGCCCGCGCGGCCCCGCCGGGCGATCTGATAGCCGTCGACCGCAGTCATGACGCTCGCCGATTCGCCCGGCACGTTGACGAGCACGGAGGTCAGCGTACCGCCATACTGACCGCCGTACATGATGCCGGCGAGCATCATGATGGCCGACACCGGGGGCAGACCAAACGTGAGCGGCAGCAGCAACGCCATGCCGGCGGCGGGGCCGATACCGGGCAGCGTGCCGACGATCTGGCCGATCACCACGCCGACGAAGATCAACGACAGGTTGAAGGGCGTGAATGCCGTCCCGAAGCCTTGGCCGAGCAGCTCAAGCGTTTCCATGCAAGACCGCTTCTGCCTCCCGGATCAAAGCCAGATTGTGCCGACCGGCAGGGGCAAGCCCAGCCACCAGACAAACACCGCCTGGACGACACCCCCGGTAATGGCGACCGTGGCCAAGCTGGCCAGCAACGGACGGCGCATGACGACGAGAAGAAGAAACGCCATGAACAACGCCCCGCTCACCACCAGCCCGATGAAAGGCATCAGGATCGGGACTGCGAGGAGGCCCGCAAAGGTCAGCATGGCTCGCGCGAGCGCCCACCCGTCGGGCCAGGCCGGCATCTCGCCCTCGCCCTCCTTGCGGTACAAAGCTTCCGCCAGGGCGAGGCCGGCAACGACCAGGCCCGCCCCAGCCAGCCACCACGGAAGAAAGGCTGGACCGGGCGTGGTCCCGCTCCAGTAGCTTGATTCCCAAGTACCGATGAGGACGACGGCCGACAGCGCGAGAACCCAGATCGCCGGAGCGAACTCCCTCAGTCTCATGGCGATCGACCGTGCACTCTTGTCTATGGATTTTGCCGGACCAGCCCTCGCATCGCGCTACTTCTTGGCGAGACCGACGGCTTCCATCAGGTTCCTGAACTTGGTCTGCTCAGCCTGGAAGTACTTGCCGGCTTCCGCTCCGCCGTAGAAATCGCTCCGCTGGAACCTCTGCGTCAGCCCATCCTTCCACGCCTTCGTCTCGACCACCTTCTTGAACTTGTCCTCCCACCATTTGGCGACTTCGGGATCGAGCCCCGGCGGGCCGGCCACGCCCCAGAACTGGCCGAACACGACGTCGTAGCCGAGCTCCTTCATGGTCGGGATGTCCTTGTAGGCGGCCTCAGGACGCCGCTTCTCCGACATGATGGCCAGCGCCCGGGCCTTGCCCCCCTGGAATACCGGCAGGCCCTCTTCGAGCGTGCCGTAGGTGATCTCGACGTTGCCGCCGAGGAAGGAGGCAAGCGCGGCCGAGCCGCCGTCGTAGGGGATGTAGGTGAACTTGACGCCACCCGCCTTCTCGATCAGCGCAGTCGCCAGATGGTCCGTGCTCGCGGTCTGAGCGCCGGCCACGCGAAGCTTACCGGGGTTCGCCTTCGCCGCTTCGATGAGGTCCTTCATGGTCTTGTAGGGCGAGTTCGGCTGCACCAGCAGCACCAGCTCCGATTGGATGAAGCCGGCGATCGGCGTGAGCTGGTCCACGACCGAAGGCTGGCCCTGCTGGACGGGAGTAAGAAACACGGGAGAAGCAAGCGTGAGGAGAACGTTCTCGTCGCCCTTCTTACCAAGCACGAAGTTATATGCGTTGGCCCACGAGCCACCCGGCCGGTTCTGCACCGCGACCGGAATGTTGACGATCTTCTCCTCGGTCATGATCTTGACCACGGTGCGCATGATCACGTCGGGCGTACCGCCCGCGCTGGATCCGACTGTGATCTCGACCGGGCCCTTGGGCGCTCTACCCTGGGCGAGCGTCGGCACCGTCGCCGTTGCTGCAACGCACACCGCAACCGCAACAAGCAGTCCGGAGCGAGCGAGACATCTCGCGAGCATGGCATTTCCTCCCTAGTCGTTGTTTGGCGTTACACGCAGGTCGCAAACGTAGGGTCGGCGCGATATTGGGTCAACAGAATTACGCCCGCCGTCGTCTTCAGGCGCCGCTCGACAGGCATAGGGATTTCCTGCACGTTGCCGACCTCGCTTCCAAGAGGGACAGCTACGATGTCCATGCGATCACCAGCCAGACCGTTCGCCCCCGCCGATCTTGAAAGCTTCGTCGCGCGCTGCCTTCGCGCCTGCGGGCTGCCGCCGGCCGATGCCGAGAAGGTCTCTATACTGATGATCAAATCGGACCTCAGAGGGGCAGACGGACACGGAATTTTCCGGCTGCCCCAATACTGCAAACGCATCCGCAGCGGCGGCATCAACGTGCGACCGAACATTCGCGTGATCTCGGAGCGCAAAGGCCAGGCGCTCATCGACGGCGACAACGCCATGGGTCACCTGGTGGTGGCCCGGGCGGCCGAGATCGCCATCGCCAAGGCGCGGGAGGCGGGCGTCGCCTGGGTGGGCGTGCGCGCCAGCAACCATGCGGGCTGCGCGGCGGTCTACGCGAAAATGCCGCTCGCCCACGACATGATCGGGCTCTACATCGCCATGGGCAATGCCAATCATGTGCCGCCCTGGGGCGGAACCGAGATGCTGCTCAGCACCAACCCGATCGCGATCGCGGTTCCATCCGGACGCCGCCCTCCCGTCGTGCTCGACATGGCGACGACGACGGCGGCCTACGGCAAGATCAAGCTTGCGCTACAGCGCGGCGAGCAGATGCCCGTCGGCTGGATGGTTGACCGCAACGGCCGCCCGCTGACCGATCCGGCGCGCGCCAGCGAGGGCTTCCTGCTGCCCATCGGCGGCCCCAAGGGCTACGGCCTTGCGCTGATGTTCGGGCTTCTGGCGGGAACCCTGAACGGTGCAAAGTTCGGCCGCTCGCTCGTCGACTTCAATGCCGATCAGACCACGCCGACCAATACCGGCCAGCTCATGGTGGCCGTCGATGTCGCGGCGTTTATGGACATCGCCACGTTCAAGAGTGAGGTCGATCGTGTGTGGGAGGAGATGAAGTCCTCTCCCACCATGCCGGGCTTCGACGAGGTTCGCCTGCCGGGTGAGCGCTCGTCCGAGATCGAGGCAAAGCGGTCGCGCGCCGGCATCCCGATCGGGCCCGAGCTTGCTCAGCAGCTCAACCGGCTTGCCGAGGAGCTTGGCGTCAAGCCGCTGCAGTGAACGGCACGCACACAGGAGGAGCCCCTTGACTGCTCAACGAACGACGAAGGCCGGCAAACGCTCGGCCGTGCTCAGGCCATCGGAGCGCCCGCGCATCGACCGCGGGGGCGGCGCCAGCACCGTCCAGTTGGTGACGCCGGAGGTCGGGTCGACTTCCGTGCTCAACGGCATCACCAGCTTTGCTCCCGGGGCATCCATTCCGCTGCACAAGCACAATTGCGAGGAGAGCGTGCTGGTGCTCGAAGGCAGGGCGCTGATCGAGGTCGACGGCGAGACGCGCGAACTGACCGCACTCGATACCACCTGGATCGCGGCCGGCGTGCCGCACCGCTTCATCAACGCCTCGGCCACCGATCCCATGCGCATCTTCTGGACCTACGCCTCGATCCACGCGGACCGCACGATCATCGCGACCGGAGAGACGCGGCCGATCATTGCCGAGCACGCCTCGGCGCGGGGCACCTAGTCTAGGATGCGTCAGTGGACCTCCAGTGCCCCCGCGAGTTCGGCGATCGCGCCGGCGATCGGCTCGAACTGAAAGCGCACGGTATGGCGGCCGGCCGGCACCTGAACGGCGCGGAAGAGCACATTCGCCCGCAGGATCTCGACGGGCACCTCGTCCACCGCCGCGGTCCACCAGGGATGCCAGACGTCATTCAGAACGACGAAGCCCGCCCGCTCGGCCAGCACCTCGATTTCGACCAGCGTATTCTCATAGCGCGCGATGCCGACCTGACCACGCGGCGGCCCGATGGCCGCAAGAGGGGGAGGCAACTCCGAGCGCCTGGGCGGGCGCTCGAGCAGTACCGTGCGGGTTGGATCGAACTTGGGCCACGCGCCCGTTTTGATCAGGGCGTCAAAGTCGGCAAGCTTCCAGTCGGCGACGTACATGGCCCGCGGCAGCGCCAGTGGATTTTCGTAAATGAAGGCGTCGGCCGTCCGCGCGATGAGCTTCAAATCGCCGGGACGGAGCCACTTGTCGATGCGCTCGATCGGAATCGGGGTCGCAATGAACCGCAGGCCGAGCAGGTCGGCGAGCAGAGAGCGATAGGAGGGAAACAGCGCCGTGAAGCGGCGTTGGTCCCAGCCGGCGATGGTATCGTCCGCCCCCACGGCATCGCTCACCATGTCGAGCCGCAGGGGATTGTAGCCGAGCACATGGTCAAAGCCGTGAACCAGAGGCGCGTTCGGCCACTCGAACCCGAGCCCGACGAGCTCCACCCGATCGCGGCGGGGGGAGCCCGGCTCCCGCTTGAGCCGCGCCTTGAGCATCGCAATGGTCGGGTTCCTGCACTCGCGGGTTAGAATTTCGTAGCGAGCCGCCGGCAATGCGGTCGACTCGTTGGGGCCGTTGTTGGCGGCCAGATCCGCCGTCATCAGCGCCGTCAATGCGGTCAGCGAAAGCAAGGCGTGGCGCGAAGCGATGCGGCTCACCAACCAAACGGCGGCGGCGGCCAGTGCCATCCAGAGCACTGCCAGCGCGATCGGCTTGGCGGCTTCGGCTAAGTGGCCCACGCGATAGGCCACCGCGGCCGACAGCACCACTACGCCAGCGAGCAGGCAAGCCTCGAGCCAGCGGCGCCGGGACGCTGCCGCGGGCAGCGCCCCATTTACCAGAAGGTGCGCCAGGTAGCCGCCCAGGATGGCCGCCACCGCCCCCAACATGAAAGTAGCATCGGCCGGCCGGCGAAACATCCGCACGCCCGGCACGTGGTCGTAGAGCAGATGGAAGATCGGGCCGTAGCCACCGAGGGCGTAGCCAGCGAGGATGACCGCGGCGATGGTGAAGTAGCGCACCTCACCGTTCCACAGCGCGCCGCGAACGAGCCCGGCGGTCAGGATGAGCAGCACCGGCAGCGCGCCGATGTAAAGCTGGCTCATATTCTGAGACAGCATGAGATCGCGCGCGTCCCATGCCACGCTGTAGGGGCCCCAGTACTCGACGTCGGGATCGAGCGCGCCGTAAAGGTCGCCGACAATCGCTGTGAGCAGCGAGGCCGGATGCAGGGAGCCGCGTACGGCCTCAGCGAATGCGACATCGGGACGGCTTGAGGATTCCACGAACAGCCAGGTCAGCAGCAGCGGTATGGCGGCCACGGCGGCGGCCACCGCCGCCGCCGCAGCGACCGTCGCCAGCAGCCTGGCGGTCGCCGGGAGCGGTGCGCGTTGGGCAATGAGGCGCGCCACCACATAGCCGGCCAGCACATAGGCACCGAGCAGAGCCACCTGGTTCGGCTCAACCAGCATCAGTCCGCCCGCCGAACCTGCCGCTATTCCCCACGACGGGGAGCGCCGATCCAGGGCGCGGGCGAGGAGCCAAAGGGTTATTGCGAACAGAGCGTAGCTCTGGATCTGCCCGATATGCTGCAGGCGCCAGGCCGCCGAGGCTCCGAACGAGAAGGCGAGTGCGCCGACCATGCCGCCCGTGACGTGCCAGCCTCTGTCGCGGAAGAAGAGCAGAATGGCGAGGCCCCCGCAGCCGAGCAGGACGAATACGTAAGCATCGACGACGGCAAAGGTGGGGGATGGGTGAACAAGCGCGATCAAGACGGCGGGGGAGAAAATCAGCGACTGCGGGTCGGCGATCTGTGGAGCGCCGCCGAACACGTTGGGTGCCCAGAACGGCGACTGGCCGGTGTGGAGGGCGTTGGCCAGGAACTGGAGCTGGGCGTAGAAATGCGCCTTCGCATCATACGGAATGGTAAGCCCGCCGAGCAGCCACGGCGCACAGAAGACAAGCCAGGCCAGCAACAACAGGCCGAACGCGGCGACGTCGAGGCGCACGGCGGGCGAGAACGCCATCCGACAGAAAACCCGCTCGGCAAGCAGGCGCCGGATGGCGCGCCCGAGCACCCGAGACTGCTCCATTTGCCCTGGACGTCCCGCGCGCCCGATCCGATAAGCCGGGGCGTTCGCGCGAGATATCGATCCTCCCTGTTCAGGCCCGCAGCGTGTGGCACGCCGAAGCGGCGAATTCCGCCTTGTTGTCAGGGACCTATTTCAGCCTTTTTAAGGCCTAATGCAACCTTGGCGGTGGGCTCCGGCAACCGCCGCCGCGGCGGAAATCAGCGGGCGCCGGCTCGGGCGGCGTCTGCCTTCTTCAGCGCCTCGCGCTCGTTGTGACGGGCGACATGGAAGCGCTGGAAGTTCGGGTCCTGCTCGTAAACCTTGGCGCGAACCCAGGTGAAGATGTCGTAGAACGTGTCGGCCTCGAAGCCAAGCGGCAGACGGGCGACCTCGAGAGGCGGGCCCCACTGGCGGCCGAGGTTGGAGAGGCCGTCCTTGAAGAACACGACGGTTGGCGTGTAGAGCACGCCCCAGCGTTCCGCCAGCCTCTTCTCCGGCAGCCTCGTTCCATCGAAGTCGACGACCTCGCGCGAGCCCCACAGGTTGAGCTGCACGATATGGAAGTTGTCGCGCACGTAGTCGTTAACGAAGCGCTGCGCCAGCACCTCCTTGTGCATGCGGGCGCAGTAGATGCAGCCGCGCTGCTCGAACACCACGGCAAAGCGTTTGCCGGCCAGCTCGGCCTCGGCGTAGTCCTCCTTGAGGTCGAGGAAGGAGTGCACGAACCAGGTCTGCTGGTAGAGGCCGTCTTCGGCAAACACCGGCTCCACGCGCGGCGTCTCGGGCCCCCACGGCGGCGGCAGTGACGGACGCTCGGCAGCCGCTACCTCAGTGACTGCCATCGCGGCAGCGGCGCAAAGCAGGCCACGAATCGCAATCGACAGCATGTCTTCCTCGATCTCCGCGACAGGCATTGTAACCGGGCGCGCCGATGCTGCGAACAAGACCTTACAACAGGGTCCAAAGGAAGCGCATGGCGATGACCATCAGAAAGGTGGCGAACGCCAGTTCGAGGTGGCGTCGGGGGAGCCCGTGCGCCAGGCGCACGCCCCACGGCGCCGCGAACACGCTGGCGGGGACGATGACGAGGGTGCCGAGGAACGACACGTAGCCGAGGGAGCCGGGCGGCAGGCCCGCGGCACCCCATCCGGCCCATACGAAGCCCAGGGCACCGGGTATCGCGATGAGCGGCCCGGCGCCGGAAGAGGTCGAGACGGCCTGCAGGATGGAGCGGCCGTAGAGGGTCATCAGCATGGAGATGAGGGCGCCGCCGCCGGTGCTCATGAGCGTGGAAAGGAAACCGACGACGGCGAGGTAGGCTTCCACCAGCGGACTCTTTGGGATGTCCTTGCCAAGGCGCCAGTCGTCGCGGCCGAGATACAGCCGAAGCGCCAGCAATGAGCCGGCGATGATCCAGATCAGCTTGAGCGCAGTGCCCGAGGCATAGCCCGCAACGATGATGCCGAGCGCAACGCCGGCGAGGATCGGCAGTCGGTAGCGGCGCACGAATTTGAGATCGACCGATCCGCGGGCGCGGTGGGCCGCAAACGAGCGCATGGTGGTCGGCACCATGACGGCGAGCGAAGTGCCGACCGCCAGGTGCATACGGGCCGCCTCCTCGACGCCAAGGGCGCCGAATACCTCGTAGAGGACCGGCGCCAGCATGCCGCCACCGCCGATACCGAGCAGCCCCGCCAGAAACCCGGTGACGAGGCCGGCCATGGCGAGCGCCAGGGCGAGAAGCACGAGCTCGTAGAGCGGGAGGCTGTCCAAGCAGATCTTTTCTCACAGTGGCATGGGGTCAGAGCGGCGAGCCCGACCCCATCTCTCGCTCGCCCGTATAGCGCTCACTGCGCGGCCGCCGCCAGCTCCGCCGGCTCGACCTTGCAGGCGCAGAACTTGAACTCGGGGATCTTGCCGATGGGATCGAGCTGCGGGTTGGTGAGCAGGTTGGCTGCGGCCTCGGCAAAGCAGAAGGGTAGGAAGACCATGCCCTCGGCGACGTCGCGGTCAGCCCGCGCCTTGAGAATGACCTCACCGCGTCGGGTGGCCACCTTAATGAAGTCGCCGGGTGCGATCCTCAGCCGCTCCATCTCGCGCGGGTTGAGCCCCGCCACCGCCTCCGGCTCCAACATATCGAGATTGGCGGCACGCCGGGTCATGGAACCCGTATGCCAGTGCTCAAGGAGACGCCCGGTGGTCAACACCAGCGGGAACTCAGCATCGGGCAGCTCGTCGGGGGGAAGCAGATCGGCCGGCACGATCTTGGCGCGGCCCGAGGTGGTCGGAAACGAGTTCGCGAAGATGATCTCGTTGCCGGGCTTGTCGGGGGCATCGCACGGGTAGGTGACGGCGTCCTCGGCCATCAGCCGCTCCCAGGTGATGTTGTTGAGCGAGGGCATCATCTTCGCCATCTCAGCGAACACCTCGCTTACGTGGCGGTAGTTCCAGCCGAGCCCGATGCGCTGCGCGATCTCCTGGATGAGTTCCCAATCCTGTCGGGCCTCGCCCGGCAGCGGCACCACCGGACGCGAAATCTGGATTTGACGGTTGGTGTTGGTGAACGTGCCCCATTTCTCCGCGTGTGCGGAAGCCGGCAGGATGACATCGGCATGCCAGGCGGTCTCGGTCAGGAACAAATCCTGCACGACGAGGTGCTCCAGGTGCGCCAGCGCCTCGCGCGCGTGCTGCACGTCGGGGTCCGACATCGCCGGGTTCTCGCCCAGGATATACATGCCCTTGATCACGCCGTCGCGAATGGCGTGCATGATCTCGACGACGGTGAGCCCGCGCTTGGGATCCAGGCTGGTGCCCCAGAGCTCCTCGTATCGCTTGCGGACCTCGGCATTCTCCACCGACAGGTAGTCGGGAAACACCATTGGAATGAGTCCGGCATCGGAGGCGCCCTGCACGTTGTTTTGGCCCCGCAGCGGGTGCAGGCCCGTGCCCGGGCGGCCGACGTGACCGGTAACCAGGGCGAGCGCGATGAGGCAGCGGGCGTTGTCGGTGCCGTGGGTGTGCTGGGAGATGCCCATGCCCCAAAAAATAATGGAGCGCTCCGAGCGCGCGTAGAGGCGAGCCACCTCTCGGATCGTGTCGGCAGAGATGCCGCACACGGGTTCCATTTTCTCCGGCGAAAAGTCCTTGATCTTCGCCTTCAGCGCCTCGAATCCCTCCGTGTGCGCCTGCACGTACTGGATATCGACAAGACCCTCCTCGATGATCACGTGCAGCATCGCATTGAGCAGCGCCACGTCACGTCCTGGCTTGAACTGCAAAACGTGGGAGGCGTAGCGTGCAAGGCCCTGGGCGTGGCCGCGTGGATCGGCGACGATCAGTTTCGCCCCGCGCTTGGCCGCGTTCTTCAGGAAGGTGGCGGCGACGGGATGGTTCTCGGTCGGGCGCGCGCCGATGACGAGGATGCAATCGGCGTCCTTGGCGGCGGTGAACGGCGCGGTGACGGCGCCCGAGTTGAGGCCTTCCATCAGGGCGGCGACCGAGGAGGCATGGCAAAGCCGGGTGCAATGGTCGACGTTGTTGGTGTGGAACCCCTGGCGGATCAGCTTCTGGAAGAGATAGGCCTCCTCGTTGGAGCCCTTGGCCGAGCCGAATCCGGCAAGCGCCCTGCCGCCGTCGCGGTCATAGATCCTCTTCAGCCCGCCAGCGGCGCGGTCCAACGCCTCCTCCCAGCTCGCCTCGCGGAAGTACTTATCGACCTCGTCGCGGCGGATCTGGAGGTTGGCGTCCTTGGCGACGCCGTCGCGACGGATCAGCGGCTTCAACAGGCGGTCGGGGTGGTGGATGTAGTCGAAGCCGAAGCGGCCCTTGACGCACAGCCGGTTCTCGTTGGCCGGGCCGTTGCGGCCATCGACATAAAGGACTCTGTTGTCCTTGACGTGCACGGTCGTCTGACAGCCGACGCCACAGTAGGGGCAGAGCGTGTTGACCGATTTCTCTTCGAAGGCGACACGCCTGCCCCGACTGTCGAGCAGGTTCGCCTCCATCAGCGCGCCGGTGGGGCAGGCCTGCACGCACTCGCCGCAGGCCACGCACGTTGACTCGCCCATGCCCTTGTCGAAGTCGAACACGACCTTGGCGCCGTGACCGCGATAGGCCATGCCGATCACGTCGTTCATCTGCACCTCGCGGCAGGCGCGCACGCACAGGCCGCAGTTGATGCAAGCATCGAGGTTGACGGCAATGGCGGCATGGGAGCTGTCCGGGCCGGGGCGCTCGCCCCTGGGCAGCCGGCTCACCGGCCGGATACCCATGGCATCGACCCAATTCCAGAATTTCGATCTGGGATCGTGGCTCTCCTCGCGTGCCGGCTGGTCGGCGAGCAACAGCTCGAACACCATTTCGCGCGATTTCCGCGCCCGCTCGGAGGCGGTCTTCACCTTCATGCCGGCAGCGGCCTTGCGCTGGCAGGAGGCGGCGAGCACCCGCTCGCCCTCGATCTCCACCATGCAGGCACGGCAGTTGCCGTCGGCGCGGTAGCCGGGTGCCGGATGCCAGCACAGGTGTGGGATGCTGACACCGTACCGCTCGGCCACCTGCCAGATGGTCTCGCCGGGCTCGGCTTCGACCGTCCTGCCGTCGAGCTCGAACGTGATCTTGTCGGTCATGATCGCTCCTCGCGGTCCGCCATCACCGCAAGTCCTCCGGAAAATACTTGAACAGGCAGCGTACCGGATTGGGCGCGGCCTGCCCGAGCCCGCAGATCGACGCATCGGCCATCACCTGTCCCAAGTCGGCGTGGAGGCGCTCATCCCAATCTCCCTTGCGCATCAGCGCCACCGCCTTCTCGGTACCGTTGCGGCACGGCGTGCATTGGCCACAGCTCTCGTCCTCGAAGAACTCCATGAGGTTCAAGGCGACATCCCTGATGTTGTCCTTGTGCGAGAGGATCACAACCGCGTGGCTGCCGACGAAGCAGCCGTGCTTTTCGAGCTGGCCGAAGTCGAGGGGGATGTCGGCCATGTGGGCCGGCAGAATACCGCCGGAAGCGCCGCCGGGCAGGTAGCCCTTGAAGTGGTGGCCCTCTGCCATGCCGCCGCACAGCTCGATCAGCTCGCGCGCCGTTGTTCCGGCGGGGGCCAGCACGACGCCCGGGTTCCGGACGCGGCCCGACACCGAGTAGGAGCGCAGCCCCGTGGCGCCGTTCTTGCCCTGGCCGGCGAACCAGGCCGCGCCCTTCTCCAGGATCACCGGCACCCAGTAGAGCGTCTCGACGTTATTGACGAGGGTCGGGCGGCCGAAGATGCCGACCTGGGCGACGTATGGCGGCCGGTGGCGGGGGTAGCCGCGCTTGCCCTCGATCGACTCGATCATCGCGCTTTCCTCACCGCAGATGTAGGCGCCGGCGCCGCGGCGAAGGTGCAGCTTGGTGTGACGGGCAAGGCCGGCCTTCTCGACGGCCGCCATCTCCCTGGCGAGAATTCTGAGAATGGCGGGGTATTCGTCACGCATATAGACGAACACCTCGACCGCCTCGACCGCCCACGCCGCGATCAACATGCCCTCCAGGAAGCGGTGCGGCTCGCGCTCCAGATAGTGGCGGTCCTTGAACGTGCCTGGCTCGCCTTCATCGCCGTTGACGGCCATCAGCCGCGGCCCCTTCTCGGCGCGCACGAGGCTCCACTTGCGACCGGTCGGAAAGCCGGCGCCGCCGAGGCCCCGCAGGCCACCATCGGACAACGCGGCGATGACGTCCTCGACCTTGCGGGCTCCGGAGAGGCAGGCCTCGAGCATCTGGTAGCCGGCGGCGGCGCGATAGGCCGCCAGACCCTGATAGGCTGGAAGTTCGGGCTCTGTCTCCCCGGCAAGGGCGAGCGCCTTCACCTTCTCGACCGTGGCATGATCCACATGGCGGTGCCCGACCTCGACGGCGGGCGCAGTGTGACATGAGCCGATGCAGGGTGCGCGGACGATGCGCGTGTCGGCAATGCCTTCGCGCTCGAGCGCCGCACGCAGGGCGTTGGCACCGGCCAGCATGCAGGAAAGCGAATCGCACACACGAACGGTCACCCGGGGTGGGCGCGGCTCGCCGTCGGCGACGACGTCGAAGTGAGCATAGAAGGTGGCGACTTCGTAGACCTCGGCCATCGGCAAGCGCAACAGCTCGGCAAGCCCGTGCAGCAGTCCGGCCGGCAGGCAGCGCTCGGCATCCTGGATTTTGTGCAGGTACTCGATCAGCAACGCGCGCTCGTAGGGAGGTGGGCCCACCAGGGCGCGGACACGCTCGACCTCCTCCTGCCGCAGGACGCGGCCCTTGGGGTAGAGCGGCGCCCTGCGCCGCCCGGAGCCCGGATGGATGGGCCGCTCGCCGCCTCGGCCCCTGCCCGTTCCATGCCTAATGTCGTTCATGCCTGCCGCCTCCCAGCGCAGCGCGCATGGTCTCGCCGACGCGGCTCGCGTTCGGCGCGATGGTGACCCCCGCCTCCCGCAGCGCGGCGATCTTCTGCGCTGCCGTTCCCGAGCCCATGCTTGCGAAAGCTCCGGCGTGTCCCATGCGCCGTTCGACCGGCGCGTGACGACCCGCCACCAGGGCAACGATCGGCTTGGCGGGCCTCCTGTTGGCGATCATATCCGCAAGCTGCTCCTCCTCCACGCCGCCGATCTCGCCCACCACGATGACGCCCCGCGTTTCATCGTCGGCCAGGAACAGCTCCACGCACGTTTTTAGGTCGAGGCCGTGCACGGGATCGCCGCCCACGCCGACCGTCGTCGACTGGCCGAGGCCGAGCCGCGTCGTCTGCGCCACGATCTCGCTTGTCAGCGACGCCGAGCGGGAGGCTATGCCGATAGAGCCTCGCCTCGCATGCACGGTGCTCATGACCCCGACCTGTGCCACGCCCGGCGCCAGGACTCCCTGCGAGTTGGGACCGACGAGGCGAGTGGCAGAGCCCTCCAGCGCCTGCTTGACGCGCACCATGTCCAGCACCGGCACGCGCTCGGTGACACAGACGACGAGCGGCACCTCGGCCTCGATGGCCTCGAGCATGGCGTCCGCGGCGCGCTCGGGCGGGACGAAAATCAGGCTGGCGTTGGCGCCGGTCTCGGCAACCGCCGCCTTGACCGTGTCGAACATCGGAAGATCGAGATGACGCGTCCTCCCCTTCCCCGGCGTCACGCCGCCGACGACACGGGTGCCGTAGGCGAGCATGCGGGCGGTGTGAAAACTGCCGGCACGTCCGGTCATGCCCTGGCAGATGACGCGCGTGTGGGCGTCGAGCAGAATGGCCATCAGTGCGCCTCCCCGGCGGCCAGTCTCACGGCAGTCTGCGCCGCCTCCCAGGCATCCTTGCAGGCGATGTGGCGGACGCCGGTATTGGCTAGCACAGTGCGGGCGAAGTCGGCGTTGTTGCCGGCCATGCAGATGACCAACGGGAGCCGGCGTTCCGCCTTGCGCATGGCGATGCCGATGCCTTCCGCCACGGTATCGCAGCGCTGCATGCCGCCGCCATGAATATTGACCAGCACGGATCGCGCGTTGCGGTTGGCCAGGATCATGCGCAGGCCGTGGGCGATGTCGAGGCTCGTAGCCGTGGTGCGAATGTCCATGAAGTTGGCCGGCGTGCCGCCCGCATCGCAGATGAGATCGAGAGTGGCGAGAGCTAGTCCGGCGCCGTTCACCACCATGCCAACACTGCCCTCCATCCGCAGATAGTTGATATGATGACGCTGGGCCTCCTGCTCGGCGGGCCCGCGCTCCTCGCCCTCCAAGTAGTCGCGCAGTTGGGCCAGCCCTGGCTGGCGGTGAAGGGCGTTGTCATCGATGGCGAGCTTGGCATCGAGCGCGGTCAGGCGGCCGTCCGCCTCGAGCGCCAGCGGATTGACCTCGAGCACGAGGGCGTCGAGCCTGACAAACGTGTCGGCAAGCGCCCGCAACAGGTTGGCGGCAGTCTCAGCCGCGGCGCCGGCGAGGCCGATGTGCCGCGCCATGCCGTCGAAGTCTCCGCTAACCGTGCTGCTAGCGATGGTGAGCACGGCACGCCGGATGAGGGCGTGGTCACGCGCAGCCCGCTGCTCGATGTCGTCCCCGCCGCGATCGCTGGCGAGCAGCACGATGCGGCCAATGGCGCGATCGAGCGCCACCGCGGCATAGAGGTGGCGCGCGTCTTCGATTGCCTCCTCCACGTAGACCAGCTTGACGACGGAGCCACGCGGGCCGGTCTGCGAGGTAACGAGCCGCCTGCCGATCAGGGCCTCGGCGGCGGCGCGAACCTCAGCCGGGCTCGACGCCAAGACAACGCCGCCGTGGGCGGCGCGGTCGCCGCCAAGGATCTGCGCCTTCACGGCGAAGCGCCGGCAGCCGAGTTCGCGCGCGGCGGCCTCCGCCGCGGAGCCTGAATCAACGACCTTGCCGCGCGGAACGGCAATCCCCGAGCGTGCCAGAAGCTCCTTGGCCTGAAACTCGTAAAGGTGCATGGGCGTCGGTCCGGCTGCTTGCCTGGTATACCATATGCCAAGCGGCCGCGACAGAGGTTCGCCGCGAGATTCCGGGCGCGACGCGCGGGCGTGCGCCCGGCAACGGCACTGCCGGCGCTCTTAGGCGCCTCAATAACCGAGATAGGCCTCAAGCGGCCCCTTGGGCAGCGGAATGAGGAACCACTTCTCGAACAGGACGAAGAGGGCGATCGACACGCCGGCACCGACCGGCAATGCCTTGTGAAGACCGTAGCGCCCGAAATACATCATGAAAAGAATGATGAAGAGGGCCGACGAGACGTAGATCCCGATGAAGCCAATGGCAGCGACGAAGGCGCCGAGCGGAACGAGAACGGCGAACACCTTGGCGAGCGAGGAGCGCGTGACGAAGGCCTTGTCCGAAGCCTCCCGGTCGGCAATCGCCCGCACCAGATTGACCAGGCTTGCGCCGGCGAGGATCACGGCGACGTAAAAGGGGAAGAAGCCGGCGGCGGGGCCGACGCCCTCCTGCCAGGAGAAGCCGAGGCGCACGCAGTCGGCGATGACGAGCAAGGCGGCGCCCAAGAAGACAACCGCCAAAACGATATCCATCGCCCGGTTCGAGACGACCTTGGGACTGCCGGCGTTCTGTTCTTGCTGGTGCATGGCTCTGCTATCGGGTCAAGGGCGGCCGGCACCTTCGGCAAGTCCCGGCCGCCTTCTCCTGTTGCTACTTGCTGGCGAGGAAGCCTGCTTCCTTCATCAGGTCCTCGTGCAGCTTGGCCGCATTGGCCACCCACTTGACGTACTGGTCGCCGGTCATAAACGTCTGGTTGAAGGCGCCCTTCTCCATGAACTCCTTCCAGTCGGGCGTCTCCCTGACCTTCTTGAACAGGTCGACGTAGAAGTCGACCACGTCCTTGCCGACTCCAGGCGACATGAAGATGCCGCGCAGCATTTGATACTCAACGTTCACCCCCGATTCCTTGCAGGTCGGGATGTCGCTCCAGGCCATCTTGTCGGTCACCTTGGCCTTGTAGGTGCTGCGCTGGCCGTCAAAAATGCAGAGCGGCCGCAGCTTGTCGGCGCGCCAATGGGCAACGGCCTCGATCGGATTGTTGACCGTGGAGTCGACGTGCCCACCGACGAGCTGGACGGCCACGTCACCGCCGCCCTTGAACGGCACGTAGGTGAAAGTCTTGGGCTTGGTCACGCGCTCGAGCGCCGCGGTGATGATCTGGTCCTCCTGCTTGGAGCCGGTACCCGCCATCTTGAACTGCTTGTCGGCGCCCTTCTTGACGGCTTCGATGTAGTCCTTCGCCGTCTTGTAGGGAGAATCGGCGTTCACCCAGAGCACGAACTGGTCGAGCGCCAGCATGGCGACCGGGGTGAAGTCCTTGTAGGAGAACGGCGTGCCGGTCGCCAACGGCGTGGTGAACAGGTTCGACAGCGTGATGATGATCTTGTGTGAATCGCCCGGGCTTCCCTTCACGTCGAGAAAGCCCTCCGCGCCGGCGCCGCCCGACTTGTTGACGACGACGAACGGCTGCTTCATCAGATTGTGCTTAGCCGTCACGCCCTGGATGAAGCGCGCCATCTGATCGGCGCCGCCGCCGGTGCCGGCCGGGATCACGAAGGTGACCGGCTTGGTCGGCTCCCACGCCTGCGCCGCAGTTCCGGCGGCCATCGCCGCTGCCGCCACCAGGCAGCCGCCCAGCACTCCCGACGGACGCAGGTGACGATACCGTCCCTTGTAGGTCATGGCTTTCCTCCTCTCACACATTCATTGTTTGCACTGGGGGCTCGGTTAGCTCCCCGCCGGTATGGCTTGGATCTGCTGGCTCGTTTTCTCCTTTCGTCGCTGGCGCTTTCGATGCGGAATTCAACTGCCGGTCTTGGCGACGGGAGCGCCCTGCATCATGCGCACAATGGCACCGACCGCCGGCCAAAGCAAAAGCAAAACCCCAAGGCCCATGATGCCGCCTACCAGCCAATTGGACCAGAAGATCGAGATATCGCCCTGCGAGAGCAGCATCGACTGACGGAAGGCGCTCTCCGCCTGGTCGCCGAGCACCAGCGCCAGAACGAGCGGCGCGGCAGGATAGCCGAGCTTGGACATGGCATAGCCCAGGATGCCGAACAGCACCATGAGGATGATCTCGAAGTAGGCATTGTGAACCGTATAAGCGCCGACGGCGCAAACGACGAGAATGATCGGGGCGATGACGCTGAAGGGAACGCGCAGGATGGCGGCAAACAGCGGCACAAAGGTCAGTACCACGATCAGTCCGGCGACGTTGCCGAGGTACATGGAAGCGATCAAGCCCCACACGAATTCCTTCTGCTCGACGAACAGCAGCGGGCCGGGCTGGAGACCCCAGATGAGCAGGCCGCCGAGCAGGACGGCCGCTGTCGGAGAGCCGGGCACGCCGAGCGTCAACATCGGCAGCAGCGCCGTCGTGCCGGCGGCGTGGGCTGCCGTTTCCGGCGCCACGACGCCTTCGATCTCGCCCTTGCCGAACCTGTCGCCGTTCTTCGAGAAGCGGCGCGCCAGTGCGTAGCTCATGAACGAGGCTGGGGTGGCGCCGCCCGGCTTGATGCCCATCCAGCAGCCGATCAGCGTGCCGCGCAAGGCGGTGGCCCAGTACTTGCCGAGCTTGGCCCACGTCTCGAGCACGATCGCCGGGTTGATGCGCGCGCTGGCCCCGCGGAAGGAGAGCCCCTGCTCCATCGAGACCAAGATCTCGGCGATGCCAAACAGACCGATCACCGCGATCAGGAAGTCGAAGCCGCGCAGCAGCTCGGTTGATCCGTAGGTCATGCGAAGCTGGCCGGTGACAATGTCGAGCCCCACGGAGGCCATGGCGAAACCCAAACACATCGAAGCCAGGCTCTTGAACGGTGAGTGCCGCCCGATGCCGATGAAGCTCGCGAAGGTAAGGAACTGAACGGCGAAGAACTCCGGCGGCCCGAAGCTCAAGGCGAAGCGGGCGACAAGCGGCGCGAAAAAGGTAATGACGACGACCGCCAGCAGCGCGCCCACGAAAGAGGACGTGAACGCCGCCGTCAGCGCCTCGCCGGCGCGGCCCTGCTGCGCCAACGGGTGGCCGTCGAAGGTGGTGGCCACAGACCACGGCTCGCCCGGAATGTTAAACAGGATCGAGGTGATCGCGCCGCCGAAGAGCGCTCCCCAGTAGATGCAGGAGAGCATGATGATCGCCGAGGTCGGCGGCATGTAGAAGGTCAGCGGCAGCAGGATCGCCACGCCGTTGGCACCGCCGAGGCCGGGCAGAACACCGATCAGCACGCCGAGCAGAATGCCGACGAGCATGAGAAGAACGTTGTAGCCGCTGAGCGCAACCCGGAAACCCTCAAGCAGCGAGCTCAGTTCTTCCATCGACGCATTTCCTCCCCGCCGGACACCTCAGCTCGCGTCACGCCCGACATCGACGGGCATGCTGCCGCCTGGCGTCAAACGCGCAGCCCTCGTGCAGGGGCTCAGGCCTGCACCTGAGGACCGATAGTTTGTGGTATACCATATGCATAATCCCAGTCGTCCGCCAAGCCGCAACTCCTGCCGGCTGCCAGCCGCTGGAGCCCTCCCTTGCCGGTGCCGCGACCTCTGGTGTATGGTATACCAGAAACCAGAACAGTCCCGTCGCAATCGAAGCACAGCCCCTGGCGCACCGCAATCAGCCCTATGGCCAGCCTGGTCCTCAACGTCGCTCCGATTGAAGAGGGCTTCAGCCTCAAGGCGCGCATCTACGAGGCGCTGAAGTCCGCCATCGTGCGCATGAACATCTACGATAACGATGCTGAGCTGAGGCTCGATGAACGCGCCCTTTCCCAGCAGTTCGGCATATCGCGCACGCCGCTGCGGGAGGCCCTCGCCCAGCTCGACCAGGAGGGGCTCGTCAGGATCGTACCGCGCCGCGGCATCTACATCGTTCGCAAGACCAAGGCCGAGATCCTCGAGATGATCACGGTGTGGGCGGGCCTTGAGGGTATGGCCGCGCGGCTCGTAACCCACGTGGCTAGCGATAAGGAGATTGCCGAGCTCAGGCAGCTGCACGAGAACTTCTTCAGCGCGGAGGAGATCCGCGAGCATCTCGGCGAATACTCCGACGCCAACATCCGGTTCCACCAGGCCATCATCCGCATGAGCAAGTGCAAGCTCATCGCCACCATCACCGATGGCCTCTTCATGCACGTGCGCGCCATCCGCCAGCGGACGATCTTCGAGCGGGACCGGGCGAGGCGGTCCCTCGTCGACCACATGAACATCATCGAGGCCCTCGAGGGACGAAAGACCGAGCGCGCCCAGCGGCTGGTGGTCGAGCACACGCTGCGACTGCGCGATCACGTGGAGCAGCACGTCGACTTGCCATAGTGCGCGCCGTTGGAGAAAGCGCACAGCCACGAAGGGTCGGTTGGGTGAATGAAGCGAGTGCGGGGCGTGGCCTGGCCGACCCCGAGCCGAGACGAACGAGCGGGTACGGAGACGGATCGAAGGAGGGAGCGAAATGTCCGCGGCAGATCAGAGCAGTGAGGCGAAGACGGCGGCCGGCGAGCAGCTGACGGACGGCTTTCACCTCGTCATCGATGCGCTCAAGCTCAACGGCATCAACACCATCTACGGGGTGCCCGGCATCCCGATCACCGATCTCGGCCGCTTTGCGCAGGCGGCCGGCATGCGCGTCATCTCGTTCCGCCACGAGCAGAGCGCCGGCTATGCCGCCTCCATCGCAGGCTACCTCACGCGCAAGCCCGGCGTCTGTCTCACCGTCTCAGCGCCGGGGTTCCTCAACGGGCTCACCGCTCTCGCCAATGCAACGACCAACTGCTTTCCGATGATCCAGATCTCGGGCTCCTCCGAACGCGAGATCGTCGACCTGCAGCAGGGCGACTACGAGGAGATGGACCAGCTCGCCATCGCCAGACCGCTGTGCAAGGCCGCCTTCCGCATCCTGCACGCGCAGGATATCGGCATCGGCGTGGCGCGCGCCATCCGTGCCGCACTTTCGGGGCGTCCCGGCGGCGTCTACCTCGACCTGCCGGCCAAGCTGCTTTCCCAGGTGATGGGCGCGGAGGCGGGCCGGAAGTCGCTGGTCAAGGTAATCGATCCGGCGCCAGCGCAGCTCCCGCACCCGGAGGCGGTCAAGCGCGCCCTCGACATTCTGAGGACGGCGAAGCGGCCGCTCATCATTCTGGGCAAAGGTGCCGCCTACGCGCAGGCCGACGACATCATCCGCGCGTTCGTCGAGAAGAGCGGCATTCCGTTCCTGCCGATGAGCATGGCCAAGGGCATCCTTCCCGACACACATCCCCAATGTGCAGGCGCGGCGCGATCGCTGGTGCTGCAGAATTCCGATGTCGTTGTGCTGATCGGTGCGCGTCTCAACTGGCTTCTCTCCCACGGCAAGGGCAAGACGTGGGGCGAGCCCTACTCCAAGACGTTCATCCAGATCGACATCGAGCCCAAGGAGATGGACTCCAACGTCGCCATCTCCGCTCCCCTGGTCGGGGACATCGCTTCCTGCGTATCGGCGCTCACCGACGGCATGGGCGCCAAGTGGTCGGCGCCGCCCGCCGACTGGATCGGCACCGTCAAGGCGAAGAAGGAGGAGAACATCGCCAAGATGGCGCCGCGGCTCATGAAGAACACGGCGCCGATGGACTTCCACAGCGCGCTCGGCGCCTTGCGCACCATCGTCAAGGAACGGCCCGACGCCATCCTCGTCAACGAAGGCGCCAACACGCTCGATCTCGCCCGCGGTGTCATTGACATGTATCAGCCGCGCAAGCGGCTCGACGTCGGCACCTGGGGCGTGATGGGCATCGGTATGGGCTTTTCCATCGCCGCCGCGATCGAGACGGGCAAGCCCGTGCTCGCCGTCGTCGGCGACAGCGCCTTCGGCTTTTCCGGCATGGAGGTGGAGACCATCTGCCGCTACAAATTGCCGGTCTGCATCGTCGTCTTCAACAACGACGGCATCTATCGCGGCACCGACATCAACCCATCCGGCGGCGCCGATCCCGCCACCACCGTGTTCGTCAAGGGCTCACGCTACGACAAGATGATGGAGGCCTTTGGCGGCGCCGGCGCCCACGTGACGACGCCGGATGAGCTCAAACGTGCCGTCAACGCGGCCCTGGACTCTGGCAGACCCACCCTCATCAACGCGGTGATCGACCCGGCGGCAGGCAGCGAGAGCGGCCGCATCGGCAATCTCAACCCGCAAAGCGTGTTGAAAAAGAAGTGACGGAGCGTGCAATGAAAGCGCTGGAAGGTGTCAGAATTCTCGATATGAGCCACGTGCAGGCCGGGCCGACGTGCACGCAGCTGCTTGCTTGGTTCGGCGCTGACGTGATCAAGGTGGAGCGCCCGGGCACCGGAGACATCACCCGCGGCCAGCTCCGGGACATCCCCAACGTGGACAGCCTCTATTTCACCATGCTGAACCACAACAAGCGGTCGATCACGCTCGACACTAAGAACCCGAAGGGCAAGGAGGTGCTGGAGCGGTTGATCAAGGTCTGCGACGTGCTGGTGGAGAACTTCGGCCCCGGCGTGCTCGACCGCATGGGCTACACCTGGGAACGCATCAGGGAGCTCAACCCGCGCATGATCTATGCCTCGATCAAAGGCTTCGGACCTGGGCCTTACGAGGACTGCAAGGTGTATGAGAACGTGGCGCAATGCACCGGCGGGGCCGCCTCCACCACCGGCTTCCGCGACGGGCCGCCGCTCGTCACCGGCGCGCAGATCGGCGACTCCGGCACCGGCCTGCACCTCGCCATCGGCATCATCGCCGCCCTCTATCAGCGCACCAAGACCGGCCGGGGCCAGCGCGTTACCTGCGCTATGCAGGACGGCGTGCTGAACCTGTGCCGCGTCAAGATGCGCGACCAGCAGCGGCTCAAGCACGGCCCGCTCACGGAATACAGCCAGTACGGCGAGGGCATTCCGTTCGGCGACACCGTGCCGCGCGCCGGCAACGATTCCGGTGGCGGCCAGCCCGGGCGCATCCTCAAGTGCAAGGGTTGGGAGACAGACCCCAACGCCTACATCTACTTCATCACCCAGGCGCCGGTCTGGGAAGCGATCTGCGATGTCATCGGGGAGCCGGGCTGGAAGACGCACCCGGACTACGCCACGCCCCCCGCGCGGCTGCCGCGCTTGAACGAGATCTTCGCGCGCATCGAGAAGTGGACGATGACCAAGACCAAGTTCGAGGCCATGGAGATCCTCAACAAGTACGACATCCCCTGCGGTCCAATCCTGTCCATGAAGGAGCTCAGCGAGGACAAGTCGCTCTATGCCACCGGTACAATGGTGGAAGTCGATCATCCGACACGCGGCAAGTACCTCTCCGTCGGCAACCCGATCAAGCTGTCGGAAAGCCCGAGCGAGGTCAAACGCTCTCCGCTCCTCGGCGAGCACACCATCGAGATCCTGAAGGACGTACTTGGCTACAGCGCCGAGGAGATCGCTGCCATCCGCGCCGCCGGTGCAACCGAGCCGCCCAAAAAGGCTGCCGCCGAGTAGCAGAGCGTCACGCGCCCTGCCCGATGCAGCGGCGATTCCAAAAGAGGGTCACGGAGGAGTAGTTCGATGCGCATCGTCGTCCACGGACAGGACGCGTTCGGCAAGGCCGTGTTGGAGAAACTGCTCGAGCGCAAGGAGAACGTCGTCGCCGTGTTCTGCGCGCCCGACAAGGCGGGCAAGGCGGAAGATCCGCTCAAGGTTTTCGCGCGCGAGAAGAAGCTGCCCGTCCACCAGCCGACGAGCTGGAAGACGCCGGAAGCGCTCGAGCTCATGAAGTCGTACCAGCCTGATCTTTGCGTGATGGCCTACGTCACGCTGTTCGTGCCGCAGCCGGTACTCGACGCACCCAAGCTTGGCACCATCCAGTACCACCCTTCGCTGCTGCCGCTACATCGCGGCCCCTCTTCGATTAACTGGCCGATCGCCATGGGGAAGACGGAGACTGGCCTCACCATCTTCTGGCCCGACGAGGGGCTCGATGAGGGCCCGATCCTGCTGCAGAAGAAGGTGACCATCGGTCCGGACGAAACGCTCGGCGATGTCTACTTCAAGAAGCTGTTCCCGCTCGGCGTCGAGGCGATGATGGAGGCGGTCGACCTCGTGCGCGCAGGCAAGGCGCCAAAGATCCCGCAGGATCACTCCAAGAAGACTTACGAGAGCTGGTTCAAGAAGGAAATCGCCGAGATCGACTGGAGAAAACCGGTCGACGAGGTCTACAACCTCATCCGCGCCTCCAATCCGGCTCCCGGCGCCTGGAGCACGATCAAGGGCAGCAAGCTCGATATCTTCGACTCTGCCAAGCGCCCGGGCGGCGGCACGCCGGGCGAGATCGTGTCGATCGGGGCGGATGGCTTCGAGGTTGCCGCCCAGGGCGGGCGCATTCTCGTGAAGCGGGTGCGCGTACCCGGTGCTCAGAAGGTGCCGGCGGCCGAATATGCGGCGTCTACCGGCCTCAAGGTCGGCGACAGGTTCGATCCGCCGACGCCGAAGGCCGCGGCGTCCAGCAAGAAGTGATCAGGGGGGGCAAGCGATGACCGTGAGGTCCGACATCGAGATCGCGCGCGAAGCAAAGATGAAGCCGATCACGGAGGTCGGCAACAAGATCGGCATCCCGAACGAGGCAATCCTCAACTACGGCCCTTGGAAGGGCAAGGTGTCCTTCGCCTTCATCGACTCGCTGCGGAAGAACAAGGACGGCAAGCTGATCCTGGTCACGGCCATCACGCCGACCCCGGCCGGCGAGGGCAAGACGACGACGACGGTGGGCCTGGGCGACGGTCTCAACCGGCTCGGCAAGCGGGCGATCAGCTGCCTGCGCGAACCCTCGCTCGGGCCCTGCTTCGGCGTCAAGGGCGGGGCGGCCGGCGGCGGCCACTCGCAGGTGGTGCCCATGGAGGACATCAACCTCCATTTCACCGGCGATTTCCACGCCATCACCTCGGCCAACAACCTGCTGGCCGCGATGATCGACAATCACATCTACTGGGGCAACAGTCTCGGCATCGATCCGCGACGGGTTACCTGGCGGCGCGTGCTCGACATGAACGACCGGGCGTTGCGCTCCATCGTCAATTCGCTGGGCGGAGTGGCCAACGGCTTTCCGCGCGAGGACGGTTTCGACATCACGGTAGCCTCCGAGGTCATGGCGATCTTTTGTCTCGCCACCGACCTGAAAGACCTCGAGCGGCGGATCGGCAACATCGTCGTCGGCTACACTCGCGACCGCAAGCCGGTACGCGCGCGCGACCTCAAGGCCGACGGTGCCATGACGGTGCTGCTCAAGGACGCGCTGATGCCGAACCTGGTGCAGACGCTCGAGAACAATCCGGTGTTCATCCATGGCGGGCCGTTCGCCAACATCGCCCACGGCTGCAACTCGGTGCTTGCCACCACCACTGCGCTCAAGCTCGCCGACTACGTGGTGACCGAAGCCGGCTTCGGAGCGGACCTCGGGGCCGAGAAGTTTTTCGATATCAAGTGCCGCAAGGCCGGCCTCAACCCGGCAGCAGCGGTGGTCGTTGCCACCGTGCGCGCGCTCAAGATGCACGGCGGCGTAGCCAAGGACGATCTCAAGAACGAGAACGTCGCTGCCGTGACCAAGGGCTGCGACAACCTCAAGCGGCACCTGGAGAACGTGAAGAAGTTCGGCGTGCCGGCGGTGGTCGGCATCAACCGCTTCATCAGCGACACGGACGCCGAAATCAAGGCGGTGATGCAGGCAGCAGAGAGCGTCGGCGTGAAGGCGTTCCTGTGCACGCACTGGGCCGCCGGCAGCAAGGGCATCGAGGGGCTGGCACGCCACGTCGCAGAGCTCGCCGACAGCGGACAGTCTAGGTTCAAGCCGCTCTATCCCGACGACCTCCCGCTCTGGGACAAGGTGAAGACGATCGCCACCAGCCTCTATGGGGCCAGCGACATCACCGCTGACACGGCGGTGCGCAACCAGTTCAAGGAGCTGCAGGTCAACTACGGCAAGCTGCCGATCTGCATGGCCAAGACGCAGTACTCGTTCTCGACCGATCCCAATCTCAAGAATGCACCCTCGAACCATGTCGTGCCGATCCGCGAGGTACGGCTCGCAGCAGGCGCCGAGTTCGTCGTGGTGATCTGCGGTGAGATCATGACCATGCCGGGGCTGCCCAAGGTGCCCTCCGCCGACTCGATCAGGCTCAATGACCAGGGTCAGATCGAGGGCCTGTTTTAGCGCGTCTGGCCGGCCCAGGGCAGGGGCGTGATTGCCCTATTCGATGGTACGCACCGGAGCGGAGGAAGCAGCCGTTCCAGCCGGCGCTTGGCGGCGGCCGGCCAACGCACTCGCCAGACAGTGCTCGATGTTGGCGCAGCGGTCGCTGCCCGAAGGGTGGCTCGCCGTCGCCGGCCTGTTGCCGAAGGATCGGCACACCTGGTCCACCCCGCTCCAGTCAAGCCATCCTTGGCGAACGCCCTGATTCACGGCCCAACAATCCGCACCGAGCTCACTTGCTCCGACATGATGGTGGCCGCATTCGTGATGGAAGACGAAGAGCCTGACTACCTGCGGCTGACGGCCGAGCAGGGAGGGGTTCAGGATGACGAGGCCGGCGTCCGGCATGGCGGCGCCGAGAGTGGGCAGTCTGCGGTCGAGCATGCCGCTCGCATTCGCGCAACGCACGCGCCGGCCGGCGATCGCCACGCTACCATCGCGCTGCGCGCTTATGGTCTGAGCCGACGTCTCGCCCCTTGCATCGATGCCCATCCAGGATAGTGCAGCCGCAATGACTCCCAGCGCGCGAAACCAGCGCATGCTCAACCCTCCCCAATCAGGTGTCCGATTGGTTAACCCATTGATCTGGCCGGAATTACGGCATCAGCTTCCCCCTTGACCGCGGGCCCGCAAGCTCGACCTGCGTCGGGGTGACGGTGGCAGACGCGTGCAGCCCGGTCTGCGCCGGTGCAGGCTCCGCCGCGGTGACGGTTGAGAGGGGTAAGCGGCGTGGCGCCCAAGCCCTTGCGCCCGCATTGTGTCGGCGCCACCTTTCCCCGAGGGAGAAGCGGATGAACGTCGCCCGGTTTCTGATCGTGCTTGGCGTTGTGCTGGTGCTTGCGGGCCTCTTGTGGCCGCTCATCACCCGCATTGGACTCGGCCGGCTCCCCGGCGACATCGTCATCGAGCGCGAGAACTTCCGCCTCTACCTGCCATTGATGACGAGCCTGCTTCTCAGCATCGCCTTGAGCGTCGTGCTGTGGCTGATCAACAGGTGAGCGAGCGCTCTCTTCCGCGAGCCGAAGCTTGCGTGGATCCCGACCTGCGTCGGGATGGCGGTTGAGGGAGGCCGCGTGCGCGTTCCATCGGCATGACGTGGCGGGTGGAGCATCGGTCCCGTCCACCGGCAGCCGCCACCCGACCTACATCCTGAACACCCCAAACCGTGTCCTCGGGATCGGCGCGTTGAGGCAGGCGGAGAGCGCCAGCGCCACCACCCGCCGCGTCTCCTCGGGCGCGATGATGCCGTCGTCCCACAGCCGCGCCGTGGCGTAATAGGGATGCCCCTCGCGCTCGTACTGCTCCAGGATCGGCGCCTTGAAGGCGGCCTCCTCCTCGGCACTCCAGCGCTTGCCCTCCGCCGCCAAGTTCTCGCGCCTGACGGTGGCGAGCACGCTCGCCGCCTGCGGCCCCCCCATCACCGAGATGCGGGCGTTGGGCCAAACGAACAGGAAGCGCGGGGAGTAGGCGCGCCCACACATGGCGTAGTTGCCGGCGCCGTAGCTGCCGCCGATGATGACGGTGATCTTGGGCACTTCGGCGCAGGCCACCGCCGCCACCATCTTGGCGCCGTCCTTGGCGATACCGCGCGCCTCCGCCTCCCGCCCGACCATGAAGCCGGCGATGTTCTGCAGGAACAGGAGCGGGACGCGCCGCTGGCAGGCGAGCTCGATGAAGTGCGCGCCCTTGAGTGCGCTGTCCGCATAGAGGATGCCGCTGTTGGCAAGGATGGCGACGGGCAAGCCCTCGAGGCGGGCGAAGCCGGCGACGAGCGTGGTGCCGTAGCGCGCCTTGAACTCGTCGAATTCCGAGCCGTCGACAAGCCGCGCGATGACCTCGCGCGCGTCATAGAGGGTAGCGAGCGAAGCCGGCACCACGCCGGCGAGCTCGGCCGGGTCGTAGGCCGGAGGTTTGGGCTCGCGCACCGCCATGTCGATGCGTTTGACCTGGTTGAGGTTGCCCACGATGGCGCGGGCGATGTCGAGGGCATGCGCGTCGTTCTCGGCATAATGGTCGGCCACCCCTGACAGCCGCGTGTGCACGTCGGCCCCGCCCAGCTCCTCCGCGCTCACCGTCTCGCCGGTGGCGGCTTTGACGAGCGGCGGGCCACCGAGGAAGATGGTGCCCTGTCCTTTTACGATGATGCTTTCATCCGCCATCGCTGGCACGTAGGCGCCGCCCGCCGTGGAGCTTCCCATCACCACCGCGATTTGCGCTATGCCCTCCGCCGACATGCGTGCTTGGTTGTAGAAGATGCGGCCGAAGTGGTCGCGGTCGGGAAACACCTCGGTCTGGTAGGGCAGGTTGGCGCCCCCTGAGTCGACGAGATAGATGCAGGGCAGACGGTTCTCCCCGGCGATCTCCTGGGCGCGCAGGTGCTTCTTGACGGTGATCGGGAAATAGGTGCCGCCCTTGATGGTAGCGTCGTTGGCCACGATCATGCACTCGCGGCCCGCCACGCGGCCAATGCCGGTGATGAGGCCGCCGCCGTGGATGTCCCCGCCGTACATGCCATAAGCCGCGAGCGGCGACAGCTCGAGGAAGGGGGAGCCCGGGTCGATGAGGCGCAGCACGCGGTCGCGGGCGAGCAGCTTGCCGCGAGCAACATGGCGCTCTCTGAGCTTGTCCGGCCCGCCCTTGGCGGCCTGTTCCCGTCTGGCTTGAAGATCGGCGACGAGCGCCGCCATCGCTCTCGCGTTGGCACGGAACGTGTCGGAGGTGGTCGAGAGTGCCGAGACGAGCCTGGCCATGGGCATTTTCCCTCGCCCGCCGGCAGCGAGCGACCGCCAACGGGCACGGGCCTCGGTCGCTCAAATCTTGACGAGCATCCCCGTCGTATACATCACGGCGATGCCGAGCACGACGCCGGCGATTGCCGCCGGTGTGGACAGCGCCGCCGCCGTGCCGCCGGACCTGCGCGCCAGATAGGCGCCCACCTCGACGATGACCTGCAGAATGGCGCCGGCCCCAATGGCGAGCGCCAGGGCCGACCACTGCGGGCTATAGGCAAGGCTGCCGAGCCACATGCCGAGAATGGCCGGCGCGCCGGCGAGCAGCGTGAGCCCGGCAAACTGCACAAGTGTAGGGCGCGTCTTGAGGAGCGGCGCGGCGATGCCGATGCCTTCGGTAACGTTGTGCAAGGTGAAGCCAAGCACCAGGAAGGTGCCGAGCCCCGCCGCGCCGGCGGCGAAGGCGGCGCCGATGGCGAGCCCCTCGCCCAGATTGTGCAGCCCGATGCCGAGCGCGATGTAGCCGGCAAGCGCCAGGCCCGTCGGTGCGCCGTGCCGCCGGCCGGCGGCAAGCAGCAGCAAGAAGGTCGAGAGCCCGGCGACGACCACCATCACGTGGCCCTGGAATGCGGCCGCCGTCCTCCCGGCGAGCTCCATGGCGTCTTCGACGGTGTCCACCAGCAGGAAGGCGAGGAGCCCGACGGTGAGCGCCAATACGAATGCGATTCCGCCCTCGCGCAGGCGGCTCAGCACGGGAAAGAACATGAGCCCGATCGCCACCGGTAGGATGCCGACGAAGGCGCCGACCAGCGCCTGCGGCAGAAGCTGGTTGGCGCTCGGCTCAGGCGTTGCCACTGCGACCGCGATCTCATGCTCGAAGGCCGTGCCCGTGTTGGTGACGACCTTCACCGTGTGTGCCTCGCCGAGCACCCACGGATAAGGGATGTGCAGCCACGCCGTGGCCAGCCGGGCCAGCTCGCCGGGCGGCTCCTGGCGGAACGTCCAGTAGGCGTCGTCCACCTGCACCTGCGCAACTCTCATCGGCTCCGAGCCGCCGGCGCGCACCTTGAGGTGGATGCCCTCGCCATCGAGCAGCGTACGCTCGAAGGTCAAATGCTCGACGGGAGGAGCGCCGGTGTCGAACACCTTGAGCGGATCGGCAAACACCAGCCATGCCCCGGCCAGCGCGAGCAGCCCGATGGGCAGCGCCAGCCACACCAGATCGACGATGGAAAAGCCCGCTCGCGGTGGGGCGTCGGTCACGATGCGCGAGGGTGCCGGGGTTTCGTTCATGCCACCTCTCCCGTGACCTCGAACATACCCATCCAGCCGAGCTCGGCGAACTCGGACTGGTGCGCATGGAACATGTACTGGCCTGGCTCGTGGTTCCCGTAGGTGAACTCGAGGATGCCGCGCTGCGCCTGGCACTGCATCACGGTGTCGATGGTCTTGAGCGTCGGGGCAAGCGTCGTTCCGTGGTCGTAGTAGTCGAAGAAGTTGCCGTGCAAGTGGAGGGAGTTGATGGGATCGAACTCGGTCACATTAATCAGATAGATGCGCACCGGCCTGCGGCGCTCGAGCCTGATGGGGTGCTTCATGTAATGATGGCCGACCGTATTGACGGCATAGACCTCGTTCTCGCCGTCGAAGTTGGTGTCGAAAGCGTTCATCACCATCACGAGCTCCTGCCATTCCCGGTTTTCCGCGCTGCCCAACAGGCGCGAGCGCGCGGCGGCGGCCTCCGCCGGATGCCGCGCCGGGTCAGGGTCGATGATGAAGGCTCCGTACATGCCCTTGTGGATGTGGCGTTTGAGCGGCAGCGCGTGGCAGTGATAGAGGTGGCAGCCGAACGGCAGCGCATCAAATTCGTAGACGAACTCCGCCCCCGGGCCGATCACGCCGGCGCCCGGCACGCCGTCCATGCGGGCCGAATGGATGCCGTGGAAGTGCATCGAGTGCGGGTGCGAGCCGTAGTTCTTGAACAGAATGCGCACCCGATCGCCTTCGGTGACGCGCAGCGTCGGGCCGGGCACCCGCCCGTTGTAGGTCCAGGCCGGGAACATGACGCCGGGAACGATCTCGATCTCCTTGTCCTCGGCCACCACCTCGAAGGAGCGCAACGTCCGCCCGTCGGGCAGCTTCGACGGCGTGCCCGTGGTCCAGTCGTTGAGGAGAGCCGAGGGATCGAAGCCGTTGCGCGCGCTGTCGACGTCGCCCACGCTCAACATGTGGCCGTGCACGCTGTGGCCTGCCGCGTGCGCGCTCTGGCCCGAGGGCGGCTGGGAAGCGCTGTGCGCAGCGTGTGGTGCGCGCGACTGCGCCGCGACCTTGGCGAGCACGGCGCCGAGCGCAGAGGCCCCGGTCGCCGCCGCCCCGATGAGGATCATTCCCCGGCGGCTCAGCCTTTGCTGAAGCCAGTGTTGCATGGAAGACCTCCCCTCGCATGAGGTGGATCCGAGTGGCCCTCTGTTTATTGCAACTAAGAATAATTTGCAACTAGCTGCCGCCGTAATCCACACCGCTGCCCCTTCGCGCCCTAGTTTTGCCCGCTTGCTCGCTTTCCCATCAGCCAAACGCGTCGGCGCGAGAGCGAGCGGTGACGGCTTGGATTTTCGCACTGTGCCTAGCGGTCGGGGTCGCCGGAGAAGCCCGCGCCCAGCGGGCGCCCGCCCAGAGCGGACCCGTCTATGAGCTGAGCCAAGCTGAGCTCGCCCTCGACTGCCGTCGGCTCACCGGCCGCATGCAGGTGCGCATCCTCCAGCTGCGCGACCACGCGCAAAGTGCAAAGTCGAGCGGGGTCGCGCGAATGGCCCAGCAGACGCTCACGCCCTTAACGGGTGGCTCCATGCACGGCGCCAATCCCGACGGGCAGTATCAGCGCGATCTCGCCATGCTCCACGCCTACAACCGCCGGCTTGCCGAGAAGAAGTGCCCGACCTTTGATCTGGAAGCCGAGCTCCAGCCCCAGCCCGTCACCAGCACCCCGCGTCCCCTGGCGCCGAAACGCAACTAGCGTCTGCCACGCGCGGGCCAGCGGTCACTGTCGTGGGACCGGGCGCTTGGACCAGGACCGGGCCGGGTGCGCACCGACACGTCGAGTCCGTCTGGCTACCGGAAAGCCTGATCGGCTGTTACACTTCCAAAGCCTGACGTTCCACGCATCAAACGGGGGTTGGAAGTGCACGAGCGAAAGGGCGCGATCAGGACCATAAAATCGGGGTTCGGAAGGTTCTTGAGTCGCTGGAGCAGCAAGTTCTCCCGCAAGGGCCTCTACGAGTTCCTCATTGCCGAATTCAACGCAATCCCTGCGGGAAGCAAGGTCTTGAATGTCGGGTCAGGCGGTGAGGTCGGCAAGACACTGGACACCGTCGCGGCCGCCAAGGGCTTCGCCGTCACGTCCATGGACATTGATCCGGCGCGCAATCCGGACCTCGTTGCCGACCTCATGGACAGCGGCCTGCCGAGCAACTCCTATGATGCCCTCGTTTTGTCCGAGGTCCTGGAGCACATCAAGGTGCCTCATGTTGCGATTGCGGAGGTGCACCGCATCCTCAAGCCCGGCGGCAGAGTGATCATCACCGCGCCGCTCATGTTCCCGCTGCACGACAGACCGGCCGACTTCTACCGCTTCACCAAGTATGGCTTAGCCTACCTGCTCCCGGACTTCAGGGAGATCACGATCAGGGAGCGCGACACCTGGGCCGAGTCGTTGCTTGTCGTGCCCATCCGCCTGCTCTTCGAGAAAGGGGCGATGTGCAGGATCGTCGGAGGCGGATTCCTCGTCATGTCGCTCGTTCTGCACCCCATTGCCGTCGTTCTTGGCCGGTTATGCCGAACCGACTTCCTGACCACCGGCTACAGCGTGACGGCTGTGAAGTAGCGCTGGTGCTGTGAGCACACAGGCTCTTGTTCCCCGTTGCACCGCATTCATTGGTTCGATCACCCGGCCGCAGCCGCAGCCCGATCGGTGTCCCGATCGCCGACGGCGTCAGTCCGCAGGGCGGCCGCCCGTCAGCGCAGCGACCTTCCTCACATGCGCCACCGCAGCGCGTGCGCCGGTCGTCTTGGTGAGGAGATCGAGCGTCTCCTCATCGTCCTCGCGGACCGGCGACAGCGCCTGATCCATATAGCTTGACGCCGCGGGATCGCGCGCGATCGCCAGCCTCAGCAGCAGCAGTCGGGCGATCATTCCGGCTAGAACGACGTGCTTGCGCAACATCTCCCATGCAAAACGCACCCAGAACGCCGGGGCACGTTCGCGCGGTAGCCCAGGCCGGCGCTCCGAGGGACGCTTCAGCCGGAAGAGGCCGCCCTGCAGCGGGTGCACGTTCTCGAGCCGGACCGTCGTCGCGAATGCCGCCAGGACCTTGACCAGGCTGCCCATCGGCACGCCGGTGGCGGCGGCCCGGCGCAACAGAGTCCTCATGTGTTCGGGCGTGTAATAGAGCGACCAAGCCTCGCGATAGATCGCCTCCCATTCCTGCCGGCTCATCCTCGGGTGCGCGGTGCAGACGTGCTCCACGTCGTACCGATTGAGATCGGTATCCATTGCCACGCCCTGCCTCCAAAGCGTCTGATGGTCCTCCGAGCCGGGCAGGGGCGTCAGACAGAAGAACTCGAGAATGTCGATCGGCAGCTCCTTCTGGATGATCGCAATGTCGCGCCTGATGGTCTCCGGCGTGTCGGCGGGAAAGCCCAGGATGTAGCCGGCCAGCGTCATAATACCCTGCGCCTTCCAGGCGAGCAGCATCTTGCGGTACTCGGTGATCTTGTTCTGGCGCTTCTTCGCGGCGGCGAGGTTGTCGGGGTTGACGTTCTCCAGTCCGATGAACACCCGGGTTACGCCGGCCCGCTTGGCCTTCTCCACGAAGCGCGGGATCTTGTGGCAGAGCGTGTCCACCTGGATCATCAGACCCAGGGGAATGCCGTCTGTTTCCTTGAGCTCGATCAGCCGGTCGAAGATCGCCTCCCACGCCCTGTTCCGCGCAAAGTTGTCGTCGGTAATGAAGAACTTGTGGACGCCCTGGCTCCAGTTGAGGCGTACCAGGCGCTCCACATCCTCGGCCGAGCGATAGCGCGACTTGCGACCCTGCACATTGATGATCGTGCAGAACGAGCACTGGTAGGGGCAGCCCCGTCCGGCATCGAAGCTGGTGCTCAGCCCCAGAGTCCGCGCAACGTACGCCTTGGGCAGGAACGGCACCGGACTCCCGCCGATGTCGGGCAGGTCGTTCATGAAATTGTACACTGGGCGAAGCCGTCCCCGGGCAGCGTCCCGCAGCACGCCGTCGAGGCGACCCTCCGCCTCGCCGGCGAAAATGGCGACCCCCATGTCTCGGCAACAATCAAGCTCGACAGCGCGGCCGTCCAGCATCGACAGGCAGCCCGACACGTGGAACCCGCCGATGGCGACGGCGATACCGGCCTCGCGGAACGGCCGCGCGATGTCGAGCGCGCGCGGGTACTGGTTGGACTGCACGCCGACGAGCGCGACCAGTCCGAAGTTGCCGTGACGGCGCAGACGGGCAAGCAGCGCATCGATATCGAGATAGGTGTTGGTCTCGTCGATGGCATCGATGTCGATGACGGTATCGGGGCCCAGCACGCGCCGCTCTGCGCAATCGACCGCGATGCCGTAGAGGGCGGCCAGCGAGTTCGACGGAATAGTCGCGCGCCACCACCGGATCACGTAGCCATCGTCGTCATAGTGCGACGGCTTGATGAGGATCAGCTGAAAACGACTGTGCATCGGCAAGACGCCTCCCGAGCCGGCCGTGCCCGTCTCAGCACTGGCTAGGCGGCTCGCGCCGGCGGCCTGCGCGAGCTGCTTGCCTCTCGCGTGCTGACATCTCGTTCGTGCTGGTGTCGGCCGCGGTGATCTCGTTCTTGCGCATTTGATCGCGCCACAGGTTGGTGAGCGCGCGGTCGAGCAGCGCCAGAGACTCCGCACTTATGCCTTTGGGATGGCCGATGAAAGGACACATTGAGTGATTCCTTCGTCTACAGGCGGGAGCACACCGGGTCTCTCTGTCATCGGCGCCTGCAGGCTCACGGCCGAGGATGTCTGGGACGTTGCGCCCGTTCGTGGGGCTTGTCCACCATTTGTTGTCGCCCGGCTCGATCGCTCGCGGCGGAGCGGGCCGGCCGCCAAGCTTCGCTCAGCTCTTGCGGGGGCCGAAGGCGGACGCAATCAGGACGCTCGCCAACCCGAGCGCTAGACCCGCAACCATCGCCACCAGGATGCGCGCGAAGACCTCGGCACCGTTCGCATCCCCCGCGGTCAGCGCCGCGGCCGCTGCGAGCAGCACCATGACGGCGCCCGGCCAACACCAAATTCGCAATAAAGACATCTTCGTCCCTCGATCCAACTCGGCGCCGAGCGGCTCTCCATGAGCGCAACATCCGCACGCGGCGCGGTTCCGTTGCCAGTCGAACAGCAGCGTTGCGACGCAGGCTCGAGTGGACTTCGCCATCTTACATGGGTCTGCCGCCGCGGTCGAACTCTGAACTCGGCACTTGCTTTTTCGCGAGTGTGAGCGCATATGAGGAGAGCCGGTGCATTCCATGAAGGGATGCGCCCTCAAGATTTGCGGCTGTGCTCAACGCGCCCATCAGCGCTGTTTTGCCTTTCCCCCACATCTGAGTTGCCGGGCCGAGCGTGCGGCCCTTTTTCGACCGGCTCTTCTCACGCATCCTGGGAAAGGAACAACAAAATGCGCATTACCGGTACGGTAAAGTTTTTCAATGGCGCGAAGGGCTTCGGTTTCATCGCACCGGCCGACGGGAGCAAGGACGTGTTCGTTCACGCGACCGCGCTCGAGATGGCCGGCATCCGCGCCCTCAACGAGGGTGACAAGGTGAGCTTTGTGCTCGAGGACGACCGCAAGGGCCGCGGCAAGCAGGCCGGTCAGATCGAATTGGTCTGACGAGTAAGGCCCGCGGGCCTGCGGCCGTGTGCTGCCGGCCCGCGGGACGTCGTTTCTCCTGGTGGATTGCCGGGCTTCACTTCGACATTCGAAGATGGCGGGCGGCTGGCAACCCCGGATCAGCACGATGGCGACGAATGTCGGCATTGCCACCCTGGCTGTTGCCATGATCTCGATGGTCGGTTTCCGCCTCTTCCTGCTGGCGCATCTGCCGATCACGCTGCTGGCCGCCACAGCCGGCGTCTGGCATCCCATATGTAAAGAGAAATGACGAAGTTCGATTATTCAGCGCCCGCAGAATTGTTCTCCTGCACGAGCCGCGGCTCGCGCCGAACATCGGTTCGCTACCGTCGTTTCGCCACCGGCGCAGAGGCCATTCGTTATGCCGTCGAGGTTCTGCCGGCCGCGCAATTGGCCGGCGCCATACTCGAGGTCGATGAGGAAAGGTTCGACGGCAGGCAGATCCAGGAACTCTACCACCATCACGAATATCCCTTGTCCCGCTGACGCCGGCGAGGCCATCGAAATCCTCTGCCCTGTCGCCCCGGCGGATTATGGGTACCGGCCTGAGGTGAGCGCCCGCCGGCCGCACGCCTTGGGCCCCGGCCACAACTTCCCCGCGCGGCCGAGCAGATATGGGCCAAGAGCCCGGCCCACTCGTTGAACGCCGCATCGACACGCATGCGCCCGCACCCACCCCGGTGCGGGTCAACAGAGGCCGCCCGTCGCCCCGCCTGCCGCTAGTCGAGGCGCTCGATCGCCACCGCCGTGGCCTCCCCCCCGCCGATGCACAGCGAGGCGACCCCACGCTTCTCGCCGTATTTCTCCATCGCCGCGAGCAGCGTGACGATGATGCGGGCCCCGGACGCGCCGATCGGGTGGCCGAGCGCGCACGCCCCGCCGTGCACGTTGACCTTCTCGTGCGCCAACCCGAGGTCGCGCATCGCCGCCATGGCGACCACCGCGAACGCCTCGTTGATCTCGTAGAGCCCGACCTCGCCCGCCTGCCAGCCGGCGGCCCTCAGCACCTTGCCGATGGCTTCGATCGGCGCCGTGGTGAACCAGGCCGGCGCCTGGGCATGGCTCGCGGTGGCGACAATGCGCGCCGCCGGGGCAAGGCCGCGCCGTTCGGCAGTACTCTGCCGCATCAGCACCAGCGCCGCCGCGCCGTCCGAGATGGAGCTCGAGTTGGCGGCCGTCACCGTTCCGCCCTCCCGGAACGCCGGCTTGAGCCGCGGGATCTTGGCGGGGTCGGCGGTGAAGGGCTGCTCGTCGGAAAGAACCTCCGTGCGCCCGGATCGGCCCTCCACCGCCACGGGCACGATCTCGGCCCTGAAACTGCCGTCCTCGTTGGCCTTCTTAGCGCGCCTGAGGCTCTCGAGCGCGAAGGCGTCCTGCGCCGCCCGGGTGAACTGGTAGCGCTCGGCCGTGTCCTCCGCGAAGGTGCCCATCAGCCGGCCCTTGTCGTAGGCATCTTCGAGGCCGTCGAGGAACATGTGATCCAACACTTGGCCGTGCCCGAGCCGCTGGCCCGAGCGCAGCTTCGGCAGCAGGTAGGGCGCGTTGGTCATGCTCTCCATGCCGCCGGCGACGATGATGTCGTCGCTAGCCCGCGCCCGGAGCGCCTCGGCGGCCTGCATGACCGTTTTCATGCCGGAGCCGCACATCTTGTTGACGGTCGTGCACGCCACGTGGTCGGGAAGCCCCGCGCCGCGCGCGGCCTGCCGTGCCGGCGCCTGGCCGAGCCCCGCCGGCAGCACGCAGCCCATCAACACCTCGCTCACCTCGCGGGGCTCGATGCCGGCGCGCGCGACTGCAGCCCTGATGGCCACCGCGCCGAGCTGCGGTGCGGCAAGCGCCGCCAGCGCGCCTTGAAAGCCGCCGATCGGCGTTCGCGCCGCCGCCGCGATGACGACCGGGTCTGCCGCATCCTGGCCCATGCTCGATCTCCGTCGGCTCCCCTCGCCTGCGCAGGGCAACGAGGAAGCACGCGCAGGGTCCGACGGTCAATGCCTGGGCCGAAACGGAAACCTCGCGCGCTTGGGCCCCACCTCTCCCATTGTGCCCCGGTGTCGTCATAGATTACGTGTCTGAAAAGGGGCGGCAATGTCGAAAGCCCAAAAGGCCGGCCCAGGGGCTTAAGACGATGGGACGTTGGACGAATCCGAAGGGCTTGCTCGGTTCGGGGTGCGTGCTCGCCGCTTTCCTCGCCGCTTCCGGACTGAGTCTCGCCGCCGGGCGCTACGAGTATCGTGTGGTTGGGGTGGCACCCGCCGATGCGCTCAACATCCGCGAGCGCCCCGAAAATCAGGGCGAGATCAGCAAGGCCCGCATCATCGGCCGCATACCCTCCAACGCCGCAGGCGTGCTGGGCTCTGGGGCCACGCAGAGGATTGGCAAGGCGCGCTGGTACGAGGTGCGCTACCGCGACCTTCGCGGCTGGGTGAACGGCCGCTTCCTGGCGCCGCTCTCCGCCGCGCTCACCAACGATCTCCAAGCCGACCTGCTCTGCTCGGGCGCCGAACCTTTCTGGTCGCTCAAGGTCGAGCGAGAAGAAGCCGAGTTCAAGCGCGCCGGCGCGGCGCCCGTGCGCTACAGCGTTGCCACCCGTGAGCCGTTTCAGGGTCGCGACGGCACCCTTGCGTTGCGTCTGCTCGGCGACAACGGCTCGATCAGCGCCCTGGTGCAGCACAAGGAGTGGTGCAGCAACGGCGCCAACGACCTCGAATACGCCTTCGAGGTGCGCGCCGTCGGCATCGACGGCAGCGAAAAACCGCTCAAGGGCTGCTGCAGGCTGTTGCGCTAGGCGCGCGCAACCCGTTGCACTTCCCTTTGCCGCAACAGCCTTGAACCGGGACGCCGGACCCGGTGCTGCGCGCCCCCATGGAGCCGGAGTCCCCGCGCCGCGAGCAACGCTTCCTGAACCATACGGATCGAATTTGGGGCCGAAAACGGAAAAGCGCACCGCCTCTTACAGAAGCCCGCGCCAGGGACGACAGGTTAGGAGCGTGTCTCAATCTATGCCTGCACGACGCCTCAATTGCCACCCGCTGCGCGCCGCATTTCCTGTCAGCGCCATGGCACTGCGCGACACGATCCACCGGATCGGGATCTGCGCCGTGGCCGCGACGATCCTTGGACCGCCGTTGGCTTTCCTGGGCTTCGGCTACTCCTATGAGCGGGACACGGCCCGCACTGTTGCCGCGACCATGGCCGCCCGCTTCGAGCGGCGCGCCTGGAGCGAGCCGGAGTTCCACTGGACGCATTTCAACGGCATCACTCAGATCGATCAGGCCCAGGGACCGTTCGGCCGGCACTTCGGACAAAGGCTCCTCGACACCTCCGGCGCGCTGCTCCTGACCAATGGCATACGGCCGCCCGCCCCAACCATCACCGTCGCTGCACCGGTGCAGATACGCGGCCAGGATTTCGGCCGCATCGAATTTGAAGCCTCGCTGCGCCCGTTGCTGATCCTGACGCTGCTGGTGAGCCTGGCGAGCACAATCCTCGGCGCACTGGTCTGGCTCCTCGTGCATCGCTTCCCCCTGCGCGTGCTCGATCGCACGCTCTGCGAACTCAAGGAGAATTCGAACCTGCTCGATGCCGCGCTCAACAACATGGCGCAGGGGCTCAGCATGATCGATGCCCGGGGTCGGCTCGTCGTCTGCAACAGGAAGTTCGCGGACATGTACCAGCTTCCTGATGAATTGACGCGACGCGGAACCCCGCTGGCCGCGATCCTTCATTATCGCGCTTCGCGCGGTCTCCATGCAGGCCCCGATCCGGACGAATCCCGCCGCGAGGCTGCGACCTTTGCCGTAGACGCGGCGCTCGAGAGCCTCGTGCATGAGCTCCCCGATGGCCGCGTCATCGCCGTTGCCCACCGGCCGTTGCCGGACGGCGGCGTCGTTTCCACGCACGAGGACATCACCGAGCAGCGTGAGCTGCGCCGGCGCCTGGACTATCTGGCAGAGCGCGATGCCCTGACCGGACTCGTCAACCGCGCCAACTTGCGCCACAAGCTTAAAAAGGCGCTCGAGCAGCCGGGCCGGGTCCTCGCCGTTCTCTACGTCGACCCGGGCCGCCTGCAGGACATCAAGGACATTCACGGGCAGACCCTGACCGATGCCCTGCTCAAGGCCGCCGCCGGCCGCCTGAGCGATTGCGCCACGTCCGATGAGACCATCGCCCGGGCCGGCGAAAGGTTTGCCCTCATCCAGCTCAGCGCACGCCAGCCCGAGGCCGCGGCGGAGCTCGCTGCGAGAGTATACAGCGTTCTCAATGCACCCTTCGAAGTCGAGGGCCGGCATATCCTGCTGGCGCCGCGCATTGGAGTTGCCGTCGCCCCTTGGACGGGACGGACGCGGAGCAGCTCTTGGAACGGGCCGGCGCCGCGCTTCGCCGCGCCGGAGCCGATGACGTTACGCCTTACCAGTTCTTCGAGACCGGCATGGACGCGGAGGTCAAGCATCGTCAGGCCCTTGAACAGGATCTGGCCAACGCCCTGCGCAACGGGGAGCTGGAGCTTCACTACCAGCCGATCGTGAACCTGGAGCGCGGCCGCATCAGCGGCTGCGAAGCCTTGCTGCGGTGGAACCATCCGCGGCGCGGATGGGTGCCGCCGGCCGACTTCATCCCCGTCGCCGAAGCGACCGGGCTCATCGTGCCGATCGGTGAATGGGTGTTGCAGAGGGCCTGCGCGGACGCCGCTTCCTGGCCGAGCCACATCAAGGTGGCGGTCAATCTTTCCGCCGTGCAGTTCAGATCCCGCAACATCGTCGACACCATCGCCGCGAGCCTGCGCCGCTCGGGGCTGGCGCCCGGCCGCCTGGAGCTTGAGATCACCGAGACCATCCTGCTCGCCGACAGCCCGGCGACCCTCCAGACCCTGCATGACCTGAAGGCACTCGGCGCCCGCATATCCATGGACGACTTCGGGACCGGCTATTCATCGCTGAGCTATCTGAGAAGCTTCCCCTTCGACAAGATCAAGATCGACGGCTGCTTCATCCGCGACATGAGAAAGAGCGACCCGAGCTCGCGCGTCATCACGCGCGCGGTGGCCCGCCTCGGCAACAGTCTCTGCATCGCCACCCTGGCGGAATGCATCGAGACCCAGGAGCAGGCCGAGATCGCCCGTGCCGAGGGCTGCATCGAGGGTCAGGGCTACTTCTTTGGTCGGCCTCAGCCGGCGGCCGAGCTCGCCCCGCTGCTGTGGAGCGAGGCCACCGCGTCCCACGACGGCGACCCGGAGCAGGAAAGCCTCCCGGTCGCGAGCCCGCTGGCGGATGCCGACCCCCGCCAGATCGAGGAGCGTCGTATCCAGGCACTCTATGAGCTTCAGATTCTCGACACCCCGGCGGAGGAAGCGTTCGACCGCATCACCCGCCTCGCCCGGCTGATCCTGCAGGCCCCCATGGCGGCCATCACACTGGTTGACCGCGACCGCCAGTGGTTCAAGTCCCGCCTGGGCCTCGACATCGAGGAAAGCCCCCGGCACTTCTCGTTCTGCACTCACACCATCGGGCAGGACACCCCGTTCGTGGTGCCCGACGCCGCCGCCGACCCACGCTTTGCCAACAGCCCGCTGGTCAAGTTCGGTCCCGGCATCCGCTTCTATGCTGGCGTGCCGCTGCGGACGGCCTCCGGCTATAAGGTCGGCGCCCTCTGCGTCAAGGATGTTGTACCGCGCCAGCCGACGCAGGAGCAGTTGACGATCCTGCAGGACCTGGCCGGATTGGTGGTCGACGAGCTTGAGCTTCGCCGCATCGCGCGGACCGACAGCACGACCGGAGCCTTGACCGCACGCGGCTTCTACCCCCTCGCCAATCGGCGCCTTCAGCAGGCACGCGAGGCCGGAAAGGACTTGTGCTGCATCGTGCTCGACATCGACGGTTTCAAGCACATCAACCACAGCAACGGGCACGCGATGGGCGACCGCGTGCTCGCGGCCGTCGCCGAGCTCTGCCGCACGCAGCTTGACACCCCCGATCTGCTGGTGCGCCTCTCCGGCGATGAATTTGCCATTCTGCTCGTCGACAGCGACATCGAGGGCGCCACGGCCAAGGCCGAGGCCATCCGCGCCGGAATCGACGGTTGCGTCCCAGCCGGCCTGCCGCGCACCACGGCCACCATGGGTGTCGCCAGCCGGCGTATGGAGGACGGCGACATCAAGGACCTGCTTGCCCGGGCCGACAAGGCCCTCCGCGAGGCCAAGCGCAAGGGCCGCAACCGGGTCGAGGTGCTCACCGAGAGCGCCGGCTCGTCCCATCTTGCCGCCTGACCGGGCCTGAACCGCCGCTCACCCGCGCAACCCTTCGCCACGACCGCTCGAGCATCTCGCCCGGCACCATCGGCTGGATCCGGTTGCACAGGCCGAGCCCTCCCGTCAGACTGGAGCCATGAAGCGCTGCCCGCGCGAGGAGGAGGAAACAACCCGCATGTCAGGCAAACCCGCCGATCAAAGCCGCAAGGTCTCCCGCCTGCCGCCGCTACCGCAGCCGCTGGACCCCATTATCGAGGAGCTGTTCGCCGACACGCGCCGGCGCGGCGGCGAGCCCTTGAACCTGCATCATACCACCGGCCACGCGCCGAAGCTTTCCAGGGCGCGGCGCATGATGACGGTCGCCTTGCGCAACGACTGCAAGACCTCGCGCAAGCTGCGCGAGCTGACCATCCTGCGCATGTCCCACATCAACGACTGCCCCTACGAGCGCGACCACCACGAGCCGCTGGGGCTCAGAGCCGGCCTCACGCGCGAGCAGCTCGATGCGCTCCCCGACTGGAGGAATCATCGGCACCTGTTCAACGCGGAGGAGCGCGCCCTGCTCGCCTATGTCGACGCCCTCGGCATCGACAGGGGCGACGTCGACGATGCCACGTTCGCCGCCATGGAGGAGCACTTCTCGCCGCAGGAGATCGTCGAGATCACCTATTGCGCGACAACCTACCTTGCCAACGCGATCGTGGTGAAGGCCTTCCGCATCGAGCGCGATTTGCCCCACATCCGCGCCGCCCCCGGCAAGTTTTGAACGAATGAAGAAAGGCGCCTCGGTACCTTTACCCCGTCCGCTCGAACAGCTCCCGCCCGATCAGCATCCGCCTTATCTCGCTCGTGCCGGCGCCGATCTCGTAGAGCTTGGCATCGCGCAGCAGCCGGCCGGCCGGAAAGTCGTTGATGTACCCATTGCCCCCGAGCAGTTGTATGGCATCGAGCGCCACTTTCGTCGCCTTCTCCGCCGCATAGAGGATGGCGCCTGCAGCATCCTGCCGCGTAATCGCTCCCCTGTCGGCGGCTCGCGCCACCGCGTAGACGTAGGCCTTGCAGGCGTTCATGCCGACATACATGTCGGCGAGCTTGGCCTGCACGAGCTGGAAGGTGCCGATCGCAGCGCCGAACTGGCGGCGCTCATGCACGTAGGGAATGACCAGGTCGATGGCCGCCTGCATGATGCCGAGCGGGCCGCCAGCGAGTACCAGGCGCTCGTAATCGAGCCCGCTCATCAGCACGCCGATGCCCCTGCCCTCTTGGCCGAGCACGTTTTCGGCGGGCACCTCGCAGTCCTCGAACACGAGCTCGCCCGTGGTGGAGCCGCGCATGCCGAGCTTGTCGAGCTTCTGCGCCACGCGGAAGCCTTTGAAGGTGCGCTCCACGATGAATGCGGTGATGCCGCGCGGCCCCGCTGCCGGGTCGGTCTTGGCGTAGACGACGAACACGTCCCCGCCGGGACCGTTGGTGATCCACATCTTTGCGCCGTTGAGCAGATAGCGCTCACCCTTCTTCTCGGCGCGGAGCTTCATAGAGACGACGTCGGAGCCGGCTTCCGTCTCCGACATGGCGAGGCCGCCGACGTGCTCGCCTAGGATCAGTTTGGGCAGGTAGCGCCGCTTCTGCTCGGTCGTGCCGTTGCGCCGGATCTGGTTGATGCAGAGATTGGAATGGGCGCCGTACGAGAGTCCGACTGCGGCGGAGGCGCGGCTCACCTCTTCCATGGCCACCACGTGCTCGAGATAGCCCAAACCCGCGCCACCGAACTCCTCCTCCACTGTGATGCCGTGCAGCCCAAGCGCGCCCATCTCGGGCCACAGCGCCCGGGGGAACTGATCGCTCCGGTCGATATCGGCGGCGAGCGGGGCGATTCTCTGGCTGGCGAAGGTCCGCACCGCATCGCGCAACTGATCGACCGTCTCTCCAAGGCCGAAGTCGAAGGCCGAAAGCGCATTGGCTATCATGGCAGCATCCGCCGTTTGTTCATCATGGCGTGGCGCGAAGCAGTCTATAAGAGGCGCAAGGTGCTTCCCAGGCGTCGTCGATGACGGAGGACAACGAGCGCGCCGCCTCCGAGCGGCCGTCGAGCGTGCCCTGGCCGCCCATCCTGCTGGTGGGCGTGGTGGTGGCCGCCTGGGGGCTTGGGCGCGTGGCCCCCATCGAGTGGACTGGTCTCGACGATTGGCCGGCCCGCGCCGTCGGCTACGGCATCGGCATCGCGGGCGTCGCGCTCACCACCTGGGCCATCATCTGCTTGCTGCAGGCCGGCACCACAGTCCTGCCCACCGCGCGGGCCACCCGCCTCGTCACCCGCGGCCCCTACCGCCGCTGGCGCAATCCGATCTACTTGGGCGAGGTCATGATCCTGCTGGGCATCGCGCAGATCACCCACAACATCTGGTTCGTTACCGCGGCCGCGGCGTTTGCTCTGCTGGTCACCTGGCTCGCCATCCTGCCCGAGGAGCGCCACCTCGAGGCGGTATTCGGTGAGGAATATCGCGCCTACAAGGCTCACACGCGACGCTGGCTCTGAGGGCAACAGCATGAGCCGAGACTACGCCGAGCTCGAGCGGGAGCTGATCGAGGACTTGAAGCCGCGCACCGGCAAGGACCTCGCCGAATGGATGGCGGCCATCGATGCCGCCAACCTGCCCGACCGCAATGCCATCATCGACTGGCTGCGGCCGCAGGGTTTCAGCTTCTCCAAAGCCTCCTGGATCGAGCGCATCCACCACAACGGCGGCCGGCCGATCTATCTCGACCGCGCCCCGGCGCGCCGACCCGCCCAACCGCGCACCGAAGACGCCCCTGCGCCTAGGCCGACGCGGGCCCGAAGCGTCGATTCAGGCCTCCACCCCCCTTCCGCCGCGCCTTTCGTTGCTACCCGAGGGGCGGCCGCAGTGGCAGCCGCGGCGCCCGCCGGCCGAGACAGCGTCGCTGACCTCATCGCCGCCGGCAAGGCCTACCGGCCGCTTGCCGAGATGGTGCTTGCAGAAGCGGCTCGCGCGCTGCCCGGCCTTGCGTTCGAGGCGCGATCCGGGCTCGTGTTCTTTTTGCGCCCCAATCCGCTTGCGGTGCTGAGCATCGCCCCCAAACAGCTGCGCCTTGGCATGGACCTAGGCGATAGACCGTTCGGCGCCCCTCTCGCCCGGGCGAAGCTGGCGGGCGCACCTGCCTCCATCACCCACATGCTGGTGCTCACCGATGCCAGGCAGGTCGACGGCGCCCTGATCGGTTACCTGCGCGAGGCCGACGCGCGCGCCAACCCGCCGCCCGTGGCGGCCGATCCCCATCTTTGATTCGCCCCATTCCTGGCGCCTCACTGATGGCCGGAGGTGCGCACCATGACCAACGGGCTTCGCCGCGGCGCCCTGGCGCTGACCCTTTCCTCTGCGCTCGCCCTCACCGTTCCGCTGCCGCTGCCTTGCGCGGCCGAGACCCCGCCCACGTCTCAGGCGAGCGCGCCGGACAAGGACCCGCGCGAGGGCGATCCGAGCTTCGAGCAGGCCCAGCGCCTGATGGCCGCCGTCGACGCCATTCTTCAGGACGCCGCCAAGCACCGGGGCGCCGCCAAGCAGCTGCCGTCCAAGGATCAGTACTTGGTCCCGCCGCTGTGGACCGAGACCCGAGAGGACCGCGAGCGGCGCGTGCGTGATCTGCTCGACGCGGCCTTGGGCATTGTCACCGACGTTCCCATCGTCGAGGTGCAGCGCCGGATCGAGGAGCGCCGGCGCCAGATCCGCGAGCTTGAGGACCGCATCGCACGGTTGAAGGAGAAACAGCTCACAGCACCCAGGAATGCCCTGTTGCCGGGCGTGCTGAACGACACCGTCGACAGCCTGGGCCGTGAGATTGAGGACAACGGCAGGCGCATCACCGCCAACCGCGAGGAGATCAAGGCCGCCAAGGGCGAGATAGCAGCGGCCCTGGTCAAGTCGGGGATCAAGCTCTCCCCAGAGCAGGTCGACCTCCTGCTCGACAGCGTGCTCTCCGGCGATCTCGTACGCCTCGTCGCTGCCTTCAATTCGGCCAAACTCGTCGACCAGCAGCTTTCGCGCATGATGAGCGCGGCGGGCGACAATATCAGCGCGGCCCGCAAGTACTTCGCCATGCACGCGGCGCTCTTCGCCATGCTCGTGCACGCCCAGGACAGCCTGATTGAGAAGATCGACAACAATTACCTGCCCAAGCTCGAAGCCATCGCCAAGGACATCGGCGCAGCCCGCGACAGGTCTATCGAGCTGCTGCGGGCGGAGAACCGCCCCGACCAGGTCCGCGCACTCGAAGCCAACCGCGAAGCCCAGCGGCTCTCGGAGGCGGCCGCCAAGGGCTATCGCCGCTACCTTCTCCAACAGCGCGAGCAGATCGCCGCTGCGCGGCGTCGGGCGGTCCACGACCTCAAGATCGCCGACAACACCTACGAGACGGTGGAGGCGAGCTTCCAGTTGCGCAATCTGATGCGCGACTCGAACGCCTCCTTCGAAGCGCTGCAGAAGCTCGAGGCCCCGACTTTCGATCAGATCTTCAAGAACGAGGAGCTGCGCCGCGAGTTCGAGAACCTGACCCGCAGGCTCGATGCGCCCTCAAGCTGAGCTCGACCCGCGCTAGAACGCACAGCGCCGCTGATAACGGATGAAGTCCGACTTGACGGCGACCTTGTCGTAGAGCGTCCGCGCTCGGTAGTTGATTTCCTGCGTCGTCCAGTAGGTGCGGGTGGCGCCGCGCGCGTCAGCTTCCTGGTAGACCGCCTCGATCAGCGCGCGGCCGATGCCCCGCCCACGCACGGCAGGCTCCACATAGAGGTCCTCCAGGTAGCAGTACCAGGTGGGCGACCATGTCGAACGGTGGAACAAGATGTGGGCGAGCCCGACCGCCCGGTCGTCTTCGTCCACGGCCACCAGGCCGATGTGGAAATCCGGTTCCCCCGCCAGCATCCGTTGCCAAGCGAGCCCGATCACGTCATCGGGCACGTTTGCCCCATAGAAGTCGATGTAGGCGCCAAACAGCCGACGCCAGTCGGCGGCGTCCCGTGGGGCGAGCCGGCGAACGATGATGGTCATGGGCGTCTTGCTCCTTCCTCTGTGTCGACTGCCCTACAACAGCCACAGCGTCGCCAAGCCAAGAAAGGCCAAGAAGCCGACTACGTCGGTGACCATGGTCACGAACACGCCGGCGGCTGGCGCTGGATCGAGATCAAGCACATGCAGCGTTAGCGGGATGAGGATGCCAGCAAGTGCCGCGGCCAGCAGGTTGACGATCAGGGCGGCGGCGATGACGAGCCCAAGTTGGCCAGAGCCGAACCACACGAGCACCACGGCGGCCATGATCAGCGACAGCACAAGCCCGTTGAGCAGCCCCACTAACGCTTCGCGCATGACCACCTTGGGTGCGTTGACCTGGCCGATCTGCTGCGTGGCGAGCGCCCTCACCGTCACTGTCATGGTCTGCGTACCGGCGTTGCCGCCGATCGAGGCGACGATCGGCATCAGTACGGCAAGCGCCACCATCTGCTCGATGGTGGCATCGAATTGCTTGATGACGAAGGAAGCGATGATGGCGGTAGCCAGGTTGACGACGAGCCAGGGAATGCGGCTCTTGGCCGTCTCGGTGACGGTGCCGCTCACCGACTCCTCGCCGATGCCGGCCATCGCCTTGATATCCTCCTCTGCCTCGTCCTGAATGACCTCGACCACATCGTCGACCGTTACCACTCCGACGAGCCTCTGGTTCTCGTCGACAACCGGCGCCGACATCAGGTCGTAGCGTTCGAACTGGCGCGCGACCTCCTCCTGGTCGGCGGTCGCGGCCACCACGTGCCGGTCCCGCGCCATGATGTCCTCCACGCGCACGTGCCGCTTCGTGCGTAGCAGGCGCGACAGCTCGACCGACCCCACCACCCGGAAGGCAGGATCGACGACGAAGATCTCGGAGAAGCGGTCCGGCAGCTCGTCGGTTTCGCGCATGAAGTCGATCACCTGGCCGACCGTCCAATAGGGCGCAACGGCGACGAACTCGGCCTGCATCAGCCGCCCAGCCGTTTCCTCGGGGTATTCGAGGTTGCGCTCGATTGCCGCCCGTTCGTCCTTGGGCAGGCGGGCGAGGATCTCTGCCTTGTCGGCCGGCTCCAGGCTTTCGATGAGGTAGGCCGCATCGTCGGTCTCGAGCTGGGTGACGGCCTTGGCGAGCAGCTCGTTGGGAAGGGCCTCTGCGAGCTGGTCGCGAACGGCCGGATCGACCTCCGACAAGGCCTCGTAGTCGAAGCTTGCACCCAACGCCTGGATCAGCGCCACCCGCGCGGCCGGCTCGAGCAGTTCGAGCAGGTCGGCGAGATCGGGGGCGCGCAGGCCCGCCGTCAGCGCGCGCACGCGGTCGGCCTGGGCGGCCTCGAGCGCCTCGGAGACGGCGCGCACCAGTTCCTCGCCAACCGCCGTCTCTCCTGCAGTGTGCGTTTCCTCAGCCGTGCCCATGCACCCGTGCTCCTTGCATCCATGCGCTTGGGGTCGATTTGCCAGAGTGTCGGTCGTGGAAGGGACGACGCGCACCCTTGCGCGGCCGTTCCCGAAGTCAAGTGGGGACTTTTGGGCCACGGCCGTCCGTTCCATGCAGCGCCGGCCAATGGAATGCAATTGCCAGCATCTGTCCGCATTCGTAGAATCGAAAGTAGTGGTTCGTCGGAATCGCGGGTTGGGGAAGCGTCGGTTGGCACCGCACGAGGGTGCCTTGTCATCCCTTCGGAGAGGACTTGATGCGCGCGGTGCTGTTCGGCGCAGTGGTCGTTGTCGGCTTCGCGTGGGCCCTTGCGCCGCCTGCGCGCAGCCGCCCCGAGTCCTGCCAGGGCGCACTGGGTGTGTCCCGCGTGGTCGAGATCGACACGGTCTCGGGCCCCCGCTTCGGCCGTCTTCAGTACCCCGATGACCTGCTGCGGGATAAGGAGGTGGTGCTGACCTTCGACGATGGCCCCCTGCGCCCCTATACGCGACCCGTGCTCGATGCGCTCTCAGCCCACTGCACGAAAGCCACCTTCTTCATGGTCGGCCGCATGGCAATGGCCGACCCCGAGATGGCCCGCGAGGTGGCAAGGCGAGGTCACACCGTAGGCACGCACACCTGGTCGCATCCTCACCTGAACGCTCTTTCCGCGGACAAGGCGCGGCGGCAGATCGAGCTCGGGCTGAGCGCGGTCCAGCAGGCGCTCGGCCAGCCGGTCGCTCCGTTCTTCCGCTTCCCCTATCTGGCGGATTCCAAGACCCTGCTGTCGCACCTGGAGGAGCGCGGCATTGCCGCCTTCTCGATCGACGTCGACGCCTACGACTACCGCACTCCGAGCCCCGAGGTGGTGCATCGCAACGTGTTCAGCCAGCTCCAGTCCAAAGGCAAGGGCATCATGCTCTTTCACGACATCCAGCCCTCGACGGCACGAGGTCTGAAACGGGTGCTTGACGATCTCAAGGCGCGCGGCTTCAAAGTCGTCCACATAGTGCCCAAGAGCAAGGCCGAGACCATCGTCGAATACAATGCCGATGCCGCCAAGGAGCTGGCGCGCCAGTCTTCGCTGGCGAGCAGCGATCGGCTCAGCCGCCGCTCGCCCTTCTGGCCCCTGTTCCAAGGCGCCCGCCCACCCTCTGACGGCGGCGCCTCACCGTTCGCGCCGGAGGATTTCTGGCGCGACCGATTCCTGCACCGTTGATCCGGTGCGGCCGCCGCTAAGCCCAATTTCGCCACAGTCCGGCCTATGAGTACCGGCCGGACCTGACCGCAATGGGCTGATGCCGCGCTGACAACGATGCGTCCGGTCCGCCGGGGCTCGGACCGAAAGCGTGCCATGCGCAGCCTGCTCACCGCCGTTTGTTGGCTTGTGCTTGGCCTCGCCCTCGCCGTATCCGCACGTGCTGCCCCGCCGTGCGGACAAAACGCCCTCGGCGTTGCCCGCATCCTTGAGATCGACACCGCCGGCGGGCCCGTCTTCGGCAGCGTCACCCGTCTCGAGAAGGAAGCTAGCTTCCTCAGGCGCAACGAGGTCGTGTTGACCTTCGACGACGGCCCCATGCCGGGCGTCACCCGGCCGATCCTCGACGTGCTCGACCGCTTCTGCGTCAAGGCCACCTTCTTCCCCGTTGGACGGATGGCCCTCGCCCATCCCGACCTCGTGAAGGAGGTGGCCGCCCGCGGCCACACCCTAGGGTCCCATACCTGGTCCCATCCCAAGCTCAGGGAATTGCCGATCGAGCTTGCCGGCGAGGAGGTCGAGCGGGGCTTCGCTGCGGTTGCTCTTGCTGCCGGCCGGCCGACAGCGCCGTTTTTCCGTTTTCCGGGGCTCGGCGACAGCGAACAGCTGCTTTCCTTCCTGCAGCTGCGCGCCATCGCCACGTTCACCGTCGACGTGATCTCCAACGACAGCTTCATCGCCGACCCCGATCAGCTGGCGCAGACGGCGCTGGCGGCCATCGAAGCCCGCCACGGCGGCATCGTGCTCTTCCACGACATCAAACCACAGACCGCGGCCGCGTTGCCGATCCTGCTCGCCGCCTTGAAGGAGCGCGGCTACCAGATCGTGCATCTGCGCGCCAAGGCGAACTATGAGCCGCCGAGCGACGTCACCGCCGGCTTGCGGCGGCTGTTCGCCAGCGAAGGCACCAACGGCAGGCCGGCCGCGGTACTGGAGGGACTGGGCGACGACAGTGGCTCGCAGGCAACCCTCGCCCGCAGCCGTCACGCAAAGCCACCGGCGACTGCTGAGCCCTCAAGACCTGACTGGGCCGCGACCGTGCTGCGCCGCCTTAACCGTCCCGATGTACGTTGAACGAGAGCCGCGACCGGCCGTCGACGGCGCCTACTTCATCTCCTCCGCCGCCCGGTTGTAGACGTCGTCGCTGCGCACGATGTCGTCCTCGCCGAGGTAGGTGCCGATCTGCACCTCGATCAGCTGGAGCGGCACTTTGCCGGGGTTTTCCAAACGGTGCCACTGGGTGGCAACGATGTAGACGCTCTCGTTCTCGCGCACGAGCTGCTCGCTGTCGCCGACCACCACCCGAGCCGTGCCCTGCACCACTACCCAGTGCTCGGAACGATGATGGTGCATCTGCAGCGAGAGCTTGCCGCCCGGATCGACGTGGAGCAGCTTGACCTGGAACCGAGGCCCGACGGAGAGCGTCTCGAAGTAGCCCCACGGCCGATGGGTCACGAGGTGCTGTGCGTGTTCCTTCCGTCCCGAGCGCCTGAGCCGCTCGACGATGCGGCTGACCTCTTGCGTGCGGGCCTTGTCGGCGACAAGCAGCGCATCTGGAGTGTCGACGATGACGAGGCCCTCGATCCCGATCGTCGCCACCAGCGACCTCTCGCTGTGGACGTAGCAGTCGCGCGTGTCCTCCATGAGTGCATCGCCGTGCACGAAGTTGCCCGCTTCGTCGCGCGGCGCAAGCTCCCACAGCGTCGCCCACGACCCGATGTCGCTCCAGCCGACGTCGATCGGCAAGACCACCGCTGTCGACGTCTTCTCCATCACCGCATAGTCGACGGAGATCTCGGGCGCCCTGGCGAAAGCCTCCGGCTCGAGCCGCAGGAACCCGAGGTCCTCGCGCGCACCCGCCAGGCTCGCACGCGCAGCCTCGAACAGGACCGGCTCGAAACGCGACAGCTCTTCGAGGAAGGTGCGCACGTTGAGCACGAAGATGCCGCTGTTCCAATAATAGCCGCCGTCCGCGACGTACCGCTCCGCGGTCTTCCGGTCAGGCTTCTCGAAAAACGCTGCAACTTCGAAGGCTGGCCCGCCCGTCCCGCTGAACGGCCTGCCGCGGCGGATGTAGCCGTAGCCCGTGTGCGGCGTCTTCGCTTCGATGCCGAACAGAACCAGCTTGCCCGCGGCGGCGATGCCCGCCGCCTGCCGCACCGCATCGGCGAAGCGGGCCTCGTCGTTGATGGCATGATCCGATGGCATGACCGCGATCACGGCGTCGGGCCACTCGCGCTCGACCATAAGCGCTGCCACCGCGATGGCCGGGGCGGTGTTGCGCGCCACCGGCTCGAGTACGACCGCCCTGACGCTCACCCCCGCCCGCTCGATCTCGGCTTTGACCAAGAAGCGATGATCGTTGTTACAGATGAGCAGAGCGGGTTCGAAGCCAGCGTGCAACGGCAGCCGCCTCAGCGTGGCACCGAGGAAGCTCGTCCCGCGTCGGTTGAACGATGGGATGAACTGCTTGGGATACATCGCCCGAGACAACGGCCATAACCGTGTTCCCGAGCCCCCGGACAGAATGACGGGAACCACGCGCCCGGATATGCCGGCCATCTGTCAACGCCTCCACCACGACGCGCGCAAGCCTTGCAGATGCCGCGCTCCGGTCTCGGCTGCCGATCATGGGGCAGGACCGGGCCCGAAGCAACGCGTTCCAGGACGCAATGCCTTGGCGGCACCGAGGGTTGCTTGTGCCCTACCCGTCGTTGCGTGTCCACGCCTCGAAGAGGCTGGTCACGCCGTCGCCATAAGGGCTCTCCTCGCTCTCGTCCCGGGAGCGCAGCAATCGAAGTCTGAGCGCCCGCGCCGCTCGCTCGGCAGCCTCCCTCTGGCTGCGTTCCAGCACGAGCTTGGCGTGCGCCTCCTCGAGCGCCTGCTCAGCTGCCTGCTTGGCGCTCTGTTCGCGAACCAGTTGCTCGAGGCTCTCGCGACGGGCGCGCTCGGCAGCTTCGCGTGCGCTGGCCGCAGCGGCGAGCGCTGCGCGCAGCTGAGCCTGCTCCTGCTCCGCCTCGGGTTCGGCACGGAGCCGATCTGCGACCGGTACCGGAGCATTGCCGCCCGCAGGCGCCGTTCCACGCGCCGCGCTGGCCGTCGGTTCGCTTGCGCGCGCCCCCTCCTGGGCAGACCCAGCACCGGATATGGTCGCTGAAGCGATGGTGGGAGCTACATGCTCGCCGGCTGTATAGGCGAAGCCTCCAGCGGCGAGCGAGCCGACCACGGCCAGCGACAAGCCGCCGACCAGCCCGCTCACCGCGGTCGGCCGTCGCCGGGGCGCGCATGCCACCGGACGCGACCGCCACGGATCGTAGCTGCCGAACGTCCACAGGTGTCCCTCCAGATCGCGGCAGGAGAAACCGCGTCCGCGATGGTCCTTGTCGCCGAGATCCAGCACCACCTCCGCGCCCGCTGCCTTGACCTGAGCGCAGTAGGCGTCCGCATCCGAAACATGGAAGTAGGTGACCTGGGTCTCTGCGCCGCCGATCTCGTCGGGCTGCACCATGAGCTGATCGAAGGCGGAGTCCCGCACCGGAACCAACATGACCATGGCGTTCCCGAGCGTGAGCTGCGCAAAGCGGATCGCCCCGTCGTCGTCCTCGACAATGAGTTGCCGCTCAAATCCGAGCGTCGTGCACAGCCAATTGATCGCCGCCGGCAGGTCGCGGTAGCGCAACGCCGGAACGGCGGTGAATCCAAGCTCGGCGGCTCCGGCGCGCATGAAAGTCCCCATGGATTGCCGTGTGCGAATGGAGGCACCGGGACCGGCTACGACGGTACGCTGCCAGCTTCCGGCTCCCTTCCGATCGAATCAGGAGTTCGGTTAACGGCGGGCTAAGCTTGCCGCTGCAGCCGGCCTTTTTCCTGCCGCCACCGACCCTCCCCCTCAGCCGCTGCGGGCGCCCGCCCGCGCACAGGCGCCAGCAATCGGCGCTTTCGACGTGTCACCGGGATGATTGGTGCGGTCGAGAGGACTCGAACCTCCACGGGTTGCCCCGCTACCACCTCAAAGTAGTGCGTCTACCAATTCCGCCACGACCGCAGGCAGGACGAGCGACACTCGCTCGCCGATCGAACCGGAACAAGGCGGCAACGCCGCCTTGTCGAGGTGGCTTGCCCTAACAGAACGCGTCTGCGAACGCAATATATTCACCGAATGCCGGGTCTGCCAGTCGAGGCACGAGCTGGCTCGTGGATGGAGCGGAGCGCGGGGGAGCGAGGAGCGCAATGACGGGTGAGCGGCAGGGCAGCGGCCTGCCGGCCGCGGAGCCGGCGCAAGCCGACATCGTCGAGTGGGCGGTGAGCACCGTTCCGGTCGCCTACCCGCAGGCCGTCGCGTTCATGGAGGAGCGCGTCGCCCGCATCCGCTCCGGCAGCGCACGCGAGCTCGTCTGGCTGCTCGAGCACCCACCGCTCTATACGGCAGGATCGAGTGCCCGGCCTGAGGAGCTGCTCGAGCCCGGCCGCCTGCCGGTGTACGCCACCGGACGCGGCGGCCGCTACACCTATCATGGCCCCGGCCAGCGCATCGTCTACGTCATGCTCGACCTCAATCGGCGCGGCCGCGACGTGCGCGCCTTCGTCGGCGGGTTGGAGAGCTGGCTGATTGCCGCCCTGGGCCACCTCGGTGTCGCCGGCGAAACCCGAGCCGACCGCATCGGCATTTGGGTGAGAGATCCGCGGGCAGGAACCGACACCGAGGAGGCCAAGATCGCCGCCATCGGCCTGCGCTTGAAGCGCTGGGTGAGCTTGCATGGGGTGGCGCTCAACGTCGATCCGGACCTTGCGCACTTTGCCGGTATCGTCCCCTGCGGGATCGCCGACGGCCGCGTTACCAGTCTGGCCCGGCTTGGCATCGCGGCCGGCATGAGTGAGGTCGACCGGGCCCTGCGGGCCTCCTTCGAGGACCGCTTTGGCCGCACCGGCGACGTCCGACCGCCGGCGCTTTGCTCGTCGCTCTCGGCCGACATACCCAAACGCTGACGCCCGGGCCTTGTGCCAGGCCCGGGCGCCAAAACTCATGAAGCTCTCTTTACCGCTTGGGGCTGTCCGCCTTGCCGCCGTCGCTGGACTGCGGCTCGGCCGGGGCGTCTGTACCATCGTAGTACAGATAGCCCCCCTCGATTGAAACGACCTCGTTCCCTTCGAGCTCGTACTCGTCGTTGACGCTGTCGTTCAAACGGACAACGCAGCCCTTTCCACAGACCCCTTCGAGCACTGCCGAGGGTTTCAGGACGTGATCCTTCGCGCTTTCACCTTCGATGACGGTGACCTTCTGGTCATGCGCGTCTCGGTTGGTGATGGAAGCCGCGACCGCGGCACCCGCGACGAATGTGGAGAGGACGAAAGCGCTAGCCGAGAATGCTGTAGGCCACTCCACGACTAGCTCCCAAGCAGCGAATCGATGCTGCGAACTACCTCTTCTTCTTCGCAGCGGTCTTCTTCGTTGCCTTCTTCGCAGGCTTCTTTGCAGTCTTGGCCTTCATTGTCCTACGTCCTTCTTTTGTGCCCCTTGACGGAGCCATAGACCCGACCCGAGTCGGGACGCTCGCAATGTGGTGAGATTCAGTCGACACTACAAACGGAAATTTCCGGTGACTACTATCGACGATTTCGATAGATAGCAATTTTGCCACAGCGCGCGTCGCCTGCGGCAGCCGGCGAGCAGCTTACGCCTTCGACAACAACATGGACATCAATCTCGCACGCACCTTTCTTACCGTCGCCGAAACCGGCAGCTTCATCGACGCCGCGCGCAAGCTTAACATCACCCAGTCGACGGTGAGCGCACGCATGAAGGGGCTCGAGGATCAGCTTGGCCGCCCGCTGTTCGAGCGATCCAAGTCGGGTGCCGCTCTGACCGCCGCCGGCGAGCAGTTCCAGAAGCATGCGCTGGCCCTGGTTCGCGTCTGGCAGCATGCCCAGCTCGAGGTCGGGCTGACCGACCAGCACCGCGACCATCTGGCCGTCGGCGCCACGCTCTCGCTGTGGGACGGTTTCCTCCTCAAGTGGCTCGCCTGGATGCGCCGGACCATCCCTGACATTGCCGTCTCGGCCAGCGCCGCGCTGCCGCCTGTACTCACCCAGCGCCTGGTCGAGGGCACGCTCGATCTTGCCGTCATGTACCGGCCGGTGCAGCCGCCGGGCCTCGTCATCGAACATTTGTTCGATGAGGAGTTCGTGCTGGTCACCAGCGCCCGCGCCGGCGGCCGGCGGACGGCCCACGACTACGTGTTCATGGAGTGGGGGCCGGATTTCCAGCTCGACCACGCCGCCGCCTATCCCGACCTCACCAACCCCGGCCTCAATCTCGATTTGGGCCCCATCGGTATCGATTATCTGCTTGCCAACCCCGGCTCCGGTTACTTCCCCGCCCGGCTGGTGCGGCCCTACATTTCCCGCGGGCGCCTGCGGCGCCCCAAGCGCGGACGCAAGTTCGTCTACCCCGTTTACATGCTCTACCCCGAGGCCCGCGACGAGGAGGCCTACGAGCCTATCCTCGCCGGTCTTCGCCGCGTGGCGGCGAGATTCAATTAGGTTGGAGTGCCGCGATCAGGCCGTCGGCAGCACGCTGAAGCCCCGGAACGCGCCGGTACCTTCCCCGACCACCTCGAGGCGATCGACGCGGGCGCCGTGCGGCCCCGCACGGCAAAGGTCGAGCATGGCCTTTACGGCATCCTCCTCGCCCTGAAACACGGCCTCGACCGAGCCGTCGCGCCGGTTCCTCACCCATCCCGCAAGCTCGAGCGCCTTCGCCTCCGTCTCGGTCCATGCCCTGAAGCCCACGCCCTGCACGCGGCCCTCGATGCGGACATGGATGCATTTTCTCGCTTTGCCCGGCGGTGTCATCGGTTGCCATCCGCGCCCGCAACGCGCTTGCGGCTTCAAACCAGGGCCGCGCTCTTCTATAGAGTGAGCCTCGACCATATCTCTTGGCGATCCGGCCAGCGAGATCAAGCTGGAAGCAAATCATGGCCCATTCCGCCTCGGCGAAGCTCGGCCCGGTGCTCAGCGCCCTCCTGCTGCTCGCCGCAAACACCGCTGCAGCCCAGGCCCAGCTCAAGGCTCCGCCGCCCACGCGCGAGGCCGCCCAGTATTCGTTCGCGCCGATCGTGAAGCGGGCCGCGCCCGCCGTGGTCAACGTTTACGTGCGCTCTCGCGTTCAGACGTTCGTATCGCCTTTCGCCGATGACCCGTTCTTCCGCCGCTTCTTTGGCGACGGTTTCGGCATTCCTCAGGAGCGGGTGCAGAATTCGCTGGGTTCCGGCGTCATCGTGCGCCCGGAGGGCATCATCGTCACCAACGCCCACGTGGTGAAGGGCAGCGGCACGACCGAAATCAAGGTGGCGCTCCCCGATCGGCGCGAGTTCGACGCCAAGGTCATCATGCAGGACGAGAGAACCGACATTGCGGTGCTGAGGATCGAGGGCGGCGACGGCCGCTTTCCGGTGCTCGAGTTCGAGGATTCCGACCATCTCGAGGTCGGCGACTTGGTGCTCGCCATCGGCAATCCATTCGGCGTAGGCCAGACGGTCACCAGCGGCATTGTCTCGGCGCTTGCGCGCACCGAGGTGGCTCGCTCCGACGCCCAGGTCTTCATTCAGACGGATGCCGCCATCAATCCTGGCAACTCCGGCGGGGCACTCATCGACATGACCGGCCGCCTCGTCGGCATCAACACCGCAATTTTCTCGCGCTCCGGCGGTTCCATTGGAATTGGTTTTGCTATCCCCTCCAACCTGGTGCGCATTTACGTCGACAGCGCCATTGCCGGTCGCCGCGTCGAGCGGCCCTGGATCGGGGCCAAGCTCGATCCGGTCACCCGCGAGGCTGCCGAGAGCCTGGGCCTCCAGCGCGCCGCCGGAGCGCTCGTCTCTCGCATTTACGAGGGCGGGCCTGCGGCGCAGGCCGGCTTGCGCACCGGCGACGTGATCGTGGCCGTCGACGGCTTCGAGGTGGCGGACCCGCGCGCCGCCTTCTACCGTCTGACCACCCGCGGGATCGGCAACAGCGCCAAGCTCGACGTCCTGCGCGGTGGGCGAATGCACTCCGTGACGGTGAGGCTCGTCGAGCCGCCCCGCGGCGGCCCCGATGACGCGCGCAACCTGTCCGGCCGTCACCCCCTCGACGGAGCCCGGGTGTCCAATATCCTGCCCGGCATCGCCGATGAACTGAATCTCGAGGGAGAGGAGGGCGTCGTCGTGTTGAGCGTGCGGAACGGGTCTGCGGCAGCTCGCCTGGGCGTGCAGCGCGGCGATGTTATCCTGCAGATTGGCCGCACCCGCATTGGCAGTGTCGCCGACCTCGAGCGCGCGGTGCAGCGGCCTCAGCGGGTTTGGCAGCTGGCGATCAGACGCGGCGACCGCATCCTGCAGGTCGAGGTGGCCGGGTGAGACGGAGCCGGGCGCGGCGAGGCCTATGGCCAACCCGCCGCCCGCGTGCTTTGGTGTCGGTGTGAGCAACCTTTTTGAAGCTGCCGGTCTTGAGCAGCACGCGCCGCGCCCGCTGGCCGACCGGCTTCGGCCGAAGCGCCTTTCGGAGGTGGTCGGGCAGGACCACTTGGTGGGCGCATCCGGCACACTCACCCGCATGCTCGCGGCCGGCCGGCTGGTCAGCATGATCTTCTGGGGGCCACCGGGCACCGGCAAGACCACCGTGGCGCGCCTGCTTGCCGGCGAAACCAAGCTCGAGTTCGAACAGCTCTCCGCCATCTTCTCGGGCGTCCAGGACCTGCGCAAGGCCTTCGAGCGGGCCCGTTCCCGCCGCGAGGTTGGCAGAGGCACGCTGCTTTTCATCGACGAGATTCACCGCTTCAACCGTTCTCAGCAGGATTCCTTCCTGCCCTACATGGAGGACGGCACGATCTCCTTGGTCGGCGCCACCACCGAGAACCCTTCCTTCGAGCTCAACGCGCCGCTCCTGTCGCGAGCCACGGTGCTCGTCTTCCACCGGCTCGACGAGGCGGCGATCGCCCTGCTGCTTGCGCGCGCCGAGCAGGAGCAAGGTCGCGTGCTGCCCCTCGACGGGGAGGCGCGGGGCGCCCTCATCGCCATGGCCGACGGCGACGGCCGTGCTGCCATCAACCTTGCCGAGGAAGTGTTCGCCGCCGTCCAGCGCGGAGGCGAGGTGCTCGACCGCGGCGCGCTCGCCGCCCTTGTGCAGCGGCGCGCACCGCTTTACGACAAGTCGCGTGACGGCCACTTCAACCTAATCTCGGCCCTGCACAAGTCGGTACGCGGCTCTGATCCCGACGCCTCGCTCTATTGGCTCGCCCGCATGCTCGACGGCGGCGAGGACCCGCTCTATATCGCCCGCCGGTTGGTACGCATGGCGATCGAGGACATCGGGCTTGCCGATCCGCAGGCACTGGTGCAAGCGCTGGCTGCCAAGGACGTCTATGACTTCCTTGGTAGCCCCGAGGGCGAACTGGCGCTCGTCCAGGCGACCATTTACCTGGCGACGGCGCCCAAGTCGAACGCCACCTATCTCGCCCATGGCCGCGCCATGCGCTCGGCCCGGGAACACGGCTCGCTGAGCCCCCCCAAGCACATCCTCAACGCGCCGACCCGCCTCCTGAAGGAGGAAGGCTACGGTGCAGGCTATGCCTATGACCACGACGAGGTGGAAGCCTTCTCGGGCCAGCACTATTTCCCCGACAGCATTGAGCGCGAGCGCTACTACGAGCCGACGGACCGCGGTTTCGAGCGCGAGCTTGCCAAACGGATCGAACACTGGGCCAAGCTTAGAGCGGCGCGGACCAAGGAACGCTGAGGCGCACGGCTGCTGGTCCCCCTGCGCTCGCCCGCCTATACTGCGGATCCCGGGGGCGTGTGGTATTGGAACGGGTACGGTCGATGGTGAGTTTCGTCGATCTGTGGCGCGGCCATCCGATCAACGAATCGGTGATGACGCCGTGCATCGCGCCCGAGGACCTGACAAACCTCGAGGGCCGGCAGGTCCTCAAAGGCTATCCCGTATTCGCCAACCAGTGCGCCATCCGCATGGGCGTGGCGCTGCGGCGCGCCGGCGTGCAGCCCAATCAGATTTCGGGCTGTGCCGACTGTGCCGTGCATCCGCGCGAGTACATGCATTTCATCAACGCGAGCCAACTCGCCAACGCCATCTCACGGGCCAACCTGCCGGGCGTTGGCCCCCTCGAGAGGATCACCGGCGCGGCTGCGGCCGAGTTCTATCCCCGCCTCTTCGGCCGCACCGGCATTATCTACATCCAGGATTACTGGCACCGGGCGGGCGAGCCGCCGGAGCGCCCCACGGGCGATCACATCGACGTATGGAACGGCTATCGCTCCTCGGCCAAGTGGCTGATGGAGTGGTTTTCCTGGCTTGGCTATTACTCCAACTATGCTGCCGCCAGAGAGATCTGGTTCTGGGAGGTGAAGTGAGCCTCTTGGGGCTGCTGGAGCGGCTGCGCACTCGCCGGCGCGGCTGCCCTCGACCGACTTGGAGGCTCCATGCGCTATCTGATCGCCATCCTCTTCGCCCTGATCGGCGCCGTGCTCGCCATCGTGTTCTTGAGCGGACCCATCGCCAATTGGGTGGCGCTTCAGTTCTCCTATGAAAGCTCGGACGATGCCGAGACCGTGAACCAGGTGGCGTTCATCGTCGTCAACCTGTTGGGCCTGATCGCGGGCTGGGTCGTCGGCTGGGCGCTGGGCGGACGGCTCGAACGGCCACAAGAGCCGTTGTAGGGCGGCTGCCCTTACTTCACCACGAGCACGGCGCAGGGAGCGAGTTCGACCAGCCTGTCTGTGGTGCTGCCGATCAGGCGGTTGTAGAGGGCGCTGTGCCCCATGAAGCCGACGATGAGCAGATCGAAACCCTCGCGCTGAACGAAATCCACGATTGTCGGAACCGCGTGACCGACGACCACATGCGACGTCAGACTGACGCCTTCGGCCTGAGCAAGGGCGTTGGCCCGGGCGATAACGGCTTCGAATCGGTGATTCGCCTCGAGCTTTTCCTCGACCACCTCATCGACCGTCGCTGGAAACTTCGGCAGCTCCTCGACGCAGATCATGTGCAGCTCCGCACTGTGCTCCCGCGCGAGAGCGACTGCCTTCGAAAGAGCGCGGCTCGCGCCTTCCGAGCCGTCGTTGGCGATGAGCATCCTCTTAAACATTGGACACCTTCTCGGTTTCGGTCTTCTGCTCCAGCGGCTTTACGGCCGGCATGAACCATTGTTGCGCAATGAGGGTTGGCACCACTGCGCTTGCGATCACGGCCGCAACCAGGATTGTGTACTGCTCCTGATCGATGATGCCGTTGGTCAGCCCGAACAGCGCCGAGATGCTGCCGAATGTCAGGCCTGTCGACATCAGAAGCGTGGTGTACATGCCCTCGCGCCCGTCGAATTCGTAGATCCAGGTCAAAGGCAGCACCCCGAGGAACTTGGTCAGCATCTTGAGTGAGAGAAACACCACGATCAGCCCGATCGCGGAGGACAGTGTCGCGAAGCTCACCAGCGACCCCGCCTTGAGAAAATAGAATGGGGTGAGGATCGTGAAGGCGATGACGCGCATGCGATGAGCGAGCTCCTGGTCCTTGAGGAAGGCGGGCGCCAGCGCCATTCCTACCAGGTAGGCCGGCAGGACGGCCTCGCTGCCGGCGATCTGGGCCAGGCCGCCGAGCGTCAGCAGGATCAGTGCCACGAATTTGGTCTCCGGCTCGCTCACCCTTCGGCCCACCGTCCTGAAGAACCAGGGGCCGAGCCGGGGCAGCACCCAAAGCGCGACTGCGGTGGCGGCGCCGAACAGGGCGAGCCAGGCGTCGAAGTGCGCAAACACGACGCCAAGGGCCAGAACGGTGCCAAGATCGGTGATGAAGCAGGCCGCCAGGATGATCTTGCCAAGCTCGGTCTTGTTGAAGCCCGTCTCCACCATGACCGCGTAAACCACGGCCACCGAGGTGGTGGACAGTGAGATGCCGGCGATCTGCGCCTGCGCCCAGGCCCAGCCCTCCACGTAATGGGCCCACAACAGCACACCCACATAGGGCACCGCGAAACTCGCAACACCGATGCCGACGCTTGGCCCCAGCTTCCTTCGGACGATGTCGCGGTCGATCTCGGTGCCCGCCAGGAAAGTCAGCATGATGGCGCCGAAGCCGGCGAGGAAGTTCACCCATGGCGTGAGTTCGAGCCCGATCACGTTGCCTGCCACCGCGCCCACCATGATCTCGATCAGCGCCACCGAGACGGCGACGCGGATCGAGATAAGCGAGGAAAGCAGGGCGAGACCGAGCCAGACTGCTGCGGTAAGCCAGACGTTTTCCATGCCCACACACTTCCGCTTTGGCGCGGCGCGCCCCAAGTTTGTCTGCGAGAGCGGGCACAAAAAAAGCCACCTGCGGTGGCTCTCTGCAAACGCTCCCACCGCCCATCTCGCGGTAGGAGTCATCAGCCCGGGCGGGCGGTTTCGGGGAACCCCATCCCCATCGCGCGCCAAGCTAAGTAAGGTCGGCGCCAAGGTCAACCGTACCGCAGCGGTATGTCGCGCCTGGCCCCAGGACCGTCCGGTGGTGCAGACTGCTCCCTATCCAATGCTATGTATGGTTCCCCTCCGCACGGTAGGCGCCGTAGATGAGCCCGAAGAACGATCCGGTCGAGAACTTGCGTGTTGAGCCGAGCGAAGCCGGCTTGAGGCTCGATCGCTGGTTCCGCATCCACTTCCCGGCCGTCGGCTACACTTACCTGCAGAAGCTTTTGCGCTCGGGCCAGATCCGGGTCGACAGCCGCCGCGCTCGCGCCAACGACCGGCTCGCATCGGGTGCGCTGATTCGCGTGCCGAAGGTGGTGCGCACCCCGCTGCCGGCGAGGCCTTCGCTCGCACCCCCGCCAGGTCTCTCCAAGGCCGATCGCCAGTTCATCGAAGGCATCATCCTCTATGAGGATGATCACGTGCTGGTGCTCGACAAGCCATTCGGACTGGCCGTGCAGGGCGGCACGGGAACCAAGCGTCATATCGACGGCCTGCTCGCCGGCATGGCCGACCGCTTCGGCGATCGGCCGCGACTCGTGCACCGGCTCGACCGCGACACCACCGGCGTGCTGCTCGTTGCCAAGCACCGCGATGCGGCCGCCAAACTCGGCCGCATCTTCCAGACCCGCTCGGCGGCGAAGACCTACTGGGCGCTGGTCAACGGCGTGCCGAAACCGGCACAGGGCAAGGTGGCGGCGCCGCTCGTCAAAGCGGCCGGCCCCGAGGGCGACCGCGTACGCAGGGCCCTGCCCGGCGAGCAGGAGCGCGCCATGCACGCCACCACACACTATGCGGTGATCGACCGGGTCGGGACCAAGGTGGCCTGGGTCAGCCTGAAGCCTGTCACCGGTCGCCAGCATCAGCTCCGCGCCCACATGGCGCTCATCGGTCACCCGATCGTCGGCGACTCCAAGTATGTCGGCGACAAAAACCTGCCGCCCGGCATCGAGGCCAAGTTGCATCTCCACGCCCGCCGCCTCGTACTGCCGCATCCGGTACCTGGCGAGCCCACGATCGATGTCACCGCGCCGCTGCCCGAGCACATGCGCCGCACCTGGGCTCTGCTCGGGCTCGAGGCGGCGCGGTTCGACCCCAATGGTGCCGAATGACATGATGCGGCCGCAGCTTAGGCGACGAACGCCCACCTCGGACAGGGCGGGCGATGCGACGCCGCCTGCCGCGCGCTTCGCGAGGGCGCCAGCCATGATGGTCGGTGCCAGCGCGCTATTTGCCGTCACTTCGCTGCTCGCCAAGGCCCTCGGCCGCGGCCTCGACGGCGCTCCCCTCTGCCCCCTACAGGTGAGCGCGGGCCGGTGGTTGGCCGCCGGCATTGCCGTTGCCGGCGCGCTGATCCTGATCCGGCCCGGCGCGCCGGTGCGGGACGGGGCTGACGAAGTGTCGGGTGCGTGAGCAGGAGGGAAGGATGGCCCTGGGGCTGGTTTGAGAGCCTAGCTCCGGATCGACCCAATGCTATAACCAGCGTCCCATGAAGCTCGTCATCTTCGACTGCGACGGCACGCTTATCGACAGCCAGCATGTCATTTTCGCAGCCATGCGCAGGACTTTCGTCCGCCACGGCCTCCCCCCGCCCGATCAGGCCGCGGTGCGTTCGGTGGTCGGACTGTCGCTGCCAATCGCCATTGGCAAACTCCTTCCGCAGGGGACGGAGAGCCGCGTCGAGACGCTCACCGACACCTACCGCGCAACGTTCGGTGAGCTGCGCGCCGATCCGGGCCACGCCGAGCCGCTGTTTCCCGGCGCCCGCGAGGCCGTCGCGGCGCTCCATGCGCGGGGCGATGTGGTGCTCGGTATAGCCACCGGCAAATCGCGTCGCGGCGTTGCACACGTGCTCGCCCTACACGGCCTCGATCCCTATTTCACGACCGTGCAGACGGCCGACATCCACCCTTCGAAACCCCATCCGGCGATGATCGAATACGCCATGCTGGAGACCGGCGTGCCGGCGCGGCACACGGCCATGGTCGGGGACACCAGCTACGACATGATCATGGCCACAGCGGCCGGTGTTGTCCCCATCGGCGCCGGCTGGGGCTATCATTCGGCAGCCGACCTTGAAACCGCCGGAGCCATGGCCGTCGTTCCCGATTTCCCGTCCCTGGGGGTAGCGCTCGATCGCCTTCTGTTCGAAAGAGAGGAGGCGCCATGAGCGATGCGCAGAGACCCGGCGGCATGCGCCGCAGGGATGGCCTCGACCGGCCCCTCATGGGGCGCTTCTACCGCGACGTGGAGATTGAGGCGGGGCCCAACAAAGGCAGCGGTTCGGCCTTTCGCCTGCTCCTCGACCGAAGGCCGGTCCGCACGCCGAAGAAGGCTCACCTCGAGCTTCCAACCCGCGCCCTCGCCGCCGCCATCGCGGATGAGTGGCGGGCCCAGGGCGAGCGCATCGACCCGCAGACCATGCCGCTGACCAGACTCGCCAACACCATCATCGACGGAGTGCTGGGCCGCGAGGCGGAGGTGAGCGGCGATATCCTGAGGTACGCGGCGACCGATCTTCTTTGCTATCGCGCCGAAGCCCCCCCCGAGCTTGTCGAGCGCCAGGCCGCTGCCTGGGACCCGGTGCTCGCCTGGGCCGCCGAGGCGTTGAAGGCACCCTTGTTGACTGCCCCGGGCATCCTCCCGGTGGAGCAGCCGCGTCCCGCGCTCGAGGCGATCGCGGCCGCCATCCACGGCGCCGACGCCTTCAGGCTCGGCGCCCTGCACGTGATGACCACGCTGACGGGCTCGGTGGTGCTGGCCCTCGCCCATGACCTGGGCGCGCTGTCCGCGGAACGCGCCTGGGCGCTGGCGCACCTCGATGAGGACTTCCAGATCGCCAAGTGGGGCGAGGATGCCGAGGCCAACGCCCGGCGTGCCTACCGCTGGCGCGAGATGCAGGCGGCAAGCCGCCTGATCCGCCTTCTGCGTGCAAGCTAGCCGCGCCGCCGGCGGGCGGTGGCGTTGGATTGCTGCAAGCATTGAATTTTCGCCGCCCGGACCCCGTGCTAGATCGGCCGGACCGATCGCTGCACTAGAGGTGGGCCGACGCCATGAAGGACATCATCGAGGAGCTGGAGCGGCGGCGCGCCAACGCCAAGGCCGGCGGCGGCAAGGCCCGCATCGAGACCCAGCACGCCAAGGGCAAGCTCACCGCGCGCGAGCGCATCGAGTTGCTGATGGACGAGAACTCCTTCGAGGAGTTCGACATGTACGTGGAGCACCGCTGCACCGACTTCGGTATGGAGAAGACCAAAATCCCCGGTGACGGCGTGGTTACCGGCTGGGGCACCATCAACGGCCGCGTCGTCTACGTGTTCGCCAAGGACTTCACCGTGTTCGGCGGCTCGCTGTCGGAAGCGCATGCCAGGAAGATCACCAAGATCCAGGACATGGCGCTGCAGAACCGAGCGCCCATCATCGGCCTCTTCGACGCCGGCGGCGCCCGCATCCAGGAGGGGGTGGCAGCCCTCGGCGGCTATGGCGAGGTGTTCTTGAGGAACGTGCTCGCCTCGGGCGTCATCCCGCAGATTTCGGTGATCATGGGGCCCTGCGCCGGCGGCGACGTCTACTCGCCCGCCATGACCGACTTCATCTTCATGGTCAAGGATACGAGCTACATGTTCGTGACCGGGCCCGATGTGGTGAAGACCGTGACCAACGAAACCGTCACCGCCGAGGAGCTGGGCGGCGCCAAGGTGCATACCACCAAATCCTCCATCGCCGACCGCGCCTACGACAACGACGTCGAGGCACTGCTGCAGATGCGACGGCTTATGGACTTCCTGCCCGCCAACAACCAGTCGGGCGTGCCGGTGCTGCCCACCCGCGACCCCTTCGACCGCTCCGAGCCCTCCCTCGACACACTGATCCCCGACAACCCCAACAAGCCCTACGACATCAAGGAGCTGATCCTGAAGGTGGTCGACGAAGGCGACTTCTTCGAGATCCAGGAGGCGTTCGCCAGGAACATCGTCACCGGCTTTGCCCGCATGCAGGGTCGCACCGTCGGCATCGTCGCCAATCAGCCGCTGGTGCTGGCCGGCGTGCTTGACTGCGATGCCTCCCGCAAGGCCGCCCGCTTCGTGCGTTTCTGTGACTGCTTCGCAATTCCCATCATCACTTTCGTCGACGTGCCGGGCTTCCTGCCGGGCACGAGCCAGGAGTACGGCGGGCTCATCAAGCACGGGGCGAAGCTTCTGTTCGCCTTCGCCGAGGCGACCGTGCCCAAGGTGACGGTGATCACGCGCAAGGCTTACGGCGGGGCCTACGACGTGATGAGCTCCAAGCACATCCGCGGCGACGTCAACTACGCCTGGCCGTCGGCCGAGATCGCGGTGATGGGCGCCAAGGGTGCGGCCGAGATCCTATTCCGCTCCGAGCTCTCCGACCCCGACAAGATCGCGCGCCGCATCAAGGAATACCAAGATCGCTTCGCCAATCCCTTCATCGCCGCCGAGCGCGGCTACATCGACGAGGTGATCATGCCGCGCTCAACCCGCCGGCGGCTGTGCCGCGCGCTCAACATGCTGAGCAACAAGCGCGTGGAGAACCCCTGGAAGAAGCACGACAATATTCCGCTTTAGGCTAGAATGGCGGAGCGTATCGAAAACTGGGTTTTGACCCAGCACGCCGAGGAGGAGATTGCCGGGAGAGGCATCGAGCCCGCAACGGTCGCGGCGGTGCTTGCGGCTCCGGAGCAAAGGCTTCCGGTGCGCCCGGGCCGCGACGTTCTGCAGAGCCGGGTTGCACTGGAAGGTAAGACGTACTTGATCCGGGTTTTCGTGGACGTGGACCGCGAGCCGGCGGCGGTCGTGACAGCTTACCGGACGAGCAAGGTCGGAAAGTACTGGAGCGCGCAACCGTGAAAGCCAAATACGATCGGGAAACCGACACCCTGAAGCTGATCCTCAGAGAAGGTGTGGCGGTGTCGGAAAGCGACGAGGACAAGCCGGGGGTCATCCTCGACTACGACCGGGAGGGCAACCTCGTCTCGATCGAGGTGCTCGACGCCTCCAAGCGCGTCGATGCCGCCAACAAGATCGAGCTTGAGATGACGAGTTAGCGTGCAGGTGTCGCGGCGGCTGTTATGCCTTGCGCTCGAGCTGCGCAACAAGACGGTCGAGAACTCCCGGAAGAAGCACGACAATATTCCGCTTTAGGCCGAAATGGCCGCTTTCTTCACTTTGACGAGCACAACCTTCCTGCCCTATCGTGAAATCCGCTTGCTTGAGCCGATGCGAACGGGCCGTTTGGGGGGCTGGGCATGCCGGACATACGAGCGATTGTCGAGCAGAAGCTACTTGAATTGCTTCCCCAGGACGGCACCCCTGTTCCTAACCGCGTGCTGCGGGCGTTGATCGGTCAAAGGCTCGGCCAGTTGGTCTCTGAAGACCTTTACTTCAGTGTGCGCGACCAGCTCGTCGAGAACGGACGCATCGCGAGGTCAAGAGGGGCAGGGGGCAAAGTCTCCCTGATTCAAGCTCCCGCGCCTGATCAGTCTCCGCCGGAAGAAGCCGATTGGTCCGAGGCTAGCCTCATGGCTCGTCTTGAGCAGTATCTAAAAGGCCCCTTCCAGCTGTACCTCGATCTTCCAGAGGGCTCGCGTTGCTGGGTCCGGGATGTTTCAGCAATCGGTCCGCGCTCGGGCCAATGGGCTCGTCCAGACTTCGTCCTGATATCTGCCTCGCGGTACCGGTTTCTTCCAGAAATACAGGTTGATGTGCACGGATTTGAGCTAAAGCCTGCGAGCGGGGGTTCCGTTCAGGCCGTTTCGGAGGCGTTGGCGCAAACACGGTTCACACACTACGGGCATCTGGTCTGGCACGTGCGGCCAGAGTCGAGAGCCGAGATTCGTGTATCGGAAGTCGAGACATACTGTGAGCATCATGGAATTGGGTTGATCCTGATCCGAGATCCGACGGATTTGAACTCTTTCGAGATCCGCTGCGATGCGGAGCGGAAGCCGACGCCAGCACCTGTGGTCGACGACTTCCTCGAATCCCGCCTCTGCGAACTCCAAAAACATGAGTTGGAGAGCTTCTTGCGGGGGATACGAAGTTGACAGCAAAGCTGATTGCGGTCGCCAACATGAAGGGCGGCGTTGGCAAGAGCGCCACAGTGATCAGCCTCGCCGAGGCGCTCGCTGCGGTGTCGATCAGACCAGGAAGAGGAGGGGCAATAGGGCAGGACTCCGTACTCGTCATCGATCTCGACGCCCAAGCGAGCGCTTCGTACGCTTTGGCGGGCGACGAAACGCTCAAAACACTGATTGAGGGGGGAAAAACTTTAGACGTTTACTTAGGCGGCTTACACGGCATCGGTTCGCGCTCTCGGCTAAAGGACTTTGTCCGCCCGACGGTGTCCAGCGTCACTCACTTTGACCATCCGCTCAACATTGCTCTCCTCGCCTCCTGTCCGGGCCTTCGGCACGCAGAGAAAAAGCTTGTTCACACTCTGACAGCAAATAATCGAAGTTTAGCGGACATCGAGGCTTTGGTATTTGATAGCATCCGGGCGGATCTAGAGGGACTGAAGGAGGAATATGCTTATATTATCTTCGACTGCCCACCCGGGATTTCTTTCCTCACTGAGGTTGCGATCCGCGTGTCCGACCTTGTAATCGTTCCCACGATTCCCGACTTCCTGTCTGTGCTCGGCCTTGACGCCTTCGTGCAGAACCTGTGGCCAGAGCTTGCCGGCCCGGGTGGCCCTCTTCCCCCACCTCCTCATCGACCCCATGTGTTGATAACAAAGCGGAGAGGCATCCGCGGCCATGCGAACATGGTAATTCGGCTGCGCGATCGAACCCTGGGAAGGTATCAGCAAGAATCCCAGATCGCGCAAAGAATCAGGGAACGCCCGTATCAGCTATTTGAAGTCGAGGTTCCAGAAACGGGCGAGTTCTCAAGAGCTCTTGAAAGGACTGGGACGGCGCCAACTTTCAAACAGCGCTGGGGAACGGTATTATCGACAACCCTTGAGCGCCTCGTAGCAGAGGTCAGAGAAAGGCTGCTGAACCCATGCCACTAGAGATTGACGCTTTCGCGGCCCTCACGGCGATTGGCAGCAATCCCGAGACGTTTGCTGAAATGCGCGTAGAGGCAGCAAAGGCCGCCAAGACCATAGTCATCAAGACGCTCAAGAGCAGGTCGCTGTCTCCGCAGCGTCTCGGTGCTCTTTTCCGAGCTTTGGGCGAGGATACTCTTGCTCTCATATTGGAGGGACTGCCCGCTCGCGACTTGAAGTCCATTGTGAAGGCCCTCGACCCTCACAATCCGGGCTTAAAGACGAAGGTTGTTGATGAAGTCTGGGCTCGTCGGCACACGCTTAATCTTGCTTCCGGGTCAGCGCAGCCCGCTCCGAAGCTCGCGCCCGTCCCAAGACGTGGTCGGAGCAAACGTAGCAAGGATAAGGAAGCAGCAAGTCCAATTGGAAGCCTGTCGATGGGCGCCCGACGCATCGCCGGCAGTAGATAACATCAATGCCAGCGCGGCCAATCGGCCAACTAACGCTGGCACCTCTCCTCTTTGTCACGTCGGGCTTGTCCCGACCATCCGCCCCAGCCAGGTAGGGCGCAATAAGCGGCAGCGCATTGCGCCGATCTACCACCAAGGTTGTCAGGGTGTGTCGGCGCAATACGGCTTCACCTATTGCGCCCTACGCAACAGGACGCATCGTCAGGCGTGTGCCGACCATCATCTATCCCGCTCGCTCTTGCGCCAGTGGACGTCTGGAGCCTCCGGACCCTCGGGACGAGCCCGAGGGCAAGCAAGCCCGAGGATCACAGCAGGACCAAGCGTTGGAACCCGAGCTCTGGCGTCGGCGCGGGGCAGGCGTAAAGGCCAGCTCCTCCCGCCCCGCCCCCATTGGCCCACCCGACCACCCCGGTCTATCCTCACCCCATGCCAGCCTTCATCTGCACCGCCTGCGGAACGCAGTATCCGCCCTCCGCGGCGCCGCCGTCTGAGTGCGCGATCTGCACCGAGGAGCGCCAGTACGTGCCGGCGTCGGGCCAAACCTGGACCACGCTGGAAGCCTTGCGCAAAACGCACGCCAACAAATTCCGCCGCCTCGCGCCGGGGCTCACCACCATCGAGACGACGCCAGCGTTCGGCATCGGTCAGCGCGCGATCCTGGCGCAAACCCCGGCCGGCAACGTGCTGTGGGACTGCATTGCCCTCATCGACGACGCCACAGTCGACCTGATCCAGGGCCTCGGCGGCGTCACTGCTATCGCCATCTCCCACCCGCACTACTACACGACGATGCTGGAGTGGAGCCGCGCGCTCGGGCACGTGCCGATCCACCTGCACGCGGCCGACCGGCGGTGGGTGATGCGGGCCGGCCCCGAGGTGAAGTTCTGGCAGGGGGACACCAGGCCGCTCGGGCCCGGCCTCACGCTCATTCGCCTCGGCGGCCACTTCGACGGCGGCACCGTCCTGCACTGGGCCGACTGGGGCGAGGGCCGCGGCGTGCTGCTCTCGGGCGACATCCTGCAGGTGGTCCCGAGCGGCCACGTGAGCTTCATGTGGTCCTACCCCAACTACCTGCCCCTCTCCGCTGCCAAGGTCCGGCGCATGGCCGACATCCTGGAGCCCTTCGCCTTCGACGCCGTCTATGGCGCGTTCTCGGGCCGCGGTCAGATCGACACCAACGGCAAGCAGGTGGTGACGCAATCGGTTGCGCGCTACATCGCACGCCTTAACGAAACCTAGCCCGTTCGCTACCTGGACCGGATGTTGTAGGCGCCGGTGAGGCGGACGAGCGCCGATCGATCCGTGATCTGAACGCCCGACATCGGGCCCTTCATCTGCCGTTCATGAGGCGGCCCGCCGGCATCGAAACCTCAACGTGCTCGTGATCTGAAATCCGTCGAAAATCCCGACGGGACCGCAGCGCTCCCCGCGTCTCTTCCCGTGCAAGCCCGACACGGGACGGCACCCGCCGCCCGGCGGGAGACGAGAAAGAAAGACTGAGGAGAGAAGCGATGAAGACGATTGCAGTCGCCACGGTGGCGGCAATCCTGATGTCGGGCACGGCCATGGCCGCGCCTTCCTACAAGGGACCTTCCCTGAAGGGACCTTCCCTGGTGAAGTCGTTCCGCGCTCCGGCGCTGACGCCCTACGAGCGGTTCCAGATCCGCCAGAGCAAGAACCGCCTCGACTTTCTGGTGCAGCGCGCCCGCGTGGACGGTCGCGTGACGTTCTGGGAGCGCTGGCAGATTGCGCTTGCCGAGCGGCGCCACAATGCGCTGGTCTACCGGCTGACCCACAACTAGAGCGCCCGTGGGTGACAGCGATGGAAATCGGCAAGGGGCCGCCCCTTGGGGGCGGCCCCGATGCTATTCCCGCCAGTGCTCTCCGATCCACGGCGCCGGACGGAAGCGCCGGCGCGTCGGGCGGAACAATGTCGCCGGCCCCGCCCGCTTTCGCGCCTCGTGCTCGCCGCGCATGGCGGTCTCCGGCGTGATGCGCCCGAAGAAGACCAGAATCTTGCCCCCCTTCGGCGGCTTCGGCGTCGTGAAATACCGCAACAGGCGGTTCCGCGGCAGGCAGGCGATCGAGAAGGGCACACACCAGTCGGCCGGCCAGAACGTCACCTCGGCCACGTTCTTGGAGACGAAGTTCTGCTCCTTCGAGGCGTAGGTTCCCTTGAGCTCCTCGGTGGGTGTTGCATGGAAACGATCGAGCACGGCGCTCTCCATGCCGATGAAGTAGCGCATCACCGAGCTGTTGCCGTAGCCGAGTTCGGGGTCCTTCCATTCGCGAATGATGCAGAAGCGGCCAGGGTAGGTGAAGAACGGATCGAGGCTGTCGAGAATGACGACGTCAAGGTCGAGAAACAGGGTCATGCCGGCAAGTCCGCCAAGGTCTTCGCGCATCAGCCCTACCTTGCGCCAGTTCTTGCCGAGCGCCGGATCGAGGCGTACCTCGGGCAGCGGCTGGCATTCGACCTCTCCCCGGATGCCGGACGCGTTGTCTGTGAAACAGACGAAACGGATGGTCCAGCTGGTGTTGCGCTTGACCATGCCGTAGAGGCGGTTAACCCACTCAGGGCCGTAGCGCGTGCCCCACTTGATGCAGATGACGTTCGCCGCCCTGCCGAGCTGGGCGCGCTCGAACTCACCCCGCCATCGTTCCTCGCCCATCCCCTCTCCCCGGTTGCTCTGCCACCCGTCGTGCTCCCGACGCCGGCCGCATGATAGCCCATGCAAGCCTCGGCACCAGGACCAACTCGAAAGCCGCCGCCGTGGCGAAGTCGCCACGTCGGACCGCCTCCCAACACCTGTTAGCCGGTTGGTAAGCTTGGCCCCTTAGCGTCGGGGCCATTCCATCCGAGATAGGATCCGGCGGTCCATGAGCACTCTGCAGTTCGCAGACATCGGTGCGATTTGCGAACGGGGCAGCGTGAAGGACACCGACGTCGCCATGCTGCGCAGGGCGCTGGCCCAAGAGGCAAGCCTCGAACCGGTCCACATCGACGCGCTCTTCACCATCCACAACACCTGCCCCGTACAGGCTCCCGCCTGGACCGAGTTCTTCCTCAACACCGTCACGGACTACATCGTGCGCGAGGCCGAGCCGTCCGGGTATGTAACACGCCACCAGAGTGAATGGCTCATCACCCGCATCTCCGACGCCGGAGGCCGGGTCGCCACCAAGACCGAATTCGACCTGTTGATGGATGTGCTGAAGCAGAGCCGCTGGGCGCCGGTGAGCCTAGCCTGCTTCGCACTCGGCCAGATCAGGAACGCGGTACTGGCCGGCACGGGACCGCTCCGCGGCGCATCCCCTCTGGTGCCCGGTCGCATTACCTCCGCCGAGGTGGAGAGCGTGCGCACCATTCTGTGCGCTTACGGTGCCGAGGGCACGATGGCGATCACCCGTGCTGAGGCCGAGGTTCTCTTCGCCATCAACGACGCGGTCTGCCCGCCGAACTGCGCGACCGAAGGGCCCGACGCGGCGGGCTGGTCGCCGCTCTTCGTCAGTGCCATTGTCGCTGCCATGATGGCGGCCAGTGGCTATGCGGTGCCGAGCCGCGAGCGCATGCTGCAAGACGAGCCCTGGCTCGCCCGCGAGGTCGACCACCGGGGCGGGATGCCCCGCCTGCTCGCTAGCTACCGCACCCAGTCGCCGGAGGAACGTGCCCTCGAGCGGCTCGAGCGTCAGCGGGTCGAGATCATCACCGGCGAGCCGGTCCGCGAGCTGCAGGCCGAGTGGCTTGCCCAGAGACTCGGCAGCAGCGGCCTTCGCGGCCGCAACGAAGAGGCCGTTCTGACTGCGCTAACCGACGCCGGCATCCGGCTCGCCCCGCCGCTGCAGGCACTGCTCGACCGGCATTGCCGCGCTGCTTGAGTACCTGCTGGCGGGCGGGGTTATCCGCCATAGATGACGCGCGGCTGCTTTGCGGACACCACGTTGCGGTCTAGAACCAGCACGTGCCTCATCGGCACGCGAGCGAGCGACGGGCGCCATCTTTCCATGTTCAAGAAAATCCTGATCGCCAACCGCGGCGAGATCGCCTGCAGGGTGATCAAGACCGCGCACCGAATGGGAATCAGGACGGTTGCCGTCTTTTCGGACGCCGATCGCGATGCCCTCCACGTGGAGATGGCCGACGAAGCCGTCCACATTGGCCCCCCACCCGCCGCGCAGTCCTATCTGGTCATCGATGCCATCCTGGAAGCCTGCCGCAAGACGAGCGCTGAGGCCGTCCATCCGGGCTACGGCTTTCTCTCCGAGCGCGCCGCCTTCCCGAGGGCGCTTGCCGCCGCCGGCATCGCATTCATTGGCCCCAACGCTGCCGCCATCTCTGCCATGGGCGACAAGATTGAAAGCAAGCGGCGAGCCGCCGAAGCCGGGGTCTCCACCGTCCCGGGCTACCTTGGCGAGATCGCCACGGCGAAGGACGCCGTAAGCATCGCCGGCGAGATCGGCTACCCCGTCATCATCAAGGCCTCCGCCGGCGGCGGTGGCAAGGGCATGCGCATCGCGACTGGTCCGCGTGAGGTCGAGGAGGGCTTCGCGCTCGCCCGCTCGGAGGCTGCCTCGAGCTTCGGCGACGACCGCCTCTTCATCGAGAAGTTCATCCTCGACCCCCGCCACGTCGAGGTGCAGGTCCTGGGCGACAAGCACGGCAACGTCATCCACTTGGGCGAGCGGGAGTGCTCGATTCAGCGCCGCAACCAGAAGGTGGTGGAGGAGGCGCCCTCCCCCCTGCTCGACGATCGAACCCGCCGCGCCATGGGTGAGCAGGCCGTGCGGCTGGCCAGGGCTGTCGGCTACGATTCGGCCGGCACCGTCGAGTTCGTCGCCGGCCAGGACCGTTCGTTCTACTTCCTCGAGATGAACACGCGCCTCCAGGTCGAGCACCCCGTCACCGAGCTCGTAACCGGCATCGACCTCGTCGAGCAGATGATCCGCGTGGCGGCGGGCGAGAAGCTCAAGTTACGCCAGGCCGACGTGAGGCTGACGGGCTGGGCGGTCGAAAGCCGCATCTACGCGGAAGATCCCTATCGCAACTTCCTGCCCTCGGTCGGGCGCCTCACACGCTACCGTCCCCCGCCCGAAGGCCCTTGCCGAGGCGGCGGCAGCGTTCGCATCGACACCGGCGTTGCCGAGGGCGGCGAGATTTCCATCTACTACGATCCGATGATCGCCAAGCTTGTCACTCACGCCCCAACGCGGGAAGCTGCCATCGAACTTCAGGCGACTGCACTTGACGCTTTCTATATCGACGGCATTCAGCACAACATCCCATTTCTCGCCGCCCTCATGCAGCACCCCCGGTGGCGGGCGGGCCGGCTGTCGACAGCCTTCATCGGCGAGGAGTATGCGGGCGGCTTCAGGCCGCGGCCGCCGAGCCGTGAGGAGGTCGAGACATTGGCCGCGGTGGCGGCCGTCATCGATCACCTTTCCAATCAGCGGCGCCGTGCGATCACCCAACAGATGCCGGGCGAGCGCGTGCGCTTCGCCGAGCGGCGGGTGGTGACGATCGCTGCCTCCACCTATCGACTGGAAGTGAAAGGTGGCGACGGAACCTACAAGGTGCGCTTCGTCGAGGGCAGCACATCGGGGCCGCCACTCGAGGTCGTCTCGGACTGGTGGCCGGGCGAACCGGTCTGGAAAGGACGGGTGGGCGGCCGAGAGGTCGCCGTCCAGGTGCGATCGCTGCTCAACGGCTGCGATCTCGCCTACCGCGGCATTCGCGCGCCAGTGCGCGTGTTCACCGAGCGTGAGGCTGAGCTCTCCGCGCTGATGCCCGAAAAGGTCGAGGCTGACACTTCCAAGCTGCTTCTCTGCCCGATGCCGGGCCTCGTCAAGTCGCTCGCTGTAACCGAAGGTCAGCAGGTCAAGACTGGCGATCCGCTCGCCGTCGTCGAAGCCATGAAGATGGAGAACATTCTGCGTGCCGAACGCGACGGCATCGTCAAGGTGATCAGGGCCAAGCCCGGCGACAGCCTGGCCGTGGATGCCGTGATCCTCGAATTCGCGTGAGATGCCCGGCCCGCTCGACGATCACGGGGTCTGAGCCGGCTCGCCGCCCTGCGCGCGCTCCTGCTCGACGCGGGCCTTGTCGTCCTTGCCCTTGGCGGCCGTGTCCCGATCAACCAGCTCGATGACGGCGCGCGGAGCACTGTCCCCATAGCGGAAGCCAGCCTTGAGCACACGCGTGTAGCCGCCAGCGCGGTCCTTGTAGCGGGGGCCGAGTGTCTCGAAGAGCTTCTTGACCATTTCCTCATCGCGCAGCCGCGCCGCTGCCAGCCGCCGCGAGTTGAGATCGCCGCGCTTGGCGAGCGTGATGTACTTGTCCATCACGCGCTTCAAGTCCTTGGCCTTGGCGAGCGTGGTCGCGATCTGCTCGTGCCTGATGAGGGCGGCCGCCATAGTGGAGAACATGGCCTGTCGATGGCCGCTATCGCGGGAGAAGCGCCTCCCGAGTTTTCTGTGTCGCATGTGTCACCCTTGCGTTGTCGAAGCGGGAGGTTCTGCGGCCTCGCCTTTGTTCCGCCGTCGGCAACAGGCAGTCGGCAGATCGGAACTGTCCCACTGCCGACCCGCCGAACACCGACTGCCGCTCTCAGTACTGATCCTCGAAGCGCTTGGCCAGCTCCTCGATGTTGTCGGGCGGCCAGTTCGGCACCTCCATGCCGAGATGGAGGCCCATGGTGGCCAGCACTTCCTTGATCTCGTTCAATGACTTGCGGCCGAAGTTCGGCGTCCTCAGCATCTCGGCCTCGGTCTTCTGGATGAGATCGCCGATGTAGACGATATTGTCGTTCTTCAGGCAGTTGGCCGAGCGCACGGAAAGCTCGAGCTCGTCGACCTTCTTCAGCAGCGCCGCGTTGAAGGAGAGCTCCGGATGACGCATCTCCTCGACCGCCTTCTTGGGCTCCTCGAAGTTGATGAACACGGCGAGCTGGTCCTGCAGGATACGGGCCGCGAGCGCCACCGCATCCTCTGCCCTGAGCGAGCCGTCGGTCTCCACCGTCATGGTCAGCTTGTCGTAGTCGAGGATCTGGCCTTCTCGGGTGTTCTCAACCCGGTAGGAGACCTTCTTCACCGGACTGTAGAGGCTGTCCACGGGGATCAGCCCGATCGGGGCATCGTCGGGGCGATTGCGCTCGGCGGGCACGTAGCCCTTGCCCATGTCTGCGGTGAACTCCATGCGGATGGAGGCGCCCTGGTCGAGGTGGCAGATGACATGTTCGGGGTTCAGGATCTCCACGTCCGGGCCTGCCTCGATGTCACCCGCTTTGGCGGCTCCACGTCCCTCCTTCTTCAGCACCATGCGCTTCGGACCCTCCGAGTGGAGCCGCAGGGAAATCTCCTTGATGTTGAGGATGATATTGGTGACGTCCTCGCGCACCCCAGCGATCGATGAGAACTCGTGCAGCACGCCGTCGATCTGCACGGTCTTGATGGCCGCACCCTGCAGCGAGGAAAGCAGCACCCGCCTGAGCGCGTTGCCGAGCGTCATGCCAAAGCCCCGCTCGAGCGGCTCCGCCACAATGGTGGCCACGCGATCCTTGTCGCGGCCGGGCTGAATGTCGAGCTTGGTCGGTCTGATCAAGTCCTGCCAGTTCTTCTGCAAGACGTTTGCCATGTCGAACCTCACTGCATGGTGCGGCGGGCGCCATCGTCCGCCGCCGGGTCTTAGCAATCGTTGGCCGGCCGCTCGGCCGGACCTTGGCCTCTGCCTAGACGCGACGCCGTTTTCGCGGGCGGCAGCCGTTGTGCGGTATCGGCGTGACGTCGCGGATCGAGGTGATCTGGAAGCCGACCGCCTGCAGGGCCCTGAGCGCGGACTCCCGGCCCGAGCCTGGGCCGCACACCTCGACCTCGATGATCTTCATGCCGTGCTCCATGGCCTTCTTGCCGGCGTCCTCGGCAGCCACCTGGGCGGCGTAGGGGGTTGATTTCCGCGAGCCTTTGAACCCCATGGTGCCGGAGGACGACCAGGCAATGGTATTGCCCTGGGCGTCCGTGATGGTGATCATCGTATTGTTGAAGCTCGCGTTGACGTGGGCGACCCCTGAGGTGATGTTCTTCTTCTCGCGGCGGCGCACTTTCGTGCGCACCGGCTGCTGCGCTTTGGCCATCGTCTGGATGCTCCCGCGGGGATGAGGAGGGTGAGAAGCTCGGCACTCGGGCGACTATTTGGTCACCTTCTTTTTGCCGGCAATGGGGATCGCCTTGCCCTTGCGCGTTCGCGCGTTGGTGCGTGTGCGTTGGCCGCGCACGGGAAGCGTCTTGCGATGGCGCAGTCCGCGATAGCAGCCCAGGTCCATCAGCCGCTTGATGTTCATCGCCACTTCACGCCTCAGATCCCCTTCGACCACGTAGTCGCGGTCGATCGTCTCGCGGATCTGCAGCACTTCCGCGTCGGTCAGCTGGTTGACCCGTCGCTCGGGCGGAATACCCACCTTTTCACAAATCTGCTTGGCGAAGGTGGGGCCAATGCCGTGGATGTAACGCAACGCGATTTCCACCCGCTTCTGGGTGGGGATATTGACGCCTGCAATACGGGCCAAGTGCTTCTCCTCGAGGACGTTTGCGGTCGCTCAACTTGCCGGGGTCCCGCGGCCGCAAGCGCCGGACCCACATAGCACCGCGCACCACTAAAGGACCGGTTCCGGCCCCGGAAAGCTCTCGCCGCCGGGCGCGAAAATCGGCCTAGGGTGCGTCATGAAGGCGCGGCCGTTGTAACCGGAACACGGGCGCGCGTCAACGCAGTGCAGCATTGGAACCTGGTTCGCAACCAATATGTCGCGGCGCGGTTCCGACAAGCCCTACCGGCAGCGAAGCACATGCCTTGCGCCAGGCGTGGTGTTGCCGCATCTTTTTTTGCTGGGTTCCCCACCCGCCTCGCCCGTTCAGGGCCGAGCAGACGCCCTAAAAAACAACCCCGGAGGAAGCGCCAATGACACCCATCCGCCAGCTCCTTGTTGCAGCCGCCACCCTTTCGACGGCGCTCGCCTTGGCCGGCCCCTGCGCTGCCGATGAGGTGATCGACTTCTACAGGGGCAAGACGGTGCGGGTAATCATCGGCTATGGGCCGGGCGGCGGCTATGACCTCTACGGTCGGGTGACAGCAGAGTATTTGGGCAGGTTCATCCCGGGTAACCCCGCAGTGGTGCCGCAGAACATGCCGGGCGCCGGCAGCTTCGCCGCCGCCAAGTACCTCTATGAAGCTGCTCCACGGGACGGCACGGTCCTCGGCATCGTCGCCCAAACCTTTCCCCTCGATGCGGCGATGAAGCGGGACAAGGAGAAGGTTGATCCGACCGAGATGCCCTATATCGGCCGCCTCACCGGCAATGTCGATTTCGGGCATGGGATGCCCAACGCCCGCTTCAAGACCTTCGAGGATGCCCGCGCCCGCGAGATCGTGGTCGGCGCCACTGGGGGAGCATCGCCGGCGCTGCTGCTGCCCAAAGCGCTCAACAAGTACGCAGGCGCCAAGTTCAAGATCATCACCGGCTATGCGGGCTCCAACGAGACCATGCTCGCGGCCGAGCGTGGGGAGGTGGAGATGGTTGGTGCCAACGGGCTCGCCTCCACCATGGCCCGCCGCCCCGAGTGGATCACGGAGAGGAAGGTACCGATCCTCTACCAGGCCACGTTGAAGCGCCATCCCCTGCTGCCACACGTGCCGGCGCTACCCGAACTCGGCCTGACCGATGAGGGCAGGGCGGTGCTGACCGCGATCGCCAGCTCCGCCGACATCGGCCGCGCCATTATGACCACGCCGGGGGTGCCGAAAGAGCGGCTGGCGGCGTTGCGCAAGGCCTTCCAGCAGATGCTGGCCGACCCGGACTTTTTGGCCAAGATGAAAGACCGCGGCATCACCATCGAGCCGGCCACCGGCGAGGAACTCGACGAGATCGCGCGCCAGACCATGAACACGCCGAAGCGCATCCTCGAGCTCACCGCCGAGCTTTTAAAAGAATAGCTGCCAGCCCTCACGCCGACGGGCGGCGTGCCTCCCTCCAGCAGGCCACCGCCAGCAGGGCGCAGAGCACGCCGGAAGCCAAATGGAAGGCGATAGGTGCCGCGCGTGCGCTGGAGCTTGCCGCGATCGCGCCGTCGCCAACGCACACAGCGGCGCCGAGGCCGAGCCAGAGCGCAAGGCCGCGCCATTCCCTGAACACTGCCAGTCCGATAACCGTAAGCGCCAGCCACAGATCACGCAACCCGATGACATAGTGCAGCTCGAACGATGCCGCCCCTCCTGCGAGGCCGAACAAGCGCGCGGCGGACTGCGGCACGACGATGAAACGGACGCCGATCACAAAGAGCGCAAGACCGACCGCGACCGACAGCCCAAGCAGCACGCGCCGTCGCCGCTCGTTGCCGTCTGCACTCATCTTTTCCCTGCGGCGGCTAGCGCCGGGGCCCCGGCCCCCGTGCGCACCTGTGCCCGCTCGGCCCCGGATTGCACGGCCGCCCGCTCGCGACTTGCGCAGTAGAAGTTGCCGAGGACGAGGACGTCCATCTCGGTGCGCAGGAAGCAGGCAATGGCCTCTTGCGGGCGCGCCACCATCGGCTCGTTCTCGTTGAAGCTTGTGTTGATGAGCACGGGCACGCCGGTGATCTCGCCGAAGGCTCTGATCAGCTCGTAATAGCGGGGATTGACGCGCCGCTCGACGGTCTGAATGCGGGCCGTTCCGTCGGCGTGAACGGCGACCGGGATCAGCTCAGCCATGCCGGGCCTGACCCGCGGCGCCATGGTCATGAACGGATCCGTTCCGTCGATCTCGAAGAAGCGGTGGGCCTCTTCCGCCAGCACCGCGGGAGCGAACGGGCGGAACGCCTCGCGACGTTTGATGCGCGCGTTGATCGCTTCGCGCATCTCCGGCCGACGCGGATCAGCCAGCATCGACCGGTTGCCGAGGGCGCGTGGTCCCATTTCGAAGCGGCCGTCGAACCAACCCACGATCCTGCCGGCTGCAAGATCGGCAGCCGTGCGCCGGATCAGGTCGCGCTCGCTCAATGCCTCGGCCGCAAGGCCAGCGCCGAGCAACGCCGCTTCGATCTCCTCTGCGCTGTATTCCTTCCCGAACGACGCCCGGTCGAGCAGGAAGCCGCGCGGGTAGCCGAGCGTCTGGTGGTAGTGCCAGAGCGCCGAGCCGAGCGGCGCACCGCAATCGGAGGCGATCGGCGGCACCCACACGCGCTCAAACGGCGACTGTTCCAACACGCGGGCGTTGGCGACACAGTTGAGCCCTACGCCACCGGCGATGCAGAGATTGCTCGACGGAAACTGCTCGGCGAGCGCCTCCGCGATGTGCAGGATCACCTCCTCGATGCGGGTCTGCAGGGCGCGCGCGATATCGCGATGGCGCTGCCCGATCTCCTCATCCGGTCGCCGCGGCGGGCCGAAGGTATCGAAGAACTTGGCCCTGAAAGGCTTGAGCAGGGCATGCGCGTCGTAGTCGAAGTAGCTCATGTTGACGCTGTAGCGCCCCTCGGGCTCGAGCCGCACCACGTCGCGAAACTGCTTAAGGTAGGTCGGCTCGCCGTAGGCGGCGAGGGCCATCACTTTGCCTTCGTCGGAGAACGCGCGGAATCCGAGGTAGTGCGTGAGGAAACCGTACACCATTCCGAGCGAGTTGAAGAACTCGGTGCGCCAGTGTCGCTCCAGCCTATTGCCGCGCCCGGTATAGACGCTCGTGGAGGCATCATCGCCGTAGCCGTCCATGACCAGGATGGTCGCCTCCTCGAACGGCGAGACGAAAAACACCGCGGCGTGCGAATCGTGGTGCCCGACGTTGATGATGGGCGGCAGCTCCCGCTTGCCGAAATGGCGGGCGAGGTTCCGGCGCAGCCGGTAGTTGAGCACCATGATCCCGTCGCGCTGGGGCGGATGCGACTTCTGCCGCAGCAAATCGAGGCTCGAGGGAAATCGGCGCAGCACCGCGCCGGCAATGGTGCGGCGCAGGCGCGCTATGTTCCACGGCGTGGTGATGGCATCTATGTCGTCGATCTTGAGCCCGCGCTCGTCGAACGCGCACTTGAGCGATTCGATCGGGAACCGGTGCGTATGCTTGATGCGGTTGAGCCGCTCCTCCTCCAGCACGATTTCCGGAGTTCCGTCGCGGAGCAGGGCGAGGCCGCTATCGTGGGTATCGCTGACGATTCCAAGGATACGCACTGTCGCGATAGCTCCGCTTGCGGCCCGCGGGTGGGCACCCCGAACAGAAGACGAGTGTCAGAGGTATCAGTCCAGGTGAAAAGCGCAAGCTCAAGACGGGCGGCACCAGTACCGCGAATTTATGTTGCACATGAGGCGCTAAGGACATAGCGCCGCCGGTGGCACGCATGGCAGTATGTAAGCTCGACTTTTCCTTTTTTGTGTTCGGGTGGCACCCATGATACGTGTGCTTTGGACGGCAGCCCTCGCGCTCACTTTGGCTGGTATTCCCGCCGCCGTTAACGCTCAGGACGGGAAGTCCAAACCAGCCGCGACCGCAGTTCCCAAGCCGGGCAAGGACGAGAAGCTCTGCCAGCACCGCTTTCCCAATGGCGAGAAGCGCACCTGGATATGCAAAAAGGAGCAGCCCTGCTGCGCGTGGGACCTGATCGGCTACGTGAAATGCGGAACGACCATCACGGGCTGCCTATAAGGAATTGATTTCAATCATATTTTCTTTGCGAGACCGTCCCGCGTCCGCGGCGCGCCTTGCCATCGTCGCCCGCCTCCTGCATGAGGAGGCATGGCTGCCTGCCGGAGCCGAACCCGATGGCGTGTCCAAGCCGGCCTAGGGCCCTGGCGGTCCGGCGGATGGCAGCCCAAGAAGGCAGGCGAAGCCCGCATGGCGCGTGAACGCATCACTGTCATCGTCCCCGTCCTCAACGAGGCCGCCAACGTCGAGGGACTGATTGAGCGGCTGACGCCGGTGCTCGACGGCGTCGGCGTGCGCTGGCAGGTTCTTTTCATCGACGATGGCTCAACCGACGACACGCTTGCCGTTCTCAAGGGTCTCAACGCCCGCGATCACCGCATCACGGCCATCTCGCTCAGCCGCAACTTCGGCAAAGAGATCGCTATCGCGGCCGGTCTGAAATATGCGCGGGGCGAGGCGGCGATCCTGATGGATGCCGACCTGCAGCATCCGCCCGAAGTGCTCGCCACCTTCATCGACAGGTGGCGCGAGGGCTACCAGATCGTGTACGGGCAGCGTCTCGACCGCGGCGCCGACGGGCCGCTCCGGCGCTTCTTCGCGCACATCTACTATCGAATGTTCAATGCGCTGGCGAGAACCGACATCCCCGAGGGTGCCGGTGACTTCCGTCTTCTCGATCGCTGCGCCATCGATGCCATGAACCGCATCGGCGAGGTCTCGCGCTTCAACAAGGGTCTCTTCTCGTGGATCGGGTTCCGCTCGATCGGTGTGCCCTACAGCGCCGCGGCGCGGACGTCCGGCACCTCGAAGTGGAGCTTCCGCCGCCTCGCCCGCTTTGCCATCGACGGTCTCACCTCGTTCTCGACGCTGCCCTTGCGGATATGGTCGCTGCTGGGGCTTGCCATCTCGCTCACCGCCTTCGCCTATGCGCTGCTCGTACTGGTGCAGACCCTCGTGCTTGGCGTCGATGTACCGGGCTATCCCTCGCTGATCATCTCGGTGATGTTCTTCGCCGGCGTCCAGCTCATCTCGCTGGGCGTAATCGGCGAGTACCTCGGCAGGGTCTATGAGGAGGTGAAGGCGCGGCCGCTGTTCATTGTCGCCGAGGAGATCGGGCTCTCCGAAGAGGCCGCTGCCCCGGCCTTGAGGGCGGTGCCTGGCGAGGCCGGCGCCCAGGAGCGCGGGTGACGCGGCCGATGCACGACGGCTCCGTCAAAGCGGTCATCCTCTGCGCCGATGATTACGGTCTCAGTGATGGGGTGAGCCGTGGTATCGAGGAGCTGGCGGCATTGCAGCGGATCTCGGCGGCGAGCGCGCTCGTCAATCTGCCTGGGTGGCCCCGCTATGGTCCACGTCTTGCCGCCGTGCGTGACCGCATCGCCATCGGGCTTCATTTCAATCTGACCCTCGGCGCGCCTTTGGGAGGGATGCCGAGGCTTGCGCCTTCCGGCGTTTTTCCCGGGCTCGGGCCCCTTCTCGCCGCTGCGCTGGCCGGACGGCTGGAGGCGACCGAGATCGCCAGCGAGACATGGCGCCAGATCGACAGCTTCGAGCAGGCCACCGGCCACCCGCCTGACTTCATCGATGGCCACCAGCATGTGCACGCGCTACCGGGCGTGCGCGCCGCCTTTCTGCGCGCGGTCGCCGCCCGCTTTCCTGCCACGCGCCCGCTGATCCGCGATCCGGGTGATGACATCAGGGCGATCCTCGCGCGGGGCGGCGCCATCGCCAAGGCGTTTTGCGTGGCTGTGCTCGCCCGCAGCTTCGGCGAACGCGCACGGCGTTCGGGCTTTCCCGTCAATCGCGGCTTTGCTGGGTTCACCACGTTCGCCACTTCCGAGCCCTTCGAGCGCGAACTCCATCGCTTCTTCACCCACCCGGGCCCGGCTCACATGGTGATGTGCCATCCGGGCTATGCCGATGCCGAGCTGACGCGTATGGACAAGGTAGTGGGCCGCCGCCGCCATGAGCTCGACGCCTTGAAGGCGCTGTCCGCGCTCGACAAGATGATCTGGCATCCGCTACGAAGCGATGCGGACGGGATGCCGGCATGGCCGGCGGCAGCGACGGCGACATGACCTCTATCATAAAGCGCCTCCGGGCCCTGCTGCCGGCGCGATGGGAGCACTATGGCGGCTTCCTCCTGTCGGGCACGCTGGCATTCCTGACCGATGCCGCCATTCTCGAGGGCCTGACCCGGATTGGCGGCCTGTCGCCGTTCCTCGCCCGCCTGATCAGCATTTCGATCGCCATGGTGGCAGGCTGGCTGCTGCACCGGACCATCACCTTTGCCGTGCGCGTCCCGCCGAGCCTGTCCGAGTTCCTGCAGTTCGCTGCTGTCGTTTGGACGGCGCAGCTCGTCAACTACCTTGTGTTCTGCGCCGTGCTCATTGCGTTCCCGGGTACTAGGCCGTTTGCCGCCCTTGTGTTCGCCTGCCTCATCGCCATGTTCGTGTCCTACGCCGGGTACCGGTTCGGAGTGTTTCGCAGACATGCCGGCCTGCCCTGAAGGCCCGCTATGAGCCACCGCGACGCTGCAGCCGCTGTTCCGCCGATCCTCGAGCACGCCGCAGGCCTGCTTTCCCGCTACGATGTGCTCGTCTGCGACGTCTGGGGTGTGGTCCACGACGGCCGCCGCGCCTTTGACGCCGCAGGCGATGCCCTCGCGCGGTTCCGCACCGGCGGCGGTTCGGTCGTGCTCCTGTCCAACGCACCGCTGCCGTGCGAGGGTGTCTCGCGGTTGCTCGCCGAAAAGTGCGTGCGCCGCGATGCGTGGGATGCCATCGTCTCTTCCGGCGACCTCGTGCGCGCGCACGTCGCAGGTCACGGGCTCCGCCGGTTGCACCACCTCGGCCCTGCCCGCGACCTGATGCTGTTCGAGACCATGGCTGCCCGCCTCGTTGGCATGGACGAAGCCGACGCCATCGTGTGCACGGGGCTCGCCGACGAGCGTTGCGAGACCGCGGCCGATTACGAGCCGCTGCTGCGGCGCGCCTTGACGCGAGGACTGCCGCTCATCTGCGCCAATCCCGATCAGGTCGTCGACGTCGGCGGCGTGTTGTTCCCCTGCGCCGGGGCGATTGCCCGCATTTATGAGGACATGGGCGGACCGGTTCATTGGGCCGGCAAGCCCTACGCGCCGGCTTACGAGGCCGCTTTTCGCGTGGCCGCAAGCCTGCGCCCAAGCCCGCTCGATCGGCACCGCGTGCTGGCCGTGGGTGACTCGCTCGCAACCGACCTCGCCGGGGCCGTCGGCTACGGCCTCGACTTCCTGCTCATCGCAAACGGCATCCATCGAGCCGAACTGATGCCCTCTGGTACGACGGTTGACGAGCGAGCCCTGGCCAAGCTGCTTATGGACGCACCGGCGCGGCCGGTTGCGGCGGCGGCCGAGCTTTGCTGGTAGACTCACAAACGTCTCGTTGCTGAATTACAACATGCTCACGGCTCTGTGAGACCGCGGCCTTCCCGACCTTCCCGTTTAGCCTTGCGGTTTGGCAGTATATTGGACGGGCGGTGGCCAGTCGGGGGTCTTGAGCACTGGCCGGCAATTGCACCCTCGAAACTAAATCCCGAACCCCCTCAGTTCACCCGGAGGTCGTCATGTTGAAGAATATCGCTCGACTGCTGGTCGGCGTCGGCGTGCTGGTAGCTGCCTCGCCCTCGGCTTTTGCCCAGGACTGCAAGGCGGAGGTGGTTGCTACGGGCCGCGCCGCGTTCACGTTGAACGGCGCCAAGAACAACGCGATTACCAACTGGCGGCGCGACGTTGTGGCCCGCTACGGCGAATTCTATGCCGACTTCGAAAAGGCCAAGGACGCCAACGTCGAGCGCTGCGGCAAGACCATCATCGGCATGCAGCGTTGCGAAGCGCGGGCCAAACCGTGCCTGACCGGGGGGCCGAGCTGCAACATCGCGCCGGTCGCCTGCACGTCCAAGGACAGCGCCAATTGCGATCCCTCCGTGAAGGCGGTGCAGATCAAGCTCACGCAGAAGGGTTGCCGGACGGCGGCCGACGGCTCCGCCGGCCCGAGCACTGCCGCCGCACTGAAGTGCTTCCAGAAGAAGAACAAGCTTGACGAAACCGGGGAAATCGACAGCCCCACCTGCACGGCGCTTCAGAAGTAGGCTTGCTGGCGCTCGCTCTGTCGAGTGACGCCTTGGCGGACGGAAGCGGCTTCCGTCCGCCGGTTCATTAATGTGGATGTTATGCGAGCGCGCTCACTTCTTCACTGACACGCCGGGCGGCGCTTCGCTCTTTGGCCGCTTCGGCCGATCGGTGTCCGAGAAGCTGTTGAACACAATGTCGGGCGAGGAGGTGTTGTGCTGGGAGGGAAAGAGCCGTCCGGTCCAGATGTCGGTAGCGATCGCTTTCGTGAACCGCATGATGTGATCCTCGCGCCAGCTCCTCGCCCCTTTCTCGCGCACCGCGATTCGCGCCACGTCGTTGTTGAACTCAGTGACGTACATGGAGCGCAGCATCGCGAACGGTCGACCGGCGATCGGACGGTCGAACACGACATCGAGCGCATTACGCCCCTCGTTGACATCGACCACCCTGACTGTGGCCAAGCCGCCGCGCTCGAAGTGCAGCGTGAACGTGCGCGTCGTCGGTTCGAACGCGACTTCCGTGATCTTGACCATGGGCCGCCCCTCGACGTCCTCAATCGGACCGATCAGGAACGAGCTTCCATAGGCCGTCGCGGCTAGGCCCTGGGGCGCCAGCGGGCGCGTGCGCCAGTAACCGTCCTGCGGATAGAGCACCAGCACCTCCTCGCCGCCGTTCGGCCTGAGCAGCCAGAGCTGGATGAGGTGGAGATCTTTCACGACCTTGTCGCCGATCCGCACGATCGCGGTTGTCGGGCGCCAGAAGGTGCTGAACGTGAGGCCGACAAGCCACTGCTCGATCTCCTCGTAAATGGTCACCCGGCGCGGTTGTGCTGATGGCTTGAATGTCGGGTCCCTCGAAAAATCGCAGGCCGTCCAGTCCGCCTCGAAGCTGTCGCGCTGCAGGGACGCAACATAAGCCGGATGCGCGGCCTCGATGCGGAAGCTGCGCACGCTTCCCGATGACATGGCGATAGTGACGTTGTCCCGCTCCGCGCACAGCACAGGCTCGCTGCGGTTGACGACCTCGACCGCGACGCCGTCGAGCGAGGCTGCCCCGAGCGGGGCAGCAAGCGCCAACCCGCACACGGCGACGGCCATTGCGGTGCGGCCCAGGGCCGCCGCAGGTTGCGTCAACATATCAGGCCAGAACGGCATAGACGTCACCTGAGTTGGCGCTGTGCGGGAGCTCCATAATGTGTGAGGCCATCTCTTGCTTCGAAACCGGCCGTCCAAACGTCAACCGCTGTCCCTCCCCGAGGGCAATGTCATATCGATACAAACCGAGCACACTTAGCCGGTCGAGACACCGAAGCGCCACCTCGCGCTGGATCGTGGTGAACTCGAACGAGAGCGCCGCCAGCGGCTCGGACAGCCCGGCGAGCACGGCATCCTCTGCACCCTCCACGTCGATCTTCACGAACGCCGGACACCCGTGGCGGGCGATCAGCGCATCGAGGGTGGTCGCCATCACCTCGAGTTGCCGATCCCACACCTGACCCTTCCAGCCGCCCGCTCCCTCGGCTGCCCGTACGAAGGTCTCGGATGCTGTCGAGACGGTGGGATTGGCGCTGTTGATGTGGAGGATCAGGCGGCCTTCCTCAGCTGCGACCGCCGATTGAAGCAGCGTGACGTTGGGATCGTCACCGAACAGCCGCTGCAGCACGTCGGCCGGTCCGGGCTGGGGCTCCAACGCCACCACGCGCGCACCGAGCCGGCGGAACGAGGCGATGCGGTCGCCGACATGGGCCCCAATATCGAAGGCGAGTGCGCCGGGCCGAAGGAAGCGCGAGTAGAGGGCGTCCATCGCTGCTTCGCGGTCAGGATCGCCGTAATAGATCGCAAGCGAGCGGTGCAGCGAACCGAAAGCCGGGTCCGCCCGCAGGGCGGCAACCCGCGCAGCGATGGCATGGGTGCTCATCATCGCGCCCCCGACAGCCCGGCCCGTGGCTGGCGAGTGAGACCAAGCACGATCAGCAGGACGATTTCCATGGCCTGCACCCGCCCCTGGAAGCGGTCCTCCCCCACCCAATATGGCGAGGAGGGCACGCTCACAAGCCTTCCGGGCCTGACCGACGCGCCCATTGGTAGAATTCCGACTAGGATTAACCGGCAAGCCTAACCGCGGACTTGCCCACGGCCCGTATTTCAGCCGGTGGATCGAAGTCTTCCGGAATGCCGCACAGCCCCCATTGCTTGAGCGCCCGCCCGAATGTGGGCGCCGCCGTCAGCACCGCGAACGGGATCGCCAGCAGATATCCGGCGGTCAACGGCAGGCTCCACCACAGCACCGCCGGCTCAACCGCGAACATCCCGCCGCATACGACGATGCCGAAGAGCGTCTGCGGCCACAGCTCCCTTACCGCCGCCTTCCAGGAAATTCCGTGCGCGTCGCGGGTCTGGCCGCCCCACGCCACGGATGCCCCGAACGCAAGGCCGATCATGAAGATGGTGGTGCGGATCGTCGACACCGCGCCCTGCAGGAATGAGAAGGCGACCTCGATGACGGCGCTTGCGAGGAAGCGTGCTGCCCCGCCGTAGCGCGCCACGCCACCAGACGTCAGCGCGGCGTCGGTGAGGCCAGCGATCTTAGGCGACAGGTACATGAGCAGGAACACCACGTAGAGGAGAGCGGCAGCCGTAGTCGGAAACTCCGGTACCGCCTTTGCCTGCCAGGCAGCGATCGGTGCGAGCGCGATCATCAGCGTCCAGGCCGGCAAACCAAGGAACATGAGGATCGCCCACGCGAGCTGGAACCGGCTCATCGGCTTCAAGCCCGGCATGTCGAGCAACTTGAGGTACTGCAGGTTGCCCTGGCACCAGCGGATGTCTCGGCGCGCGAACTCGAGCATGGTCGGCGGGTTCTCCTCCCACGAGCCGCGCTCTTCCGGCAGCACGCGGACCTCGTACCCTGCCCGCCGCATCAGCACCGCCTCGACCTGATCGTGCGAGAGCACGTGCCCGCCGAGCGGCGGCCCGCCAGGCAGCACGGGCAGCTCGCATGCCTCGCTGAACGGCTTGATGCGGACCATTGCATTGTGGCCCCAGAACGGGCCGCAGTCGCCCACCCACCAAGCTTGGCCCATGGTATAGGCGCGCATGCCGTGCCGCATGCCGAACTGGAAGATGCGCGCGAAGGCGCTCATCGACGGCATGCCGACGACGAGGCTCTGGAGAATACCGAGCCGCGGATGAGCCTGCATCATGCGCGCCAGCCGCACGATGGCCTCGCCCGACATCAGGCTGTCCGCATCGAGCGGTAACATCAGCTCGTAGTCCCTGCCCCAGCGCGCGCAGAAGTCGCGCAGGTTACCGGCCTTGAAGCCGGTGTTGACCTGGCGCCGCCGGTAGATGACGCGGGCCGCCTCCCGCGCGCCCAGCTCGCGCTGCCAGGCTGCTGCGGCCGCCTCCTCCGCGTGCGCCACCTCGGGCCGATTGGTATCGCTCAGGATGAAGTAGTCGAACTGGGCCCCCTCACCGGTGGCGTCGAGGCTCGCCTTCACCGTCCTGAGCCGCTCGAAGGCGCGGGCCGGGTCTTCGTTACGCAGCGTCATCACCACCGCCGTGCGGACCGTCAGCGGGCTCACGACGTCGCCGGCCGCGGCGAACGGCGCCACCTCGGCCATGGCGTTGCGCGTCCCGTGCAGCAGCCACAGCCCGATCACGGAGTTCCAGAAGCCGAGCACGGTCCACGGCAGGCCGATGGCGAAGGCGATGAGCAGGATGGCATCGACGACCGAAATGCCGCCCGTTGCCAGGATGGCGGCCGCCACCGACATCATCACAGCGTAGGTAACAAGGTTGAGCACGATCACGATTGCCCGGCGGCGGCCAAGCTCGCCCATGGACTGCGTCCCGGTCGGCGTAGTAAGCACTGCGCCCATCGGCTCGACGGCCATAGGCGTAGAAATGCCCTCAGGCTGGTTCATGGGGAACATTCCTCGCAGCTGCTATAGGCCGGCGCCGCCGGCTGGAAAAGAGCTCCGATGGCGGTAGATGAAACGGCCGGCGCCTCCGTCGGCGCCCGCGCGCTCTGGTATGTGGGGCCGGGAGCCGTCGAGGTGCGCTCAGAGCCCCTCCCCCCGCCGCAGGAGGGCGAGGTGCTGGTCCGCACACTGTTCAGCGGGGTGAGCCGCGGCACCGAACGTCTCGTGTTGAATGGTGGGATTGCTCGGAGCGAATGGCAGCGAATGCGCGCGCCTCTTCAGGTCGGCGCCTTTCCATTCCCGGTAAAATATGGCTATTGCGCGACCGGCCGCGTGGAGGCGGGCGCCAGCGAGCTACTCGGCCGCAACGTCTTCGTGTTGCATCCGCATCAAGACCGCTTCGTGGTGCCGGCGCAGCTTGCCGTGCCGATCCCCGACGGCATCCCGCCCCGGCGGGCAACCCTTGCTGCCAACATGGAAACCGCACTGAACGCCGTTTGGGATGCGGGCGCCGGTCCGGCCGACCGCATCGTGGTGGTCGGCGCCGGCATCGTCGGGCTGCTCGTCGGCTACCTTGCGGGGCGGCTGCCGGCGACCGAGGTAACGCTCGTCGACATCGCCGATGACCGCCGCGCCCTCGCCGAGGCGCTCGGCGCCTGCTTTTCCAAGCCCGGGTCTGTGCCAGGCGAAGCGGACATCGTCTTCCATACCAGCGCGACGGCGGAAGGGCTCGACACGGCGATCCGCTCGGCCGGGCTCGAGGCGAGCATCGTCGAGCTGAGCTGGTTCGGCGACGTCGCCACGCCCCTGCGGCTCGGCGGAGCATTCCACAGCCGCCGGCTGAAGCTCGTCTCCTCCCAGGTCGGACAGGTGGCGCCCAGTCGCCGGCCGAGGTGGGGTTACCGTCGCCGTCTTGAAGCCGCCTTGCGCCTTCTCGATGATGCGGCGCTCGACGCGCTGCTGTCGAGCGAGATCGCCTTTGAGGATGCGCCGGCGCGATTGCCAGCCTTGCTCGCGCCAGGTGCGCCCGGCCTTGCCCCGGTCATCCGCTATCCGCAAGGTTGAAAGGTACGCCATGTATTCCGTCGAGGTTCGCGATCGCATCATGATTGCTCACAGCCTGCCAGATGCCATGTTCGGGCCAGCTCAACGCCTGCATGGTGCGACCTTCGTGGTCGACGTCGCCTTCTTCCGCGAGACGTTGACGCCACAGAACGTCGTCGTCGATATCGGCGCCGCGCTCCGTGTGCTGAATGAGACGCTGAAACCGATGGCCTACCGCAACCTCGACGAGCTGCCGCAGTTCGCGGGCAAGCTCACCACCACCGAGTTCCTGTGCCGCCATGTGTTCGATGCCGTGCGCAAGGCGGCAGTCGAGGGCGCCCTCGGCGAGGACGGCAAGAGTCTTTCCAGGATCCGTGTGACGCTGCACGAGACCGACCTTGCGCGCGCCTCCTATGAAGGACCTGTGAAGGGTTGACCGGCGTGGCGCGGACGCTGTTTGCAATTCCCGGCGACCTCTCCGCCCCGACCGGCGGCTACGCTTACGACCGGCGCGTGCTCGCGCTGCTTCCCGAGCACGGCGTGGAGACCCGCCACGTACCCCTGCCGGGCTCCTACCCTGCGCCGACCGCGGCCGACCTCGAGGCAACCGCGCGCGCCTTGCGTGCTGCGCCGCAGGATGTCGTGCTGCTCATCGACGGCCTTGCCTACAGCGCCATGCCCGCCGCTTTGATCGAACGCTTCGATGCACCCATTGTGGCGCTCGTCCATCATCCTCTTTGCCTCGAGACGGGGCTCAGCGCCGAACGTCAGGCCGAACTGCGGCGGCTCGAAACGGAGGCGCTCGCCCGCGCCCGCCGCGTGGTGGTGACAAGCCCCACCACCGCGCGCGCGCTCGCCGCCGATTTTGGTGTTGCTGCCCAGCACATCATCGTCGCCGAACCCGGCACCGATCCCGCCCCGCGCGCTCGCGGCACCGGCAACCCCCTCCGCATGCTCGCCGTCGGCTCGCTCGTACCGCGCAAGGGCTACGAGATTTTGATCGAAGCGCTGCGCCCCTTGCGCCATATCGACTGGCGCCTCGACATTGCCGGGGCCCTCGATGCCCACCGCGATACCGCGCGGCGCGTGCGGGAGGCCATCGAAGGAGCCGCCCTCGCCGACCGGGTCACCCTGCACGGCTCACTCGCCGACGACCGGCTCGCTGAGCTTTATGCCCGCGCCGACCTCTTCGTCATGCCCTCGCTCTATGAGGGGTACGGCATGGCGCTCGCCGAAGCCTTGGCGCGTGGTCTACCCATCGTGTGCACGACCGGCGGCGCCGCCGCCGAAACCGTGCCCGACGCGGCTGCGCTCAGGGTCGCCCCGGGCGACGCTCGTGCGCTCATGTGGGTGCTGGCACGCGCGCTTGAGGACAGCGCCTTGCGCCGGCGCATGGCGGAGGCTGCGTGGGCCGCCGCCGCCCGGCTGCCGCGCTGGCCGGACACCGCGCGCCGCATTGCCGAGGTCATCCTCGAGGTGGCGCCGTGAGCGGCTTCTCGCCCCAGTGGCTGGCGCTGAGGGAGGCAGCCGACCATCGCTCGCGCAACGCCAATCTTGCCGGCCGCCTGGCCGACCGCTTCCGTAACGCGCGCAGCGTGTCGGTCGTCGACCTCGGCTGCGGCACGGGCTCCAATCTGCGCGCGACCGCGCCGCTGCTCACCGCTCAACAATGCTGGACGCTCGTTGATTTCGACGCCGCCCTTCTCGATGCCGCTGGCGACGCCCTCTGGCGGTGGGCCGACGTCGCCCGCCAGTCCGGTGACACTCTCATGCTGGACAAGCAAGGGCAGCAGCTGATCGTGATCCTGCGTCAGGCCGACCTTGCCGGCGAGCTCGGGCACATCCTGGGGGCAAATGTCGATCTCGTCACCGCTTCGGCCTTGTTCGACCTCGCATCGACCGCCTTCATCGGGCGTCTCGCGCAGATGACCGCGGCCCGCCGGGCGGCCTTTTATACGGTGTCGACCTACGACGGGCGTCAGACCTGGACGCCGGCCCATTCAGCCGACGCCGACCTGCTTGAAGCGTTCCACGCGCATCAGCGAACGGACAAGGGACTGGGCGTCGCTGCCGGACCCGCGGCGCCCGCCGCCCTGGCCACCGCCTTCCGCTCCGCCGGCTATGAGGTCAGCGAAGGCGACAGCGCCTGGGTACTGGGTGCGGCGGACGAGCGCCTCATCGCCGAGCTAGCGGCGGGCTTTGCCGCCGCGGCGCGGGAAACGGGCCGGCTCGATCCGGCCGCCATCGGCGACTGGCTGAGCCTACGGCGCACCGCCGCCAAAGTCGGCCACACCGACACCCTCGCGCTGCCGCCTGCGTGAAGGTCCGCGCAACGGCGCTACGAGCGGTCGCGCCGGGCAAGTGACGGGATCATCCGCTGCAACACCCCGTCCTTGCGAACGAAGTAGTGATAGAGCGCCGCTCCCACATGCACCGCGATGAGGCCGACCAAGACCAGCGCCAACGTCTTGTGGATGGCGAACACCCTCTCCGCCGTCGCCTGATCGGGGCTCACGAGGGCGGGCAGTGAAAACAGCCCAAACACGTCGAGCGCCGGATAGAGCTGCACGCCGAACCAGCCGAGCAGCGGCACGGTGAGAAGCAGGATGTACATCCCCCAGTGGTTGAGCTTGGAGACCACCTTTTGCCAAGGCTCGAGCGTCGGCTCGTCGGGGGGCGCACCTCGAACCAGACGGTAACCGAGCCGGGCCACGATGATCCACAGCAGCGTGAAGCCGACGAGCTTGTGCGCGCTGTAGAGCGTGTTGGTCACCTCGTCGAAGATACCAAGCACGTTGCCGCGATAGTTCATGTAGATCCCGACCGGCACCAGCACGGCGACGAAGGCGACCGTCCACCAGTGGAAGCGCCGCGCCGTGCTGGTGAATGTCTGATGGGTTTCGCGCATCGCGTTCTCCCTCCTTCAAGGCGAGCCGGCTTCCCGCTGATCCCGGCGCAGATCGCAGTCGAACAGCACATCGCCGTCGGCAAGCAGATGGACCTCGGTGTAGGGGCGGCGTGCTTGGCTGAGCCTGCGGATCGGCGCCAGCTCGAGACCGGTTTTACCCGAGCCGATGATGAGCGGTGCCACCAGCACGTGCAGGCGATCGACCGTCCCGGCGTCGATGAACTGCGAGATAGTGCGCGCGCCGCCCTCGATCAGCAGCCGCCTGAGGCCCCGCTCGAACAAGGCCTCCACGATCGCAGTGGGGCAAAGCGGCTTGCCAACGGCATCGATCGTCACGACTTCCACGCCGCGCGGGCATGACGCAGCCTTGGAGGCGCGCACGAGGAGGCGGCGGGCTCCGTCCTCGACGAGGCAACGCGCGCTTGGGGGAAGCTGCCCCTCCGGATCGATGACCACCCGCGCCGGATTCCTGCCGGCCACGCGCCGCACGGTGAGCTGGGGGTCGTCGGCGAGGGCGGTACCGATACCGACGACCACCGCATCGACGCTGGCCCGCAGCCGATGCAGGTGATCGAGTGCCGCCGAGCTGTTGATCCAGCGGCTCTCTCCCGTGATGGTGGCGATCCGCCCATCGAGCGACTGGCCGAGCTGAGCGACGACGAACGGGCGGTTTGAGGGCGCGTTACGAATGGCTGCGCAGACATCCGCGCCGGGCCCGCTCGTCGCCTGATCGCTGCCGCCTGCCTTTTGAGCCATGGCAACCCTGCGCTTTTGCCGCCGACCGCCACCCGACGGCGGCCCTCGCAGTTAGGCCGAACGCGGACGGCAGGCAAGATGCTATAGGGAAAACATGTTCGCATGGTGCCGTCGCGGAGAGGACAGAGTGGGCATCGCCGCGAGATCGGATGCAAAGACTGAGGTTGGCTCCGGCGCGTTCGTTTGGGCGGTCCTCGTTTTCTTCGCCGGCTGGCTCGCCTTCTCCTGGCCTTGGCTGTCGGGCGCGGTGACCATTCCCTGGGATGCCAAGGCGCACTTCCTGCCGCAGCTGCAGTTCATGGCGGCAAGCTTCGCCCGCGGCCAATCCCCCTTTTGGAACCCGTACGTGTTTGCCGGATCGCCCCAGATCGCCGATCCGCAATCGCTGATCTTTTCGCCCCCGATGCTGCTGCTGGCGCTCGCCGATTCGGCGCCGGGCGGCTGGGCGCTCGACATCGCCGTGCTCCTCTCCGTGCTCGCCTCTGGTATCGGCGTTCTGCTTCTGTTTCGCGAGCAGGGCTGGCACCCGGCCGGCGGCCTCATCGCCGCGCTCGCCTTTTCCTTCGGCGCGGCGATGGCCTGGCGGTTGCAGCATGTCAACCAGGTGCTGAGCCTCGCATATCTGCCCTTCGCCCTTCTCCTGCTGCGCCGGGCACTGTTGGGGCAATCGCTGACCTACGGGCTGGCGGCGGGCATTGTGGCGGGCTTCATCGTGGCAAGCCGCGACCAGGTCGCGCTACTCGAGACCTACCTGCTTGCGGGCTACGTGCTGGCTCACTGGCTGTCGTCGGAGCGATGGGCCGCTGCCGCGCGCGCCAGCGTGAAGCCGCTGCTTGCCGGCGCCATCGGCGGCGCTGCCGTCGCGCTCGCGCCGGTCGCACTGACACTGCTGCTTGCCGAGCTCTCCAACCGGCCGGAGATCGACTACATTGGCGCTGGTCGAGGATCGCTGCACCCGGCGCTGCTGATTACCGCCGTCATTCCCCACCTGTTCGGCGCCGCCGGAGATATGGCCGAGTACTGGGGCCCGCCGAGCTTCGCCTGGTCTGGCACCGGCCTGTTCATCGCCCAGAACGTCGGCCAGCTCTACATCGGGGCCGTGCCGGTGCTGATGCTGGTGATCGCTGCCGCGCGCGGGCTCCTCTGGCACCGCGAGATCCGGTTCTTCACGATCGCCCTGATCGTGACCCTCCTCTACGCTCTGGGCTGGTACACGCCGGCCTTCCGTGTCTTCTACGAGCTGCTGCCCGGCGTCAGCTTTTACCGCCGCCCCGCCGACGCGGTGTTTCTGATCGGCGGCCTTGCAGCGCTGCTTGCGGGCTACGTTGTGCATTGCGCCTTCAGCTGGCAGCTGCCGCCGCCCCGGCTTTGGCAGCGCTGCCTGGAAGCGGCCGTACCCCTCTCCGCTCTGCTGGCCGGGCTTGCCCTTGCTTTGGGATTCGGCCGCATGGAAACCGCGGCGGGCGCCATCATCCTCTCCGCCACCTGCTTCCTGGTCGGGGCCGCGGCGATCGCCACGGCGCTATGGCTCGGACCCATCCGGCCCCTCGCCGCGCTGGTCCTGCTTGGCACAACCGGTGCTGCCGACCTTGCCGTCAACAACGGCCCGAACGGCGCCACCGGCCTGCCGCCCTCTGTCGCCGGCGTCCTCGAGCCCGACACCGACAACGCGACGATTGCCCTCCTCAAGCGAAAGCTGGCCGAGACCGGCAGCGATACGCGGCGCGACCGCGTGGAACTTGCCGGACTTGGATTCCACTGGCCCAACGCCAGCATCACCCATCGCCTGGAGCAGACGCTTGGCTACAACCCGGTCCGCCTGCGCCTCTATGCCGCCGCAACCGGAGCCCAGGACACGGTAGGCCTGCCCGAGCAGCGCGCCTTTGTCCCGCTGTTTCCCTCCTACCGCTCGCTCATGGCCGACCTGCTCGGCTTGCGCTTCATCGCAACCGGCGTGCCGATCGAATCGATCGACAAGTCGCTGCGGCCCGGCGATCTTACTCTCATCGCCCGCACTGCCGATGGCTACGTGTACGAGAACCCGCGGGCGCTGCCGCGGGTAATGCTGGTCCCCAATGCCATGGCAGCCGATTTCGACGGCCTGCTGACGACCGGCCAATGGCCGAGCTTCGACCCGATCAGAACCGTCCTGCTGGAGGCTGCCCAAGCCACTGCCGAGCGTCCCCCCGGGAAGGCCCGCATCGTCGCCTATCTGAACAGCGAGGTGGTCATCGAGGCAGAGAGCCCGGCGGGCGGATACGTGGTGCTGAACGATGTGTGGTTTCCCTGGTGGCGCGCCGAAGTGAATGGCCGGCCGGCACCGCTGCTCAGAGCCAACGTCATCTTCCGCGCGGTCGAGGTGCCGCCCGGCCGCCACCGCGTGCGCATGACCTTCAGGCCGCTGTCGGGGGCGCTGGCCGAGCTGCTCGACCGCCGATGAGAAGCGCCGCCGGCGAAAATTGCCGGATGACGCGGCTTGCCCGACTTGCGCCTCTTTCTCCCGACAACCGTTTCGGATAGAGCGACAGTCGCCGGCGGCATTGAACTCCGCCAGGCTCCGGCCCCATCCCCGCCCAAGGTCCATCCCCCATGAACCTGCTCAGCGTCTACTTGAGAGCGCTCGGCATGCTGGCCGCGGAGCGGTGGCTGACGTTCTGGCTCGTTGTTGCCAACGTCGGAGTGGGACTTGTCGCCCTGGCCGAGCCGATCTTGCTGGGCCGCGTCGTCGACGCCATCGCCAAGGGCCAGGAGGCCTATGGCTACATCGGCCTGTGGGCGGCCTTCGGCCTGTTCGGGATCCCGGCCGGTGTCGTGGTTGCGGTTGCCGCCGACCGGCTCGCCCACCGCCAGCGCCTGGCCGCCATGGCGCGCGCCTTCGAGCGCTCCATTACCCTGCCGATCAGCTATCACGCCGAGCGTGGATCGGGCGCCGTGGTCCGCATCATTCTCGCCGGTACCGATTCGCTGTTCGGCACCTGGCTTGCCTTCATGCGCGAGCAGGTTGCGGCCTTTGTGAGCATCGCCTTGCTGGTGCCGACCGCCATCTACATGAACTGGCTGCTTGCGCTGCTGCTCGCCGTCCTGGCCGCCACCTATGCCGTGCTCAACGCCTTCGTCATCTATCGGACCTCCGACGGGCAGGCGGCCGTGGAGCGCTATCACATCGATGTCGCCGGCCGCGTCGGGGATGTGCTGGGCAACCTGATGGTTGTGCAGAGCTACGCCCGGCTGGCGGCCGAGGCTTCCGCTCTTCGGGGCATGATGGGGGCACTGCTTTCGGCGCAATACCCGGTGTTGACATGGTGGGGCCTGCTCACCGTGCTGACCCGCGCCGCCTCGACGGTCACTATGGTGGCCGTGTTCGCGATCGGCGCTTGGCTCGCGGCCGAGGGGCGGGCGAGCGTCGGTGAGATCGTGAGCTTTGTCGGGTTTGCCACGCTGCTGATCGGCAAGCTCGAACAGCTCTCCGGTTTCGTGGCGCGCATCTTCATGCAGGCCCCGACCCTCATGTCGTTCTTCGACCTGATCGATGCGACGCACGAGATCCTGGAGCGGCCCGGCGCAGTCGCCCTCGAGGTCGTGCAGGGCCACGTGCGCTACGAGCAGGTGAGCTTCCGCTATGGCCCCGGCGCGCAGGGCGTGTTCGACCTCGACTTCGAGGTCCAGCCGGGCCAGACGGTCGCCCTGGTGGGCCCGACGGGAGCCGGCAAGACGACGACGCTCGCCCTTCTCCAGCGGTTGCGGGACCCCGATCTCGGCCGCATCCTGATCGACGGCCGCGACATCCGCGACGTGACGCTCGCCTCCCTGCGCGCCGCCATCGCAGTCGTGTTCCAGGAGGCCGGTCTCTTCAACCGGTCGATCGGCGAGAACATCAGGATGGGTTCGCCCAATGCTAGCGACGCCGAGGTCGAGCAGGCAGCCCGCCTTGCCGAGGCCCACGAATTCATTCTGCAGAAGGACGGGGGCTATGGCTTCGTGGCCGGCGAGCGTGGCGCGGCCCTCTCCGGAGGCGAGCGCCAGCGCATCGCCATCGCCCGCGCCATCCTCAAGAATGCGCCGATTCTCATCCTCGACGAGGCGACGAGCGCGCTCGACACCGAGACCGAGGGCAAGATCAAGCGGGCACTCGACGCGGTGCGTCGCGGTCGCACCACCTTCATCATCGCGCACCGCCTGTCGACGGTCGCCAACGCCGACCTCATTCTTGTGTTCGATCGCGGCCGCATCGTCGAGCGTGGCCGTTTCGAGTCGCTCGTTGCCCGAGGCGGGTTGTTCGCGCGGCTGGTGGCCGAAGGCGGCTTCACCGAGCCCACGCGCCCCGACCGGCCGGGCGACGAAGGCAGCTACGAGCCCTCGGTGGAACGCGCCTTCGCCACGTCGGGATGAGCCGGCAGCGCCGCTAGAGCTTGTGCGCCATCCGCTCCCGCTTGGTGGCGAGATAGCGTGCGTTGAAGCGCGACGGTGTGACCACGTGGGGCACCTGCTCGAGCACGCTGACGCCGTAGCCTTCGAGCGCCTCGACCTTGAGCGGGTTGTTGGTTAGCAGCCGCACCTTCAGACAGCCCATGTGCTTGAGGATCTTGGCCGCGAGCTCGTAGTCGCGGGCATCGACGGGAGCCCCGATCGACAGGTTCGCATCGACCGTATCGAGGCCGCGATCCTGCGCCGCGTACGCCTTGATCTTGTTGACCAGGCCGATGCCGCGCCCCTCATGGTGGGGAAGGTAGATGATGACGCCGTAGTGGCTTGCGATGATTCGCTCCAGCGCCTTCTGCAACTGCTGGTAGCAGTCGCACCGCAACGAATGGAAGATGTCGCCGGTGATGCAGCCGCTGTGCACGCGCACGATCGGAATCTCGGCCTTACCGTTCTCGATTCGGTGGACGAGCGCCATCGCCTGGTAGGACGCCGTCTGGTCCTCGTAGGCATGTGCCTCGAGCTCCACCTCCTTGCCCTGAAACTCGATCGGAAGAACGGTCCGCGCGGTATCCTGAAACATCTGGTTCTGCGGCCCTTCTACCGGTGAGGACTTGGTCGCCGACGCCCACCGCCGTGCCAGCACGCCGGCGCCGGGCCCGCTCGGCAACACCACTGAAGGGTTTAGGCCCCCGGTTGACCGCACCTGGGCGGATGCCGGCTGGGCCGACGGGATGGAGTTGGACATGCGTATAGCCTCGCTTCGAGAATGCGAACAATCGGATGCAGGAGCTAGTGACGGCCGGTCGGCGTGCGGCACAGTGTCCGGCACACCGTCTGAGCATACTGCCGCGAACCGCAATCAGCGTTCGTGGCGATGATTAATCCTGCTGGCATCGGGGTTCGGGCAGAAGCCTGCGCCGCTGACGCCCATGGATGGCTCGCCATTGGATTGCCGTTCTCACGCTCCCCTGCAAGTTGCCGCTAGGCCAGTGTGCATCCCCGACTGGTACCATTGATCCGAACACTGTGGCGCGATTAGGGTAAATAGGCCTCCCTGCACACCTTGGCGCCGGAAGCTGTCACGGGCCCTTTGGCTTGGTTTTCATAAGGCTGGTCGTCCAGATAGGTTGCCTGCGCGATCGGTCAAGGGCCTCCCGGGGTCGAACGTCCCGGCCACCGCTTGGTTCCCGGCGCCCGCCGCGTAGAGTGCGCCTCATGGGACGCCTTGCTGCACTGCAAGCGCCGTCTCCCGCCCCGGCTCCGCGTCCGCCTCCACCGGCTCCCAGGCCACCCGCGCCGCATCGAGGACGCGCCGGCGCAGGTCGACCGTCTGCCGCCGACCGATGCTGTCGCGATGGCGCTCGAGCCACTTATGCATCTCCGACCGGCCGCACGCATAGAGATAATTGAGCAGCCCGCGATCGGGCTTGAGCTTGCTTTCCGTGCTGAGCCCCATCGTGTATCGGCCCGCCTCGAGCAGGTGGAAGCGGTGCCGTCTGAGCTGCTTCAGTCGCCTGCTGGCCCACCAGCCGAGCTTGGTCTCCTGCGCCATGGCGACGAACTCCGCATCGCGCAAGAACGGCTGGTTGAACGTGATTGTGTTGACCCGGTCAGCGATGTCGCGGGCGCTGCGCGGGGGAGTGCGCCGCTCGAGCGGATTGAGCAGCACGATGAGGGTGTCCGCCACCTGGCTTTCGCTTGCCAGAGTGACGATGTCGGGATTGGCCGAGAACCCGCCGTCCCAGTAGGCGCGGCCCCCGATCTCGACGGCGTGGTGCAGGCTGGGCAGACAGGCCGAGGCAAGCACGGCCTCGACCGTAAGCTCGCGGCGTCGGAACAGACGGGCCCGCCCCGTCGCCACATCGGTTGCCGCAATCAGCAGCTCGCCTCCGGGCGCGGTACGGATCTTCTCGAAGTCGATGTGGGCCGTCAGCAATTGGCGGAAGGGGTCGAAGTTCAGCGGATTGAACTCGTAGGGAGAGAGCAGGCCCGCCACATTTGACAGCGGCGCCGAGCGGGTGAGCCCGTAGAAGAACGGATTGAAGCGCACGAGGTCGGGGACGCCGGCCTGTTCCACCGCCTCCCACACCTGCCGCAGCACCGCGCGTGCTGCCGGCGGGCCGCCGCTGGCCAGCCCCGCGGCCAGCGCTGCCGCGTTGATGGCACCGGCGCTGGTGGCGCTGACCCAGGCGATTTCGAGTCGATCCTCCTCGAGCAGCCGGTCGAGCGCGCCCCAGGTGAAGGCGCCGTGCGCGCCACCGCCCTGGAGCGCGAGATTGATGCGCTTGGTCCTGTCGAACAGTCGCACGATTGCCCGCTCCGCCATTGACGCCGGCCGCCCTTGCGGACCACGCCGGCCGCTGGCTTCTAGCACACCAGATGGGCTCGCCTGCGTGCGCTCCGGACGCATCCCAGCAATGCGCACCGCGCGTGCCTCACCTGGCCGGCGCTGTTGCCCGCCGGGCGTCGTACGTGAACCGCATCCCAGCGTAGGCGGAGATTCCCGCCGTATTGTAGCCGAACACCTCCTCGTAGTGCTGATCGAGCAGGTTCTCCACCCGACCGTAGACTTCAACGCCCGGTTGGAGCTGGTAGGAAGCGGCGGCCGTAAGCAGCCAGTAATCCTCGAGCGTTACCACCTGGGAGCCGAACGGAAATGCGGCCTCGAACGCATTGTCCGTCATGGCGCCGTTGTAGACCGCCGCCAGGTTGAGGTTGGCGCGGCCGTTGTCGAAGGTGTAGTTGACATCGATGCGCCCCGAGTGCGGCGGGCGTCGGATCTCCTCCCTGCCGGTATCGTCGGTGGCGTCGAGATGGGTGTAGGCGGCGCCGAGGCTGAGACCGGGGAACAGAACGTAGCGCGCCTCCACTTCGAGCCCCCGCCGCTTGCTGGTGCCAGCCCGGTTGAAGGGCTGGAACTGAAACACCGGCACCGTACGGAAATCGATCTCATCCTGCAGATTCTGATCGAAATAGGTGACGTCGATCAGAGCGCGCCCGCCGAGCAGTGTGGTCTCGACGCCGGCATCCCAACCGCGTGAATGCTCCGGGATGAGATCGGGGTTGGGCAGGAAGCCAACGAAGAAGCCGAACTGCTCGCTGAAGCTCGGATACTTGACCGCCGTGCCGTAGCTCGCATGCAGGCGGAACGGAGTGCCGGGCACCAGCAGCGAGGCAGCCGTGCGCCACGTGGTGGCGTCCTCGAAGGCCTCATTGTCGTCACGGCGCACTGTGGCACTCAGGAACAGGGTGTTGAAGTATTCCCCGCGCACCTCGCCGGCGACCCCCGTGCGGCCGCGCTCCCGCTTGATGCCATCGCCGCCGATCGGCTGCACGAAGCTCTCCCTTTCCTCCTCGATGAGCCCGGTCACGAAATGGCGTACCGGCATGCCCGCAGCGTCGAGGCGGAGCGTCGTGCTGTAGCCGTACTTGGTGTTGATGCCGAGGGTTTTCGAATCGGCCAGGAAGGTCGCGTCGTGATCCGTCGTCGTGATTTCCGAACGGCCGAGACGAAGCTGGTGCCTCCAGCGGCCAGCGAAGGTGTCGAGCGTCGCCGCGATCTGCCCGAGCCACAGCGCGCTGGAGAGCACCGAGTCGTCGTCCGCCGGCACGGCGAACGCGCCAAGCGTACCGCCAAAGCCGTTGTCCCGCCCGGCGCGGACGTCCGACTGCCGCAGCGTGCCTTCGACCTTGAGGTTGTCGAGCAGCCTGACCCCGCCGGCGAAGCTGAAGGTGGTAAGCCGCCCGAAGTCCTCCTCCTCGCCCTTTTGCGAGATGTTGAATCCGTCCGTGCGCCGGCCATAGAGTGTGACGATGCCGTGCAGGCGATCGTCTCCGCCCGACACCTGCAGCGAGCCGTCGGCGGTGCCGAATGCCCCCGCCTCGGTGCGGGCGCGTACGGTGAATGGCCCTTTGCCTTTCTTGGTGATGATGTTGATTACGCCGCCCACCGCACTGCCGCCGTGCAACCCGCTCTGAGGACCGCGCAGCACCTCGATTTGCTCGATGTCCTCGGTCGCCAGGTTGGCGAAGTCGAAGAAGCCGTCCGTGCTGCCCGAGTTCACCTCGACTCCGTCGATCAGAACGAGGGTGTGATTGCTCTCCGCCCCGCGCAGGCGGACCACGGTCAGGTTGTGGGGGTTGCCTTGACGGCTCACCGAGACGCCGGGAAGGCTGCGCAGCGCGTCGGCCGCGTTGCGGATCTGGCGGCGCGACAGCTCCTCGCCGGTGACGACGCTCACCGCGCTTCCCTGGCGGCTCACCGCCTGCCCACCGGCGTCAGTCTCGGCGCCGGTGAACTCCGCCAGTTCCGTCGTTTCACCGGAGTCTACCCCGCCGGCCTCTCGCTCTCGCGGCGCGGGAACGGCGATGCTGGTCCCCTGCACGACGATGCCCGGCAGCCGTTGCACCTCTTGGGCGGCAAGCGGCCCTTCCAAGCCGAACATCGCCGCCGTCGAGAAGAGAGAGAGATTGAAAAGGCGCGCTACGAACTTCTGTGCCTGTGGACGCATGACGAGCTACCCCACCAACGCTGATGGGCTGGGAGCGAGAACGCCACACTCGATGCGGAAGGAAGCTTGGCGGCCGCTGCCTGCCCTGCCTGGGCGGGCGAGCTGCCACCGGCGATCCACCGAAGTTCAGGAGATCGGGGCCATCCGCAGCATGCCTGACGTTGCTCCCTGCCGGTTGCACATCAGTCGCCGCTGCGGTTTTCCGCTCCACCGTGCGCCCCGCACGAGGGATGGGCGACGCGTGCCGGCAGGTCTCCTGGCTCGCGGCTCCAGCGCTCTCGACCCGCCTTCCCGATCGAACCGAAAGTCCGTCAGTGGCATTGCTGGCGAGAGCTTGCCGCCTACAGTTGCGGGGGCAGCCACGGCTTACGGGTGCTCCGCACACCCCTGATCCGTGTTCCCTTTTCACCCGCGCTGCCGCGCGGGAACCGGCACGAGGCAGAAGATGGAGCAGCAGCCCGCCCGCGCGTCAAGGCGGGCGCGGGGGTTCCGATCGCTTTTCATCCCGTTGATGCAGGTTGGCCATAGCGCGGCCGGGCGGATGCTGCTCCCCCGGCCGCGCTCGCCGCCGCAGCCTGCGGCTTACATACTGTCCTTGATCGCTTTGATCTTGCGCAGCTGCCAGTCGACGAACGCCTTGGGCAGGCGGCCGAAGACGGCGAGCCCATGGGCCAGTACGCCCATACCCCATCCAAGGAACACCCACTGAACCCACCAGTCGTTCGGGTCGGTCACCATGTTGACGACGAGCAAGCCGATGATGACGATAACGAACACCGCCAGATGGATGTAGAAGCCCGTGATATCGTAGACCCGCTCTTGGGCGCGGACCGCTTTCTGGTGCTCATCCATGAGTGTCGGCCTTTCTCCGTTTCGATACGGTCGCTGACGCGGTCAAACCGGCAATGCTTGCCGGTTCAAGGGCTAAGCATGCAAGCCGGTCCACCGCAGTCCGTCAACCTCACTATAGCGCCTTAGTCTCAAAGCAGACAGTCTCGCGGGGAACTTGCCGCCGGCGGAGCTAGAAACACACGAAAGCGCCAACCGTTGCTGCCAGGTCGAGCAGAAGCGCCTGGCCGCGCACCGAATAAAGATACACGGCTCCGACCAATGCCGCCCCCAGCGCCGCACCTGCTGCCAGCTTCGCGCCTGTGTGAACCATGGCTCCTCGCCGACGCCTACCGCGAGACCGCCGCCTCGAACTGCAGCCGCGCCACCGGACGCTCCTTGATCGGCCAGTGCACCAGCGCCGCGAACAAACCGAGCCCTACCGAAATCCACCACATGGCATCGTACGACTTGGTCGCATCATAGAGCACGCCGGCCATCCACACGCCGAGGAACGAACCGACTTGATGGGAGAAGAACACGATGCCGTAGAGCATCGTCATCCACGTCGGTCCGAAGAATGTGGCCACCAGGCCGCTGGTCAACGGCACGGTCGAAAGCCACAGCAATCCGAGCACGGCGCTAAGTAAGATAATGGTGGGGCCGTCGATCGGCAAGAACAGGAACCCTGCAAAGACAGCGGCGCGTCCAAGGTAAATGAGGCTTAGGCCGACACGCTTCTCGATGATCCTGGCTGACTGGCCGGCGAGGTATGTGCCGATCAGGTTGCCGATGCCAACCACGGTTAACGCCGTCACTGCGACCCCCTCGCTGAGCCCGAGGTCTGCCACGTAGGCGGGCAGGTGGACGCCGTAGAAAACCACGTGGAAGCCGCACACGAAGAATCCGGCGTTGAGCAGCCAGAAGCTCGGGTGCGCAAACGCCTCGGCGAGCGCCTCGCGCAAACCCTGCGGCCGACTGAGCGGAGCGGCGGCCTTCGGCACACGAACGAAATAGGCCAGCGGCAGCATGGCCATCGCAGTGGCCGCCAGCACCACCAGGCTCGCTTGCCAGCCGAGCAGCTCCATGAACAGATGCGCGTAGGGCAGCGCCAGGAACACGCCGACGCCGCTGCCCATGCCGAGAACGGCAATGGCGGCGGTCCGCTGCTCGGGTGGCGCCGCGCGGCCGACCGCGCCGACCATGGCATTGACGCCTGCCCCGGCGACGCCGAAGCCCAGGAACACGCCGGAAATGAACAGATGGATGTCGCTTGTCGCCGCGTACATGAGGTAGAGACCCGCCGCGGTGCACAGCGCCCCGAACACCACTACCCGGCCGGTGCCGTACTTGTCCGACACCGCCCCGGTGAACGGAGCGGCCAGACCCCACACGATGTTGGCGATGGCCATGGCGAGGCCGAACGCCTCGCGTCCGAGCCCGAGGTTCTCCGTGACGGGCTTCAGGTAAAGGCCCATCACCTGCCTGAGGCCCATGCCGATGCCCGCGACGGTGGCACCCGCCAGCACGATCACCCAGAGCGGCAGCGCGCCCTGGGCCGGCCTTGCTGCGGCCGTCGCCGGAATGTTCCGTCCGATGTCGTTCATGCTTTTGCTTATCGCATGAAACCGCCGCGGACGCTGCGGAGATTATCGCGTGGCTCCAGTGAGGATTCCTCAACCGTCGGTGCCAGCAGCCGGCGCTCGATCTCGACCACCGGCCCGCCCGGCTCTCGCAGTCCTCGGCCGACGAGCTCGATGCGGGCCGGCTCGCGGCCGCCCTCTATACGGATCAGGTTGTAGCGCCCGAGCGGCTCGCGCTTGTGCCGCCTGGCCACCGAGGCCGACGCGACGCCGACCACGGGGATATGTCCTCCGCTCCACGTCCGGGCGGTCAGCATATCGAGGTGATTGTGTCCATGCAGGATGAGCTCGGCGCCGTGGCGATCGAGCGCCGCCGCCAGTGCTGCCGCATCGGCGAGCCCGCGCCGCGGCGAGGCCTGATCGGGAAGCGGTGGATGATGGATGAGAATGACCCTCACCAGACCTTCCTGGCGTAGCCTGTCGAGCAACACCCCGAGTGCGGAGAGCTGGTTGTCGCCGACTCTGCCCGCGGCTACGAAGGGCGGGGTCGGGACCGCGGAGCACAGGCCGATGAGTGCCACTCCGCCGAGACGCCGCACGAAGGGGAAGACGAGCCTGGCACCCGCACCGTTGCGCGACGGGCTCTCGGACATGTACTCGTGCCAGCGCGCGACGCCCGGATCGCTTTTCAGGCGCACGTAGATGTCGTGGTTGCCGGGAACCACCGTCACCCGGTCGGGTGGCCCCAGCGACTTCAGCCAGGCCAGCGCGTTCTCGTATTCGCTGGGCAGACCGATGTTGATAAGGTCCCCCGTGACGACGATGTGGTCGACCTGCTGGCCGGCAAGATCCTCCAACAGCTTCGCCACCACCTGCGGCCGGTGCACGCGCCGCCGCCGGCCCAACCAGTTGGCGTACCCAAGCCCGCGCTTGACGTTCCAGTGGCGCAGCGCGAACCCCTCGACCGGACCGAGGTGCAAATCGGAAAAATGGGCGAGGACGAGGAACATCGCTGTCGCGTCGCGGTCGCAAGCTCGAACGTGCCGGTGCTATAGCACGCCGGGCGGCGCAATTGGATCGGAGCTGAGATGACCGGGTTGCGGCGAGGCGCCAGGCGCCGAATGATGCAAGGCTACTGGCGCTGGACGCGCCCGCTCACCGTCGGGGCGCAGGGTCTCGTCCTCGACCGCGACGGCCGCGTCCTGCTCGTCCGCCACACCTACAGCCCCGGCTGGCATTTCCCTGGAGGCGGCGTCGAGAAGAACGAGACCGTCCTCGCCGCGTTGCGTCGCGAGCTGGCCGAGGAGACCGGCGTCATGGTCGAGGGGGCTCCCGACCTGTTCGGCATCTATGCCAATTTCCGCGTCTTCCCCTCGGATCACGTCGCACTCTTTGTGGTCCGCCACTGGCGGCTCATGGCGGATGCATCGCTCAGCCGCGAGATCGCAGAGCTCGGCTTCTTCCCCCGCGGCGACCTTCCCGACGGCACCACGCCTTCGGTCCGCCGCCGCCTCGCGGAGGTGCTCGACGGGGTGGCGCGCGAAGAGCTGTGGTGAAGAGCTGCGGCGGCTGGACCGCGCTGCCCGCGCTGTGCTAGAGCGCGGCCCGAAACGGGATGGCTGAGACGGCGGCCGAGCGCGTCGATGGTGCCAGAGCTTGCTGATGTCGTCTGAGCTGACTGTCCGCCCGGTGACAGCCTCCGATCTGCCCGCGGTGCTCGCCCTCCACGCCCGCGTGTTCGGACCTGGGCGTTTCGTGCGCACCGCCTATCGCATCCGCGAGGGTACGCCTGCGATCTCCCGTTTCTGCCTGATGGCCGTCCTCGGCGGCGAGCTCGTCGCCGCCATACGCTTCACTGAGGTCACTATCGGCGGCGAGGGCGGCGCCTTACTGCTCGGCCCGCTCGCCGTCGAGCCGCGCGTCGCCGGTCGGGGCTATGGCAAGCGCATCGTCGCCGATGGCATGGAGGGAGCGCGCCGCGCCGGCCTTCGCCTCGTGGTGCTCGTCGGCGATCTTTCTTACTACGGCCGCTTCGGATTCACCCGCCTTCCTGGGGGCCAGATCGTGATGCCGGGCCCGGTCGATCCCGACCGGCTGCTTGCCGCCGAGCTGGCGCCGGGAGCGCTCGGCGCCTATCGCGGCGTCATCGCCGCGCGTTGAGGCGCGCGCCGCTCAGTCCTCGAACGGGTCCTTCATGAGGATGGTGTCCTCGCGCTCGGGCGAAGTTGACAAAAGCGTCACCGGGCGCTCGATCAGCTCCTCGATATGGCGCACGTACTTGACCGCCTCCGCCGGCAGTTCCGCCCACGAGCGGGCGCCCCGCGTCGACTGGCTCCACCCGCTGAAGGTTTCGTAGATGGGCTCCACCCGCGCCTGGGCATTGTGGCCGGCAGGCAGCCGCTCGATGCGCTCCCCGTCGAGGCGGTAGCCGATGCACACCTTGAGCTCGGACAGGCCGTCGAGCACATCGAGCTTGGTGAGGGCAATGCCGTCGATTCCGGCGACCTTGACCATCTGCCTGACGAGGCAGGCGTCGAACCAGCCGCAGCGCCGCTTGCGGCCGGTGACGGTGCCGAATTCATGGCCCCTGCGTCCGATCAGCTCGCCGATCGCATCGTTGAGTTCGGTCGGGAAGGGGCCCGAACCGACGCGCGTGGTATAGGCCTTGGCGATGCCGAGCACGTAGCCGACCGCCCCGGGGCCGATGCCCGAGCCGGTTGCCGCCTGTGCCGCTACCGTGTTGGAGGAGGTGACGAACGGATAGGTGCCGTGATCGATGTCGAGTAGGGCGCCTTGTGCTCCTTCGAACAGGATGCGCCTGCCGGCCCGCCGCTCGCGGTCAAGCAGCTCCCACGTCACATCCATGTAGGGCAAAATCTTGGGCCCGATCTCGGCAAGCTCCGACATGAGCCGCTCCTTGCTGATCTCGGGCTGGTTGAGACCCCGGCGCAGCGCGTTGTGATGCACCAGGATGCGGTCGACCTTGGGCCCCAGCGTGCCCAGATTCTTGAGGTCCTGCACGCGGATGGCACGGCGCCCGACCTTGTCCTCGTAAGCCGGACCGATGCCCCGGCCAGTGGTGCCGATCTTGCCCTCCCCTGCCGCCGCCTCGCGGATGAGATCGAGCTCGCGATGGAGGGGGAGAATGAGAGTCGCGTTCTCGGCGATCCTGAGGTTGTCGCGGCTCACCGTGACGCCCTGGACCTTGAGCCTTTCGATCTCCTCCACGAGGGCCCACGGATCGACCACGACGCCGTTGCCGATGACCGCGAGCTTGCCCGGCCGCACCACGCCCGAGGGCAGCAGCGACAGGCGAAAGGTCTCGTTGCCGATGACGAGCGTGTGTCCGGCGTTATGGCCGCCTTGGAAGCGCACCACGATGTCGGCGCGCTCCGACAGCCAGTCCACGATCTTGCCCTTGCCTTCGTCGCCCCACTGGGCGCCGACCACGACGACATTGGCCATGTCGCATCCCTGTCACGATCGGGCCCCGGTTGATGGCCGGGGCCCGATCGGACTATAGCTCAGGCCGCCACCACGCGGCCAGCCAACGTGTTCGAGTTTGCGGCCCGGTTCCAATCCCAGGGTTGCGCGTCCGGCCACCTTTCACGTGGAAACCGTTCGCGAGCAAGGCCACGCGCACGCTATTTCGTTACCACCAGATCGACTAGACACAAATTAGCCGCAAGCACGGGCAAGGCGCTACCGATTAGGTACCGATTGAAGACACTGCGGTTCTCTCCCCAAACCCTCCACTGCGCAAGGGTCTTAAGGCCGATCCATGCGCCAATGATCTCCCACGTACCAGTGGCCATTATTATCGGATACGCGGCCAGCTCCAGCCATCCGATGATAACGGCAGCCAGTAGTCCGAATAGTAATCCTTGCCTTCACTCCACGCGCCCCTCGGATGGAACCCGCGAAAGCTGTGCCAAACATGAACGCGGAATTCACCGAAGGTTCCATCGCCGCGATGTGCCAGTTCAAGCGCTCGAAGGCATGAGATGATTCCGCGTATGATGAGCGACAATAAGAAAACCAAAGCCACATACTTACAGGCATTGGTTATCTGCCAACCCCCAGCGAGCTTGTCCAAGCCCCCCTCCCGGTGACGACCCTGCTCCCGGTCACTGCAGGCCCTCCACGCACACCGTGGCCGTGCTGATCCGCTGCTTGGCGATGATGTCGACCGGATTGAGCTTGGTGCGGTAGTTCAGCACCACGCGGTCGATGGCGCGTTCCCATCCTTTGAGGTCGAGCGGCCGTGTGCGCTCGCCGGCGCGGAGGAAGTGGCGCACCTGGATGTCGTCGGACGCACCATTGGCGTAGACGACCCTGAGATCCAGGATCTCGACGTCCGCGCCGCGCACTTCGAGGCGAATCGACCTGAAGCGACCTTCCCGACGCCCAACGCGGATCGAATCGCTGTCCTTGCCGAACAGGGCCACCTGCTGGCAGCCGAGCTCGACCCAGTCGCCGCGGCCGGGCCCGAACGCTGGCGGCCCCTCTCCGCGCCGCGCCGGCTCGCCATAGAGTGTCACCACCGCCTCGCCGCGGAAACTCGGCCGGGAGCGGTAGGTAAGATCGACCCGCCTGAGGTAGCTGCGCTCACCGCGCAGGTCGATCGGCAGCACCTCGCCCTGGCGGATCAGCCGGTCGACGCGAAAGTCCTCCTGATAGCCGTTCAGGTAGATGATCCTCAGCTCCATCAGGTGCACGTCGTTGCGCTCGACCTCGAGATGGAGCGTGCGAAACGAGCGCGTGCGGAACCAGTCCTCAGGCTGGCCGACATTGATGCTGTCGCGATCCACGCCGAAGCCGACGTTCTGGCGTCCGAGCACGATCCACTCCGGTCGTGGCCCGGGCCCCGAGCGAACGAGCGCCGGCGCGCCGCGCCGCGCCGGCTCGCCGTAGACGAGGACCACCGCCTGTCCGCGGAAGTTCGGCCGCGAACGGTAGGTCATCTCGATCTGTCTCAGGTAGCTGCGCTCGCCCCTGAGATCCACCGTCAGATCGCTGCCGGCCCGCACCAGCCTGTCGACCGAGAATGTTTCGGCATATCCGTTGAGATAGACGACGCGGATCGTCTGCAGATACACGTCATTCTGGCGCACCTCGAAGTGCAGCGCACTGAACGAGCGGTTGCGGAACCAGTCCTCGGACTGACCGATGCGGATCACGTCGCGATCGACCAGGAAGCCCACCGACTGCTGTCCGAGCAGCACCCAGTCGCGGCGATCGCCCCGCTGCGCAGCAGCCTCGCCCGCGACTACCCCGGCCAGCATCAACAGCGCAAGCAATGCACTTGCCAATCGTGTCCAAGACATGTCCGTCTCCCCAGACCTGCGCCCATGAACGGCCCGCTGCCTACCCCATTCTCTCCACGGACATCAAGGCGGGAACGTGGACGGCGACATTCATCCCTCACCTGTCGAAAGCGGCAAACCTCGTGCTGCAGCGCAACCAGCTCGCCCGTCACCGTCCGAACACGACCGTTTTGCCGCTCGGCCAGGTGATGCGATATCCGAACTCGATCACCCGTTCCTCGTCTGGCCCGAGCTTGTCCTCCCAGGCGAGAACGCCGCGCCGGTCGTCGACATCGCGCCGGGTTGGCGGCGTGCGGCCGATCAGCTCGACCTTGATGTCCTGATTGCCGGCAACCGGCACCTGGTCGCGCACCGAAAAGGCGATCGGCCGCTCATGCAGGCTCCTGATGGTCATGCGGTAGCTGCGGGTGTCGGTGCGCATGGCCGAGATGAGTCCGCTCTCGCCGCGCTTCTCCTCCACCACCGTATGCTTCACGCGCACCGCATCGTCGGTACCGAAGCCGAGCTCATACTCCTCCCCGGCCGAGAGCTGCGGCAACCTGCCGTTGCCGACGAAGGTGCGGTCGCGGAACAGGCTGACCTGGCCGGCGAGATAGGGCGCCGCCTTGGGCAGCGTGAACCGGGCATAAAGGAAGGCGCGGGGATCGACGCGCGGCACGGCGCGCACGATGAGCGCCGGCTCCATCTCGACCTCCTCGATCTGCACGCCCTTGGCTTCACCGGTGTTGGCAACGCTGAGACGGCCGGGAATGGTGAATACAGCCTGGAAGGTGGTGATGTCCGCTTCCGCACCCCGCTCGGTCGCCTCCTCCATCGGCGCCAGTGCCTCCTTCGCGTCCCGCATCGCACCGGCTTCGCCGCCCGGTGCCGTCCGCCGCGCCGCCGCCTGCGGCGGGGACGCGGGCATCGCCGTGAGCGGCCGCTCGGGTGGGAAGTCGACGATGATCGGCCTGAGTTCCGGCGCCGCCGTGCCGGCTGCCGGACGGCTGGTTGACAGCGAAAGGGTCACGTTCTCCCACGGCTCGGCGGTGCGCTGGGTGATGCTGGCGCGCCGCGTCAGCGTCAGCTTTGGAGGAGCCACCCGCGAGCCCGTCCACAGCCGTGCGTCGTAGAGCGCGCTCCAGGAAGCATCTGGCACCTGATAGCGCAGCGCCAGATCGGCTTCGAGCGCGGCCCGCGCCGCCACGAACACCTTGACCTCGGTGCGCTCGAGCGTCGGCGGACCCTCGGCCTTGAGCTGCTGCTGGAGGTCGCGGATCTTGCGATCGGTATCGCGAATGCGGATGCCCGCCTCGAGCATGGCCTTCTGCGCGACGGGCATCTCCTGGACGATGAGGCCAAGCACCTGCGCCCAGTCCTCACGCCCTGTCGCTCCCGCGGCCCCGACCTGAGGGTTTCGCGTTGGCAGCTGCACCAGGTTGGCGAGGAACGACTTGCGCGCTTCGGCCGCCTGCTGCGTGGCCTGATGGAGCGCCCGCTCGTCCTTCAGCTTCTCGATCTCGTCCTCGATGTGCTTGCGCTTGCTAGCCGCTACTTGGGGATCGACGCGGGGCACCGAGACCCGGCGCACGTCGATCGCACCGATCTCGAGCGGTCCGGTCGCCTTGCTCTCGACCCGGATCGAGCCTTCGACCGCCTGTTGCGGCAGATCGACGAACCGTATGGTGTGCTCGCCGGCCTCGAGCTTGACCCGTGCCAGCCGGCGCACCTCGGCTCCGGACGGGAAGACCATCACCGAGTCGATCTTCGACGTGGCCGTGAGCTCGGCCGCGACGAGTGTATCCGTGCACGCCAGCATGGCCACGGCGGCCGCCACCCTGCGCATGAGGTACCTCCCCGATTGTCGGCTCCCCGCGCCCTTACAGCGTCAGCCGCCTTCGTGACCCAACTGTGGCGATCTGACGGGGCCTCCTCGAGCAACCACCGGCGGCCCGACCGCAAGCCGGCGGCCGTCAGAAGCTCAGCCGGTTGACGCGCACCACGTGCGGCAGCGCACGGACCTTCGCGAGCACCTCGTCGCTCACCGGCTCGTCGGTCGATACCACGCAGATGGCATCGCCTCCCGGCCGGTCGCGCCCGAGGTTCAAAGTGGCGATATTGACGTTGGCCTCCCCCATGAGCGAACCGAATTTGCCGATGAAGCCCGGTTTGTCGGCGTTGCGGATGTAGAGCATGTGCGGGGCGATCTCGAACTCCATGTTGATGTCGCGCACCTGGATGATGCGTGGGCGGCCGTCGGAGAACACGGTCCCGGCCACCGAGCGCTCAAGCCGGTCGGCGACGACGGTGAGCCGCACGTAGCTTTCGAACGCGCCCTCCTGCGTGCGGGTCACCTCCTCCACCATGATGCCGCGTTCTTTCGCATGGACGGCTGCCGACACCATGTTGACCTCCGACAACAGCGCGCCGAGCACCCCTTTGAGCGCCGCTGCGGTCAGGGCCTTCTTGTTGAGCAGCGCCACCTCGCCCGAGTACTCGATGCGGATGGCCCTGATGCTCGATTCGGTGAGCTGGCCCGCAAAGCTGCCGAGCTGCTCGGCAAGCTTGACAAAGGGTCTAAGCCGCGGCGCCTCCTCGGCCGTGATGTTCGGAAAGTTGATGGCATTGGTGATGGCGCCCTTGATGAGGTAGTCCGACATCTGCTCGGCGACCTGCAGCGCCACGTTCTCCTGCGCCTCGGTGGTGGCGGCGCCGAGGTGCGGGGTGCAGATCACGTTAGGCAGCCCGAAGAGCACGTTCTCTCTCGCCGGCTCCTCCACGAACACGTCGAGCGCGGCTCCCGCCACGTGTCCTGACTTGATGGCCTCGGCCAGCGCTTTCTCGTCGATGAGCCCGCCGCGCGCGCAGTTGATGATGCGCACGCCCTTGCGGCACTTGGCGAGCGCCCTGGCATCGAGGATGTTGCGCGTCTTCTCGGTGAGCGGTGTGTGCAGGGTGATGAAGTCGGCGCGGGCGAGCAGATCGTCGAGCTCCACCTTTTCCACGCCGATCTCCATGGCCCGCTCCTCCGACAGGAACGGGTCATAGGCGATGACGTGCATCTTCAGTCCGATGGCGCGGTCGGCGACGATCGAGCCGATGTTGCCGCAGCCAATGACGCCGAGCGTCTTGGAATAGAGCTCGACGCCGAGGAAGCGGTTCTTTTCCCACTTACCGGCCTGCGTCGATCGGTCTGCCTCCGGGATTTGCCGGGCGAGTGCCAGCATCAGCGAGATGGCGTGTTCAGCGGTGGTGATCGAGTTGCCGAAGGGCGTGTTCATCACGATGATGCCCTTGGCGGTTGCCGCCTTCACGTCGATGTTGTCGACGCCGATGCCGGCCCGGCCGATCACCTTGAGCTTCGAGGCGGCGGCAATGACCTTTTCGGTCACTTTGGTCGCCGAGCGCACGGCTATCCCGTCGTAATCGCCGATGATCCTCTCGAGCTCTTCCTTGGAAAGGCCGGTTCGCACTTCGGTACCGACGCCGCGCTGCTTGAAAATCTGCACAGCGGCGGGGGAGAGGTCGTCGCAGATGAGCACTTTGGGGCTGGACATGACGCACCTTTACTGGACATTGCATCGAAGCTGCGGCCTGGCCACGCCTTCACGAGCCGGCGCCGGCATAAGGACCTGCGGCTTTCACGCCGCCCTGGCGAGCTTTCCTTTGAGCTCGGCGAACGCCCACTCGAGCCAGGGCGTGAGGGCTTCGACGTCGGCCTTCTCCACGGTCGAACCGGTCCAGATCCTCAAGCCCGGCGGCGCGTCGCGGTAATAGGCGATGTCCATCGCCACCCCTTCCTTCTCGAGCAGCGCCGCGAACTCCTTGGCGAAGGCCGCCTGCCTCTCGACCGGCATGCCCGCGATCGCCGGGTCGGTGAATTTGAGGCACACGGAGGTGTTGGAGCGCGTGGCGGGATCGACCGCCAGGTTGGCGATCCAGGGCGTGCGTTCGATCCAGTCGAAGAGCACTTGTGCGTTGGCGTCCGCGCGGCGCATAAGGCCGGCGAGTCCGCCGATGCTCTCCGCCCAGGTGAGCGTGTCGAGGTAATCCTCCACGCACAGCATCGATGGCGTGTTGATCGTTTCACCCTCGAACACGGCCTGCATCAGCTTGCCGCCTGAAACGAGCCGGAACAGCTTGGGCAGCGGCCGCGGCGGCGTGTAGCTCTCGAGCCGTGCCACCGCCCGCGGGGAAAGGATCAGCATGCCGTGCGCCGCCTCGCCCCCCAGCACCTTCTGCCAGGAGAAGGTGGCGACATCGACCTTGGGCCAGTCTATTGCCTGCGCGAAGGCGGCCGACGTGGCGTCGGCAAAGGTCAGCCCCTGCCGGTCGGCGGCAATCCATTTGCCGTCCGGCACGCGCACGCCGGACGTTGTACCGTTCCAGGTGAACACCACGTCGCGGGAGAAGTCGACTTGGGCGAGATCGGGAAGCCTGCCGTAGTCGGCGCGGAGAACGCGCACGTCCTCGAGCTTGAGCTGCTTGGTGATGTCGGTGACCCATCCCTCGCCGAAGCTCTCCCAGGCGAGCACATCAACGCCGCGCGCGCCGAGCATCGCCCACATCGCCAACTCGAAGGCCCCGGTGTCGGAGCCGGCCACGATCGCGCAGCGGTAATCGGCGGGCACGCCAAGCACGGCCTTGGTCTTGTCGATGGCGAGCTTCAGGCGCGCCTTGCCCTCCCTGGCCCGGTGGGAGCGGCCGAGAAAGGCGTGTTCGAGGTGTTTAGAAGACCAGCCGGGGCGCTTGGCGCAGGGGCCGGAGGAGAAATGAGCGCAATTCGGCCGCTTGGCCGGTTTGGCAAGCACAGTCATGAACCTACCCTTCCAGATAAGTCGCCCCTCGTTGGGGAGGGGTGTCCCGCGATCCGGATAGGGTCGGCGGCGATCGCTGTCAACTTGAACGTCGGCCTGAGACGCTAGGTCTCACGCTCACCTGACGTCGAACCGCAGTCCCACGCGCAACTCGTGCACCACCTGGTCGTCGATGATGACGTGCTGGTTAGGGTTGCCGGCGCCCACGTTGATGGCGAAGTCGGCACCGTCGAGATAGAGCAGCCGGTAGCCGAAGTCGAAGTGGGTGTTGTGGCTGACGTCGTAGCTGGCCCCGATCATGAGAGCCCCGGCGAAGGCGAAGGCGTAGTCCTTGTCGCGGCCCGCGTAGGTGGCGATCGGGGTCGGCCCTGGCGTGACCGGAGCGCCCGGATCGCAGTCCACCGGATCGACGCATTGGATGGTCTGGTTCAGCGTGCGTGAGAAGGTGTGGAGCACGAGACCGACACCGGCGCCGACGTAGGGCGTGAAGGCATGGCCCATCGGTATGTCGATGTAGCCGTTGACGAGCCCGGTCCAGGTGCGGCTGCGAATGGTATCGGTGATCGTGTCCTGGTTCTGGAAGCCGGTCGTGGGGCTCGTGTAGGTCACCGTGCCGTCGGCATCGCCGGTGATCTCATTGCGCACGTCGATGGTGATGTCGGCGCGCAGCCAGCGCGACAGGTACAGCCCAAGGCCCAGACCGTAGCGGGCGAACTCGTCGAATCCGGAGTCCTCCCTCAAGTTCGGCGCATAGACGTCGTATTCGGTTTCGAAGCGGTGGGTATCGGACCAGTTGTAGCTGACATCGATGCGCACGTAATAGTCGGCGGCGAACTCCGGCACCGGAGCGGGCGCGGGAACAGGCACGACCACGGGTGCGGGCACGCGGCTCGTGCCATTGGCCGCGGCGGGGGTCGTAAGACCCGCGGCGAGGAGCACCCCAAGCCACAGGCCGGTCATCACCATCGCCAGGATCTGCATTGGCGCTTATCCCTCGTTGGGGCAGCCGGCGCACACAGCGGCGCCATGCCGCCAAACTGCGGACGCACACGCGCGAACTTTCGACCGGGAACGCGCAACCTTGAGACCGACGCACGGCAGACGCGGCGCAATAAGAGGCAGAACAGCCCTCGCCGCCGTCGGCCGATTCGCTAGGTGGCCTGATTCGGCCGTACTTGGATGCGCAACTGATTCACAGGCGACGGTAGTTCACAAGTTTTAAGGGAGGCTTAAACAAGCGGCCGGGATTCAGGAGCGTGCCGCCTGTTTCACTGCCTCGACGATGTCCCCGACCACGGCCGCAACCACCGTTTCGTCGTCGCCTTCCGCCATCACTCTGATGACGGGCTCGGTGCCCGACGGGCGGATCACCAGCCGCCCGCAACTGCCGAGCTTTTCCTTGGCCCCTTCGATCGCCTTCAGCACCCGGCTGTCCTCCAGCGGCGTGCCGTTGGCGTAGCGCACGTTCTCAAGCACCTGCGGCAGCGGCACGAAGCGCTTGCACACTTCGCTGACCGGCTTGGCGGTCGACACCACCACCGACAGGATCTGAAGCGCCGAGACGAGCCCGTCCCCGGTGGTGGTGAAGTCGGACAGCACGATGTGTCCCGACTGCTCCCCGCCCACGTTGTAGCCGTGCTTGCGCATGTGCTCGACCACGTAGCGGTCGCCGACCGGCGTACGGGCGAGCGACAGGCCGAGCCCCGCAAGGTAGCGCTCCAGCCCAAGGTTGGACATGACGGTCGCTACGATGCCGCCGGCCGCCAGCCGCCCGCGCCGGAGCCAGCTTTCCGCGATCACCGCCATCAGTTGATCGCCGTCGACGAGACACCCCTTCTCGTCCACGATCACCACCCGGTCGGCATCGCCGTCGAGCGCGATCCCAATATCGGCGCGCAGTTCCTTCACCTTCTCGATGAGGGCCTCGGGCGCAGTCGAGCCGCACTTGTAGTTGATGTTCTGCCCGTTGGGATCAACGCCGATCTTGATGACCTCCGCCCCCAGCTCCCACAGCGCCTCGGGCGCCACCTTGTAGCCCGCCCCGTGCGCACAATCGATGACGATCCTGAGCCCGTCGAGCCGCAGATTGCGCGGCAACGTCCGCTTGGCATACTCGATGTAGCGTTCCTGCGCACTTTCCACGCGCGTGGCACGGCCGATGCGGTGTGGCGGCGCGAGCAGCGCTTCCGACGGCGCATCGATCAGCGCCTCGATCTGCTGCTCGGTCTCGTCCGACAGCTTGTAGCCGTCTGGATCGAACAACTTGATGCCGTTGTCCTCGTAGCGGTTGTGGGAGGCTGAGATCATCACGCCGAGATCGGCTCTGAGCGAGCGCGTCAGCATGGCCACCGCCGGTGTGGGCATGGGGCCGAGCAGGAACACGTCCATGCCGACGGCCGTGAAGCCGGACATCAGCGCGGACTCGATCATGTAGCCGGACAGCCGTGTGTCCTTGCCGATCACCACGCGGTGGGCGCGGTTACCGTTCGAAAAAACCTTCCCTGCGGCCATGCCGACCTTGAGCGCGACCTCGGAGGTCATGGGGCTGTGGTTGGCGCGGCCACGAATGCCGTCGGTCCCGAAATAGCGCCGCGTCATGCTCAAAACCTCGATCGGTGGTTGCCGCTGGCACGCGATTGGCGCGCCTCGCCGACAGACCTGCTTAAGCATTTTAGCCGCTCCGGCGGAAGTCCCCGCTCACAAGTTGTAGGCAAAGGTTACGAACGTCCACGGCGGTGCCTGCCTTCTCCCGACGCCGGGCGCGAACCCACGACATTGATCGGGCTTGCGGAATCAGCGCATAGCCCCTCCCGATCGCAGGCTGGCCAAGCCCGCCCGCGAGCTCGGGGTGCAGGGCGCGGATGGCATGGCTTTCTACCTTGCAGTGGCGAACCGGAAGGGCGGCGTCGGCAAGTCGACGATCGCAGTCATGCTGGCCCACAGCTTTGCCGTGTGGGGTGGACAGCGCATCTTGATCCTCGACCTCGATTCACAGTGCAATGCCTCCCTCATCCTGCTTGGCGGGCAGGCCTGGACCGAGGCGCGCAAGGCGAGGCGGACCATCGCCGATTACTTTTACGACTTGTTTGACGGCGACAGCGTCAAGCCCGCCGAGTACCTGATCGACGGCGTCGGCGACGTCAAGGATGGGAAGGGCAAGGCGCCCCGCCTGGCTCTGCTGCCCGGTTCGCTGCTGCTCGAAGACGTACAGGGCGAGCTGTTCTTGAAGGAGGCGCGGCAGGGCAAGGACCACGAGGTGGTGGGCACAAGGGTGCGCGGCAAGCTCGAGCGCTTGCTTCGCCGCTTTGCGGCCGACTTCGACCTCGTCATCCTCGACTGTGCGCCTGGGCTGTCGTTCGCCGCTCTCGCAGCCCTCCGCGCCGCAGACAAAGTGCTGGTGCCCTTCCGTCCCGACTACGTGTCCCAGCACGCCGTCGACCGCGTGGCGCTGCTCATCGAGGAGAAGCGCTCCATCGACGACCTGGAGGAGCTACCGCGCTCAAGCCGCCGTTACGTCTGCCTCGCCAACTGCCTGCGCGGCCACGCCCGCGAGCGGCTGCTGGTGGAGGAGATCGGGCTGGTCCATCCCATGCTGTCAACCACCCTGCGCCAGCGCGACGCCATCGCCAACGCGCTCGACTGGGATCCGCGCCCGAAACAGCTTGAAGAAAAATACGGCGACGGCATTCAGGATGTGCGAAACCTCTACGAGGAGATGCGGAGCCTGCTCGCCGCTTGAACGAAGGCCGCTTCCATGGCCAAGCCCGAACTGATCTGGCCCGGTGAGCGCATGCGCGCGTTCTTCCGTGCCGTGCTGGCCCGCGAAGCGGCGCTCGATGCGGTCGTTCGGGAGCGCCTGGTGGACGCACTCTGCGCTCCGGTCAACCGCATGCTCGTTTGGCGCAATCCGGCCGACGAGGCCGCCGCTGCTGCGCCCTCGGCTGACGCACGGCGGGCAGCGGCCTCCCGGGAAGCCGAGCCACTGGCCGCGATGGCGCCCTGGCCCGATCCTGAGCGGCCCGCCGGGCCGGCGGCCGAGGGGGTTTTCGACCCCTATGGGTTCAGCGTCGTGGCGATCTTCACGCACGGCGGGCGCGCTGCGCTGATGGAGCGCCTCGTCGAGATCCGCGCCGCCGAGCACCTCCGCGCCCTCGCACACGCCCAGCATCTTGCCATTCCGGAAGACGCGACCGGGCCTGAGGCCCTGCGCGAGGCGATCGTTAGGGGCACCGAGCAGCGCATCGCCGACCGGCGCGCCGCGGCAAGCTGATCAAGCGCTACCGCGCATCGCCGCCTCCCACACCGTCAGCGCCTGCCGGGTGGCGGCGACGTCGTGCACGCGGATGATCTGCGCGCCCTGGGCGGCTGCGGCGATCGCCGCCCCGACCGACCCCGACACCCGCTCGTCCGCCTGCTCGATGCCGAGCAGTCCCCCGATGAAGCGCTTGCGCGAGGCGCCGAGCAGCAATGGCACGCCGAGGCCGTGAAACAGGGAAAGGCCGGCGAGGATCTGCAGGTTGTGCGTGAGCGTCTTGCCGAAGCCGATGCCGGGATCGGCGATGATGCGTTCGCGCGCAACTCCTGCCGCCACCGCCGCCTGGATGCGCGCCTCGAGATAGTCGAACACCTCGAGCAGCACGTTGTCGTAGTGCGGGGCCTCCTGCATGGTCTTTGGGTCGCCCTGCACGTGCATGAGGACGACTGGCAGCCCGAGCTCGGCAACGGTGTGCGCAGCCTCAGGGTCGTAGGTGAGCGCGGAGATGTCGTTGATGATGTCGACGCCGACCGCTGCCGCCCGGCGCATCACCGCCGCCTTGCGCGTGTCGATCGAGAGCCGTGCCTTGGTTCTGCCGGCCAATCCTTCGAGGACCGGCATGACCCGCCTGAGCTCCTCCTCCAGTGGAACCGGATCGGACCCAGGCCGCGTCGACTCGCCGCCGATGTCGAGAATCTCGGCCCCCTCCTCTGCAAGCCTCAGCGCATGATCGATGGCCGTTTGCGCGGTTAAAAAGCGTCCGCCGTCCGAGAAGCTGTCCGGGGTGACGTTGACGATCCCCATCAGCCGGGGGGTGTTCATGGCGAGCCCGGCGACGGCGGCTCGCGGCCAGATCAAGCGGTCGAAGATCTGGGAGACCGCCGCAGCGTGCCGGCCCCAGCCGCGCTCGCCCACGTCCGAGAGCGCGACCAAGCGCGTGCTGGTCGCCGCACCTTGGCGCTCGATCACCTCGAGGCCCAGAAAATCGAGGTGCTTGCTGCCGGCGAGCGGCAGGGCACCCCGCACCTCGTCCATCCGTTCGCGGTTTGGCACATGGGCGAAACCGATCGGTCGAAGGTAGATGTCGCGCATGAAGCTGTGGCTCAGGAATGACGCTGGGCCGCGGAGGGGGTTCCGCGGCCCATGTCCAGACTAGAAACGCCGGTGCGACCCATCAAGCCTGCGGCTGTGGCTCCATGCTCCCGGTTCCCGGCTCCTGGCGGCGCGGTCGTGCCTTGCCGGCCGTTGGTACCGCCGAGCCGACCGGCCCCTTGGCGGCCTCGTCCTCGTCGTGGCGCACGATCTTCTCGCCCCGCATCACCGCCATGCACTCCTCGCCGGTGATGGTCTCGTACTCCATCAGCGCCTGAGCCACCGCCTCAAGCTTGTCGCGGTTTGCGAGCAGTACGTCCCAGGCCTTTTTCTCACCTTCCGTGACGATGCGACGGATCTCCTCGTCGATCAGCCTCGCCGTCTCCTGGCTCATGTTCTGCCGCTGGGTGATGGCATGCCCGAGGAATACCTCCTGCTGGTTCTCATTCCAGCGCAAGGGCCCGAGCTTCTCGCTCATACCCCATTCGGTCACCATGCGGCGGGCGAGCTCGGTTGCCTGCATGATGTCGCTGGCCGCACCGGTGTTGAGGTGCTCCTTGCCGTAGACGATCTGCTCGGCGACGCGCCCGCCGAAGGTCATGGCGATGCGCGCCTCGCACCATTGCTTGGAGTAGGAGAGCTTGTCGCGCTCGGGCAGACTCATGGTGACGCCAAGCGCCCGCCCGCGCGGAATGATCGTCACCTTGTGCAGCGGATCGTTGCCGGGCACCAGCAGGTTGACGATCGCGTGGCCCGCCTCGTGGTAGGCGGTCGACAGCTTCTCCTCCTCGGTCATGATCATGGAGCGTCGCTCCGAGCCCATCATGACCTTGTCCTTGGAATCCTCGAACTCCTGCTGGGTGACCAATCGCTTGTTGCGGCGGGCGGCCAGCAATGCCGCCTCGTTGACCAGGTTCGCGAGGTCGGCGCCGGAGAAGCCGGGCGTACCCCGCGCGATAACTTTGGGATCGACGTCGGGCGCCAGCGGCACCTTGCGCATATGCACGCGCAGGATCTTCTCGCGCCCCGCCACGTCCGGATTGGGCACCACGATCTGCCGGTCGAAGCGGCCGGGCCGCAAGAGCGCCGGGTCGAGCACGTCGGGCCGGTTGGTGGCGGCGATCAAGATGATGCCTTCATTGGCCTCGAAGCCGTCCATCTCGACGAGCAGCTGGTTGAGGGTCTGCTCGCGCTCGTCGTTGCCGCCGCCGAGCCCTGCGCCGCGGTGACGCCCGACCGCGTCGATCTCGTCGATGAAGATGATGCAGGGCGCATTCTTCTTGGCCTGATCGAACATGTCGCGGACGCGGGAAGCGCCGACGCCGACGAACATCTCGACGAAATCGGAGCCCGAGATGGTGAAGAACGGCACGTTCGCTTCCCCGGCGATGGCGCGCGCCAGCAGCGTTTTGCCGGTGCCGGGCGGCCCGACCAACAGGCAGCCGCGCGGGATGCGCCCGCCGAGCCGCTGGAACTTCTGCGGATCGCGCAGGAACTCGACGATTTCCTGCAGGTCGCTCTTGGCCTCGTCGACCCCGGCCACATCATCGAACGTAACCCGCCCGTGCCGCTCGGTGAGCAGCTTGGCCTTGGACTTGCCGAAGCCCATGGCGCGGCCCGAGCCCGCCTGCATCTGCCGCATGAAGAACACCCACACCGCGATCAGCAGCAGCATGGGGAACCATGACACCAGCACACTTAGAATTGAGGGCACCTCGTCCTCGGTCGGCCGCGCCCTGATCCTGACCTCGCTCTTGCGCAGCCGCTCGACGAGGTCCGGATCGGAGGGGGCATACGTGGTAAAGGCCCCCCCGTTGTCACGGAACGTACCGGTCAGCCGGTTGCCCTGGATGACGACCTCCTGAACGGTCTTGGATTCGACCGCATTCATGAACTCCGAGTAGGAGATCTCGCTGCCGCGCCGGCTCTGCGCAGGGTTCTGGAAGAGGTTGAACAGCGCCACCAGCAGCAGTGCGATCACCACCCAGATGGCAAAGTTCCGAAAATTGGAGTTCATCATGGTCCCTATCGGCCCGACGGGTCTCTCTATCCATCCTTGCCGATCCGGATGAACACAAGGTAGAGAACAGCGCTAGGCCACGCGCATAGCCGTTTCGAGGCTAAAATAGGGAGATGCAGGGGCTTTGCCAAGTTGCGTCAGCAGCTTTGGCGCTGCTCACTGCCCCGAACCTTCAGTAGAACAGGCTCGACACGCTCTCTTCATTGGCAGTCCTGGCGATCGCCTCTCCGATCAGCGGAGCGATAGAAAGGACGCGGATATTCCGCGCCTTTCTCACCGCCTCTGTCGGTTGGATGGAATCCGTGATGACGAGGGATTCGATCCTGGACTCTGCGATCCGCTGCACGGCGCCACCCGACAGCACCCCGTGTGTGATATAGGCCATCACGCCAACGGCGCCCTGCTCGAGCAGGGCCTCGGCCGCGTTGCATAGCGTGCCGCCTGAGTCGACGATATCGTCGACCAGAATGCAACGCTTGCCGCGCACCGCACCAATCACGTTCATGACCTCGCTTTCGCCCGGCCGCTCGCGCCGCTTGTCGCAGACGGCGATCGGCGCGTCGATGCGCTTGGCGAGGCCGCGCGCGCGCACCACCCCGCCGACGTCGGGTGAGACGACCATCAGGTTGTCGAGTGCGAACCGCTCCTTGATGTCGCGCACCATCACCGGAGCCGCGAACAGGTTATCGGTTGGGATGTCGAAGAAACCCTGGATCTGGCCGGCATGAAGGTCGAGGGTCAGAACGCGGTCAGCTCCTGCTCGCTCGATCAGGTTGGCCACCAGCTTGGCTGAGATGGGCGTCCGCGGCCCGGGCTTGCGATCCTGCCTGGCATAGCCGAAGTAGGGCATCACCGCCGTCACCCGACGCGCCGAGGCCCGCTTCAGCGCATCGATCAGGATCAGAAGCTCCATCAGGTTGTCGTTGGCCGGGTAAGAGGTCGACTGCACGACGAACACGTCCTCGCCGCGCACGTTCTCTTGGATCTCGACGAACACCTCCATGTCGGCGAAGCGGCGGCAGACGCCCTTGGTCAGCGGCACACCGAGATGAGTGCTGATGTCCTCCGCGAGCGGCCGGTTGCCGTTGCCGGAGACGAGCTTGATGCGCAGGCCGGCGTCGGAATGGCTCTTTTGTCGAGAGTCCTTATTCATGAAGAGGGCCATCTGAGCGCGGTTGCGAGGCGCTAATAGCAAGCGAGCCCCGGCGTGTAAACGCCCGGGCTCGCCCGGATTGTCGGTTTTGTGACGGTGTGCCCGGGCGGATCAGTTCGACTTGGCCTGCTGCACCGTTGCACCGCCGGCGCCCTGCACCGCCGAGCAGCTCTTCTGCTTATTGCCGCTCAAACCCTTGCGGTCCTGCTCGATCACGTCGTTGATCTTGGCGGCGGCCGCCTGTGCGGCGAGCGTCGCCGTTTGCCCCCAGGCGTTGTCGAGCGCTCCGGCCGTTATGTCGTTGCTCTGGTGCACGGTGGCCACGAACATGTTGGCGGGATCGCAGACGTGCCAGTCGATCTTGATGTTCTGCTTGCCGTCCTTGGGCGGGGCGAGTGCCACCTTGCCGGCAACCAGGTAGGTGGCGCGTCCGGGGCTCGGGGCCGGTAGATTGAGCTTGCTCAGTTCCTGCCGCATGGCGACGGCGAGCGAGTCGTTTCCGTCTCCGGGTGCGCCGGTGACCCTGGTCACGTTTGCGGCGGCTTCGAGCTTGCGCGGAATGCTCCCGGTTGTGGCTGCCGATGCCGCCGAGGCGATCTGCTGACTGGATGCGCCGACGCCCGACGGCGTGTTGGCACCCGCCGACGCCGGAGTGAGGCCGGCCAGCGCCGTGCTGAGCGACTCGGCCGTCTTGTCCGCGATGGTCTGGACCACCTGCGGCGTGACCGAGGCCCATGGATCGCGGCTGTCGCCGCCCGGCACGACCTCCTCTTTCTGAATGCGGCTGACGCGCTTGCTGGCGCCGTCGGTGAGATCCCAGATGTAGGAAAGCTTGACGCCGTTGCGCTCCTTGGCCGCCACCATGTAGCCGCGCAGCGTGTAGTCCACTTTGTCGGCCGGGCTCTTGGCCACCGTGATGCGCTGCTTCTCGATGGCCGAGGTAAGCTGGGCGGTGAGCTGCTTGCTCACGGCGTCCGGGGCACCGATCACCGGAGCGATGGCGATCTTGGTCTGATTGACGGGCGCTGCCTGCGTGCTCTGCTGGGTCTCCGGAGCGACCGTGTCGCCTGAGCCGAACAGGTTGAAGTTGCTTGTTCCGCAGCCTCCAAGGCCCACGCCCAGGAGCGCTGTCACTGCCAGCGCAAGGCACGTTCGCACGTGCCGCACCGCAGCAGCGTCAGTGGTCGTCACCGTGACGTCCCCCTTGTTTTGACCCCGCTGTCCTCCGGCGGCCGGCGTACGAACCCTGCGGCCAGTGAGGCACCGCTACCTCTGGCAAATTTCTAACGTTATGCCGTTGCAGCGTCCAGACGAAATCCAATCACTTTCACGGTCGTCCTATAGCAGAACGGGACCTGCGACCGCCTATTCTGTGGATTACGCCGCTAGGTGACAACAATGGCGGAGATGTGACGGCCGTAATCGGGCTCATTTCGATGTATCGACCGCCTATAGCTGAAGAAGAGCGATTCGTTCTCGTAGGTGCAAAGGGCGCAGCGCTCGACCGACTGGAGCCCGAGCCGGCCCGCCCGGTGCTCGATAAAGCCAGGCAGATCGAAACGCGGGCGCAGCGCGCTTGGGGTGCGCATGAAGAAGCCGGCGTAGGCCCGATCGGCCTGCAGGAACTGCGCCTCGAACTCTGCCCCCACCTCGTAGGCCGCCTGGTTGATACAGGGCCCGACCGCCGCCCGCATTCTACGCCGCTCGGCGCCGAGCCCTTCCATGGCGGCGACCGCCGCCTCGAGCACGCCGGCGAGCGCGCCGCGCCAGCCCGCGTGTACCGCCGCCACCACCTTGGCCCGCGCGTCGGCAATAAGTACCGGCGCACAGTCGGCGGCAAGCACACCGATGACAACCCCGCGGGCGCGGGTGACGATGGCATCGGCCCGCGGCCGCCGCTCTCGAGCGACGGCCCCCTCGACCACCACCGCTCTCGCGCTGTGGACCTGGTTAAGGGTAACGATGCTGCTGTCCCGCCCGCACAGCGCCTGGGCGACGCGTCGGCGGTTTTCCGCCACCCTCGCCGGCTCGTCGTTGGAGCCCAGGCCGCAGTTGAGCGTGGTATAGAGCCCCTCCGATACGCCGCCCTGGCGGGTGAAGAAACCGTGGGCGATACCCGAGACATCGGCTAGGGTCTCGGCCAACAGCGGCTGCGGCCGCCGGGAGGCACCAGTCCTGGTCGTGGCGTTGCCGGAGGGCACCGGTTCTCTCCTTTGCCTATCGGCCGTCCCCCGCCAAGCCCGGCAGCCTCGGCAGGTACCTGCTCCGTAAACCAATTGCCTTGCAGCGCGTACCCATGCCGTAGGGAGCCATCAGCCTGGCCACGCCGGTCTCGATCTCGCCGGCGCGGCCAGGATTAGCCGCCATCAGCATAGAGGCACGCTCGGCGATGCCCAGCGACCCCAGAAACTCCGCCTGCGTCACCGGGCCGTCGACGGCAAGTTCGCTGCCGCCGAGCTGGCGGGCGAAGTCGGCGAAGTTCACCTGGCTCGACAGGTCGGCCTCGCCCGGCGAGGAAAGCGGCGCCTCGAGACACTGGCCGCGAACGGCCTGGAGTGTGTCGCCGAAGCGCCAGTCGTCGTGACCGTAGTCGATGAAGAGCCCCGCCACCGGGACCGCACGCGCCAACGACGTGAGGTGCGCGGCAAGCTCGGCGAACGCTTTGGCTTCCAGAATGTCACCGTCGCGCGCCACCGGCCAATGCGCCGCGATCGCCTCCACCGCGCTTCCGGCAGGACACTGCACGATCTCGAATGCCCCGCTGGCGTTCACGTTCACCTGAAGCGCATGCCACTGCCCGCCGCCCCGCTGCCATTGGCTGATTGGCAGTGCGTCGAGGAACTCGTTGGCGACGATGATGGTCGGGACGTCGTCGGGCAGCTCTTTTATTGCTGCCGACCACTCAATGGCCACCCCGGCTCCGGCGAGCGCGGCCTCCTGCTCCCTCCTCAGAGCCTCACCGAGTTCGAAAAGATGCACGCGCAGCGCCGCGCGGAAATCGGGCACCGCGCGCGCCGCGCGCAGTGCATCCTTCATCAGCGTGCCGCGTCCGGGACCGAGCTCGACGAGACCCACAGGCGAGGGCTTGCCCATCTGTTGCCAGACGACGGCCGCCCACAGGCCGATCAGCTCACCGAACACCTGGCTGATCTCTGGCGCCGTGACGAAGTCGCCGCGCCGGCCGATCGCGTGCCTCTTGCGATAGTAGCCGTGCTCGGGGTCAGTGAGGCAGGCCTGCATGTATTCGGCCAGAGGCATCGGCCCGTCGCGCCGGATGCGCTCCTTGAGCCGCAACGCCAGCGGGGTAGCCCGCTGCCCGTTCACGCCACCGCCCTGCCGCGCGCCATCCATATGAACCATATGCCAAGCAAGATCATCGGGATCGAGTAGGCGATGCCCGGTGTGAGCACGCCGACGGTAAACACGTGGCCGGCGTTGGGCTCGCGGAACAGCTCGCAGAACGAGCGGGCGATGCCGTAGCCGGTGAGAAAGGCGCCGGTAACGAGACCGGGCGACCTGAGCGCCCCTTGCCGGTGGGTGAGCCACCTGAGCAGCAGGAACAGCACAAGGCCCTCGAAGAACGCCTCGTAGAGTTGGCTGGGATGGCGCGGCTCTGGCTCGACGCCCGGATTGAGCAGCCGGGTCTCGGGAAACACCATGCCCCACGGCATGCTGGTCGGATGCCCGTAGAGCTCGCCATTGATGAAGTTGGCGATGCGACCGAAGAAGAGCCCGATCGGCACTGCTGCGGCGGTAAGGTCCATGGCCGAGAGGGGGGAAACCTTGGCCCAGCGCGCGAACAGCCAGATCGCAAGGCCGCAGCCGAGCAGCGCCCCATGGAAGGCCATGCCGCCCTGCCAGATGGCGAAGATCTCGAGCGGGTGCCTAAAATAGTGGCTCGGCTCATAAAGAAGCACGAAGCCCAGCCGTCCCCCCGCCACGACGCCAACGGTCATGAAGATCAACAGATCGTCGGCGCGCGCCGGCGCAAAGGGCGCCTCGCCATTGGGCCACAGCCGCGCCTCGGCCAACATTCTCTTGATGTAAAACCAGCCGATGAGGAGTCCCGCCACGTAGGCGAGTCCGTACCATTTTATCGCGATGGGGCCGATCTCGAGCGCAACCGGATCGATTTCGGGGTAGGGGATCGCCAGAACGCTCATGGCCGCTCGTGGAGGTTTTCGTACCGGTTTGGGCGGTGCGGATTGTCGGCCGCGGCCCGTCCCTGTCAAGCGTTCCGGACAGACGCATGCGCTGCGGGCGATGGAAAGCCTGCCGGCCCTCGCTTGATCGCAACGGCTCGCACCACCATAGTCACACAAAGCGCGCCGATGCCTGGCGCCAGGGCATGGAGCTTAAGCCGTGACGCAGACGACCAATCGCTTCCTCGACGACCTCGCCAAGTTAATGACAGACGCGGCCGGTGCCGCGCAGGGCATGCGGCGGGAGGTGGAGAACATCGTCAGGGCCCAAGGTGAGAAATTCCTCGCCGACATGGACGTGGTCAAGCGCGAGGAGCTGGAGGCCGTGAAGGCGATGGCGGAGAAGGCGCGCGAGGAGAACGAGCGGCTCTCTGCGCGCATCGCCGCGCTCGAGGCCGAGCTGGCGAGAAGCAAGACCGGCGGCTAGCCCGCCCGCCCGTGTCGTCCACAGCATTTGCGCCATCATTCACAGGCTTGTGCGCCTTTTGCTGTAATCCGCGCGGGACGGCCCGCAGCACGCCACTTTGGCCGTGGACAAGGGCTGGGAAAGCTTGCGACTCGTGCCACCGATCTGGTTTCGTCGCCGGGCTTCGACGGTGCGCTTGCGCACCATCGTGCGTCGAGTGATGCGGGGGCGGTTGAATGGCGTGAGCGGGGGCGCAATCCAATGCGAGGGAGAACGATGGCAACGCGTGAGGCAGGCTACGATCGCGTCACCAATCCGGTTGATCTGGCCGAGCGGATCGCGCATGGCCACGATTGGGCCTGTGATCGCACCGGCGACGACGAGCTGACCATGATCGTCGGCGGCACGTGGACGGATTATCACTTCTCGCTCAACTGGCGCGAAGATCTCGAGACGCTGCATTTGGCGTGCGCCTTCGATTTCAAGGTACCGGAGAGCCGTCTGGGTGAGGTCTACCGTCTGATCGCGCAGATCAATGAGCAGCTTTGGCTCGGCCACTTCGATCTCTGGGTGCAGGAGGGCCTCATCATGTTTCGCCACGGGCTGATGCTCAACGGGGCGGTCGCCACCGCCGGCCAGTGCGAGGCGCTGCTGCGCGCTGCGCTCGATGCCTGCGAGCGCTATTATCAGGCGTTCCAGTTCGTGGTTTGGGCCGGCAAGGAGAGCCGCGAGGCGCTGGTCTCCACCATGTTCGAGACCGAGGGCCGGGCTTGAGCGGCGAGGCCGGCCGGGGAGAAGGCCAGTGACGCGTTTGGCGCTCGATGGTGCGCTGGTTCTCGCCGGGGCCGGCAGGATGGGGGGAGCACTGCTGGCGGGCTGGCTCGAACGGGGCCTCGACCCGGCTCAGCTGATCGTGCAGGACCCCTCCCCGCCTGCCGAGGTCTGCAGACTCCTGAAAGTGCACGGCATCGAGGCGCGCTCAGCCCTGCAACCGATGATGCCGCCGCCGGCCGTTCTGCTGGTGGCGGTGAAGCCCCAGGTGATGGACGCCGTCTTTCCGTCGCTCGCTGCCCTCGCCGGTCCACAAACGCTCGTCGTCTCGATCGCCGCCGGCCGCAAGCTCTCCGGCTTCGAGCGCCATCTTGTCCCCGGCGCCGCCGTCATCCGCGCCATGCCGAATACGCCGGCCGCCGTCGGGCTCGGCATGACGGTCTGCGTGGCCAATACCCACGTCACGCCTGCCCAGCGAGCCACGTGCGAATTACTCCTTGGTGCGGTGGGTGAAGTCGCCTGGATCGATGACGAGGCCGACATGGACGCGGTGACGGCCGTCTCCGGGTCGGGACCCGCCTACGTGTTCCTGCTTGCCGAGTGTTTGGCCGAGGCGGCCATCGAGGCCGGCCTCTCCGAGCCGCTCGCGCGAAAGCTTGCGCGCGCCACCGTAGTGGGCTCCGGCGAGCTGCTCCGCCGCTCCGCTGACGATCCCGCCGTGCTACGCCAGAACGTGACCTCGCCCGGAGGCACCACGGCAGCCGCCCTTTCGGTGCTCATGGGCCCTGGCGGACTGAAGGAGCTGCTGGCTAAGGCGGTCGCCGCCGCGGCCACCCGCAGCCGGGAGCTTGGGCAGTAGCCAAGTTCCTTAAGCGCGCTGGCATTTCCCCGCCGACCACCCTAAGTTTTTCACTGGGGCGATGGAGGTGCCGCCATGCTCGATCAATTGACCGCCAAGGGCAGGATCATCGCTGCGGCGTTGCGGCTTGCCGCAACGCGCCGCTGGGCGGAAGTGACGTTGAGAGACATTGCCGAGGAAGCAGGCCCCAACCTCGTCGAGCTCAGACAGATTTTCTCCAGCAAGAGCGCCATTCTCGCCGCCTTCGTACGCGCCGTCGACGACGAGGTGGTCCGCCGGGCACCGCGGCGCACCCCCGATCAGGCCGCGCGCGATGCGATCTTTGAGGTGGTGATGAGCCGCTTTGACGTGCTGGCACCCTACAAGTCGGCCCTCGCTTCGATCGTGCGCGACGTCGGTCCCGATTACGAGCTCGCTTGCGCTGGCCTTGCCTCGCAGCATTGGATGCTGCAGGCCGCTGGCATCGATACCGAGGGTGCTCGCGGCGCCGTTCGCATCGCCGGACTGGCCTCGGTCTACGCCTCGGTATTCCGCACCTGGCTCGACGACGATGATCCGGGGCTTGCCCGCACCATGGCGGCGCTCGACCGGCGCCTGCGCCGGGGCGAGCGCAATCTGGAGACCCTGGAAGCTGTCTGCGGTGCCTTCTGCCGCCTCGGCGACATCTTCACCGGGCGCAGCCGGCCGCGCCCGCAGTCGACGCCAACCCCACCGCCGTCTCCGGCAGCGCCGCCGGCGGCGGATGCCCAGCCAGGTCACGCATGACGGTTTAGGCTGAGTATTGGGGCAATCGGGAGGGGCAGGGGTGAACGCAGAACGCGAAACGGCGCCGACCATCGATGTCGCTCAGTTCCTGGCCGTCGATATCCGTGTCGGTACAATCATCGAGGCCGAGCCCTATCCCGAGGCAAGAAAGCCATCCTTGAAGCTCAGGATCGATTTTGGTCCCGCCCTCGGCATCAAGAAGAGCTCGGCCCAGATCACCGTGCACTACCGGCCGGAGCAACTCATCGGTCGCCAGGTCGCGGCCGTGGTCAACTTTCCGCCCCGTCAGATTGGCAGGTTCATGTCCGAGGTTCTGACCCTCGGCTTCCCCGACGAGAATGGGGCGGTCGTGCTGATCGGCCCTGACCGCAAGGTCCCTGACGGCGGGCGCCTGTTCTAGTCATTCGGCTGGCCGTGGGGCCTCAGCGGCGGGCGCGCGGCGCCGACCGAGGCCGGCCAGCCTGCGGCAGATGACATAGAAGGCCGGGGTGAAGATCAAGCCGAAAGCGGTAACCCCGATCATGCCGAAGAACACCGTGGTACCGAGCACCTGACGCAGCTCGGCCCCGGCGCCGATCGCCCACACCATCGGCGTGACGCCGAAGATGAACGCGAGCGAGGTCATCAGCACCGGCCTGAACCTCAGCCGCGCGGACTCCACCGCCGCCTGCCGGAGGTCGCGGCCCTGGTCCTCAAGCTGTTTGGCGAACTCCACGATCAGGATCGCGTTCTTGGCTGCAAGGCCGATCAGCACCACGAAGCCGACCTGGGTCAGGATATTGTTGTCCTGCCCGCGCAGGATCACGCCGCTGATCGCTGCCACCAGGCACATGGGCACGATCATGATGACGGCCAGGGGCAGGGTCACGCTCTCGAACTGCGCTGCCAGCACGAGGAACACGAACACTACCGCCAGCGCGAACGCGAACAGCGCCGTGTTTCCGGCCCTGATCTGCTGGAAGGCAAGCGTCGTCCACTCGAACCCGAAGCCGTCGGGCAGGGTCTCAGCCGCAAGCCGCTCCATGATCTCGATGGCCTGGCCCTGGCTGTAGCCGGGCGCCGCCGCCCCGTCGAGCTCCGCTGCCGGGTAAAGATTGTAGCGCGGCACGCGATAGGGACCGGAGATGTCGCGCACAGTCGTGAACGAGGCGAGCGGCACCGTGTGCCCCTCGCCATTCCGCACCCTGATCTTGAGGACGTCGCCTGCATCGAGCCGGTGCGTGGCATCGGCCTGCGCCGTGACGCGGTAGGTGCGGCCGAACAGGTTGAAATCGTTGACGTAGGAGGAGCCGACGTAGATTTGCAGCGCACTGAACACGTCGGCGATGTTGACGCCGAGCATCTGCGCCTTGGTGCGATCGATATCGAGGTAGAGCTGTGGTGTGGAGGTCTCATAGAGCGAGAACACCTGGGCGACGCCGGGGGTTTGGGCGGCACGCCCCATCATGGCATAGACCGCGCCCTGCAATGCCTGCAGGCCCCGCCCGGCGCGATCCTCGACCATCATGCGAAAGCCGCCGGCGTTGCCGATGCCCTGCACCGATGGCGGCTGAATGACGACCATGAAGGCGTCCTCGATGGCGGCAAGCCGTGCAAACAGCTGGCCCTGGATGGCGCCAGCCGATCTCGACGGGTCCTTGGCGCGCTCATCGAAGGGATCGAGGACCGCGAAGATGGCACCCGCATTCGGCGCATTGGTAAAGGTGGCGCCCGAGAAGCCGACGATCGGCACCACGTGGGCGACGCCTGGAACGTTGAGGACGATGTCCGCGGCACGGCGCAGCACTTCGTCAGTGCGGGAAAGGGCGGCACCCGGCGGGAGCTGCGCCGCGATGATCAGAAAGCCGCGATCGACCTGGGGGATGAAGCCGGTCGGTGTCCGCCGGAACTCATTGAGGCCGAAAGCGAGAATGCCGGCGTAGAGTACGAGCATGATGGCTGCGATGCGCACGATACGGCCGGCGAGCCACCCATAGCCCGTCGTGAGCGCACCGAAGCCCAGGTTGAAGCCGCGGAACACGACCCGCACCGGCCACGACCACCACGCGCTGTGGGCTCCGGCCTCGATCGGTTTGAGCAGCAGCGCGCACATGGCGGGCGACAGCGTCAGCGACACCACCAGCGAGATGATGGTGGCTCCGGCGATGGTGAGGGCGAACTGCCGGTAGAACTGGCCGGATATGCCGGTGATGAAGGCGGCGGGCACGAACACCGCGCACAGCACGAGCGCGATGGCCACCAGCGCCGCGCCCACCTCGTCCATGCTCTTGATCGCGGCTTGCCGCGGGGCGAGGCCGGCGGCGATGTTACGCTGGACGTTCTCGACCACCACGATCGCATCGTCGACGACGATGCCGACGGCGAGCACCAGCCCGAACAGCGTCAGGTTATTGATGGTGAAACCGAACAGCGCCATGAAGAAGAACGTGCCGATCAGCGACACCGGGATAGCCACCAACGGAATGATGGCTGCGCGCCAGGTCTGCAGGAAGAAGACGACCACAAGCACGACGAGCAGGATGGCTTCGAGGATTGTCGCCTGGACGGCGTCGACCGAGTCCTGAATGAACGTGGTCGGGTTGTAGATGATGTCGTGCTTGATGCCCGGCGGAAAGTTCCGCGACAGCTGGGCCATCGTGTCGATCACGCTGCGCGCCGTGGCGAGCGCATTGGAGCCGGGCCGCTGGAACACGGCGAGTGCCACCGCCGGATCGCGGTTGAGATACGAGTTGGACGAATAGTCCTGCGCCGCGAGCTCCACCTTGGCCACGTCCTTGAGCCGGACTACGGCGCGGTCCGTTCGCTTGACGACGATGTCCGAGAACTCGGCGACATCGGCGAGTCGCCCGAGCGTGCGCACCGCCACCTGGAATGCCCTGGGCTCCCCGACTGGCGGCTGGTTGAGCACGCCGGATGCGACCTGGACGTTCTGCCCTTGCAGCGCCGCCACCACGTCCTGCGCGGTCAGGCTCAACGACTGCAGGCGGTCGGGGTCGAGCCACACCCGCATGGCATAGTCGCGACTGCCGAACACGATGATCGATCCGACGCCGTTGAGGCGGGTCAGCGCGTCCCTGATCTCGAGCGTAGCGTAGTTGGACATGAACAGCATGTCGCGCGACCGGTCCGGCGAATAGAGATGAACGACCATCATCAGGTCGGGCGACGACTTGTTGACGGTGACGCCGATGTTGCGCACATCCGCTGGCAGTCGCGGCAGCGCGATGGCCGCGCGGTTCTGGACCTGGACCTGGGCGATGTCGAGGTTTGTGCCGATATCGAACGTCACCGAGATCGTGAACCGACCGTCGGCGGTCGAGTTCGACGACATGTAGAGCATGTTCTCGACGCCGTTGATCTGCTCCTCGATGGGCGCGACCACGGTGGAAGCGACGACTTCGGCGCTGGCACCGGGATACTGGCCAGAGACGTTGATGATCGGCGGCGCAATCTCGGGATACTGTGCGACCGGCAGCCGGCTGAAGGACACCCCGCCGAGGATGACGAAGACGATCGAAACGACGGCGGCGAAGATCGGCCGGTCGATGAAGAAGTGGGAGATGCGCATGGCTGGCCGCCTCAATTGGCCGAGGCCCGCGGAGCATCGCCCGCCGACACATGCGCGGTCACCTTCTGTCCGGGCCTAACCCGCATCAGCCCGTTGACGATCACTCGGTCGCTAGGATTGAGCCCGCTCTTGATCACCCGCATGCCGCCGATCACCTGGCCGAGTTCTACGTACTTCTGATTGGCGACATCGTCGGGGCCCACGACGAGCACGTACTTGCGAGTCTGTTCGGTGCCGATGGCGACGTCCGGCACGAGCAGCGCCTCGTAGGGAGGGGAGCTTGCCACTTGTATGCGGGCGAACATGCCGGGCGTGAACAGCCCCTCCTTGTTGGCGATCAGCGCTCTGCCGCGAATCGTGCCGGAGGAGCGGTCGATGACGTTGTCGATGAAGTCCATCCGTCCCTCGTGGCTGAAACGGGTCTCATCGAGCAGCTTGAGCCTCACCGGCATGCTGGCCTCGCCGTTCGCCGTCTCTCCGTGCAGGTCTCGGGCCCGCAGCAGGCGCAGGTAGGAGGCCTCATCGAAGCTGAACTCGAAGCGGATCGGATCGGTGGAGACGATGGTCGCGAGCAGCGTCGTGTTGCCGGAAGTGCCGCCGGTCACCAGGTTGCCCGGCGAAACGCGGCGGTCTCCGATGCGGCCCGCGATCGGCGCCCTGAGCTCGGTGAACTCGAGGTCGAGCTCGGCCTGGCGCACTGCTGCCTCGTTGGCAAGCACCGCTGCTTCCGCGTTGCGCTTGGTCTGCAAGCGCTGCTCGTAGGTCTGCTCGGTGATGGTCTTGTCGCGGACGAGCTGCTGGCCGCGGGTCAGGTCGGCCTCGGCGTAGAGCAGGTTGGAGCGGGCCTGTGCGAGCAGAGCCCGGGCCTGATCGAGCGCGTTGCGGAACGGCCGCGGATCGATGGTGAACAACAGGTCGCCCTGCTTGACGATCTGTCCGTCCTGGAAATGCACCTTCTCGAGGTAGCCCGACACGCGCGCTCGCACCTCAACCGCGTCGATGGCGACAAAGCGGCCGACGTACTCCTCGCGGTCGGTGATGGTCTGCCGCTCGGGCAGGGCCACGGTCACCTGCGGAGCCGATGGCGGCCCGCCCTTTTGCGCTTGCGGCTCCCCTCCGCAGGAGCCGAGGATCACCGCCACCAGCAGAACACCGACGGAATTGAGTGGCACGCGGGGGCTCGGCATGGATCTCCTGAGGGCGTTGGCCGATGGTGCGATGCGGCAATATACGTGTGGCCCACCCGAAATTGGGAGTCTTGATTTGCTTCCGACGTGCGGCAAACCCTCGCCCGCCTCAACTTTCTCCGATTGACGGCATACGCTGCTGCCGACCGGTATTGATACGCAAGCCGTGTCTGCAGTCCGACGGAACCGGGACTGCTCGGTTGCTGCTCTTGATGGAAAGCAAGCGCCGGTTCAGCATTGTGCGGGGCCAAAGGTTCGTTCGGGGGTTCAGTGAGTGGGATGGTCAGCGGTTTCGCACCTAGCGGCTCGAGTGCCGGCCGCCGTTCGCATTTGCCTCGAGCACCGTTGCTGCTGGTCGGCGCCGGCGCGCTGTTTGCCTGCCTTTCTGCCTGGCTCGCCCCCCCACCGGCCGCCGGCGCCGATCAGGCCGAGGCCGCAACCATTCCGCTCGGCGTCACGGTGTTCACCAGCACGAACACGCGACCTGACCGGTGCTACGAGTCGGGTGCGCCACGCGCCATTCGCCACTTCGTGAGCCAGGAGATCGCCCGCATCAATGAGCGGGGCGGACTTGGCGGTCGCGTCCTGGGCGTCCAGTTCCTCGACGACAACCTCGACCCCGAAAAGACCATCGCCAATGTGCGCCAGGCGCTTGCTAACAAGAACACCATCGCCATGATCGGCATGTCGAGCCTGGCCCGAGCCGCCGACGTGTTCAAGGCCGTCGGAGAGGAGATAGGCGACAGCGGCATACCGTTCCTGTCGGACATCGGGCTGAGCGGCGCCTTCGGCAAGCAGACCAACGTTTATTCCATGCGTATCTCGCAGGAGGACGAGCGCATCCCTGTCCTGACGCGCTTGCTCAAGGACCTCAAGGTCGCCCGGCCGGCCTTCATCGGCATCAGGGGCAATCTGAACAGCGACACGTTGGACGACGGCATCGCCGAGACCTCCGACGCGCCCCGCCTCGTCGCCGACCATCGCATTGCCCTGGCCGATCGCAGGCTCGATGCCGGCACACTTGCCGCTGCCATCGACGATATCAAGCGCCAGCAGGCCGATTTCATCGTGGTGGGCGCCGGTGGCCGGTTGGCCGCAGACATCCTTGCCCGGCTCGCCGAGGAAAGTGTCAAGGTGCCGCTGTTCTTCTCCTTCGGCGTCAACCGAATTTTCCAGCTTGCCGGCATCGTCTCCTATCCGAGTCCCGTCTACCAGCTCGCCTGGGATGGACCGCCCGATTCCTTCAACGCGCGCCTGCGCGAGCGCATCCTGCGCAGCAACCCCGAGCGGTTGATCTTCGGCGGCATCCGCAATCCGAGCGCACCTGGCTGGAAGACGGGCGACTGCCGGCCGGATGACGAGGAGGCCGATGCCGTGCCGGGCGTGTTCGACACCCGCAACCTGTTCGCCCTGAGCCTCGGCACCCAATACGCGGATATGGTGGCGCTGATTGCCGACAGCTTGAAGACGTCCCGCCCTGACGCCAATCCCGATCAGCTTCGCCGGCACATCCTGGCCGAGCTCAAGTCGAGCTATGCCGTCGGCAGCGGCGCCTTTCGCGGCCAGTTCGACAACTGGTCGTTCCGCCGCACCTCGCGCACCGCGAGCCGCACGCCTCTCATTCTTCACCGGCCCGCCGAGTCCGATGTCGTGCGCCTCGCCCCCACCCAGTACGTGCGCCTGAGGAGCGACGAGCTGCGTCCCATCCGCACGCTCTATCTCGACATCGACCTGATCCGCTTGTTTCGGATCGACGACAACGAGAAGAGCTTCTTTGCCGAGTTCTACTTGTCGATGGTCGATGACGGGGTTTCCGACATTGAGCACATCGAATTTGCCAATGCCTTCCTCGATCCTGAAACCAAGGACCAGCCCCTGAGCGTCAGGCGCATCCATGCCGGGGGACCGAGCGACACCTACCCCGAAGCGCTGAAACTCTACCGCATCGCGGGCAAGTTCATGTTCGAGCCCGATTTCGCCCGCTACCCCTTCGACACGCAGAAGTTCACCATTGAGATCCAGCCCAAGTACGGCGATGCGCCCTTCATCATCCAGCCGCCGCCCGCCAAGCTGCGTGACCGCAACGTCGATGCCGACGGCTGGATGTGGAGCGATCAGTACGTCGGCTACGATGAGGACTTCATCCCGATCATCGACGCGCGCACCGACCAGAAGGCCATCGTCCCCTTCTACAAGGGCAGCTTCAGCTGGATCATGCAGCGGGCGGCCACCGACTACTATCTGCGCGTCGTCATCCCCCTGCTTTTCATCCTGATCGTGGCCTATCTGTCCATCTTCATCCCGAGGGTGAACTTCGAGGCGATCATCACCATACAGGTCACGGCGCTGTTGTCGGCAGTCGCTCTTTACCTGGCGATACCCAAAGTAGCCTCCGAGGCTGCAACCATCTCCGACAAGATATTTCTCTTCGACTACATGGCCGTGAGCCTGATGATCGGGCTGTCGATCATCAGGGTCAATCCGTGGCTTTCCAAGATCCCCGGCATTGGTGCCATGGTGGCCGTCGTTCACATCGTCGCGCTCCCGGTCATCGTCCTTGCCATGGCCGCCTACACGCTGGGGCTCGCCTTGACGCCCGAGCAATCGTTCACTGCCGTGCGCGAAGCGCTTCTCGAGCTGCTGGGCGGCTGAAGGCGGGGGCGGGACGAGCCGCCGGCCGGTCTTACAGCGGCACGCGGATGATGGCGCGCAACCCGCCCATCGAACTTTCGCCCAACGCCACGTCGCCGCCGTGGCTTCTCGCGATGTCGCGCGAGATGGCAAGCCCGAGCCCGGAGTTGCCGCTGTCCTGGTTGCGGGCATGGTCGATGCGATAGAAGGGGCGAAACACGTTCTCCCGCTCGCTCGCCGGGATGCCGGGCCCGTCGTCGTCGACCTCGATCCGCAGCCAGTTGTTCTCGGTGGCGGCCCGAATCACCACCTGATCGCCGAACCGCGCTGCGTTACTGACCAGATTGGTGAGCGCCCGCTTGAAGGCCTGCCGCTTCAACGGCAGTACGATCTCCTCCCGCTGTGGCCGCAGCCTCAGATCGATGTTCTTGCCGAACAGCTGCGCCTCGGCGTGCACCTCTTCCATCAGCTCACGCAGGTTCGTGGGTTTGGCCTCCTCGCCCCCGTCGCCGCGAGCGAACGCGAGGTAATCCTCGAGCATGTGCTGCATCTCGCTGACGTCGGCCTTGAGCGCCCGCACCTCCGGACCGTCGCCCAGCAGTTCGAGCTCGAGCTTGAAGCGGGTGAGGATGGTTCGCAGATCGTGGCTGACGCCGGCCAGCATGGTGGTGCGCTGATCGACGTGCTGCTTGATGCGATCGCGCATCTCGAGAAAGGCCTGGGCGGCCTGCCTCACCTCGCGTGCGCCACGCGGCGAAAAGCCCGCCGGCGGCGGCCGCCCCTTGCCGAACGCCTCGGCGGCGTCTGCCAGACGCAGGATCGGCCGGATCTGGTTCCGCAAAAACAGAATAGCCACGTAAAGCAGCACCACTGACGTGCCGACCATCCACACCAAGAAGATGTGCGAGTTCGATGCGTAGGTCTGGCTGCGGGTTGCCACCAGCCGCAGGATCGACTTGTCGAGCTTGACCCTGATCTCGACGTAGCTCGAGTTGCCGACCGTATCGATCCAGAACGGCTGCTTGATCTGCTTGCGCAGCTCGTTGTTGAGCGTCCGGTCGAGCAGTGCGAAGAACGGTCGCGGCTGCTCAGGCGGCAGTTCGCCCGGCGGCAGCACCTCGAGCGAGAGCTTGAGCCGGTCGCGGGCCAGTTCGATCAGACGGGCGTAATCGTCCTTTCGACCGTAGTCTTCGTACATGTCGATCAGGGCGCCAACGTCGCGCGCCGTCGCCTCTGAGAGGCGCCGCGTCACCGCCTGCCAGTGCCGCTCCATGAACACGAAGGCGACGACGCCTTCGAGCAGCACGATGGGCGCAATGATGATGATGAGGGCGCGGGCATAGAGGCCCTTCGGCATCATATCGCCCATCCTGCGGCTGGCTGTACTCAACAGCCGACGGATGGTGTTCCACAATGCACCGGGCCAGCCGCGCTCCGCCCCGCCCATGTCGCGCATGGCGGCCATGGTATCCCGGAATGTCCGCGAGATGGCTTCAATCCGTGTAGAGGACATAGCCCTTGCCGCGCGCGGTCTGCAGATAGACCGGATTTGACGGATCCGATTCGATCTTGCGGCGCAGACGATTGATCTGCACGTCGATGGCACGTTCACTGCCCGTGGTGTCGTCGCCGGTCAGCTCGTGGCGCGCGATCGGTATTCCGGGCCGGTCGGCGAACTGCCGCAGCAGATCGCGCTCGCGTTCGGTGAGTTTGATGGTCTCCTCACCCCTTTTCAGTTCACCGCGGCCGATATGGAACACGAACTCGCCCATGCGCACCTCGTCGCCCCCGTGCACGGCTCGCCCCCGGCGCAGGATGTTCTTCAGCCGGAGCACGAGTTCCCGTGGCTCGAACGGTTTGGGCACGTAGTCGTCGACACCGGCCTCGAGGCCCTCGATGCGGTCCTCAGGCTCGGAGCGAGCCGTCAGCATGCAGATCGGAATCGGTCGGGACGCCTTGAGCTCGCGGGCGAACTCGATGCCGCTGTCGCCCGGCATCATCACGTCGAGCACGACCAGATCGAAGGCGAGGCCCCGCATCGCTGCCCGCGCCGCCGCTGCATCGGCCGCCGGTGTCACCCGAAACCCGTGTTCGACCAGGTAACGGGACAGCAGGTCGCGGATCCGATGATCGTCGTCGACGACGAGCACGTGAGGCGCATTGTCCGGCAGCGGCTCGCGCCGGTTTTGGGCAGTGGTGGTCATCGCTGCACCTTTCCGGGGGTTGCCTTCAATGCGCGCGGCGCGGCAATGACGGCCTCGACCGCGGCGCGCTCTTGCGAACCGATCATGCCGAGCAGAAACGCCCGCACCGCCGGCGCAGCTTCGGGTCCGGCATGGGCGAGCGCATCCTCGATACGTGCGATCTGCAGCCCGAGCAGCTTTTGCGCGAGCTGTGTGCCGGCAGGGGTAAGAAACAGCCGGCGTTCGCGACGGTCGCTGGCGCCGGCACGCTGCACGATGAAGCCGCGGTCGACGAGCTGCTTCAGCACGCGGGCCAAGCTCTGCTTGGTGATCTTCAGGATATCCAGCAGATCGGCCACCCTGAGGCCCGGCCGACGATGCACGAAATGCAACACGCGGTGGTGCGCCCGCCCGAAGCCGAATTGGGCAAGCACCGTGTCTGGCTCTCCCGTGAACTCGCGGTAGGCAAAGAACAACAACTCGATCAGCGGCACGAGCGGGTCCTGATTGGGGTCGGCACGCTCGCCGGCCGGTGCACGCTTGGCCGGCACCGGCATCACTTGTCCGGCTTGGTCGGAATTTATGTCAGTCATGTTGACTAATCTGGAGCCCGTTGTTACCCCTGGCAAGAGAATTGTGCAGAGTTTGGCGCACTTTTGACCGCTGTCCAGGCGCCGGACGACAGGACCTTTCTGGGTCAGGAGGGAGACAGCCATGGCGGCGCTCGTTCCCTATCACGATCGGGACGGTTTCATCTGGTACGATGGCAAGCTCGTGCCCTGGCGCGAGGCCACGCTGCACGTTCTTACGCACGGTCTGCACTATGCCAGTGCCGTGTTCGAGGGTGAGCGCGCCTACGGCGGGCGCATCTTCAGACTGCGTGAGCACACCGAGCGTCTCATCGAGTCGGCACGCATGCTCGATTTCACCATCCCATACTCGGCCGACGAGATCGATGCCGCCTGCAACGAGGCTGTGAAGGCCAACAAGTTGGTCGACTGCTACGTGCGGCCAATCGCCTGGCGTGGCAGCGAGCAGATGGGGGTGAGTGCCCAGGCCAACACCATCCATCTTGCGATCGCGGCCTGGGATTGGGGCTCCTACTTCGATCCCAAGGAGCGTCTGCGCGGTATCCGTGTCGCCAATGCGGTTTACCGGCGCCCCGATCCAGCCACCATCCCTGCCAAGGCCAAGGCTACCGGGCTCTACATGATCTGCACCATCGAGAAGCACCGCGCCGAGCGCGCGGGCTATGCCGATGCGCTGATGCTCGACTGGCGCGGCCATGTCGCCGAATGCACGGGCGCCAACATCTTCTTCGTCAAGGACGGCGCCCTCCATACGCCGACCCCCGACTGCTTCCTCGATGGCATCACGCGGCGTACGGTGATCGCCCTCGCCAAGCGGCGGGGATGGACCGTGCACGAGCGCACCATCCTGCCGAGCGAGCTGCCGAGCTTCTCGGAATGCTTCATCGTCGGCACCGCGGCCGAGGTCACCCCGGTGCGCGAGATCGGCGAGCACCAGTTCCAGCCCGGCCGCATCTGCGAAACCCTGCTCAACGACTATCTGGCCGAGGTGCAACCCACAAAGCAGGCGGCCGCCGAATAGAGGCCGGGCCAGCCCGAGCGCTCGTCGGAGGCCGGGTATGCGTGAAGCACCTTGCGACGTCGCCATCATCGGCGGCGGCCACAACGGTCTCGTCGCGGCAGCCTACCTCGCCAAGGCAGGTCTCGATGTCGTGGTGCTCGAGCGCGCCGCCACTGTCGGCGGCGCCGCCGTCACCGAAGAGTTCCATCCAGGCTTCCGCAACTCGGTTGCCGCCTACACGGTGAGCCTGCTGCATCCGGCCGTGATTCGCGACCTGCGGCTCGACAGCTACGGATTAACGATCGTCGAGCGGCCGGCGGCCAACTTCTGGCCCATCGACGAGCGCCGCTCTCTCTTGATGCCGAACGACCTCGCCGGAAGGCAGAAGGCAGTGGCCGCCTTCTCCGCACGCGATGCCGAGCGACTCCCCGCTTACTATGCCGCCCTCGAGCGCGTCGGCGCCCTGGTACGCGAGCTGATGTTGAGGCCGCCGCCCAACGCCGGCGGCGGCATCCTTGAACTTGCACGCAGTACCGTCGTGTGGCGGAAGGTTTCGCGCCTGCAGCCCGAGGCACGGCGCCTCCTCGCCGACATCTGCACCAGGAGCGCCGCGGACTTCCTCGATCTCTGGTTCGAGAGCGATGTGCTCAAGGCAGCGCTCGCCTTCGATGCCATCGCCGGCTCCTACGCGGCACCCAGCACGCCGGGGACCGCCTATCTGCTGCTTCACCTCAGCCTCGGCGAGGTCAACGGCCGGCGGGGCGTGTGGGGCCACGCCATCGGCGGCATGGGTGCGATTACGACGGCCATGGCCTGGGCGGCTGAAAGTGCCGGCGCCCGCATCCGCACCGAGGCCCCGGTCGCGGAGGTGCTGGTAACGCAGGGTCGCGTTTCAGGCGTGCGCCTCGCCTCGGGCGAGATCGTGCGCGCCCGTGCCGTTGCCGCCAACGTCGGCCCCAAGCTTCTCTTCCGCGACCTGGTGCCGGCCGATGCCGTGGACCCTGCCCTGCGCGCGCGCTTCCTCGGCATTAGGACCGGGTCCGGCACCTTCCGCATGAACCTAGCGCTCGCCGAGCTGCCTGATTTTCGCTGCCGTCCGGGCAAGGCGCCCGCGGACCACCACGGTGCCGGCATCATCATCGGCCCCTCGCTTGGCTATCTCGAGCGCGCCTACCATGAGGCGCGTCTCCGAGGATGGTCGCGCGAACCCATCATCGAGCTGCTCATCCCCTCCACCATCGACCGCACGCTCGCCCCCACGGGCCGCCACGTGGCAAGCCTCTTCGTCCAGCATGTGGCTCCCTGCCTGCCCGGCGCGCGAAGCTGGCAAGATCGGCGCGAGAAGGAGGCCTTCGCCGACCTCGTCATCGACACGGTTGATGCGCATGCGCCGAACTTCAAAGCAAGCGTGCTCGCCCGCCAATTGCTTTCACCGCTCGACCTCGAGCACCGCTTCGGCCTTGTGGATGGCGACATCTTTCACGGGCAACTCTCCCTGGACCAGATCTTCTCGCTGAGACCGGTGCTGGGCTACGCCGATTACCGTATGCCAATCGCCGGTCTTTACCTTTGCGGGGCCGGCGCCCATCCGGGCGGTGGGGTGAGCGGGCTTCCAGGCCGCAACTGCGCGCGCCAGATCGTAAAGGACCTGCGTGGCCGGGTCTTAGGCCGGCCCGCGCGTGCGCTCCTCTGCGGGCGAGCGCCGAACAACGCCTGACCGGGCGCGAGCCTGGCCCGTCCGTTGCAACGCTGCCATCGACCGTCCCGCAATGGAACAGCTCATGGCCCACATTCCGCCCCACGTTCGCGCCCGCATCATATCGCTCGGCGCCTTGTCGCGGCCCCTCGGGGAGGATCGCGCCGTGGCCTTTGCGCTCGAGCTGACACGATCCATCGCCGCCGAGATCGCCCGCTCAGGCGATCCTGAACGCCCCCTCGTCGTCTTCGAGTCGCGTTTGCGCCGGGAGCTTGCGGCGAACGACCGGCGTGCCGCCGCCTCGCGCGGCGGCGAACCCTCGCCCATCGCACTTCACGAGATTTTGCCGGAGTTTCCCCGTCCGTGGTGAGGAAGGCGGCTCAGCGCCGGTCCCAGCGCTCGGCCGCGGCATCGTCGCTCTGCCGTGCCTCGACCCACCGGCCGCCGTGGTCTACCGTCTCCTCCTTCTTCCAGAACGGCGCCCGCGTCTTGAGATAATCCATCAGAAACTCGGCCGCCTCGAACGCCGCCTGCCGGTGCGCGGACGCGGTCACCACCAGCACGATGTGTTCGCCCGGAGAGAGTTTGCCGTACCGGTGGATCACGAGGCTCGCCTGCAGCGGCCAGCGCGACTGTGCCTCCGCCTCGACGCGGGCAAGCTCTTCCTCGGTCATACCGGGGTAGTGCTCGAGCCAGATCGCCGTGACGCGGCGGCCCTCGGTTTCGTCGCGCACCAGACCACTGAAGGTGACGACCGCGCCGATGTCGGTCCGCCCGGCAGTCAACCGCGCCACCTCCGCGCCGACGTCGAAAGGCTCTCGCTGGACGCGGACCGTCATCGCCTACCCTCCGGTCACCGGCGGGAAGAAGGCGATTTCGCGCGCCCCCGCGATTGCGGCGGTCGGCTTGACGTGCGTGCGGTCAATGGCTGCGCGAATGACGTCGGCGCGCTCGAAGGCGGCCGCATACTCGGGGCCACGCGATCTGAGCCAGGCCACGAGATCGGCCACCGAGCCGATGCCCTCCGGCAGCTCGACCACCTCCTCGCCCTTGCCGACGCGCTCGCGAACCCAGGCGAAATAGCAAAGCTTGACTGTCATCACTCGCATCCCAGGCCTGCCGCCTAGCCCTCCATGGCGTGGCGGACGCCTGCCCTCAAGTAATCATAGCCGGTCCACAGCGTAAGCAGCGCGGCCAGCCACAGCAGCATGAGCCCCGTGAGTGTCAGCGGCCCGGCCAGTTCCCCCGTCGCCGGTCCGAGCAGCAGCACGGCGAGCGCTATCATTTGCACCGTTGTCTTCCATTTGGCGAGCAGCGTAACGTGCACCTTCACGTTGAGCTCGGCCAGATACTCGCGCAGACCTGATACCAGGATTTCGCGGCAGAGCACGATGATGGCTGCCCAGATCGAGACCCCGTTGATGGTCTGATCGTGCACCAGCATCAGCAGCGCCGTGCCAACCAGCAGCTTGTCCGCGATCGGGTCGAGCATGCGCCCGAGGCGCGACTGCTGCGCCCACGCGCGCGCCAGATACCCGTCGAGCCAATCGGTCAGACCGGCGCTGACGAACACGACGAACGCGCTCCACCGCCCGAAATCGCCATCGAAGAAGTAGAGACACGCCGCCAGGGCCGGGACAGCCGCGATCCGCAGGTACGTCAGCACGTTGGGGATGCTGAGAGCGAGTGGGCGTGTCTCTGCGCGTTGCATGTCGCTTCTATGCTGGGCGCGGCCGCGCCGGTCAATAAGCAGACGACCGCTAACCGGGGGTCAAGAGGCCGACCACGGCCCCGGTCATCAGGGTGGCGAGCGTGCCCGAAATCAGCGTCTTGCTGCCGAGTTCGACGATCTCGCTTCGCCGCTCGGGCACCATTGCGGCGATGCCGCCGATCATGATGCCGAGGCTGCCGAGGTTGGCAAAGCCGCAGAGCGCATAGGTCAGGATCAGCCGGGAGCGCCCGGCGAGCGCTTCCGGCGGCAGCGCAGAGAGTTGCAGGTAGGCCACCAGCTCGTTGAGCACCATCTTGGTGCCGAGCAGGCCGCCCGCACTGGTTGCCTCTGCCCACGGTATGCCGATGAGCCAGGCGAGCGGCGCAAAGCACCACCCCAGCATCTGCTCGAACGTGAGGCGGACGCCGATCGGATCGCTGAGCCCGGCAAGGATCTGATTGGCGAGCGCCACCAGGGCGACGATCACGATCAGCATGGCAGCAACGTTGGCGAGCAGATCGACACCTTCCCGCGTTCCCCGCGCGATGGCGTCCATGCTGGACGCCGCTTCATCGATCGCGAGGTCGATCGGGCCGGATGGCGCCTCCCCCGCCCGCTCGTCGGGGACCATCAGCGCCGCCAACATCAGGGCGGCGGGTACGCTGATCACCGAGGCGACGATCAGATGTCCGGCCGCCCCGGCGACCTTGGGCTCGAGGATCGAGGCATAAAGCGCAAGCACCGTGCCTGCGATACCCGCCATGCCAACGGTCATGGTGGCGAACAGGCCGCCGCGGCTCATGCTGGCAAGATAGGGCCGGATGAACAGCGGTGCCTCGATCATGCCGACGAAGATGTTGGCGGCAGCCGAGGTGCCCACCGGTCCTGAAACGCCGAGCGAACGCTGCAGCATCCACGCGAAAGCGCGCACCACGCGCTGGAGGATGCCCCAGTGATAGAGGAGCCTGGACAACGCACTGACCACAAGAATGAGGGGCAGCGCCTGGAACGCCAGTACAAAGCCATGCTCGGGCCGCACCACCTCGAACGGCGCGGGCCCGCCCGCAAGATAACCGAACACGATCTGCACGCCGGCACCGGTTGCCGCCTGCAAAGCTGCCACCGCCGCCGCCGGCCACTCGAAGAGCGCACGCAGCGGCGGCACATTCAGCATCGCTCCCGCGATCCCTAGTTGCAGCGCAAGCCCAGCACCCACGATGCGCAGCATGCGGGCGCCGCCCACCGCCGCGCGCTTTTCCGATAGGGCCCAAGCGAGCAATGGAATGAGGATCAGTCCGAGCATACTCTGCGCCTGCTGCGGCATGCGTCCCCCCTTCTCGTCGCGCTGTCCGTGCTTGAGCGGCCGCGACCGAACGCCGGCAATCGCGGTCTAGCCCCCGGAAGAATTATTTCTGTCACAATCGGCCCGGCCACGCGAGCCAGCACGCCGCAAAGTGAACGCGACCCCAAGCCCCTAGGATGCGGCGTGTCAAAGCCGAGCGAGGCCGGCCGCGCGACCTCAGGGCAGGCCACCCTTGCGCCTTGCGCGCATCTGCCCGAGCAGCCCTGCGCCGGCGCGGCGCAGCAGGCCCTCTGTCGCCGCCCCTCCCATCGCGCCCGGACCATAGGCCCTCTGCATCACGTACTCGAAGGCGCGCGCCGGCAGCGCGGTCTTGCCCCACACACCGAGAAGCTCGAGCGGAGCTCCGACGACGACGCGCACGGGCAGCCGCTGCCGCCTGAGCAACCGCTCCACCTTGCGAGCCACCACGTCCGGCCCGTACGCCTTCATCTCCGACGCGGCGTAGAACGCGACGGCCCTTTGGAAGTGCTCGAAGTAGGCCGACTGGGCGTCGGTGCCCCTGTTGAACACTCGATTGACTCCGATCGCCGTATTGAGATCGCCGGGGTGGACGACCGTCGCCTCGATGCCGAACGGCCTGACCTCTGTCCGTAAGGCCTCGACCAGCCCGTCGAGCGCGAACTTGCCTGCGCTGTAGTGGCCCTGGTAGGGGATGCCGATCAGCCCTCCGATCGAGCCGACCACGATGATCCGCCCCGCCTGTTGGCGGCGCATGTTCGGTAGCACCGCCCGGATCACGCGCACCGCGCCGAAGAAGTTGGTATCGAAGTTCTGCTTGGCCTCTTCGATGGTGGTCTCCTCGATAGGCCCGACCAGGCTGACGCCAGCGCAATGGACGAGCGCATCGATCCGGCCTTCCCGCTCCAGGACCTCGGCGATGGCCCGTTCCACGGAAGCCTCGTCGGTCACGTCCATGCCGACGTGCACCCAGCCTGCGCCCTCGCTCGCCGTGCGGCTTGCACCGTAGACGCGGTGGCCACCGCCGCTCAGGCGCTCGCAGCAGGCCCTACCGACTCCGGAGGAGCTGCCGGTCACCACCACCACCTCGCTCGCCCGCAATGCTTCCCTTGCCATTGTCGTCCGTGGTCTCCGTTGCACGGCGGATCAGGGCTTCCGCTCATGAAAGAAGTCGTAGATCCTTTGCGCCATCTCGGCCGAGATGCCCGCCACCTCTTTGAGGTCCGCCACACCCGCGCGGGAGACGGCCTTCGCCGACCCGAAGTGGGATAGCAGCGCGCGCTTGCGCGTTGGCCCGATCCCGGGGATCTCGTCGAGCGGATTGGCGCCGAGCGCCTTGGCGCGCTTGGCGCGATGGGTGCCGATGGCGAACCGGTGCGCCTCATCGCGCAAGCGCTGGATGAAATAGAGCACCGGATCGCGCGGTTCCAGCATGAACGGTGCCCTTCCCTTGATGTAAAGGTGCTCACGGCCGGCATCCCGATCGGGACCCTTGGCGACGGCCACCACCATCACCTCACCGACACCGACCTCAGCCAGCACCTCGCAGGCGACCCCGAGCTGGCCGGCGCCGCCGTCGATCAGAACGAGGTCGGGTCGATCGGGCAGCACGCTCCCATCGTCGTCTTCCTCCTCCACATCGGTCATCGCCTGGACCTCGACCCCCTCCGCCCTTAGCACGCCGACAGCGATCGCATCGGCCGCGCGCTCGGCAACAGGCGGCGCAAGTCGCGTGGTGGGGTCTGCGGGAGGGTCGGAGTGCGCCGCTCTGACCTCCTCATCGACGGTTACGCCGCTCTCCTCGAGGACGAGCCGCTTGAAGCGTCGTGTCAGCACCTCGCGCATCATGGCGTAGTCGTCGCCGGGCGTAAGATCGGCGGACTTGATGTTGAACTTGCGATACTGGCTCTTCACGAAGCCTTCCGCGCCGGCGACGATCATTGCGCCGATGGCACTGGCGCCCATGATGTGGCTGTTGTCGAACACCTCGATCCGGCGCGGCGGCGCGGCCATGCCGAGCCGCTCGCCAAGGGCGGCGAACAGTGCACGCTGGGAGGAGGCCTCGGCCAGCCTGCGCCCCAGCGCCTCCCGCGCGTTCTGCAGCGCGTGCTCCACGATGCCGGTCTTGGCGCCCCGCTGCGGCACGCGGATTTCAACCCTGCGCTCGGCCTTGGTGCTGAGCGCCTCGGCGAGCAGCGCCCGGTTTGGCACATCGTGGGAGAGGAGCAGCAGCCGCGGCACTGGCTTGTCGTCGTAGAACTGCGCGATGAAGCTGTCGAGCACCTCTTCCGCCGACAGCGAGCGGTCGGCCCGCGGAAAGTACGCGCGGTTGCCCCAGTTCTGGCCGGAGCGGAAGAAGAACACCTCGATGCAGGTCTGCCCGCCGGCCTGGTGGGCGGCGAACACATCCGCCTCCTCGATACCCTCCGGGTTGATTGACTGGTCGGCAGTGACGTGCGCGAGCGCCCACAGCCGGTTGCGGTACTGCGCCGCGCGCTCGAACTCGAGTTTGTCGGCCGCCTCCTGCATCAGGCGCTGATACATGCGCCGCACGTTCTGGCTTTCGCCCTTGAGAAAACGGGTAGCTTCCTCGACCAGGCGGCCGTAGTCCGAAAGTCCGATCTCGCCGGTGCACGGCGCCGAGCAGCGCTTGATCTGGTAGAGCAGGCAGGGGCGCGTGCGGGTCTCGAACACGCTGTCGGAACAGGACCTCAAGAGAAAGGCGCGCTGCAGCATGTTGATGGTGCGGTTGACGGCACCCGCCGAGGCGAACGGCCCGAAGTAGTCGCCCTTGCGGTTGCGCGCCCCGCGGTGCTTGAGGATCTGCGGCGCCCGGTGGTCGCGCGCGATGAGGATGAACGGGAACGACTTATCGTCCCGCATCAGCACGTTGAAGCGCGGCCGGAAGCGCTTGATGAGGTTGGCCTCGAGCAGTAGGGCCTCCGCCTCGGTTCGGACCGTCACGAACTCCATGGCAGCCGTCTGTGCGATCATGCGCGCGATACGGTTGGTATGTCCGCCGAGCCGCGCGTAGTTCGTCACCCGCGCCCTGAGCGAGCGCGCCTTGCCCACATAGATGACGTTGCCCGCCGCATCGAGCATGCGATAGACGCCGGGCGAGCCAGGCAGCGCCTTCAAGTAGTCGGCAATGACCTGCGGCCCGGTCCTGCCGGCGGGCGGCTTGCCGAGAGGCACCTCGCGCGCGTTCTTCACTGGCATGCCGGAGAGGTAGGCCAGGCCGCGCCTTTGGTCCAGTGTGCGCGATGGAGACGGCGGCCGGTCCCTGACCATACGTGTGAAGGACAGGCTTGCGGCGCCATGCGCCACGGATCGGCTCGCGGCGACCGCCTCAGCGGATTAACGGTGCCCCTTCGCGCTTGCGGCAAGTCGCCACAAAACCGCCATGCCCGATTGTCCTCCTGCCGCCGTCGGACAGCTCGCGCGGCCCCCCTCTGCGGTGCGGCCTGCGACCTGCGGGGAGGGTTCTTTGCGTCTGCCTGCCGCGGTCCTCATCGCCGTCATGCTGAACACGCCGCCGGTCGTCGCCGCGCCCCCGGCGCCTTCGACCGCTTTCAGCCAGCCCGAACACATCCTGCGCTGGATCAACAACTACCGCCAGAAACCGGAGCCGGATCGGTTGCCCGAGGCAGTCAAGGCCATGACCGCGCTCGGCGTCCTGCGTGAGCTCGATAGTGCCGGCGTTTACGTGGGCTTCACGGCCGGGGTGCTCGGCGCCAATCCGGCCAAGGCCGAGAGGCTGGTCACAGCCATGTTCCCGATGCGGCCCGAGGATCAGGTGTTGATCGTCAGGGCCATCGCCTATTCGGACCTGCCGGGATGGAAGGAGCTGCTCCGCAAGTTCGTCGAGCGCATGCCGGCCCGCAAGGTGCTCATCGAGCGCCATCTGTTCGGCCAGGCGCCGACGCTCATGGAGCTGCCGCTCGATGCAAGCCCGGCGGCGCTTGACGCCCTGTGGGGCTATTACTTTGCCACCGGCTCCGCCAAGCCGATCCGGCGCATCCTGACCGGTCTGCCCTGGTCGCGCGAACCCAACAACGTCGAACGGCTCACCACTGGCAGCATGATCAAGCTGACGCTGGCGGTCAATGCCACCCGCGATCAGGAGCTGCTCTGGATCCTGAAGGATGAGGTTCAGCGCCAGCCCAGGGAGATTGCAGGACCGCTTCGCCAGGTGATCGAGGCGGCCGAGACCTACGAGACCGGCAAGATTCGCAAGCAGGCCATGGCCGCCATCGACGAGATCAAGCGCAAGGGCTCGGCCGACTTCCGCAACTGGAACTGGTGGGGCCAAGCCGGCACCACCGCGCTGGCGTTAGGCTGCGTGGGGGCCGCCGCATTGGGCCAGGTCCAGTTCGGGCTGCCGTGCGTGATCGGAGGGGCGCTGTCCACCGCTGCCGTCAAGTACCTCGGTCCGCAGGAGTGAACGGTCGGACCGCGGCCCACCGTGCCGCGCGAGCGCGGGTTATTTGACCGTGGGCGGGCGCGCCCGACTCCCCCTGCTCAGGCCTTTCCGGCCGCAGCGGCGATCAGCACCTCCTGCGTGAAGTGCTTGTCCCCCGCCTGCGCGATGAAGCTCTTGAGCCCTTTCACGAACTCGATCAGCTCAAGCTGCACGATGCTAGCCGTGGCCGAGCCGTCGCTGCACAGGCGGTGCATGGCGCTCATGGCCGCCTCGCTGGTGTAGCCCCACACCGTCTTGAAGAGGCTGCCGTTGTCCCCGCTTGCCCCGGCGATCCTGTACGTGCCCCCATAGCGCACGCCCTTGAGCTCGCCGTCACCGGAGATGCGGCTTTCGCTCAGCAGGAGCTCGCGGGTCGCCAGCCAAGTGCTAAACTTCTCATCGTCGCCTATGCGATAGCGCCACACCACCAGCACCGGCGAGATCATCACCCGCTTCTTTAAGAGGTCCTCGGCGTGAGCGCTCAGCATGTAGGGATTGAACGGCACCGTCGCCGCCGTCCGCACTTGCATGCCTACGGGCGCGGCTGCCGGCGCCGCGGCGCCTGCGTGCTTCGCCATGTAGTCGGCAAAGGGCACACTTGCCGCAGTGCGGACATGGAGACTGAGCGCATCGACCGCAGGGGTCTCATCGGCCCCGCTGCGCGCCACCATGTAGCTAGCAAACGGCACGCTCGCGGCCGTGCGCACCTGTGCGTTGATGGCGTCGACCGAGGGTGCCTCGCCGGCGCCGATCCGCGCGAGCATGTGCGGCGCGAACGGTACGCTGGCAGCGGTACGCACCTGCCAGTCGAGGGCTCCGACGGTCGGCGGTTCGATCAGGGACATGTGCTCCAAACGCAGTTCTACAGCGGCATTCAAGGTCATGGCCTTCTCCCTTGCTGTGACGCCGACGGCCTTGTCCGACGGGCCGCCGGATCGAGGTCCCGCTCAGTCGCTGGCCTGGATGATGTTGCGTTCGATGAGCGCGGCGAAACCGGCATGGAACTGAGCCCGCGCCGCTTCCCGCCCAATCTTTTCGCCGACCACCTTGAGATATTCGGCCTCGATCTGCTGGAACGGCCTGCCGTCGCACAGCTCGACGATGAACCAGGCCGTGATGTTGAGGTCATAGATCTCGGGCTCGTCGGGCGTGTAGGCATAGCACCGGCCCCACTCCTTGAACCGGCGCAGTACGACGTTAGGAGCCCGGGCGTAGCAGCCGTTCCGGGAGAGCACGAAGGTCCACTCCTGCGTTGGTGTGAATGCAGTAGGGATCGGGCGCGGTGAAGCGCCCGTGGAAGGCGAAAGCCGTTGATCGGCAGCCACCGTGCGAGCCCTGCGTCGCCGAGCACTCGGGACAGGAAGCCTCCACGTCGTTGGCGCGCAGCCGCCTCCATTGCGGGTGATCCCACGTTTCGAGAAGCGGCGTGGTGAGAACATTGCCGTAATTGACGTACTCGCGTAGATAGGGACAGCCGATCGAGTCCCCCGTTGGACTCACGGCCGCGTTCTGCCAGCAGCAGTTGCCGTCGCGCGGGTACCAGGACTGCATGAGCTGCACCCCCGGCGGCACGCGGAGACCGCCGAGCGCGTCCATCATCTCCTCCAGCGAGAGCGACAGCTCTGCCCAGTTCCGCTTCGCGCGCCCGAGCGGATAGAGCCTCAGGATGCCCACCTGGTCGCAGCCGAGCTCACGCGCGAGATCGAGATAGCTCTGCAGATGCGTGTGGTTTCGCCGCGAGAGAATGCCGAGGATTGTCACCTTAAGGCCCGAGGCGCGGGCGTGCCGGATCCCGGCGAGCGCGGCCTTGAAGCTTCCTTGCACGCCGCTCAGCTCATCCTGCACCTCGGCCAGCGCTCCAAACAGATCGACATAGAGCCTCCCGACGCCCAGCGCCTTGAGCCGGCGCGCGCGTACCGCATCGATCAGCGTCCCGTGGGTGCGCACCCCAATGTAGAGTCGGCGATCGATGTAGGCGAGGATGTCCTCGAAGTCCGGCCGCTGGAACGGCTCGCCACCTTCGAAGAACACGTGCAGGAAATTCTCGCGCACCAGCTCGTCGATGAGCGTCTTCCACTGCGCATTGGTGAGCTCCGGCCGCTCCGCGCTGCCGCAATCGGCGTAGCAGAGCTTGCAGTTCATGTTGCAGGTCTGCGTGATGCAGACGGTGAGCTTGAACGGCTTGTCAAGCACCGGCGCCGGCCGCCCGCCATCAACTCGCGAAAGTTCGTTCACCGATGGCCTCCCCCATCGCCCGCCTGATGTTGGCGGGCCCGTAGCCGAGCCGCGGTGTCCACCGTCGCGCCTCGGGACGTGCATTGACGAACAGCGACGCGATCAGCGCTTCGCGCGAGGGGCGCTTGCCCTCCCGCAGCGCCTTCTCCATGAGCAGCGCAATGGCCCCCGAGACGAGAGCGCAGGCGGCGCTCGTGCCGCTGGTGAGCGCGAAGCCTCGCGTCTTGGACTTGGCGCCCCAGATGCGGTGCCCGGGCGCGGCGACGAGGGGCGCCTCGGCGCCCGCCCGACCCCACGGCAGCGGCCCGAGGGCCGAGGCGGCAAAGATGCCGCTCCCGCCCGCGTGGTGATCGTAGGCGGCCACTGCAATAACGCCTTCCGCACACGCAAACGGTGCCAACGTGCTCGTTGGATGACTGGGATGAAGGGTCGAGCGTTCGATGATGCCGTCGTCGCGCTCGACCCAGGCGTGCAGAGGCACCACAGTCTCGGTGTCGTCCGCCTCGACGCGCACCCTCCAGGCGATCTCGGCGGCCGATGCCGCCGCCAGCCAGCGGGGAAAGTAGGGTGGATGGAGCAGGATGCGCACCCGCGACAGGGCTCCGCGCGCCGGCGTCACGTGGTCGGCGATGCCGACGAGGCGCCCGCCGAGACGTATTGGATGCGTGGGGCCGGGGGTTAGGGAAAAGGTCGGCCACAGGCCACCCTCGCCGGCTGCGAGCGTGACCCTAAGCGGCGCTTCCGATCTGTACCAAATCTCGAGCTTGTTCTGCGTCGGATCGTCGGCGCCCATGCGCCAGTGAAAATCTGCGGGCGCTGCGCGGCTTACGCTCGCCGCGAAATGACCATCGTCCGCTCCGGCGTTGCCCGCCACGACCACCACCGCACACGCCGGCCCTTCGCCGCTCTCGCTGCGAGCTGCGAGTTGCGCGATCTTGCGCTCCACCGCGGAGCAGCCGTCATGGGCCCCGGCCCATGCACCGATCGAGAGATTGATAACAAGGGCCCGAACGCGCAGGGCGACGCTCCTGGCGTAGAGGTAATCGAGCGCCGAAACGATGTTTGGCGACTCGTCATAGCTTCGCCAGCCGTCCCACGCGGGCTCGGCCACCGGGTCCCAATCCACCCAGGTCGGGACCCCGCCCTCATCGACCTCCTTCCAACCGTGCTCAGGCAGCGCGAGCTGCACGCCGATGAGCTCTGCACCCGGCGCCGCGCCGCGAAAACCCGCAAACGGCGTGCCGGCGGCGATGGACGCCATCATCGTGCCGTGCGCACCTTCTCCTACCCCGCGTCGCGTGAAGTGGTTGACATGCGGATCGTAGATTGCATCGGCTGCCGCCCGCGAGGCTTCCCGACGCGCCCGGTCCACCAAGGCGTCGAGATGAGCTCGGTCGAGATCGCTCGCCCTCGCCGGAGCAGAGCCAACAGCCGGCTCGGCCTCGCAGGACGCATTTTGGTCCCAAAGGCATCTGAACCGGTTCCGCGACCCCGTGGCGTCGAGCAATGAGGGATGCAGGATGTCGAAGCCGTAATCGACAAACCCGATGAGGACGCCGCTGCCGTCGAGCCCGGTCCTTTGGGGTACGTCGACGCCCATCTGCAACAGAGCCGCTTCGTTGAAGGGGCCTGGTTCGGCGTTGCGCACCGTCTTGCTCCACTGCCACCGCCGAATGAATCAGGGGTCCGACCTGAACCCGCTGATGCCGGCGGTGGTGAGCAGAAAGCTAGGACCGATCCCCCCTTTCGGCGTCCCGGGTAGTTACCCAGTTGCGCGGCGCGCGCCGGGCCACGGACGGCCTCGCGTCCCGACCGGCAGCTCGAACGGAATTAGGAACAGGCGGACCCGCCGACCTGCCCGCCGCAAAGGCTGTGAGAAGAGGTGCGGCAGGCCTAATTCAAGGCAGGTGCGTCGAGGTGTTTCAGCGTGAAACTCAGCGCCTCGGCCATGCTGTCGGTGGCAAACGCGGCCTCACGGTAGCCGGCCGGAATGAACATGAAACGGCCCCGCTCCGCACGCCAGATGCCGATCACGTGCCCGGAATGGGAAAGAGCGATTTCGTTCGCCGCTAGCTGCTCTGCACCGATGCCCCGCCGCGCCAGCTCCGGCAAGTCGCAGAGGCGAGACTGCAGTTCGAAAATCCGGCCCCCGGTGTGCATGGCTCCTCGTCTCCGCCCTCGAAGGGAAATGCCGGCCGCGCCCCAGCTGCGCGGCCGGCTTGCTCCCCGCCTGTCACTGCCAAATCGACCAATTCAGTTCGAATTGGCTCGCAACTCGCGACAAATGTTTTGCTTCATCGCCAATATTTGGGCAACCTGAAACATGAGGTGTCGTTCTCATTTTACTGAGGTATTGATCTCAATTTTATCGATATTCGGCAGAAAGGATTAACCCAAGGCCCACCGTCACTCGGCCGCCTGGGACGGCAGCGCCGGGCGCACCCGCTCCATCAGCGCGATCGCACTCATGTTGAGCAGCCCGCGCACGGTCACCGACGGCGTCACGACGTGCACGGGCTTGGCGGCGCCGAGCAGGATCGGGCCGAGCGCTACGGCGCCGGAGGCCACCTTGAGCAGGTTGAAGGCGATGTTGGCTGCATCGAGCCCCGGCATTACCAGCAGGTTCGCTGCGCCCTTGAGGCGCGAGTTGGGGAACACCTCCTCGCGAATGAAGGGAGAGAGCGCCGCATCGGCCTGCATTTCGCCCTCCACCTCGAGCTCGGGCGCGGTGCGCAGCAGGATCTCGAGCACCCTGCGCATCTTCCGCGACGACGCCGTATCTTCCGAACCGAAGCTCGAGTGCGACAACAGCGCCACTTTGGGTGTGATGCCGAAGCGGCGCACCTCTTCCGCAGCCATCAGGGTGATCTCCGCAAGCTGCTCGGCCCCGGGGTCGTAGCTGACATAGGTGTCGGTCATGAACAGCGGCCCCTGCGGCAGGATAAGGCCGGACACCGTGGCAAAGCCGCTGGCGCCCGGCTTGCGGCCGACCACCTGCGAAACGTGGCGAAGTTGCGTATGGTAGCGGCCGACCGCGCCGCAGATCATGGCGTCGGCTTCGCCCCGTCTGAGCAGCAGGCCCGCCACGACAGTAGCGCCGCCGCGAACGATGCGCCTGGCATGGCTCGGCGCAATCCCGCGCCGCTCCACCAGCCGGCAGTACTCTTCAGCGAGCGCCGGCATGCGCGCATCCGTCTCGTGATCGAACAGGTCGAAATCCTTCTCGGGCTTCATTCTGAGGCCGAGATGCGGCAGCAGGCGCATGATGCTTTCGCGTCGTCCGACCAGGATGGGGCGGGCGATACCCTCGGCGATCACCTGTTGGGCCGCCTGCAGCACGTAAGGGTGCTCACCTTCGGCGTAGACCAGCCGCTTGGGTGACCGCTGGTGCTCGTGCTTCACCGCATCGAAGACCGGTTTCATGACGAACCCGGAGCGGTAGACGAAGCGCGACAGCCGCTCGCGGTAAGCGGCAAAGTCGGCGATCGGCCGGGTGGCGACCCCGCTTTCCATGGCAGCCCTGGCCACGGCCGGCGCGATTTCGGTGATGAGGCGGGGATCGAACGGCTTGGGCAGGATGTAATCAGGTCCGAACACGAGCGACTGGGCGCCGTAGGCCGACAGCACGATATCGGAGGTCTCGCCCTCCGCGATCCCCGCCAGCGCCAGCACGGCGGCCTTCTTCATCTCCTCGTTGATGGCGGTGGCGCCGACGTCGAGGGCACCGCGGAACACGAATGGAAAGCAGAGCACGTTGTTGATCTGGTTCGGGTAGTCCGTGCGGCCCGAGGCGATCACAGCATCGGGCCGCTCCGCCTTCACCTCCTCCGGCATGATCTCTGGCACCGGGTTGGCAAGCGCAAAGACGAGCGGGCGATCCGCCATCATGGCGACCATCTGCCTACTGACGATACCGCCAGCTGAGAGGCCGAGGAACACGTCGGCACCGGGCATGATCTCTGCCAGCGTGCGGGCTGGGGTGTCTTGCGCGTAGCGCGCCTTGTAGGGGTCCATCAGCTCGCGCCGGCCCTTGTAGACGACGCCCTTGATGTCGGCGACGAATACGTTTTCGCGGCTGAGCCCCAGCGCGACCAGCAGGTCGAGGCAGGCGACCGCCGCCGCCCCTGCCCCGCTGCACACGAGCTTCACCTCCTCGATCCGCTTGCCGACCACCTTGAGGCCGTTGAGGATGCCGGCCGCCACCACGATGGCCGTGCCGTGCTGGTCGTCGTGAAAGACCGGAATCTTCATGCGCGCCTTGAGCGCGCGCTCGATCTCGAAGCACTCCGGCGCCTTGATGTCCTCAAGGTTGATGCCGCCGAACGTCGGCTCGAGGCGTGCCACCGCCTCCACGAACGGCTCCACCGCCGTCTCCGCGATCTCGATGTCGAACACGTCGATGCCGGCGAACTTCTTGAACAGCACCGCCTTGCCCTCCATGACGGGCTTGGCGCCGAGCGGGCCGATATTGCCGAGGCCGAGCACCGCGGTGCCGTTGGAGATGACGCCGACCAGATTGCCGCGCGCGGTGTAGCGCACCGCGTCGGCCGGGTTCTCGGCGATCGCCAGGCACGCGTGCGCCACCCCGGGCGAATAGGCCAGCGCCAGATCGCGCTGGTTCGCCACCGGCTTCGTCGGCTGCACAGCGATCTTCCCCGGCGGATCGGCCTCGTGGTAGTCGAGCGCGCTCCGCTTGAGGTTGTTGTCCTGCATGGGCCCTTCCCCTCGAACGTGCGCTGCCAACTTGCACACCGCTACCCGGACATGGCAACGGCTGTTTGCTACGATGGCGGATGGACCGGACCGCTTTATTTGAGCTCAGCCCTCCGAGAGAGGCAGCCAGACCATGGATTGCGCCCCATGACGCATCGCGACAAGACGAGACTCGTTCACGTCTCGCGCACCCGTCCGGCGGAGGGAACCGGACCGGTCAATCCGCCGATCGTGCGGACCTCGACCGTGCTCTACAAGGACATGGCCACCCTCCGCTCGATGGCGGTAAGGCGCAGCCGTGGCGAGCGCCTGTTCACCTACGGCATCCGCGGCACCCCCACCACCTTCGCCCTCGAAGATGCGCTGACCGAGATCGAGCAGGGCAGCCGTACCATGCTGTTTCCCTCGGGGCTCGCCGCCATTGCGCACGTATTCTTGAGCGTTCTGAAGCCGGGCGACCACGCGCTGCTGGCCGAGACCATCTACGGACCGGCGCGCGGCATCGCCGAGCACTACCTTGCCGAGCGCGGCATCGAATGCGAGTTCTATCCCGGCGGTCACGAGGAGGTGGGGCGGCGCTTGCGGCCCGCAACGCGGCTCGTCTACCTCGACAACCCGGGTTCCATCGTATTCGATGTGCAGGACGTGCCGGCCATCGCCAAAGCCGTGGCTGGCCGCGATATCCTGGTCGCTGTCGACAACACCTGGGGCGCGCCGGGCCTCTACCGGCCGCTGGCGCTCGGCGCCGACATCTCCATCGTCGCCATCACCAAGTACATCGCTGGACATTCCGACCTGGCGATGGGCTCGGTGACGGCCAACGACCGCTGCGCCGACCGGCTGTGGGCCGACGCCAATCTTTTCTGCGAAAGCGTGAGCCCCGACGAGGCTTACCTTGCCCTGCGGGGGCTGCGCACGGCGGCCGCCCGCATGACCATGCAGCAGGCGCACGCCGCCGCAGTGATCCGCTGGCTCGAGCGCCATCCGTTGATCGATCGCATCCTCTACCCGGCGCTCGAGACGCACCCGGGTCACGCCATCTGGAAGCGTGACTTCTGCGGAGCCAACAGCCTGTTTTCCCTCGTCTTCCGCCCCGACATCACGCAGCAGCAGGCCAACCGCTTCGTCGATCGCCTCGAGCTGTTCGGCATCGGCGCCTCCTGGGGCGGCTTCGAGAGCCTCGCGTTGACCTATCCGCAGGGCGTCAACGGCTGGAGCGGCGGGAGCCTCGTCCGGCTCCACATTGGACTCGAGGACCCGGCCGACCTCATTGCCGACATCGAGCAGGCGCTCGATGCGCTTGACACCTAAGCGCGCCATCGCCGAGCCGGCCATCTCCATTTCCTGATGTCGGCCACAACCGCGTGTGCGAAACTCGCCGCCTCGGGTTGACCTCTCCGTGCGCCGCTCGATAGTGGCGTCTGCTGACGGCCGAAGGGGCGAAACCATGCCTGACCAAGTTCCGCACCCGCCCCCGCCCTCGCCGGGCGTGCAGGCCCGCAGATGGCGGCCGCTCCTTCCCGTTATTGCAGTGAGCGGTGCCCTGACCGCTATGGTGGTGGTCTATCTGGGCTATGACCTTCTGAGCGCCCGCCTCTCTCCGTGCGAGGCGATCTACCGCCAGACCTCCGTGAATCTTTCCACCAAGATCAGGTTCCTGAAAGCGGAGGGCGAGGTCCAGATCGGCAAGGAGCCGCTCGTCGAGCTGGACGAGCGCGCACAGATCACTGCGCTCAACCTGAAGACCTGCTGCACCGTGCTCGCCGCGGGCAAGCTCGATCCCGAGCAGTTCCTCCAGTGCAAGTCGAAGGCCCGTGCCTACGAAGCCCGCGTCGAGGATGTGGTCGAGGCCGTTCGGACAGCCATGGCAAGCCGTCCCCGCGCGGACGCCATGTCGGTCGGTGCGTCAAGTCCCGCCACCACCGGCTCCATTCAAGCCAACTCTATTCAGAAGAACATCCAGGCCGCCCGCGCGGTTTCCCAAGAGTTCAATCGCGAGGTCATCGAGGTGCAGCGCTCACAGGCGGTCGAGCGGCTGAAGGCGATCCCGCCGCGCCACGTCGAAATCAGCGCCGAGGAGCTGGAGCCGAACGACGAGGTGCTCTCCGTTAACCTGATCGAACTCGGCAAATGGATCACCGCCTCCGTCGGCACCCAGAAGGATGCCGACTATTTCGCTTTCAAGACGCCGCCGGACCATCGCGACTGGATCCGCATCGAGCTCGAGAACCGGTCGACAACGCTCGAGCCGCGCATCGAGCTGTTCGGCGCGGACAAGGCGAGCCTCGGCAGCGTGCACCGAACGACCGCCGGCGCCGACCTGACCTATGCCTTCGTCGGCGAGCCGGAGACGCGCTACTATTTCCGCATCAGCAACTACTATGGCTCGAGCGTTGGCTCCTATCTGGTGCGCGTGATTGCCAGCAAAGCCTATGACGCGCACGAGCCCAACGACGGCATTCTCTCGGCCCGCACCATCGCGCTCGGCACCGCGGTGAAGGCCGAGATTATGGACAAGTCCGACGTCGACTACTTCCGCATCGAAGCGGGCACAGCAGAGGAACTGCTGATCGCGATCAGCAATGCGTCGAACACGCTGCGGCCGGCCCTACAGGTCTTCGATTCGAGCAAGGCGAGCATCGCCGGCCGTCACACGACGACGGCGGGCGCTGACGTCACCTACGCGCTCAAGGTCCAGCCGAGATCGGCCTACTACCTACGGATTGCCGACTACTATTCGGACGCTGCCGGCGCTTATGTCCTGACCGTCACGGCCAAGTGAACCTCAGCATCGCGGCGTGACATCGCAGCGGCGGAAGCGAACGCGAGGCCCCGCCTCAGCCCCGGTAATGGGAAAACTGTCCGCGCGGGCGGAACCGCTCGAGGTAGGCCGGCACCATCGTGCCGACGGCATGAGGACGCTCGATGCCGAGCGCAGCGAGCGTGCGGCCCTCCCGTTCGGCCGCCGCGCTCACCACGTTGTCCTTCTGCAGCATGCGCACCTGATCAAGCGTCAGCGGGCGCAGCCCGGCCGGCAGCGGCCAGGTCAGTAGTGCGAGCAGCTTGGCGAGCCAGAACGGCAGGTTGACATAGCCGCGCTCCCGGCCCGTCCAGGCGAGCGTCCGGTCGAGCAGCTGACGGAAGCTCAGCACCTCCGGCCCGCCTATCTCGTAGATCGTACCCCCTTTTGCCTTGCCGTCGCAGGCGGCGGCGATGGCTGCCGCAAGGTCCGCCACGAACACCGGTTGGAAACGGGTGCGCCCGCCGCCGATCAGCGGCAGCACAGGTGATACGCGCGCCATCGCCGCGAAGCGATTGAAGAACTCGTCCTCCGGTCCGAACACGATCGACGGCCTCATGATCACCGCTTCGGGGAAAGCCTCCAGCACGGCGGCCTCGCCCTCCGCCTTGGAACGCGCGTAGTTGGACGGCGATTTGCTGTCGGCGCCGAGCGCCGAGACGTGGACGAGCCGTGCCACGCCGCCCTCCCGCGCCGCCTTGGCGATTGCCCGCGGCCCGGCCACGTGCACCTGCTGGAAGGTCTGCCGGCCCGATGCGGCAAGGATGCCCACGGCATTGACCACGGCATCCGCGCCGACCACAGCGCGCGCCACCGAGTCTGGATAGCGCAGGTTGGCCTGCACGGCGTGGATCTGGCCGACGCGTCCCATCGGCTGCAGATGGCCGGCAAGGTCGGGCCGCCGGCAGGCTGCCCGTACCCGCCAGCCCTCCCGCGCGAGCGCCCTCACCACGTAGCGTCCGACGAAGCCCGACCCGCCGAAGACGACGGCCAGTCTGTCCTCGACGAGTTCCACCATGCTCTGAGCCCTTTCCCTGACCAGCAGTGCTTGACCAATACACAGCGTCCACTGAGCTGTGAAGGCGGCGCGGGAAGCAGGCGTGCGCAATTGACAAGCCGGGCAGCGCGGCCTAATCGAACGGGCTCCGGCCCAGGTGGCGGAATTGGTAGACGCACTAGTTTCAGGTACTAGCGCCCACAAGGCGTGGAGGTTCGAGTCCTCTCCTGGGCACCATCTGGCCGACCGAACCCGCTCACATGGCAAGCACAACGATCAAGCTCCACGAGGGCGACCTCCCGGCCGGCCTGAGCTTCGGCGATTCGGTTGCCGTTGACACCGAGACCCTTGGCCTCAAGCCATACCGCGACCGGCTGTGCCTCGTGCAGCTCTCGGCGGGGGACGGAAGCGCCCATATCGTCAAGCTGGGGCCCCCGCCGATCAGTGCGCCGCGGCTCGCCGCTTTGCTCGCCGACCCCTCGGTGCTCAAGCTCTTTCATTTTGCCCGTTTCGACGTTGCGATGCTGAGCAAGCACTTGGGGATCTCGGTGCAGCCCGTCTATTGCACCAAGATCGCTTCCAAGCTCGCCCGCACCTATACCGACCGCCACAGCCTCAAGGACCTCGCCTCCGAGCTGCTCGGCATCGAGCTGTCGAAGCAGCAACAGAGTTCCGACTGGGGTGCTGCCAAGCTTACGGATCAACAGCTTGCCTACGCCGCGAGCGACGTGCTGCACCTGCATGCGCTGAAGGCGCGGCTCGACGAGATACTGGCGCGGGAGGGCCGCACCGAGCTCGCCAAGGCCGCATTCGCCTTCGTACCGACGCGGGCCGCGCTCGACCTTGCCGGCTTCGAGGATGAGGACATCTTTGCCCATTGAGGCCTCGCATTGGGAGCGGCCGCGCCCTTGAGCGGTTGCCGAAAAACCCAATATCGACCAATTTGCGTGTTAGTGGCGGGGCCGTGGTGCCGGCATAGGCGGGGCACACCAGATCACCGACGGCGCACAACTTATGGTTACCGACGTCCAACCAAACCGGCGCGCCTCGCCAGCTGCCCGAGGCTCGCGCATGTTCAGCCTCGAGCGTGCTGTCGCCGATCGCAGTCGCGCCTTCCGCGCCGCCCGCCGCCATTCGATGCTGGTGCGTGTACTGCGCGTAAGCCTACCCCTGCTCTCCCTCCTGGTGTTCGCAAGCTATGGACTGTTCGTACAACGCGCCTACGAGGTTGGCATCGGCGATGGCAAGCTGACCATCGGACCGGTGGACCTGTCGGGTGACACGGTGACGGCCTCAAATCCGAGGTTTGAGGGCTTCAACAAGAATGGCGACAGGTTCGTCGTGATGGCCAAATCCGCCGAACATGACCTGAAGCGATCCGGACCGATCGGCCTCAAGCTGATCGAAGGCGTGCTCTATGAGCAGAACAATACGGTGACCAGGGTCACCGCCCCGCGCGGCCGCTTCGACACGCGAACCGAGGTGCTCGAGCTCGAGGAGCGCATCGAGGTCACCTCCAACACCGGCCTGAGCGCACTGCTGACGCGAGCAACCGTTTCCATGCGGGAAGACCGGATCGTCTCGAGCGAGCCCGTCACCGTCGCGATGCCGAGCGGGATCGTTCGCGGCAACCAGCTCCTCATGCTGCCGAAGCAGCGCCAGGCCGTCCTATCCGCGCGGGTCAGCGCCCGCTTCGAGCCTGAGCAACCTGTCCGCGAAGGCTCTGCCGCCGGCGGATTAGGTGCCGGCAACGCTGTGATCGAGGTGAGCGCCGAGACGCTCAAGGTGGACGACGCCAAGCGCCTGGCCGTCTTCGACGGCGGCGTACGCGCGACCCAGGATCGGGCAACGCTGACGGCGGCCCTGCTCGAGATCGGCTATGACGGGGCGCCGCCGGGCGGGATACCTGCCGCCTCCGCTCCCCCCCTGAGCGGCCGCATTAACCGCATCGTTGCCCGCCATGGCGTCGTCATCACCCAGGATGACAGCCGTGCCACCTGCGACACCGCCGAGTTCGATCCCACTGCCGACACCGCTCTGCTGACCGGCTCCGTCGTCGTCACCCAAGGGGCCAACGTGCTGAAAGGAGGAGCGCTGGCCCTCGACCGCAAGTCGGGGATTTCGGAGTTGACCGCGTCGGCCATCGGCCACGAACCCAAAGGCCGCATCACGGCGCGGCTCCAACGGGGACAGGACAAGCCGGTGCCGCGGGAGCCCGCTTCGCGTGGCGGCGGCGAACCGGCTCTTCCGGCCGCCGATCCGAACGCCCCCATCGACATCGAAGCGGACCGTCTCGATGTGAACGATCGTGCCAAGACCGCCGTGTTCCGCGGTGATGTCATTGTCCGGCAGGGACGCTACACCTTGCGTACCGCCGAGCTGTTGGCCGGCTACTCGGGAGAGTCGGGACTTGCATCGGGGCTGCAGGACCAGCCGGGCAAGAGCAGGCAAGCCATGCAGCTCAAAACGGTCCGCACCCGCAGCTCCGTCCACATCAGCTCCGAGGAGGGTCAAACCGCACGCGGCGACTCGGCTGACTTCGACGTCACGGCCAACATCGTCACGCTTATCGGCGATGTCGTGCTCACCCAGGGCGGTCACACCGTGACCGGGCCGCGCGCCATCATGAACCTCAACACCGGCGAGGCGCAGGTCGTACCCGGTGGCGTGGCTGCCGCGGGCGCAGAGGCGGCGCTTCGCTCGAGCGAGGCACGGCCTGCTGGCCCGAGCGGCCGGCCGAGCCTCCTGATCTACCCCAATCAGCTCAGGGACAAGGACAAGGCCAAGCCGAAGGGTGGCGAGAATGAGCGCATGCCCTCTGGGGCGCCTGCCACCCGCACCAGCGGCTGGGCTGCGGAAACGACTCCGGCCGCCGCAGACCGCGATTGACGGGCAGGCACACCGCATGGCGAGGATGATGACGGGGATGGAACAAAGGTGAGGCTCTTGTCCGGGCGCAGGCGCGGCCGCGGCGGCGGCAACGGCGAATCCCTACCAGCCGGCCACGATCTGAGCGACCGCGACGGTGACATTCTTTACGCATCGTCGGATGCTCCGTTCGCTGCCGAAGGCTGGCTCAGCGTCCATGCCGTGGAGAAGAGCTACCGCCGGCGCACCGTGGTCAAGGGTGTGAGCCTGGCGCTGTGCCGCGGCGAGTCGGTGGGTCTGCTCGGCCCCAACGGCGCCGGCAAGACCACCGTGTTCTACATGATCACCGGCCTTGTCCCGGTCGATTCCGGTCGCATTTTTATCGACGGCCACGACGTGACGCGGCTGCCGATGTACCGCCGTTCGCGTCTCGGCATCGGATACTTGCCCCAGGAGGCGTCTATCTTCCGGGGTCTGACGGTCGAGCAGAACATCATGGCTGTGCTCGAGCTGACCGAGCCTGACCGCCGCCGCCGCCGCGAGCAGCTCGAAGGCCTGCTCGAGGAGTTCGGCATCGCCCACTTGCGCAAGGCCCCCTCGATCGCGCTCTCGGGCGGCGAGCGGCGCCGCTGCGAGATTGCCCGTGCGCTGGCCAGTGGCCCCTCGTTCATGCTGCTCGACGAGCCCTTTGCCGGCATCGACCCGATCGCGGTCGGGGATATCCAACAGCTCGTTCGACACTTGACCCAGCGCGGCATCGGCGTGTTGATAACCGATCACAACGTGCGCGAGACGCTAAGCCTTATCAATCGCGCCTACATCATTCACGATGGCCAGGTTCTTACACAAGGTAAGCCGGAAGAAATCATAGCCAATGAAGACGTTAGGCGGGTCTATCTTGGCGACATGTTCGGTTAATGGGCCATCTGCTAGAGCTTGAGGCGACCCCGGGGTCGGGGGAGCGGGTTCGCAGGCATGGCGCTTTTGCAAAGACTGGAGCTGAGACAGGGCCAGCAGCTGGTGATGACGCCCCAGCTGCAGCAGGCCATTCGTCTGCTTCAGCTGTCGAACATCGAGCTCAATGCCTTCGTCGACGCCGAGCTGGAGCGCAACCCGCTGCTCGAGCGTGACGAGGGCACGCCTGCCGCCGCCCACGCCGAGCCGCAGTCCGCAGCGGGAGGCCCTCTCAACGGTAGAGAAGCCGACGTGCTCGACCCCTCCAAGCCGGCCCTCGACGTCTCCGAGATGCTCGATACCGATCTCGACAACGTCTATCCGGATGCGGCACCGCAGGAGTTCAGCGCCGCTCAGGGCTTGGGCGGGTGGGCTTCACTGCGCCCCCGCGTCCACAACGCCGACGCGGACGACATCAACCTGGAGGAGTATGTCGCCTCGCACGTCTCGCTCAGGGACCATCTCACCGAGCAGATGCGTTTGGCGGTGACCGACCCTATCGAGCGCATCGTCGCTCAACACCTGATCGATCTGGTCGACGAGGCGGGCTACCTGCCCGCCGACCTCGGCTCGGTCGCCGACAAGCTTGGCGCCCCCGGCGAGCTGGTCGAGAGAGTGCTCTCGATACTGCAGAGCTTCGATCCGCCGGGTGTGTGTGCGCGCAGCCTGTCGGAGTGCCTCGCGCTCCAGCTCAAGGACCAGGACCGGTTCGATCCGCAGATCGCCCGCCTGCTCGACAACCTCGAGCTGCTTGCCGCGCACGACCTCGTGCGCCTGCGCAAGGCGGTGGGCGTCGACACCGACGAGCTCGCCGACATGATCGCGGAGATCAAGCGCTTGAGCCCGAAGCCGGGCTTGCAGTTCGGCTCGGTCCAGGTGCAGCCGGTGGTGCCCGACATCCTTGTTCGCCCCGCCCCGGATGGCAGCTGGATCGTCGAGCTGAATACCGAGACGCTGCCGAGAGTGCTTGTCAACCGCAGCTATTACACGAAGGTGAGCAAGACGGCCCGCTCCGAGAAGGACAAGAGCTACCTTCTCGACTGCCTGCAGTCGGCCAACTGGCTGGTCAAGAGCCTCGACCAGCGCGCCCGCACCATTCTGCGCGTGGGCGAGGAGATCGTGCGTCAGCAGGACGCTTTCCTGACCTACGGCGTTCGCCACCTGCGGCCGCTGAACCTCAGGATGATCGCCGAAGCGATCTCCATGCACGAGTCGACGATCAGCCGCGTCACTTCGAACAAGTACATGGCGACTCCGCGCGGCATCTTCGAGCTGAAGTACTTCTTCACCTCGGCCATTCCCTCCTCTGGCAGCGGCGAGGCGCACTCCTCCGAAGCCGTGCGCTTTCTCATCAAACAGCTGATCGACGCAGAGACCTCGAACGGTGTGCTCTCTGACGAGGCCATTGCCGAGAAGCTGCAGCAGCAGGGCATCGACATCGCCCGCCGCACCATCGCCAAGTACCGGGAGGGAATGCGCATTCCGTCCTCGGTGCAGCGCCGGCGCGAGAAACGCCTGGCCCAGCGAACTCCGAGCGCTTGATCTTGTGCGTGCCGCCTGCCGTCACAAAGCGCTACCGACCGTGATTTGACGCATGTGCGCGCGTGGAATAGCTGCCCGCTTGCCGCAAAGGCAGGTTCGTTGTCGTGAGGTCTGGACCTGGGGCCCTCCGCACCCCAAGTCCAGGTGCGTTTGGATTTGACTGTCACCAGTCTGCAGGGGAATCGCGTATCCATGCATTTGGGGCGCTGGCAACGATCTTCCGGGTCGAAGCCGGAAACATCGAGGTCTGTGAGAATTTTCAACGGTTTGGTGCGGGCGGTCTTGGACAAAAAGGGGAATGGCCCAAGACGGCCAGCGAGGAGAAGCGCCACGGCGGCAGCGCAGCGGATGTGACCACGATGTGGCCAGCATGTGATTATACGAACAGCGTGCTTTAAGTCCGGGGACGTTGGCGTCGAGGTATGCGGAAACGGAATTCACGATGCGCAGTTGGTGGGTCCGCGCGAGGTGCACTGCGCGGACTTGACGCAAGGAGCCGACCTGTGTTTCGCAATGCAGCAAACGGGGAACGTCGATTGGATCCGCCGGAGGGCTTGGTTGGCCAGGCAAGGAGCGCCCCCCAACGACTTGGCGTGCCGATTCGACAAGACAAAGCGGGACGGCTCCCGTAAGTCGGATGTGTCGTGGCAACCGGCACGCTACGTGCAACACCTGAAGTGCGATAGGTGCAATCCGCGTCGGACCAGCGAATGACCCCCCAGGGGAACTGACCCATCATGGATCTCAGAGACTTGTTGACGCCGGAAGCCATCATTCCGTCGCTGAAGGTCAAGCACAAGAAGCAGGCGCTGCAGGAGCTGAGCCAGCGCGCCGCGGAGCTGATGGGGCTGAATGCGCGTGAGATTTACGACACTCTTCAGCAGCGTGAGCGGCTTGGCTCGACAGGCCTCGGACGCGGCATTGCCATCCCGCACGTCAAATTGAGGACGCTGTCGCGGATCGTGTGCATTTTCGCCAAGCTGGATGAGCCGATCGAGTTCGAGTCGATCGACAATGAGCCGGTTGACCTGATATTCCTGCTGCTGGCACCCGAGCATGCCAGCGGCGATCATCTCAAGGCCCTGGCCCGCATTTCGCGCCTCCTTCGGGATCCTCAGGCGCTCGACCGGCTGAGAGCCTCCAAGGAGCGGGCGGCCCTTTATGCGGCGCTCACCGCGCCGCCGACGCCGCACGCGGCCTGAGCGTACCTCGGCCGCCTATCCCGACCGACCCATACTCCCGCCGCCGTTGCCGGACGTTTCTCTGGCCTCACCCCAAGACGGCGAGCGCGCCGAGCCCCATGCCGCCGACCACGATCCGCCACCAGCCGAAAAGCGCATAGCCGTGGCGGCTCACGAACTGGAGAAGAAAGCGCACGACCACTGCTCCCGCACCGAAAGCGGCAAGAAAACCCACGGCAATGCCGGCGACGTCATCCGGCTGCAGCAGAGACCAGTTCTTGTAAAGGTCGTAGGTGAACGCCCCGGCCATGGTGGGCATGGCCAGAAAGAACGAGAACTCGGCTGCCGATCGCTTGTCGGCCCCGAGCAGGAGCCCGCCGACAATGGTCGCACCCGAGCGCGACACGCCCGGCACCAGCGCCAGGCACTGGCAGAGCCCGATCTTGAAGGCGAGCAACGGCGGAAACTCGGTGGCGTCGTGGTGCTTGGGTTCGAGCTTCAGCCGATCGACGGCGAGCAGGACGATGCCGCCGAGCACCAGCATCGTGCACACGAGCCACGGGGTCTCGAACAGCACGCCCTTGATGAAGCCATGCAGCGTCGCGCCGGTGACCGCGGCCGGCAGGAAAGCGAGGCCGATGCCGAACGCGAACCGCCGCGCCCGCGGATCGTCGGGCAGTGCCAGCACAATCGTGAACAGTTTGCGCAGATACACAGAGAACACGGCCAGGATGGCGCCAAGCTGGATCAGCACCTCGAAGGTCTTGCCGGGGGACTTGAAGCCCAGGAAATGCCCCGCGAGCAGCAGATGCCCTGTGGAAGAGACCGGAATGAACTCGGTCAGGCCCTCGATCAGTCCCAGCAGCACTACCGGCCAGATCGGCATCGATTCCCCCGTGGATGCCCCGGCACGCTGTAGCAGAATTTGGCGGGGTGCTGGGTCGCGACCGAGCCGCGCAGCCCCTTCTCGGGCCTGCCTTATTGTTGCGCCACACGCGCCTGGCTCGGGCGAATCGGGCATTGAGGCCCGCGGAGCGGCAACATTGGTCACCCCTGGCATGCACCGGCTCACGCACTTCACGCTATGTCCCTTCTCGCGTTCGATCCGGCTGGCGCTGGCCGAGTGTGGGCTTTCCTTCGACCTTGCCGAGGAGCGTCCCTGGGCGTGGCCGCAGTCCCTGCTCGCCCTCAACCCGGCTGGCGAGCTGCCGGTGTTGCAGCTCGCCGGTGGCGTTGTGGTGTGCGGCGCCTACGCCATCTCCGAATTCCTCGGCGAGGGGCAGAGCGCGCAGGCCACCGTAAGCCCCCGTTCGGGCCTGTTTCCGGCGGGCCGCGAGGCGAGGGCGGAAGTGCGCCGGCTGATCGACTGGTTTCACCGCAAGTTCGACCGTGAGGTGACCCGCGAGTTGCTGTTCGAGCGCGTTTATCCTTGCCTCTCCGGCGGGCCGATCCAACCGCCGGATACCGAGGTGTTGCGCGCCATCGGCGCCAACCTGCGCTACCACGTGAGCTACATCGACCACCTGGCTGCCGAGCGTCACTGGCTCGCAGGCGATGAGCTGACGTTCGCCGACCTCGCCGCCGCAGCGCACCTTTCGACCGCCGACTATCTGGGCGAGGTACCTTGGGAGGACTACGCCGCAGCCAAGGCGTGGTATGCGCGGATGAAGTCGCGCCCCTCCTTCCGACCCCTGCTGGGCGATCGGATCAGGGCCCTGCGCCCGCCCCCGCATTACGCCGACCTCGACTTCTGAGGCTTGCGCTCAGCGGCAACCCCTTTCAACCGTCATCGGGACGGGTCCGTCATGCCGCGAAGAAGGATGCCGGCTGTGCTAGACTGGCTCGTGAGACTTGCTATCTGCCGATCCGCACCGCACTTTTTGCGGCAAGGTCGGATGGACCCCGACCTGCCTCGGGGTGACGTTGACACTGCTGAGATCGACGACGTCGGTGACCGCCGCACTCAAGGCAGAGCTGAAGGATCTCGCGCGCGCGCTCGGCCTGGCTGAGCTCAAGTTCACCACGCCGGAGGCGATCGGGCGGGCGGGGGAGCGCTTGCATGCCTTCCTCGCCGAGGCGCGCCACGGCGACATGGACTGGTTGGCGCGGACCGCCGAGCGGCGTGCCGATCCCAAGGTTCTCTGGAAGGACGTGCGCACGATCCTGATGGCGGGTATCAGCTACGCACCCGAGGGCGATCCGCTCGCCGGCCTCGCCCAGCCCTCGCGCGGCGTCATCTCCTGCTACGCGCAGGGCAAGGACTACCACGACGTCCTGAAGTCGAAGCTCATCGAGCTCGCCCGCCACCTGCAGGGGCGGACCGGAGCCGAGGTTCGAGTGTTTGTCGACACCGCGCCGCTGATGGAGAAGCCGCTGGCCGCCGCCGCCGGGCTCGGCTGGCAGGGCAAGCACACCAACCTCGTCTCGCGCCGGGAGGGCTCCTGGCTGTTCCTCGGCGCCGTCCTGACCGAGGCCGAGATCGCCCCCGACGCCGCGGAAGCGGACCACTGCGGCAGCTGCCGGCGCTGCCTCGACATATGCCCGACCAACGCCTTTCCCGCGCCCTACCAGCTCGATGCGCGGCGCTGCATCGCCTACCTCACCATCGAGCACAAGGGCCACATCCCGGAGCCGCTTAGGCGGCCGATGGGCAACCGCGTGTTCGGCTGCGACGACTGCCTCGCCGTGTGCCCCTGGAACAAGTTCGCAGCCGCGGCGCGCGAGCATCGTTTTGCAGCGCGTGATGAGACCGACAACCCGCCTCTGGCGGAGCTGCTCGCCCTCGATGATGCGGCATTTCGGCAACGCTTCGCCGGTACGCCGGTCAAGCGGACGGGGCGCCACCGCTTCGTTCGCAACGTATTGATAGCCGCTGGAAACTCTGCCGATGCCACCTTTGCGCCAGCCATCCGCAGCTTGCTGACCGATCCATCGCCGCTTGTGCGCGCCATGGCGGTGTGGGCGCTAGCGCGGCTCGCGCCGGACGAGGTGGGCAACCTGCGGTTGCGGCACGCCCCCGCCGAGACCGACCCGGATGTGCTGGCGGAGTGGGAGGCGGTCGGCTCTGCACCCAACCCGCTAACGCTCCCTCCGCAGTGACGCCGCCAGCAGTTTGCGATCGACCGCCGCGACTTGGTGCCAAGACAGCGTCTCCAGCGCTGATGGTCGAGGACACTTCCTGGCCACGGCACGCGCGGGCCCGCCAAGGGACTTGGACACCCGCTGGACGACCCTGCTCTCATTCGCCACACTGACGATTGGCCAATTGCGGGTCGCCGGGGCATAGGGATTTGTCCGTGCGTATTCTTCTTGAACTATGGGACACGCTGATTGCGAAGATCGTGGCTGGAATACTCGCGCCGATTCTCGCCGGCGTCGTCTACCTCCTTTTCCGCCGCACTTACCGTGCGTTTAGAGCGCTGCATTATGCCGAGGATGCGCTTCGTGCGGTAAATCGGAAACAGCTGGAAAACGGCCTTTGGACCGAAGGACCGGGCTTCTGGCTCAAGCAGCCCATCCAGAGGCCGGCCAACTATGGCGACCTGAAAGGCAACAGCATCCCGATCCTGATGATCGGGGCGACCAAGGGCGGGGTCGGCAAGACGTCGCTTGCGGGCAGCCTGGCAGCATATTTTGCGACTCAGTGGACGCAGAGACGACAGGACCCGGATGCAGACAGACCCTTGCGTGTCCTGGTCATTGATCAAGATTTCCAAGGGTCGTTCAGCACGCTGACAGTCAATGTCGACAATCGCTACGTGCAGCCGTCCAAGGCGAACCGACTGGTCAGTGGTGAACTGGCTGATGGCGGAGTCAGGCAGGAGGGGCGCCCATCACGCAAGGCGGAATGCGCCCGCACTTGTCCATTTGGACCATCCCAGCCTACTACGACTTGGCCCAAGCCGAGAATCGGATGCTCGTCGAGTGGCTGTTGCCACTGTCAGAGCAACGATTTATCGCTCGGCTCTTGCGCCTATTCGGCGTGGCTCAAACGATCTCACCAAGATCGCGAAAGGACCTGCGCTATCTGCTCGCTGAGGCCCTTCTTCATCCAGAAGTTCAGACTGCGTTCGATCTGATCATCATAGATTCGCCACCACGGCTCACCCCATCTCACATTCAGGCCATGTGCGCTTCGACTCATCTCCTAATCCCAACGATCTTGGATGGACTGTCCGGCGACGCCGTGGCCCGGTATCTCGACCAAGTTGCTACGCACAAGCTCGGCCTCCCTGGCGATTCCAGTCGCGCCATTTGCCCCTATCTGAAGCCGATCGGCGTGGTCTGCACACTGTTGCCCAACACGAAGACCAACCTGAGCGGACGGCTGAGGTCGCTTGCCAGTGGTATTGCCGCGGCACGACTGACTCCCGATATTGCGCCTCAGGAATGCTTCATTCGCCAGCGACCTCCCTACCGGGAGCATGCTGGGGAGCGAATCGCATACGCTGCGGTATCCAATGATGAGGATCACCGACTATTGAGAGAGGAGGTTGACCAATTGGGCGATTGGATAGCGTCGAAACTTGGTGCCCAAGGTCGAAATTGGACACGTCGTGAAACTTAGTCAGACAAAGCGAACGATTGACGCTTACGCGGACGGCCTGAAAGCCGCCGGTGCGGATCCCGCGTCCGCGAGCCTGCGCGCAATTGCGAGCCTGCTCGGCGAGTTTCCCGATGAGCAGATGTCCAATCTGGTTCGGCGCGGATCGAAGGCTGTGACTGGAACCGTGGCGCAAACTGGCGCAGGCAATCGCGCCTCCGCCAACGCGGTCGCGCATCTTGACCGCCTCGCCGAGATTCTTTCCGCCGGTGGAGCGAAAAGGGAGTCCGTCAAGGACCTGATAACTTTCCGCAAGCTCTTGTCGCGCTTCGACGAATCGGAAACGCTCTCCGCTATCTTGGGCAAGCTGAGAGATGCCATGAAGCCCGAACCGGTCGAGCAGCAGATCGACAGATTCATCAAGCGACTGAAAGAGGAGACCGGTTCCGCGTCCTTCGATCATACGTTCGCCGAGCTGACTGCCTCGCCGCTGAAGCGCGAGCACATCGTGGCGATCGCGATGGCCGTCTACGGACGCATCGGTTCGGGCACCTCGCGCAAGCGCGCGCTCGATTTCATCCGCAAGCCACACGACGCCTACGTGAGTGCCAAGCGGGGCATCGAGGCAACCGGCGGGCGGTCGGCCGCCTAGCATATTTCCCTTCGGACATCATGCGGGGCTCGTCTTGGGCCTGTATTGAGGCTGTGCGGCGCGCCGGCCGGCACTATAGTTGGCCGGCAGCGACACGCCCCAAGGAGAACCGCGCATGCCCACCCGAGCCCTCCCCGACCGCGCGCGCGTGGTGGTGATCGGCGGTGGCGTCATCGGGACCTCCGTCGCCTATCACCTGGCGCACCGGGGCTGGACGGACGTGGTGCTCATCGAGCGCGACCGGCTCACCTCCGGCACCACCTGGCACGCCGCCGGCCTGATGGTCACCTTCGGCTCGACCTCCGAGACCTCCACCGAGCTCCGGAAGTACACGCGCGACCTCTACCAGCGGCTCGAGGCCGAGACCGGGCAATCGACCGGCTTCATCGCGTGCGGCTTCATCGAGGTGGCGGCCGACGCCGACCGGCTCGAGGAGTACCGCCGGGTTGCCGCCTTCAACCGCTTCTGCGGCGTTGATGTGCACGAGATCTCGGCCAGCGAGGTGAAGCGGCTCTTCCCGCTCGCCCGCGTCGACGACATCCTGGCCGGCTTCTACGTCAAGGACGACGGCCGCGCCAACCCGGTCGACGCCACCATGGCGCTCGCCAAGGGCGCGCGTTTGAAGGGGGTCACCATCATCGAGGGCGTGGCCGCCACCGGGGTCACCACGGCCCGCGGCCGCGTCACCGGCGTCGTCACCGTTGAGGGCACCATCGCCGCCGAGGTCGTCGTCAACTGCGCCGGCATGTGGGCGCGCCAGCTTGGGCAGGCGGCAGGTGTGACGATCCCGAACCAGGCGGCCGAGCACTACTACGCCATCACCGCCAAGGTGCCGGACCTGCCGGCGAGGCTCCCCGTGCTCGAGGACCCCGCATCCTACGCCTACTACCGGGAAGAGACCGGCGGGCTGCTGATCGGCCTCTTCGAGCCGGTGTGCGCGCCGTGGAAGGTCGAGGGCATCCCGGCCGACTTCTCCTTCGGCGAGATCGAGCCCGACTGGGAGCGCATGGGGCCCTACCTGGAGAAGGCCATGCAGCGGGTGCCCGTCTCGCTCGAGCTCGGCATCGCCAAGTTCTTCTGCGGGCCGGAGAGCTTCACGCCGGACCTGCGGCCGATCGTGGGCGAGGCGCCGGAGCTCAGAAACTACTTCGTGGCGGCGGGGCTCAACTCGATCGGCATCCTCACCGGCGGCGGCATCGGCCGCGTGATCGCGCACTGGATCATCGACGGCGACCCTGGCGTCGATGTCACCCAAATCAACATCGACCGGCTGCATCCCTATCAGGCCAACCCCGCCTACCGGCGCGAGCGCACCATCGAGTCACTCGGCCTCGTCTATCGCTGCCACTATCCGACGATGACGCCGCAGACGGCGCGCGGCGCCAAGAAGCCCGCCATCTACGACCGGCTCGCCGCGGCCGGCGCCTATTTCCGCGACGTGTCGGGCTGGGAGGGGGCTGACTGGTATGCGCCTGCCGGTCACGAGGCGAAGGTCGAGAAGCTCTCCTGGGGCCGGCAGAACTGGTTTGACTGGTGGGCGGCGGAGCACCGCGCCGCGCGCGAAGCTGTGATCCTCATGGACATGTCGTTCATGAGCAAGTTCCGCGTCGAGGGGCGCGATGCGGGGCGCGTGCTCAACCGCATTTCCGCCAACGACGTGGACGGCCCCGCCGGCATGATCACCTACACGCCGTGGCTCAACGAGCGCGGGAAGCTGGAGGCCGACCTGACCGTGACCAAGCTCGATGAGGAGCGCTTCTTCGTCGTCGTCACCGACACCATGCACCGCCACGCCGAGACCTGGATGCGGCGGCATATTCCCGACGACGCGCACGCCTTCCTCAGCGATGTCACGTCTGCCTACTGCCAGATCAACGTGCAGGGACCGAAGTCGCGCGCGCTGCTACAGTCGCTGACCAGCGCCGATCTTTCCAACGCGGCCTTCCCCTACCGCACCGCGCGCGAGATCGAGATCGGCTACGCGCGCCTCCTGTGCATCCGCATCACCTACGTCGGCGAACTCGGCTACGAGCTCTATATCCCCACCGAGCACGCCCCCGATGTCTATGACCGGCTCGTTGAGGCCGGCAAGGCCTTTGGCTTGCGGCATGCTGGGTTGAAGGCGCTGGCGAGCCTGCGCCTCGAAAAGGGCTACCGCGACTATGGCCACGACATCGACAACACGGACAATGCGTTCGAAGTCGGGCTCGGGTTCGCGGTCAACCTCAGGAAGGCCGACTTCATCGGGCGCGAGGCGGCGCTGGCCCAGAAGAACGCCGGGCCCTTGAGGCGGCGGCTGGTGCAGGTGCTGGTGCAGGACCCGGAGCCGATGCTGTTCCACGCCGAGGTCGTGCACCGCAACGGCTTGGGCGTAGGCTACGTGCGGGCGGGCTCCTACGGCCACACGCTGGGCGGCGCAGTGGGGCTCGCCATGATCGAAGCCGACGAGCCGATCGATGCGGCGTATTTGTCAGCGGGGCGCTGGACGGTCGACATCGCCGGCAAGCACTACCCGGCCGCCGTGTCGCTGAAGCCCCTGTATGACCCCGAGATGACGCGCATTAAGGCGTGAGGAATTCCCTCTGTCCGCACCGGCCTCTCTCCGTCATGCCGGCGTAGGCCGGCACCCACGCCCCTCCGTCATGCCGGCGCAGGCCGGCACCCACGCCCCTCCGTCATGCCGGCGTAGGCCGGCATCCACGCCCCTCCGTCATGCCGGCGCAGGCCGGCACCCACGCCCCCTCCGTCATGCCGGCGCAGGCCGGCACCCACGCCAGGTGCCCCTTGCTCTACGCTGGAGGTTGGCGATTCGTCCGATGGCTGCTGATCGTGAGTGTTGTCATCAAACGCGTGCATGCCGAAACTGGCGTGGATCCCGACCTGCGTCGGGATGACGAGATGGGTGGGGATGCGGCGGCTGCGTCGGGATGACGAATTGGGTGGGGATGCGGCGACCTGCGTCGGGATGACGAGATGGGTGGGGATGCGGCGGCTGCGTCGGGATGACGTGGTGGGTGGGCATCTCGACCTGCGTCGGGATGACGTGGTGGGTGGGGAGGCGGCGGCTGCGTCGGGATGACGGTGAGAAAAGGGCGCCGGCGCGGTGCGTTCGCATGACGTTGCCCCCTTCCGTCATGCCGGCCCCGGCCGCCCTTCCCCTTCCGTCATGCCGGCGTAGGCCGGCATCCACGCCCCCCTCCGTCATGCCGGCGTAGGCCGGCATCCACGCCAGGGGCCCCTTGCTCGCCGGTCAAGACCGCCCGCAGCATGCTCCGGCCGAGTGCAACCATCGAACGAGCGCATGCCGAAGCTGGCGT